>Ga0075421_100003219_pt1 | contig 19519 bp, 18 predicted proteins | sample SoiMetdeltSBSDD5_FD_75292 | JGI IMG/M metagenome (GOLD analysis project Ga0075421, IMG submission 75292) | Bulk soil microbial communities from a Populus tree surrounding site in Tennessee, USA - Soil MetaG P. deltoides SBSDD5 | ecosystem: Environmental > Terrestrial > Soil > Tree plantation... | reverse complement strand
TACTGTCCTCCGTCTGGTCGGCTGGTTGGACCAGAACGATACGCCGTAGGTCGCGGCCGGTCAAGCTGTCTTGTGCGGCCCGCTAGGCGACCCGGCTCAGGAACTTCTCGAGCGCCTGCGTGAAGGCCTCCGGCTGCTCGAGGTTCGACAGGTGGGACGCGGAGTCCAGGATCACGAGCTCGGCTCCCTCGATGCGCTCCTGGATCGCCTTCGAAGCGGCCACCGGGGTGCCGACGTCCTGCGCGCCGACGACGATGAGCGTCGGCAGCGTGATGGCCGACAGGCGGTCGGTGAGGTCGAGCGCCCTGATCGCATGGCAGCATCCCGCGTAGCCGCGGGGATTCGTCCGGCGGATCATGTCGCGCACCGGATTGACCACATCGGGGCGTGACTCGACGAACTTCGGCGTGAACCAGCGCGAGACCGTCGTCTCGACGTGCGGCTCCATGCCCTTCGTCTCGGCCACCGTGATCCGCTCGTCCCAGAGCGGCTTCGCCTCCACCGGAATGCGGCTCGACGTGTCGCACAGGCTGACGGATTGGAGAATCTCCGGCGTGGAGAGCGCGAGCGTCTGGCCGATCATGCCGCCCATTGACAGCCCGACCCAGTGCGTGCGGGCGATGCCGAGCGCCTTCAGGAGGCCGCGAGCGTCGTCGGCGAGCTGGGTCAGCGAGTAGGCACCGGCCGGAGCGTCGGTTCCGCCGTGACCGCGCGTGTCGTACCGCAAGACTCGAAAGCGGGTCGCCAGCGCCTTGGCCTGCGGATCCCACATCGACAGATCGGTCGCGAGTGAATGGCTCAGGGTCACGGTCGGCGCGGCCGCCGGTCCGTCGAGGACATAGTTGACGTCGATGTCGTTGACGCGGATCTTCATGGCAGTGTCGACTCCAGCGCCTCGGCCGCCCGCGCATCGTTCGGCCGTCCGCGCTCACGAAGGAATTGCACGATTTTTTGTCGGGTTTCAGGTGGGCGGTTCTGTCCCAGCTTGAACTTCGTCCGGACCCGCTCGACGCTCAGCCGGACGGCCGCGAGCTGACGAAGCGCGCCGCGGTAGAGCGGGTCGTCGGGATCGATCGCCCGAAAGCCGCCTTCCGGCTGATAGCGCGCCATCAGGCGCTGCTGCTGGGCGGCGACCGCCGCCGGGTCGTCGACGACGGTGGCCGTGCACTCGAAGATCACGGTGCGATGATACGCCGTCGCCGAGCCGCCATACTCGGCGTGGACCCAGTAGGACGGAATCACGCCGAGCGGCTCGTCCACCTCGAAGACGCAGCGCGGCCGCGCGCGGAGGTCGACGGCGACCTCGTCCTCGCGAACGACATGCAGGTCGACCGTGGCGGCGCTTCGCACGAACGGATAGAGCCCCACGTGGGGGATGCCGTCGGCGCCCACCGTGATGAGCCTCCCGAGCTCCTGTGCCTCGACGAACCCGTCCACCTGCGCGGCCGGGACGTCGGCGTAGTAGGCGTGGAAGATCATGCGGCCACGCCCTGGCGCGCCGTCTTCACCATCTCGCAGAAGTAGGCGTGCACGGTCGCATCGTCGGTCAGCTCGGGATGAAAGGTCGCCACGAGCACGGGCCCCTGGCGGGCCATGACCGCCTCGCCGCCGTGCCGGGCAAGCGTCTCCACCCCCGGACCGACGCGGCGAATCCGCGGGGCGCGGATGAAGACCATCTCCACCGGCGCGTCCTGTCCATTCAGCGTGGCGGTGCCCGTCGCCTCGAACGACTCCCGCTGCCGCCCGTACGCATTGCGCTCGACGCCGACGTCGATGAGCCCGAGCGAGAACTGGCGAGGATTCTCGACGTCACGCGCGAGGAGGATCAGGCCGGCGCAGGTGCCGAAGATCGGCTTCCCGGCCTGGTGGAACGCCTCCAGCGCCGGCACGAACCCCCACTCGTGCATGAGCTTCAGCAGCGTCGTGCTCTCGCCCCCGGGCATGATGAGCCCGTCGACGTCGGCAAGCTGCTCGGGCTTGCGGATCTCGACGGGCTCCGCGCCGCAGCGCGTGAGCGCCGCGGCGTGACGCGAGAAGTCGCCCTGGAGCGCGAGGACGCCGATCTTCATGACCGCGCGGTCACCTACCAGCCTCGTGTCTGCATCAGGTCCTTGTCGGCGAGCTTGGACGTCTCGATACCGACCATGGCGTCGCCGAGATCCTCGCTGACGCGCACGAGCACGTCCGGATCCTTGAAGTGCGTCGTCGCCTGGACGATCGCCTTCGCGCGCCTGGCCGGATCGGACGACTTGAAGATGCCGGAGCCGACGAAGACGGCCTCGGCGCCGAGCTGCATCATGAGCGCGGCGTCCGCCGGCGTGGCGATGCCGCCCGCCGAGAAGTTCGGCACCGGGAGCTTGCCGGCCTGCGCGACCCAGCGGACCAGCTCGTAGGGCGCCCCGAGGTTCTTCGCCTCGGTCATCAGCTCCTCCGGCGACAGCGTGGTCAGCCGGCGCGTGCCGCTCACGAGCGCGCGCATGTGACGTACCGCCTCCACGATATTCCCGGAGCCCGCCTCACCCTTGGTGCGGATCATCGCCGCGCCCTCGCCGATCCGGCGCAGCGCCTCACCGAGGTCGCGGCAGCCGCACACGAACGGAACCCGGAACGCGAACTTGTCGATGTGGAAGTGCTCGTCGGCCGGCGTCAGGACCTCGGACTCGTCGATGAAGTCGATGCCGAGGGCCTCGAGGATCTGCGCCTCGACGAAGTGGCCGATGCGCGCCTTGGCCATGACCGGGATCGTCACCGCCTTCTGGATCTCCTGGATCTTCTTCACCGGCGACATGCGCGCCACGCCGCCGTCCTTGCGGATGTCGGACGGCACCCGCTCGAGGGCCATGACCGAGGCCGCGCCGGCGTCCTCCGCGATCTTCGCCTGGTCGGCGTTCGTGACGTCCATGACGACGCCGCCCTTGAGCATCTCGGCCAGGCCGATGTGCTTGCGATCCGCGATCCGTAGTCCATTCGTCTCTGTCATGTCTGTCCCCCTGTTCGTTACACGAGTGGTGCCGCCACGCGCGAAACCCCATCCCGACGCGCCGGCTCTCGCCGCGCGCTCTTGATCACATCCGCCAGCCGCTTCACCCCTTCTTCGATCTGCGCCGCCGTCACTGCGGAGAACGACAGCCGCAGCGTCCGTTCGCCCGCGTCGCCGACCCAGAACGCCGCGCCCGGCGTGAAGGCCACGCCCCGCTCCACCGCTCGCGGCAACAGCGTGCTGGCGTCGAGACCGGCCGGCAGCGTGAGCAGCAGCGAAAATCCGCCCTGCGGCTCCGTCCACGCGACGTCGTCCGGCATGCGCCGCTTCAGGGCGCCGAGCAGCACGGCGCGGCGGCGCCCGTACTCGGCGGCGACGCGGACCACGTGCCGGTCCAGCAGCTTGCGCTCGCAGAAGCGATGCACCGCCGCCTGGATGAGCGCGCTCGTGTGCAGATCGGCGAGCTGCTTGGCGGCCTGCAGTCGCTCGGCGATGGCCGGAGGCGCCACCAGCCAGCCGAGGCGCAGCCCGGGAAACAGGATCTTCGAGAAGGTCCCGATATAGATGACGACGCCGTCGCGATCAAGCGCCTTGAGCGGTCCCGGTGGCCGCTCGCCGTAGTAAAGGCTGCCGTCGAAGCCGTCCTCCACGATGGGCACCTGATGTCGCGCCGCCGCCGCCAGCAGGCGCACGCCAACCTCCCGCCGCATCGTGAGGCCGGTGGGATTGTGCGCGCTCGGCTGGCAATAGAACATCTTCGGCGCGTGGCGCTCGAGCACCCGCTGGAAGATGTCGACCCGCGGACCGGCGTCGTCGCGATCGACGGGCAGCAGCTGCGCGCCGAACGAGCGAAAGACCTGCATCGCGCGCGGATACGTCGGCTGCTCGATCGCCACTGCATCGCCCGGATCCAGCAGCGTGCGCGCGATGAGATCGAAGCCCTGCTGCGAGCCGTTGACGATGAGAATCTCCTCGGCCCGCGCCTCGAGGCCGAAGCGGAGGAGATAGGTGGCCAGATAGCGCCGGAGCGGCGGATAGCCGCCGACGGGATAGTACTGCAGGAGCGACTCGCCCTCGTCGCGCACGACTTCGTTGAGCACGCGGCGGAACGCATCCGTGGGGAACAGTCCACTGTCCGGCATGCCGCCCGCGAACGAGACGAGGCTCTGGCCGCTCACGCGCGGCGCCACCGCCCGCGCACGTTCGGCGTCCGCCTCGACGATCCGGGCACTCCGGGACAGCAAGCCCGACCAATTGATGGGCGGTGCCGCCAGCGTCTCCGTCCCCGTCCCCGCCACGGTGACGCCGTCCGGCGGGCCCGCCACGAACGTCCCCTGCCCCACGTGCGCGCGCGCCCACCCCGCCGCCACCAGCTCGTCGTACGCCAGCGCCACCGTCGCGCGATTCACGCCGAGCGACTGCGCGAGCTCGCGCGTGGCGGGCAGCTTCACACCGGGGCCAAGCAGCCGCTCCGCGATGAGCCGCTCGAGATGAGCCTGGATCTGGCGCGCGAGCGGGACCGGCTTGTCACGATCCAGGGGGATCTGCATACCAGCCATTCTTCCTACCCGCGGCCCGTCGTCAAGCGCCAATTGGCAGGTCATGCGCCCAGCCATCGACGGAGCTGCGTATACTGACGGAAACCGTGCCAAGGAGGAGCGCTCATGGCAAAGGAGATGAAGGAGTTCGCGGGGTTGTACTACCGGGAGGGAGCTCTCGACCCGAAGACGATGCAGCTGGTGGCGCTGGCCGCCATGGCGGCCGCCGGCTGCACCTCCTGAGTGCCGGGACGCTTCGCGGCTGCGAAGCAAGCCGGCGCCACCGAGGACGAGCTGAGCGAGACGCTCATGTATGCGATGCGCGGCCGGGCGCGCGCCGCCTGGTCGACCATCAAGTACATCCCGGAAATCGAAGACGTCAACAAGAGCTGGAAGACCACGTACGAGCGCGAGCAGAGCAAGTAGGCTGTGGCGCCGGCCGGGAGACCGGCCGGCGCTCACCCGGGGGGCGTCTCATGAGCGTGGGCGAGGCACCGATCAAGCAGGCCGTGAAATGGATCGACGATCAGCTGCACGACAATCCCAAGGCCGACCGCACGAAGCTCATCGACGAGGCCTCGCGGCGTTTCGATCTGTCGCCGCTGGACACCGACTTCCTCTCCCGTCACCTCGCGGAGCGCGCTCGCAAGGCAACGTAGCGGCTAGCGGAGCCTGACGAGAGTCGCGCCCCGGCCGCCGCGCTCCTCGGGCGCATCAACGAAGCCGTCCACGAGCGGGTGGCCGCGCAGCAGCGATTGGACGACCTTTCGCTGGACGCCGATGCCGCGGCCGTGGATCAGGCGGACCTCGCGGAAGCCGCGCGCGTGCGCCGCACGGAGATACTCGTCGACCAGCGAGGGAACGTCGCGCGGCAGGAACGAGTGCAGGTCGAGGCTGTCCTCGATCGGAAGCTCGACGGGGTCGTCGGGGTTCAGCAGGCTACAGCTGAGGACCGGCGAGCACGTGCTGCTGCCAGTGCTGAAAAGTCAGGGAATCCTCCCCCGACAGCTTGCACTGTCAGAACGTGGCGGCGCGCTCGAAGAAGGTGACGTCAACGAGGCCCACCTGCTCGGCGCGCGCGGTCTCCGCGACTTTCTGCGTCACCATCTGCCGCACGAAGGGGATCGGGATCCGACCCAGCCGATGCAGCACCTCGTCCGTGCACCGCACGCGCGTGCCGGGAAGCACCGGCCCGTCGACGACGCCGACGGCGTGCTCGCCTTCGGGGTGCTCGCACGTCTCCGGCACCAGCTGCTGCAAACGCATCGAGACGTAGTCGGTGACCCACGCCTGGATGGAGCTCTTGGCGTCGCCCAGGCGCTCGGCCGCGCCGTCGAGCTTCGTGTCGAGCGTGTCGAGCAAGCTCTCGAGGCGGCCGAGCCGCGATTCGAGCGCGGCCAGACGGCGGTCCAGATCGTGCGTGTGATCGCTCATCGCTCCTCCGCGCGTCACGCTAGCACAGGGCGCCGGGCGTGCCAATCCGTGAGGCGCTGATAGGCGTCGCCGACACGCAGGACCGTGGCCTCGTCGAAGGGGCGGCCGACGATCTGCATCCCGATCGGCAAGCCGCCGCCGCTGAAGCCGCACGGCACCGAGCAGGTGGGATGGCCGGAGAAGTTGAACGGCCGCGTCAGGCGGATGAGGGCCGACCGGATGTCGGACGGCCCATCGCCGAGCGTCGTGTCCCGTTCGTCGATGCGCGGCGCCGTCACCGGCGTGGCCGGCGCCAGCAATACATCGTGGCGCGCGAGGGCTTCGTCGACCTCGCGCCGGATCAGCGCACGCGCCTGCTGGCCACGCACGTAGTGCACGCCGGTCACGAAGGCGCCCACCATGAGCCGGCTGCTGACGTCCGGGTCGTAGTCCGCCGCCCGCGTGCGTAGCCACTCCGCGTGATACGTCATGGCCTCGGTGGCGACCACGGCCAGTGCGCCGGCCGCGACGTGACCCACGCCCGGCAGCGCGACCTCGTCGACGACGGCGCCGGCCTTCTCGAGGGCCCGGGCCGCCGCCTCGACCGCCGTGCGGACCTCCGGAGTGGCGCTCTCGAGGAAGAACGCCCGCAGGAGTCCGACACGCAGCCCTCGCACGTCGCCGGTGAGCGCCGCCGCGTAATCGGGCACAGGCAGCACGCTGGACGTTGGATCGGCGGGGTCGTAACCGGCCATGGCGCCCAGCACCAGCGCAGAGTCGGCGACGGTGCGCGTCATCGGTCCCACATGATCCATCGACCACGACAGCGGAAGCACGCCCGCACGACTGACCCGGCCATAGGTCGGTTTGATGCCGGCCAGGCCGCAGAGCGAGCAGGGGATACGGATCGACCCGCCGGTGTCCGAGCCGAGGGCCACCGGAGCGAGCCCGGCGGCGACGGCCACACCCGAGCCCGACGACGAGCCGCCCGCCATGCGATGCGTCACGGCGTCCCAGGGGTTGCGCGCGTGGCCGTAGTGGGCGTTGCGTCCCTCCGGGCCATACGCGAACTCGACCATGTTCAGCTTGCCGAGCACGATCATCCCGGCCTCGCGGAGCCGTCGGACCACCGTGGCGTCGGCGGCGGGGACCCGGTCGGCCAGGATCTTCGAGCCGCCCGTGGTGCGCACGCCGGCGGTGTCGTAGAGGTCCTTCAATCCCAGCGGCACGCCGTGGAGCGGTCCGAGCGGCCGCCCCGCCGTGACCGCCGATTCCGCCTCCCGGGCGGCGGCCATGGCGGCTTCCGCGGTGAGCGTGATGAAACACCTGAGTGAACCGTCTAATGACGTGATGCGCTCGAGATGCGCCTTGACCACCTCGACCGGCGACACCTGCTTGCCCGCGATCAGGCGGGCCAGCTCCCCCGCCGAAGCGAACGTGAGGTCGGCCATGTCAGAGCATCCGGTACTGCGTTGTCGGCTCCACGTCGCCGAGTGGGAGGTCCTCGAGGCTGGCGAGGAGCCGCAGCGCGGCGCCGACCATCGGGCGGATCGCCTCGAGCTGCGCGTCGGTCCAGTCAAAACCCGCCACACGAGCCGAACCGCGAAGGGCGTCGAGATCGACCGGCTGTTTCATGGGCGGCAGTCTAGCATCGGATGGAGAAGCGGTCTTATGCTGGAACCAGGACGCTTGCCGTGATCCGCCGCCGCACGATGCTGCTCGCCGCGCTGGTCGCGATCGTCGCATTCGCCGTGCTCGGCGCTGCGATGGTCGTGATGCTGCCGGATATCGTCCAGCGGGCCGCCGTCTGGCGGCTCGAGGCGCTGACCCAGCGCCCCGTCGTCATCGACCGCGTGGAGTTGAATCTCTTCACCGGCGAGGTGGCGGTGCACGGGCTGTCGATCGCGGACCGCGAGGAGCCTGGCGAGCTCGCGCGCGCGGAGCTGATCAAGGCTCGCCTGCACCGCCGGTCCCTGCTGCGGCTGCACGTGTGGATCGAGGACCTCCTGATCGAGCGCTCGTCGGTACGGATCGTCCGCTTCGCGGGCAACCGGTTCAACATCTCGGATCTGCTGGAGCGTCCGCGCCGGCCGCCGAGCGGCATCGGTCTCACCATCGACCACATGCGCGTCGCGGAAGGCACCGTCACCCTCGAGGACCGCACGCTGCGGCCGGCACGCACGTGGAAATCCGAGCGCATCGGCATCGAGGCGCGCAATCTCTCGACCACGCGCGGCGACGGCACCGCCAACGGCTCGACCATCGTGGCCGGCTCGCCCGTCCACGTCCACGTGGAGGATCTCCGCCTGGTGCCCGTCCACGTGCGCGCTCACGTCACCGTGGGCAACGTCGACCTCGCGCTGCTCCGACTCTATCTTCCGGGCAACGCGCAGGTGCTGCCCGAGGGGGGCACGCTCACCGCCGGCGTCACCGTCGTGCACGACGCACGCGACGGCACCGTCATCAGCGCCGGCGCGCGCATCCAGCAGCTGGCCCTCGCGCGGCGGGGCCAGACGGTTCCGGTTGCGACGTCGCCGGAGACGCTGGTGACGCTGAACGACCTGCACCTCGAACAGGGCGGCTTCGCCCTTGGCCGCGTCGAGATCGAGGGCGACGTGAATGTCACGGAGGCCGTGGCAGGACCACCGGTGACGTACGCGTTCAAGGCCACGCGTCTGATCGCGGAGGCGATCACGTGGCCGGGGACGAAACCCGGGCGGGTCAGCTTCACGAGCGAGCTGCCCGGCAGCGGCGCCCTCGACCTCCGCGGCACTGTCCAGTCCCGGCCGCTCCGCGCGGACATCCAGCTGAAGGTCTCCGGCGTCGACCTTGCGCATGCCAACCGCCACGCGGCCGTGCCCGCGCAGATCGGCGGCGTCGGCGACGCCGACGCGCGCGTGGTGGCAACGTGGGACCGCGCGCTGCGGCTCGCCGTCACCGGCACCCTCGGCGCGAGCCACCTGACCGTCAGCGATGCGCGGTTGCCCGGGGCCGCGCCCGTGCTGACCGCCGAGCGTGTCGATGCCACCGGGCTCGACTACGAGTGGCCCGCGCGTGTGCGGCTGGCCGCGCTGCGGGTCCGCCGGCCATCGGCCGTGGTCGAGCGCGATTCCGCCGGCGTGCTCACCCTCACCGAGCTCTTCCGGCGCCAGACCCCCACGGGCACGGGCGGGCCCGAGACACCCGGCGGCACGGCGAGCGCGACGCCGGACATCGCGGTCGGCGAGCTCCGGGTGGACGGCGGTGCGGTGAGCGTCATCGACAACACCGTGACACCGCCCGCGCGGCTGCAGCTCACCAACGTCGCGGTCGGCATGCGCGATGCGGCGTGGCCGGTACGAGCGCCGACGCGGGCCGAGGTGAGTGCCGCACTGCCCGGCGGCGGCGTGCTGAGCGTCTCGGGAACGGCCGACGTCGACGACCAGCGCGCGCGGACCAAGGTCACGCTGAAGAACGTCGACCTGGCGCAGGGCCAGCCGTTCCTGCCCTTTCGCGGTCAGGTGAGCGGTCGCGTGGACGCCGATCTCGACGTGCGCGGAGGGCTCGAGCCGTTGCGGCTCCGCGTCCGCGGCGATGTCGTGGTGAACGAGGCCGCCCTCGAGGATCTGGGCCAGCCGCTGCTCGCCGTCGAGCGGGTCGGCCTGAGCGGCGTCGACTTCCGCTGGCCACTGCGCCTCGAGGTGGAGCAGCTCAGCGTCCGGCGCCCGTGGGCGAAGATCGCGCGTAATGCGCGGGGCGAGCTGACGCTGCGGGCGGCGTTTCTCACCCGTCCCGGCCTCGGCGTGCGCGGCACCACGGCCGAACCGGCGGCGGCGTCGACGCCGCCGCCGACGCCGGAGCTCCTCGTAAAGCGCGCGTTGATCGAGGACGCCGCCACGTCGATCATCGACGACTCCGTGGAGCCCGCGGCCCGCTTCGAGGTCCGCGGGACGCGGGTGGAGGCGCAGAACATCGCCTACCCGGTGAAAGCGCCGGCGCGCGTGGCCATCGCCACGCCGATGCCGGGAGGCGGCCGGCTCGAAGGTCGCGGCACCTTGCGCGTGGATCCCGGTCGCCTCGATCTCCGCGCGACGCTGTCCGGCGTCGCCCTCGCGCCCGCGCAGCCCTACCTGCCGGTGAACGCACGCGTGACCGGCACCCTCGACGGGGACGCACGCGTCGCCGCCACCTTCGAGCCCCTCGCCATCAGTGTGCGGGGGAATGCGACCCTCGGCGATCTCACCGTCGGCGACGAGCATCGCTCGCTGCTCACGGCGGGACGGGCGCAGGCGAAAGGGGTCAATGTCGAGTGGCCGGGTCGCGTGCGCGTCGAGAGTGTGGAGGTCGAGAAGCCGTGGCTCCTGCTCGAGCGGGAGACCACGGGACGCTTTCCCTTGCTCGCTCTCCTCACCCCGCGCGGGCTGCCCGCGGCGGCACGGCCGTCCGGCGACAGCCCGAGAACGCGCCCGCCGCTTCGCGTGGACGTGGGCACCGCGAGCGTCATCGATGGCTTCGGTCGCTTCGTCGACCGCGTCCCCGCGCCGGACTTCGCCGAGGAGCTGTCGGCCGTGAATGCCACCGTCGTCGGCTTCAGCACCGCTCCGGGCGCCGTCGCGCGCGCCACGCTGCGCGCCACCCTGGGACCGAGCGCGCCGCTGGCCATCAGTGGCGAGCTGACGGCGCCGACGGGCCCGCCGCGCTACGACGTGCTCGTCACCCTCAGCGGCTATCCGGCCTCGCGGGCGAATCCGTATCTGCAGACCTTGTTCGGCTGGCGCGCGCGCCAGGGCACCATCACCCTGGCCGCGCGGTACGCCGTGAACGGCGACACCCTGGAGGCGACGAACGACGTCGGCGCCGACGACCTCGTCGTCGAGCGAGCCTCGAGCGAGCAGCCGCCCAAGTGGCCGATCGGGCTGCCACTCGACACGTTCCTCTCCCTGCTGAAGAACCGCGACGGCGACGTGCAGCTGTCGGTGCCGATCCACGGCGCGCTCTCGTCGCCGAAGTTCGAGCTCGGCGACGCCATCGCGACGGCGCTCCGTGGCATTGCCGTCAAGACGGTCACCCTGCCGTTCAGCCTGGTTGGCCGTGTCTTCGTCAAGGACAACGAGCGCGTCGAATCACTGCAGGTGAACCCGATCCTGTTCGAGCCTGGCACGCCCACCCTGGCCGCGGGCATGGCCGAGCACCTCGGAAATCTTGCCGCCTTTCTCAAGGACAAGCCCGCCGTCCGCCTGCGACAGCGCCCCGTGCTGACCGTCGAGGACGTCACGCGTCTCAAGCGCGTGGCCCTGCGCGAGCGCGTCCGCACCCATGCCGGCGAGCGAACGCCCACAGCCATGCGGGAGGCCCTGACCGCGCTGTACGTCGAGCGATTCCCGCGCCGCGAGCCGGCCCCCGTGGACGAGATGATCGCCGCCCTCGCGGAGCACGATCCGGCGCCGGCAGCGGCCACGCGCAGCCTCGCCGAGCGGCGCGTGGAGGTGGTGCGTGACGCGCTGACTGGTCGCGGCGTGGATCCCGCGCGGCTCCCCGTCATCGACGCGGCCGCCGCCGTCGAGGCCGAGGGCACCGGCCGCGTCGAGTTCGAGATCACCGAGTAGGCCGCGCTACAATCGCCGCGATGACCGTCTCGCTCGTCATCTGCACCGATGCCCGCGACGCGCGGCCGCGCCGCGAGCTGCGGGTCGCCCCCGGGACGCGGATTCTGACGGCCGCCCACGCCGCCGGCGTCGACATCACGGCCACCTGCGGCGGCCGGGGCCGCTGCACGTCGTGTCGGGTCAAGTTCGTCGAGGGCACCATCCCGCCGCCGACGATCATGGACGAGGTCCAGCTCGGCGACGATCTCGTCCGCGAGGGCTATCGACTGTCGTGTCAGTGCGCCGTCACGGAGCCGGTGAGCGTGCAGGTGGCGCCACCGCTCGACGAGCAGTCATTCCAGATCCTCGGCGCGGGCCCCGGCGTGCGCGCGAGCGCGCCGGCCGTCGTCATCGACGCCGGCGTGACCAAGGAGCTGGTCAAGGTCACGCTGCCGCGTGACGAGCATCATCAGACCTCCGACCTCGAGTGTCTGGCGGCCGCGGTCGGGATCGCCCCGGAGAGTATCGCGCCGAGCGTGCTGGCCACGCTGCCGCAGGCGCTCCGTGACGACCCCGACGGCGTGACGGTGACGACGTTCCGGCCGGGGGGGCAAGCCGGCGGGACGCGGCAGGTCATCGCGGTGGAGCGCGGCGACACCACCGCGCTCAAGTTCGGCCTGGCCATCGATATCGGGACCACCAGCGTCGTCACCACGCTCATCGAGCTCGAGTCCGGCGAGCAGCTGGCGTCGGTCTCGAGCCTCAATCCACAATCGGTCTACGGCGGCGATCTCATGTCACGCATCGCGTTCGCCCAGTTCAATCCGGGGAACCTGCGCAAGCTTCATACGCGGATCGTCGGCCTCCTCAATCAGCACGTAGCCGAGGTCTGCCGCGAGTCGGGCGTGCTCGCGAAATGGATCTACAAGGCCGTCATCGTGGGCAACACCTGCATGCACCATCTGGTGCTCGGCATCGATCCCTCGCACGTCGGGCTCGCGCCGTACGCGCCGGTCATGCGTCACGCCGCCACCTTCTCTGCGCGCGACCTGCTGCTGAAGATCGCGCCGGAGGCGCGCGTCTGCTTCCTGCCCCTCGTCGCCGGCTTCGTCGGAGCCGATGCGGTGGCGGTGGCGCTGGCCACGCGGCTGGCGGACAGCGACGCGCTGCGCATCGCCGTCGACATCGGCACCAACGGCGAGGTCATCCTCGGCTCGCGTACGCGGCTCATGGCCTGCTCGGCGCCCGCCGGCCCCGCCCTGGAGGGTGCGCAGATTCGGCACGGCATGCGCGGCGCCGTCGGCGCCATCGACCGCGTGACCGTCGACGACGATATTCACATTCACACGATCGGCGAGGCGCCGCCGCTCGGCATCTGCGGCTCGGGCCTCATCGACCTGCTTGCCGGCCTGCTGGGCGCCGGGGCCATCGACTGGACGGGCCTCATCGCCATGGAGACGCGCGACTCGCTGCCTCCGCGGCTCGCGGCGCGGCTGGTCATGCACGGCGAGGAGCGCCAGGTGATCGTCACCCGTGCGGGCGAGGCGGGCGCCACCGCCGACATCGTGCTGACGCAGGACGACGTGCGCCAGGTCCAGCTGGCGAAGGGAGCGATCGCCTCGGGGATCGCCATGCTGCAGCGCGTGGCCGGCGTCCCCGACGACCGCGTCGAGGAGCTGCTCCTCGCCGGCGGCTTCGGCAACTACGTCTCCATCGCGAGCGCCGTGCGCATCGGCCTCATCCCTGACCTCCCGGCGAGCCGCATCCGCTATGTCGGCAACGCCGCGTCCCTCGGCGCCCAGCTGTGTCTGCTGTCGGAGGCCGAGCGGGCGCGCGCGGCCGAGGTGGCCGGGCGCATCGAGCACGTCTCGCTCGCCGCCCATCCGGATTTCGAGGAGATCTTCGTGAACGCGATGAACTTCCCACGCCGGTGACGGCGCCGGTGATCGACGCGGGTATCGTCGGGCTCTCCATCGGGCCGCTCGCCTGCAGCGTCGACGCGCGGTGGCTCATGGCCTACGCCGCCGCCGTCGGCGAGACCGACCCCCGCTACTACGACACGAGCGCGCTCGGCGGACCGGTCGCGCATCCGGTGTTTCCTGTTTGCTACGAGTGGCCGGTGGCGGTGGCGCTGCGCGCCAGGACGGTCGACGCCGCGCTCGGCCCGCTCGGCGTGCACGCCGTGCACCGGTTGATCATTCATCGCCCGCCGCGCGCCGGCGACAGCCTGCGGACGACCGCGCAGGTGACGGCGGTGCAGCGACGCAAGCGCGGCACGCTGGTCGTCAGCCGCTACAGGACCACAGACCGCACGGGCGTTCCCGTGTCGACGACGGATTACGGCTCGCTCTACCGCGGCGTCGAGCTTCGCGGCGACGACGGCGTGCGGGGCTGGGAGGCCGACGAGGCCGACGGCGCCGAAGTCCGCTGGGCGGAGGACGTCGACGTGACGGGACAGGCGGCGCACATCTACACCGAGGGCGCGCGCATCCATAACCCGATTCATACCGATATCGCAGTCGCGCGGTCCGCGGGATTGCCGGGGCTCATCCTCCACGGAACGGCCACGCTGGCGCTGGCGGTCTCGCGGGTCGTCACGCGCGACCTGGGCGGCGACCCGGCCGCCGTCCGTGGTGTGGCCGGTCGCTTCACCGGCATGGTCACGATGCCATCGACACTCACCGTGCGTGGCCGTGTCGCACGCCAGGGGCTGGCCTTCGACGTCGCCGACGCCGCCGGCCAGCCCGTGCTCTCCGACGGCCTCGTGACATGAAGCAGATGAGTCGGCGCGAGCGGCTGCAGGCCGCGATCAACCGGCAGCCGACGGACCGCGTGCCGTTCGCCGTCTGGCGGCACTTCCCCGCCGTCGACCGCTCGCCGGCCGGCCTCGCCCAGTCGACGCTGCGCTTTCACGAGCATTATGGCTCGGACTTCCTGAAGATCACACCGCGCGGTGGCTATGCCGTCGAGGCGTGGGGCTGCGTCGAGTCCGAGGAGGTCCTGCCAACCGGCCATCGCGCGTGCGCCTCGTGCGCGGTCAAGCACGCCGACGACTGGAAGCGCATCCGCGCCCTCGATCCCGCCAGCGCCGCCGGCTGGGTCGAGGAGCTCGAGACGATCATCCGCCTCGGCTTCGATCGCCGGATCGGGGACGCGCCCGTCCTGCCGACCGTGTTCTCGCCCCTGTCTCTCGCGCGCAAGCTGTCCGGCAACCGCCTCGCGCACGATCTTCGCGAGCATCCTGGAATCGTGACCGGGGCGCTCGAGGCGATCACCGACACGCTCATCAAGTTCGCCGACCTCGCGCTCCGCGAAGGCGTGTCGGGGATCTTCTACTCGATCCAGACCGCGAGCCGCAGCGTGCTCGACGACGAGCTGTACGCGCGCTTCGGCGAGCCGTACGACCGCCGCGTCCTCGACGAGATCCATCCGCGTTCGTTCCTCACGATCGTGCACTGTCACGGCGACGCCCTGATGTTCGAGCGGCTCGCGCGGCTGCCCGGTCACGTCTGGAACTGGGATGATCGCGCGGCCGGTCCCGGCCTGGCCGAAGGGCGCAGTCTCGTGGCTGGAGCGGTCTGCGGCGGGCTGGATCAGGCGCGCACGCTGTTCCGGGGCACCGCCGAGGAGGCGGTCGAGGAAGCGCGCCAGGCCGTGGCGAGCGTTGGAGGCGCCGGCGTGATCGTGGCACCCGGCTGCGTGCTGCTGGCGGGGACGCCGGACACGACCGTCTCGGCCGTCGTCAAGGCGCTGGGGGGCCCCCTGAAGCCGATCCCCGGACTGAAGACCTAGGCGGCGCGCTTCCGAGCCGCGGGTATCGGCACGACGGGAACGCCGACCCGCTGAACCGGGCGCGCCACGGTCAGTCGCGCATCGCGCCACCGGTCGATGCAGGCGACCACCGCGCCCAGGACGGCCACGAAGAGGCAGGCCGCGAAGAGGAACGTCAAGCTCATGCGACAAGGCCGTTCATTTTCCGTGCCGGTGAGACCTTATTACAACGCCGATGTATCAGCGGCAGGGCGGACGCGATCTACCGCATCCTGGTAGAAATTTCGCTACTTGGCGACGTTGAAGCGGAAGTGGCAGACCTCGCCGTCCTGCACCACGTAGTCCTTTCCCTCCAGGCGCAGCTGGCCCTTGGCCCGAAGGTCGGCGAAGGAGCCGTCAACGGCGACCAGCTCCTCATAGCCGTTGACCTCGGCGCGGATGAATCCTCGCGCGATGTCGGAATGCACCGTCCCCGCCGCGTCCTGCGCCCGCGTGCCGGCCGGGATGGGCCAGGCGCGCACCTCGTCCTCGCCGCAGGTGAAGAAGGAAACGAGGCCCAGGAGCGCGTAGCACTCGCGCAGCACCCGGCGGATGGCGGGCTCGGTGAGCCCAAGATCCGCCAGGAACGCCTCCTGCTCGGCGCCTTCGAGGCGCGCGATCTCGGTCTCGATCACGGCCGATGCCCAGCCGACCCGCGTGCGCGGCCGCCCCGCCACCTCGGCGAGCCCGAAGCGCTCGACGACGTGCTCGCCCTGGGCGATGGCCTTCTCGTCGAGGTTCACGATGTGGAAGATCGGCTTCTGGGACAGGAACGTGAAGCCGCGCACGGTCTTCTCCTCTTCACCGGTCAGCGCCAGCGCGCGCAGAGGCGTCTCGGCCTCGAGCGCGGTCTTGATCCGCGCGAGGAGATCGTGCTCGCGCACCTCGGCCTCCTTGCGCTGCTTCTTGATCGACACGTCGAGACGCTCCAGGCGGCGCTCGGCCACCTCCAGGTCGGCCAGGATCAGCTCCATCTCGAGATCGAGGATGTCGCGGCGCGGATCGGGGGCACCGAGCGTGTCGTCGGCGAAGGCGCGCACGACGTGGAGGAGCGCGTCGGCGTTCCGGAACTCCTTGGTGTCGAGCGCCGCCCGCTCGCCCTTCGCGATGCCGGCCAGGTCGACGACCTCGAAGGTCGCGTACGTCGTCTTGCGTGGCTTGAACAGCTCGTGCAGGCGATCCACACGGGCATCGGGCACGCGGGCCACCCCGGTGTGCATCTCGGCGCGTCCCGTGTCATACCGGGACGTGGCCACGCTGGCGCCGGTGAGCAGATTGAACAGCGTGGTCTTGCCGCTCTTGGGAAGGCCGATGAGACCGATTTTCATTCCTCGATTATAGAGGAGCGCGCCGGGCCGTATAGTGGAGGACCTTGATCGAGCGAAAGAACGTCGACTCCACCGGGGCGCTCCTCGCGCTGCTCACCTCGGTCTTCTGGGGTGCCAACACCGTCGCGATCAAGCTCGGCCTCGCGGACGCGCCGCCACTGCGCCTGGCCTGGATGCGATTCGTCGTGGGCGGCGCGGCCATCGCCATCTGGGCCTGGGCCACCGGCCGGCTGGCCGGCCTTCGCGTCGCTCGCGAGGAGTGGCGGCCGATGCTGATGCTGGCATTGATCTTCACGGCCCAGATCGGGACCATGAACATCGGCACCTCGCTCACGAGCGCGTCTCACGCCTCGATCCTCCTCAATCTCTATTCGGTGCACACGGTGGTCCTCTCGCACTTTCTGATTCCGGGCGACCGCCTCACCGTCCGGCGCGTGGCCGGTGTCGTCGTGGCCTACACGGGCATCGTCGTGCTCTTTGCCGGCCAGAGCGGCGACGGGTCCGCCTCGCTGCTGGGCGACGCGATCGTGTTCGTCAGCGCCTTCCTCCTCGCCGAGCGACTCGTCTATCTCGCGCGTGCCGTGCAACAGCTCGATCCGGTCAAGCTGCTCCTGTCGCAGGCCGCCGTGGGCTCGGCCCTGTTCATGCTCGGCTCGGCGCTGACGGAGACGGGGCCCACCGTGTGGACACCGCGGCTGGTGGGCTCGATCGCGTATCAGGGCATCCTCATCGCCGGATTCAACTTCGTCATCAATCTCTGGCTCCTGCAGCGCTATCGCCCGAGCAGCCTGGTTCCGTTCTTTCTCACGCAGCCGCTGTTCGGGGTGGTGGCCGCCGCCCTGCTGACGGGCGACCCGCTCACGGGCGAGCTGCTGGTCGCCGGCGTTGCCGTCGCCGTCGGCATGGGGCTCTCCACCCGCTGAGGCCGGTATAATCCGGGCATGCCGAGCCGTCCGGCGCGCCGTCTCGACGCCGTCCCCAATCCGCATCCCGACCGTGACTATGAGGTGGCCCTGGCCATCCCCGAGTTCACATGCCTCTGCCCGGTCACCGGCCAGCCCGACTTCGCGACGATCCGGATCCGCTATGTCCCCGACCAGCAGCTCGTCGAGCTGAAATCGCTGAAGCTCTATATGTGGTCGTATCGCGACGAGGGGGCCTTTCACGAGGACGTGACCAACCGCATCTTGGACGATCTGGTGCACGCCGTGCGGCCCCGCTGGGCCGAGGTCACCGGGGATTTCAACGTCCGCGGCGGGATCAAGACCGAGGTCAGGGTAATCCACGGAAAGAGGCCCGAGATCGCGTAATTAGCGTCCCCTGGCTACGGTCTGATATAACGCAGAAGTGCGCGTTTCCATGGCCGGATTGCTTGTCCTCGCGCTGGCCTTCCCTCTCGTCGCCGTGCCTGCTCATGCCCAGACGACCGAGGCGGACGTCTACGTCGCGCAGGCCATCATCGACGTCGACGACAAGCGCTACGACGAGGCACTGAAGAACCTGCAGGAGGCCTTGAAGCGCGAGCCCGACCACGTGGAAGCCCTGTACTACCTCGGGGTGGTCAACATGGCGCTCCGCCGGCCGAACGACGCCATCCCGCCGTTGCTGCGGGCGCAGAAACGGAGCCCCGCCGACGCCGCCATCGCCTTGCAGCTCGGACTGGCGTACTTCGCGCAACAGCGGTACGACGAAGCCGAGCCGTTGCTGGAGCAGGTCTTCCGGACGGATGCGACCGTCGACGGCCTCGGCTACTACGTCGGGTTCATGCGCTATCGCAAGAAGGACCACCGCGGCGCGCTCGCGGCCTTTCGGGCCGGACGCGCGACCGATCCGCAGCTGCAACAGCTCACCCGGTTCTACACGGGTCTGGCGCTCGCCGCGCTCGGGCTGCCGGCGCAGGCCTCGGCGGAGGTGGAGCAGGCGTTGCGGCTGGCACCCGGCTCGGCATTGACCGGGCCGGCCGAGCGGCTGCGGGACACGATCCGGGCCACTGCCGACCAGGGGCGTCGCTTCAGCGCCGAGGTGCGGCTGGGATTCCTCTATGACGACAACGTGATCGTGCGGCCGGGTCCGAGCGCCAGCGAGCAGCCGCTCGTGTCCATCTTGCGCGACAAGCGCTACGACTCCGTGGGCGAGCTCTTCGGCGCGCAGTTCAATTATCTGTGGTGGCAGACGGAGACGTGGGAGTCCTCGGCGGGCTACTCGTTCTTCGGCATCTACAACAACGAGCTGACGTCGTTCAACATCACGGACCACATGGTGACCGGCACGGTCACCTACAAAACGTCCCTGCTCGGCATGCCGCTTCAGGCCGGGGGGCAATACGGCTGGGACATGCTCTATCTCGACGACACCGAGTTCCTGCGCCGCAACACGGCCACGCTGACCGCGCTCGTTGTGGAGAGCGACCGCCACCTCACGCAGGCGTTCTTCCGCTATCAGAACAAGGAGTTCTTCGAGAGCAACCCCCTCCCCGAGCCCGACGAGTTGCGTGACGCCGACAACTTCATGGGCGGCATCCTCCACCTGCTGCGGTTCGCGCAGGACGCGCACCTGGTGAAGGGCGGCTATCAATACGACGTGGAGGACGCGCAGGGACGCAACTACCGCTACCACGGCCACCGCTTCCTGCTCGGCGGTCAGTACACGCTGCCGTGGTACGGGATCCGGCTCTTCTACGATTTCGACGTGCACCTGCGCGACTACACGCATCGCAACAGTCTGCTGCCCACGTACGCGCCGGGGACCAAGCGGCGCTTCGACGACGAGTACAACAATTCGATCCGTGCCGAGCTGCCGTTCGCGGGGCCGAGCGTCTGGGGTAACGGCACGCGGATGACGCTGGCGGCGTCCTACCAGAACACGGTGGCGCGCTCGAACATCGAG
>Ga0075421_100003218_pt1 | contig 19521 bp, 18 predicted proteins | sample SoiMetdeltSBSDD5_FD_75292 | JGI IMG/M metagenome (GOLD analysis project Ga0075421, IMG submission 75292) | Bulk soil microbial communities from a Populus tree surrounding site in Tennessee, USA - Soil MetaG P. deltoides SBSDD5 | ecosystem: Environmental > Terrestrial > Soil > Tree plantation... | reverse complement strand
ACAGCTTCGCTACCGCAGCGCCAATCACCGAACCGGTGAAGAGCGAGACGGCGGGTGTTCCGTACGAGAAGATCACGTCGATGGCCGGCATCGAACAGATGGATCTGCTCGACGCGCAGCGGTCCATCGTGCTTGCGCGCACGACGTCGGGGCTCAACCTCGCGGCCGTGCCGCTCCCGTAGCGACGACATGAAATCAGAGGGCGCCGCGCGGCGCATCACATGGGTGCTGCGCTGCGTCCTCTGTCTTCTCCTGATCGGTTCGACTTCCTGCAGTTCGTCTGGCCCTGCTATCCGCCTCGACACCACAAATCCGTCCCGAACGTTTATTGAAGTCACCGGTCTGCCGCGGGCGGATCTGACAGCGCTGTCGAAGGCGAACCTGAGCTCCGACGAGTGGAACTCTCTCCTCCACGTGACACTTCGATCTTCCGTCTCGCCGTCAACCTCAGAAGGACCGGGGATGGCTGGACGATATTCAGTCGAAGACTCACTGCGGTTCTGGCCGTCGTTTCCCTTTGATGCGGGGCGTGAATACGAAGTGCGGTTCGATCCGTCCAAATTGTCGCGAGTCAGTCTGTCGGCGCGCGCAACGGCCGCGACAGTGTCAATTCCGGGAAGCGGACGATCGCCGTCGACGGCCGTTTCCGCCGTCTATCCGACAAGTGACGTCATGCCCGAGAATCTGCTGCGGATGTACGTGCAGTTTTCAGCACCAATGGGGCAGCAGGGTGGGCGCGACCACATCTCGTTCTTCGATGACAGCGGGCGCGAAGTGCCGGATGTCGTCGTGCCGCTCGACACCGACCTATGGAACGCGGAGCGCACACGCTATACCGTGATCCTGGATCCGGGGCGTGTGAAACGTGAGATTCTGCCCAACCGAGACATGGGTCGCGCGCTTCACGACGGCGGTGGCATCACTATCGTCGTCAAACGCGACTGGCCGGATGCGCACGGGCTGGCGCTGACCAGCGAGCACCGCCGCCGGTTTGTCATCGGGCCGCCAGAAGAGCACGCACTCAACACCATGCAGTGGCGTGTCGCGTCGCCCGTAGCCGGCACGCGCGATCCGGTGACGGTGACATTTCCGAAACCGCTCGACTTCGGGTTGCTACAACGTTCGCTGTCGGTGCAGCGCGGCGCTTCGAACATCGCTGGCAGCGGGCGAGTCGGCGCAGCAGAGATCTGGTGGCAGTTCGTTCCCGACTCCGAGTGGCAACGGGGGCCTTACATGTTGAAGGTCGAACCCATTCTCGAGGACGTCGCTGGTAATCGCATCGGCCGTGCCTTCGAAGTATTGTCGCGTGGTGATGCCGTTCCCGCCGAGAGCAGCATGCCGGTGTTCGTCCCTTTCATCGTCAAGTAGGGTGCGCGGGCGGGTCTGAAACCCCGGCCGCTACATACGAAGCGATCTGCGTCGATATCGATTGATCAACACGACATACGCCGTCCAACTCATTACCGCAAACACCGCGTCGACGATGAATCCGCGGGGCGACACGTCCCATGAGGTGTCCGCCACGATTCGCCCGAATGAAAAGATCGTCATCACGATCGCGAACAGCCGCAACCCGCCAAGCCAGCCGTTGCCACGCACCAGGTCGCGGGTGCGTTTGAGCGCCGCCAGTTTTGCCTCCGGTTGCAAGCTGACCGGTGGTGGCAGGACCACGGCGGCCGTCCGCAACGTCGTCGCAAATTCCCGGTCGGTCTTCAGAAACTCCTCGACGAGCGCGCGTGTATCGGCAGTCGCCTCACCCGACTCGTAGAGCGGCCACAGGTCGGCCACGACATCGCGAGTCACGTTCAACATGGATCCTCCTTGCCCAAGAGCACAGCCAGCCTCATTCGCGCGCGATGTACTTTCACGCGCGCCGCGACGACGGTCAGCCCCAGCGCCGACGCGATCGCTTGATACGACAGTTGCTCGTGAGTGCGCATCAGAAGCGCCGCGCGATCGACTTCGGGAAGCTGCTGCAGCGCCTTCGTGACGGCTCGCAGTTCGCTGCGACTGCCAGTCTCCCCTTCAGGCCCGGGCGATGGATCGACCGGTTCGTCGCCGAGTTCACCGCGTCGAGCCTCGTGCCGTCGCCAGTCGACGTGGAGATTCCGGGCGATGGTGAACAGGTACGCCTTGATCGTGTCGACGCGCAAAGTCCCCGAGTCCATCCACGCGCGCACGAAGGTTTCCGATGTAATGTCCTCCGCCTCCTGACGGCTGCCGGTCAGATACCACGCGAACCGCAGCACATCGCGCCCGTAGCGCTCGTAAAGCTCGCCGAATTGGATTGTTTCCATCCAGGCTCGGGGAAGATACGAACGAGGAGCCAGATTGTTACAGCGTGACAGTGAAAGCTGGTGACTCGGAGCTAGTTCTAGGGATTCACCGGCCCAAGCCGGTATTCGGCTGGAGGTTCGACACCGAGGAGATTCCGGACGAAATAATCCCATCGCCGCCGAGTCATGTAATTCGCGTTGTCGCCGTAGCCGTGCCCCGCGTTCGGGATCATGAGCAGATCGAAATCCTTGTTTGCCTTGATCAAGGCGGCGACGACGAGCAGCGTGTTGTTGGGAGGGACGTTGGTATCCATCGTCCCGTGCGCCAGCAGGAGCTTGCCTTTCAGCCCTTGAACGAAGTTCTCATTGGCCTGGCTATCGTAATTGGTGAAGTCGTCGCCGCGATTTTCGAGCAGGCCCATCCACTTCTCTGCCCAGTCGTCCTCGTAGACGCGATTGTCGTGGTTCCCTGATTCCGAGATCCCAACCTTGAAGAAATCTGGATGATGGAACATCGCCGCCGCCGCCGCGTAGCCACCGCCTGAATGTCCGTAGATGCCGACGCGGGTGATGTCGATCCAGGGAAACCGCCGGGCGAGTTCTTTCATTCCGGCGATCTGATCCGGCAACGTGTTATCGGCCATATCACCGTAGTAGGCCTCGTGAAACTTTTTCGACCGCCAGGGTGTGCCCATCCCGTCGATTTCAACGACGACGAATCCGAGCTCGGCGAGCGCCTGGGCATCGCCGCGAGCGACAGAAAACGAGCGGCTTCCGACGCTGCCGGTCTGGGGTCCCGGATAAATGTGATTGACGATCGGATACTTTCGGCCGGACGTGAGCCGTGTCGGGCGGTACATCAGGCCGTAAAGATCAGTTACGCCGTCACGCCCTTTGACGGTAATCGGCTGTGGCGGTTTCCAACCGGCCGCGAGCAGCTTTGAGATGTCTGTCCGTTCGAGTTCGACGATGAGTTTACCGTCGGCATCGCGCAGGACGGCGATTGGCGGGACGTCGGGCCTGGAATAACTGTCGACGAAATAACGCCCCGATGGCGACAACGTGATCTCATGATGCGCATCTTCTGGTGTCAGCAGCTTCGCCGGACCGGCATCCATGTTCACGCGATACAAATGTGTAAAGTACGGGTCGCGTCCCGCCTCCTTGCCGACAGCCTGAAACAGAAGGGTGCGACTGGTCGCGTCGACATGGAGCAGTTGCGTCACATTGCCTTCGCCGGTTGTGATCTGCCGTTTGAGTTTGCCGGACTGCAGATCGTAGAGATAGAGCTGACCCCAGTTGGCCCGCTCTGAGAACCAGATCACCTCGTTTGAGGCAGCGAGGTATCTCCAGTTGACGCGGCCGTTGCCCGATTCAAAGAACGTCTTGACCGTTTCCTCGAGCACGTCGCGCACTTCGCCAGACGATGACTCGGCGACGCGCAGCACGGTCCGCCGATGATCGCGAGAGGTGGACACGAACGCGACCGAGGCCGCGTCGGCTGCCCATTGCACGTCGTTCCAATCGCCTCCTCGGCAAGCCAGGTTGTCGCACAACGACGAGCGATGCTGGTCAGGCGGCATCTTCAGACGCACGACCTGCTTCGAGTCGACATCGATCACGACGCGGTGGATCATCGATACGGTATCGTCACCGGGCAGCGGGTATTTCCAGGCTTGGAGTTGCGGGTGACCAACGTCCGTGCTCACGAGGTACATCTCGCCGACGTTGCGTTGATCCTGCTGAAACGTGGCGATCTTTCGCGAGTCAGGTGACCAGACGACGATCGGTCGCTCGCTCTTCGACCACCCTGCGTTGTCGGTGGCATATCCGAAATCCTTGACGCCGTCGGTCGTGAGCAGGCTTTCCTGGCCGGTGGCGTTGTCGCGCAACACCAGGTTCCAGTCACGAATGAAGACGGCGCGTTTACCGTCCGGTGACGTCGAGGTGATGACGGCCGCCGCGCCGCGTCCGCCGCGGCCGCGCGCTCGTCCACCCGTCCCCGAACCCGAGGTCGAGGCGCAGGCTGGGAGCGTGCACGGTGTTTTTGTCCCGGTTGTCGGGTCGACGAGGATGGCTTGGTTGCCGGTCGACGTCGTCACGCGATACCAGAAGCGATCGTCGGCAATCCACGTCGGACTGACACCGTTACGAAACACCAGCGGCGTCGTATTCCAACTCATGAATCGTTCCGCCCGCGCGTAGTCGGCGGCGGTGACCCCGTGCGTCCCGTTGCCGGCCCGCTGCTGAGCCGTTAATGCGATCGCACTAGCCGCCGCGAGGACGACGCCGACAGTTGTCGCCCTGAGAATTCTGTTGGACGGCACCGGCACAAACCCCCAAAGAATGGAAATCACGATATTACGCCAGCGGCGGCAGGTTGAGCTTCGGCGAATCGCAGAGCGAACGAGCGAGTGACGTATCGGGGGTCGAGGAGCGAAGCCCCTCGATAAAGATCGCGTACTATTGAGATCTCCCTGAGGAACCCATGCGTATCGGACCGATCACGCTTGTCTTCAGCTGTCTCACGTTGCTTTCGGGTCAGCAGGAAGGCCAGCAGAGCCAACAAGTGTTCCGCGGCGGGCTCAAAGCCGTTGCTGTGTATGTCACCGTGTCCGATGTGCAGGGTCGTCTCGTTCCGAATCTCACGAAAGAGGATTTCGAAGTCTACGACAACGGCAAGAAGCAGGAGATCACGCTCTTCGACAACGGTGTGCAGCCGATTACGGTCGTCATGATGCTCGATCGCAGCGGCAGCATGGTTGGCAACTTCTCACTCGTCCGCTCCGCCGCGGAGCAGTTCGTCGCTCAGCTCCTTCCCAGCGACAAAGCCCGCATTGGCAGCTTTGCCAATCGCGTTCAGGTCGATCCCCGTGAATTCACGAACAGTCAGCACGATCTGCTGGAGATTTTGCGCACCGAGTTGCAGGAACCTGGTCCGACGCCGCTCTGGAATGCGGTGAACGTCGGTATCACCGCCTTGCTTCACCAGGAAGGACGTCGCGTCGTGCTCGTGTTCACTGACGGCGTCGATCGGCCGATGGGCGGCAACAACATCAGCTACCACGATGTTCAGAAGAACGCGGAACAGGAAGACGTCATGATCTTCGCCGTCGGTCTCGCGAGCCGCCAGTTCAGCGGCGGCGGACGTGGCCGCGGAGGAATCGGCGTCGGCGGTATGGGCGGATCAGGGAGTTTCAGACTCCCGCCGGAGGAGCCGAAGGTTGACGCCGGACTGCCGAAGATCGCCGCGGCTACCGGCGGCGGCTACTTCGAGCTCAACTCCGCCAACAACCTTGGGTCAACGTTCCGGCGGATCGCCGACGAACTGCATCGACAGTATGCGCTGGCGTTCACGCCGCAGAATCTCGATGGAAAGACTCACAAGCTCGAAGTAAAACTGAAGCAGCCGGATCTTGTCGTACGCGCGCGAAAGACGTATGTGGCCAAGAAGTAGCGCCTGGGGCCCGAGCGAGGGGCCGGAGGGTAGCGACGCGAAGCGGCGCCCCCGAGCGAGTGCGAGTGGGGGTGGGGCCCCACGAGCAGTGAGTAATGCAGACAGAAACTGGAAACTGACTCATGTGCCGAAACATCAAACCGCTATTCAATTTTGAACCACCGGCGACCGATGATGAAATGCGCGCGTCGGCGCTGCAATTCGTGCGGAAGGTCAGTGGCTTCACTAAACCGTCCAAGGTGAACGAGGAGGCGTTCAACGACGCCGTCAAGGAAGTAACTGCCGCCGCGCGCAAACTGATCGAATCCCTGGTGACCACTGCGCCGCCCAGGGATCGGGAAGAAGTTGCCGCGCGCGCCCGCGAGCGCGCCGCACTTCGTTACGGCCGCTGACGACGATGGCGCAACGCTCCGACCGTCCCGTTCGCACTCGTATAATTGGCACCGAGGCGGCGTTGAGACCGATCTGCGACACAATTCTCGATGCCATCGGCAATACGCCGATGGTCCGAATCAATCACATCACGCGCGATGTCATTCCGGCCACGGTGCTGGTCAAGCTGGAAACCTTCAATCCCGGAAACTCGATCAAAGACCGGATGGCTGTGCGCATGATTGAGGACGCTGAAAAACGCGGACTCCTCAAGCCGGGCGGCACCATCATCGAAGGCACGTCCGGGAACACCGGCATGGGACTCGCGATTGCTGCGGTCGTCAAGGGGTACAAGTGCATCTTTACGACGACAGACAAGCAGTCGAAGGAGAAAGTCGACGCGCTCAAGGCGTTCGGCGCCGACGTCATCGTCTGTCCGACCAACGTGGATCCCGAGGATCCGCGGTCGTATTACTCGGTGTCGTCGCGGCTCGAGAAAGAGATTCCGAACTCGTGGAAAGCCAATCAGTACGACAACCTGTCGAACACGGCCGCGCACTACGAGGAGACCGGTCCCGAAATCTGGGAGCAGACCAACGGCCGTATAACACATCTGGTCTGCGGCGTTGGCACCGGCGGCACGATCAGCGGCGTCGGTCGGTTCTTAAAGGAGCGCAATCCGAAGATCACGGTGTGGGGAATCGACACCTACGGTTCGGTGTTCAAGAAATACAAAGAGACCGGAATATTCGATAAGAACGAAATCTATCCATACATTACTGAGGGAATTGGCGAGGATTTTCTGCCTGCCAACGTCGACTTCGCCGTCATCGACCATTTCGAGAAGGTGACCGACAAGGACGCGGCGCTCATGACGCGACGGATCGCGCGCGAAGAAGGAATTTTCGCGGGCAACTCCGCCGGCTCTGCGATGGCCGGACTGCTGCAACTCAAAGAGAACTTCACCAAAGACGATGTCGTCGTGGTCGTCTTCCACGATCACGGTTCGCGCTATCTCGGGAAGATGTACAACGACGAGTGGATGCGCGAGAAAGGGTTCCTCGAAAAATCGGGGATGACCGCGCGCGACCTGGTGGCGGCCGGCGTGCCCGGTGAACTGCTGGCGATCGAAGGAACCGAAGCCGTGGAGATCGCGGTGAAGCTCATGAGCGAGCACGATTTCTCGCAGATCTCGATCACACTCGACAAGCGCCTGGTCGGTTCGCTCAATGAGACACACCTGTATTCACAGCTCCTTGCCGAACCGTCGGTAAAATCGCAGCCGGTCGAAACGATCATGCAGCCGGCGTTTCCGTTCGTCGACATTTCGACGCCGGTGGAGCTGCTGGCGACGATGATCACTCCCGAGAATCCCGCGGTGCTCGTTCGCGATTTCAAGACCGACAAGACGTTCATCATCACGCGTTCCGACATCATTCGTGTGTTGTGCTGACATGAAATTGCAAGAACTGACGCCATTGCTTCGGACCAACGATCTGAAAGGCTCGATCGAGTTCTACACAACGGTGCTCGGATTTGAATGCGATGGGTCGAGCGAAGAGTGGGCCTCGGTCCGTCGCGACAACGTGACGATCATGTTTGCGCTGCCCAACGAGCACGAGCCGTTCGATGGTCCGTCATTCACCGGATCGTTCTACATCAACCCCGACGACGTGGATGCGATGTGGGAGCGGGTGAAGGATAAGGCCCGCGTCTGCTACCCGATCGACAACTTCGATTACGGAATGCGCGAGTTCGCCATCTACGACAACAACGGCTACCTGCTTCAGTTCGGACATGAGACGCCGGAAGCGATGCAAGCCGCCGAGGGCGCCTGACTCGGTCGCATGCGCATAATCCGCAGCGTTGTCGCCGTGGCTCTCGGCTTTGGATTCATGGCGACGACCGTCACGGTTGGCATGCTGGTCGCCTCGCGCGCTCTTGATCGAGATACGCCAGAGATCCGGTTGACGTCCACGGCATTCTCAACGTTTCTCTTCTTGAACCTTGTGTTCTGCGGTATCGGCGGAGTGCTGGGCGGGTGGCTGACGGCGCGGCTTGCGTCCTTCGCGCCATATGCGCACGCGGCGGCGTTGGCAGCGCTGGTGGCCGTCTTGATAATCGATGTGGCCATGGCGATGCCGACCCCGGGCCAACCGGGTTGGTATCCTTCACTGTTTGGCATCGTTGCGGTCACCGGCGTCCTGCTGGGTGGAAAGCTCCGGGCGGCAGCCAATGCACCGATCACCAATCGTGTGTGATATCGCCGTTCGTTTGAATCGCCATGCGAGAAAAGAGATCTTGATGAGTCAACGTCTTAGAGTGTTCAGCCGCAGCGTCGCAACGCTTGCGTGTGTTCTGGCCTGCGCGTCATCGCTCTCCGCGCAGGATGCCGACGTCCTTGGCAGTTGGGATGTCACGGTCACGGCGGGACAGGGTCCCGCGACCTCGACTCCACTCGTTCTCAAACGCGATGGAGATCAAATCGTCGGCACGTTTTCGAGTCCGCAGGGGGATCACAGTGTCGAGGCCAGCGTCAAAGACAAAGCGGTGACGATCTGGTTCAGCGTGCGAACCCAGAACGGTCCGGTTCCAATAACCATGAAAGGCACCGCCGACGGCGACTCGATGACCGGCGTGATGGAGTTCGGGACCGGCGGCCAGGGGCACTGGTCGGCGAAGCGCGCGGCAGGCCGGCCAGCGGGGACTCAGGCAAAGGATTCGCCGCTTGACGTCAACGGCACCTGGAACTTCCAGGTTGAAATCGGTGGAAATACCGGAACGCCGACGATGACGTTCAAGCAGGAGGGGGAGAAGCTGTCTGGCCGTTACAGCGGACAGCTGGGGGAAGCGCCGTTGACGGGAACGCTGAAAGGCAATGCGATCGAGTTTTCCTTCGATGTCACCATCGAAGGTAACGCCGTCCGCATCGTCTACGCGGGCACCGTCGAGAAGGACTCGATGAAGGGCACGGCAAAGTTCGGCGACTTCGGCGAGGGCGCGTTCACCGCCAAACGTAGACCGTAAAAGGTGGCTGGCACCTTTCCCGGAAAGGTGCCAGCCACCTTTTTAGGCGAGAATTCGGGCTAAAGCCATTCGTGTGTTATGCTTAAGGACGACCGCCGGATCTCCAGCGAGCGGTCTAGAATCCGGCGCTGCGGCGCCGTTTTTCATGCCCGCGATGCCGCTTGAGTTCACGCTCGAGTTGACCCCTCGAGCCCGCGTTGATGTCATCGACGTCCGGGGCGAGGTCTCATCGCGCTACGGCGATGCGCTCTCAGACTTTCCCCGCGCACTCTGCTGCTCCTTTCACACCACGGCCGGTTATCTGGATCGCAGCGTCGCCTCCCGGCTCAACCAGGGGCCTGACGGGGTGATGCCCTATATCGACGTGTTCCGGACCATGTTTCCGGAGGGTGCCGGTTACGAGCACGACAAGATCGAACGGCGGACGGAGCTTTCGCCGGCGCAACGCCCGGCCGAGCCGTTGAATGCCGACTCGCATCTGGCGTTCATGGCGGGCGCCCTCAGGACCTGCGTCGCCTATCTCAATCGTCCGAGCGAACCGATGTCATTCATTGACCTCGATGGTGTGCACGCAGGCCTACCGCGCACGCGCCGGACGAGCGTGATTGGCTATACCGCGGAAGAAACGGTTGCGACGACGAGAATCGTCGTCCCGGTGTCGGGCCACAGCGTGGAATCGGTGAACCTGAAAGACCCACAGCTCGGCGTCTACAGCCAGGTCGCCGAGCTCATTCGTTACCACGGTGTCGTGAAGGGGCGCGTGCGGCTGTCGCTTGCGCCGGGCGAACGGCATGCAGGGCTGACCGTCAACGAGTACGAGACGCTCCTGATGCGTCACGACCTCTCAGAAGTGCTGCGGGATCCGCTGCGATTCATGGCCGAGAAGGCAGGGCACATGCTCGGCAACCCGCGTGCGATTCCCGCAAGGACACTCGACTACGCGAAATACGATCTGGTGCGTGTGTTCAACCGTCTCCTCGACGCGCTGGGCCTCGGCCAAACGCCGGTTGAAAACCTGCTCTCGCGGGCCATCGCCATGCCCGCGTCACGCTTCCTGCGGATGAAGCGGTCCGTCAGCCTGCTCGTTTCCGATCGCGACGAGAACGGTCAGGGCAAGATCATCGAAGGAACCTATCAGAGCCCGATCCTGGTCCAGTGGCATCGCGGCAACCGCCGCGCGCGGGTTCTCGATGTCACGATTACGCGGTTCATTTAGTACTTCCAGCTCTTAGTCGCACCGGCTGGCGCACCTTTGTCCACCTGTGCCGCGAGCTTCTGCCACAGTTCCGCGACACGTGGTCCCCAACAGTGTGGGGCGCGGCGCTGGAACACAACCTCGCCCGCGAATTTCGGATCGTCCGCTTTCGACAGGAACTCGTTTAACTTTTCGACCGCGTCGTTGAGGTAGTACGAGTCCATATCGCCGACGTAGATGTGGATCTTGTTGGCGACTTTCGGACCGAGGACCGTCCAGTTCTTCCGAAGGATCTCCGCCATATCGTACTTCTTCCACTGTTCGGCGACGGACTTGTCGATGATGCCCGTCTCCTTGTTCCACAGCCGTCGCGGGTATCCGTCGGGTCCGACTGGAGAGTAGGTGGCTTCCCAGATGTCCCACTGTCCTCCGGACCGGGATTTGTCGCCGACGACGAGCTCGTACCAGTTCTCGTCTTTCATCATCACTTCAATGTTGCCGTCGATCTTCCGTTGGCTGGGCCGCTCCACCTTCGACCAGCCCTTGTCGATGTAGTACGCGTTGGCATCGCTGTAGATGTTGACGATCTGGTGGTACGAGAAATCGACGGCATCTGGGCAGAGCGCAAACGATCCGCCGTAGAAATCCGGATAGAGCACTTGATGCGCGAGCGCAATCCAGCCGCCGGTTGACCCGCCCGAGAGCATGCGCGCCCACGGCTCGCGAATGACACGGAACTTTTGCTCGACCGCCGGGATTAGCTCCTTGATGATCGCCTCGCCGTATGGACCATTGTTCTCGGAGTCCACGCCGTAGGAATCGTCGTAGTACGGAGACGGATGCTGAAGCGTGACGGCGATGAAACGCGGCGCCGTGTCCGACATCCAGAACCGATCGAAATCCCCGCCGCGCCCATAGCCGCCAGGCGGGTTCAGCGAGAAGTGATCCTGCATGTAGTTGACCGGATAACGAACGTTCGGATGCGTGTCGTACCCTTTCGGCAGCAGCACCGTTGCGCCGAGATAGATTGGCTGCCCCCACCACTTGCTGAGAATCGCGCTCTGAAATCTGATTCGCTTCACCATCTCGGTGTCGGCAGGACTCTGTATCGGCGGAATCACTTTGTTGGCGACGAGCCGGATCGGCGTGGCGGACTTCGGATCGAACGCGACTCGCATCGGATCCCCAAAGATGTTGCCCGGCGAACGCTTCCAGTCCTGTCCTTCCCATTGATCGTTGTGGAGCCAGACAGTGTGTCCATCCGCGCGCGGGAACCGCGTATAGACATTCACGAACGGCTGCATCCAGTATTCACCGGCGGGCAGATCGCGCAGGCTGCGGAGCGGATGGCCGCGATCGTCAGCGGTGAGCGTTGTGACGGCATCCGGTGCCAGACCTTCGACGAAACGCGAGAACAGCGGCACGCCAGTTGGTGAGGTCTGATCGATCGGTGGACGACGATTGTCGCGGCTGATCGCGACGTAGATCATGCCCGTGACCGCTTCCGCTCGCGCGTCTTTGGAAAAGAGCACGTCGATACGCGGTCCCTCGCTGCGCGCCTGTTCCGATGCCATGACGCGCGCGACGAGCAACGCGATCACGACGGCCAGCAACAATCCGCAGGCAAGACGAGGCAATGAGCGCATAATGCTCATCGTATCGCATGGAACCAGGCCCGCCGACTCAGGCATCGCCTTCGCTCGGGACAAGCCTCCGCCCTCCGCGATTCATTCTGGCGATCGTCGTTTCAACGGCGCTCGTGCTCTCGGCCCCGTTCATCGGATTTGTCAGAAGCTGGATCCGCGCGACATTTCCGGGGCAATTCGTTCGGATCGTCGGCGCCGCGATTGCGGTGCTTGCGGCCGCGGCGATCGTTGCGGCCATTCTGCGAATCCGCCACAACCGTCTGCTCCGCTATAGCGCTCTCATCGCGGCTCTCGGCGGGGCGATCTGGTTCTCTGTCGTCGAGGCAACCGGCAACCCTGATGTCGACGTGGTCCAGCGATTTCACTTCGTGGAATACGGCGTCATCACGTTCTTGTTCTATCGAGCGTGGCGGCCACTGCGGGATCCAGCAATACTGGTCATGCCGATTCTCGCCGGCCTGCTGGTGGGAACAGCCGACGAGTGGCTGCAGTGGTTCATTCCGAACCGCGTCGGAGAGATCGCCGATATTCTGCTGAACGGGATCGCGATCGGTTGTGGGCTCTTGTTCAGTCTCGGCGCGGATCCGCCGGATCGCTTTCAATGGACGCTCCGTCCAGGATCGACCGTGCGCGTCGGGCGTCTCGCCTCGATCGCGATTCTGGCGCTTGCGCTGTTCGTTCGCATCGTTCATCTTGGCTACGACATCCGAGATCAGGAAGTCGGGATGTTCAAATCGCGGTATTCGATGAGCGCGCTTCTGGCGCTCGCTGATGCCAAGCGCACCGAGTGGCGGATACATCCGCCGCCGCTCGTATTGCAGCGCGTGTCCCGCGAAGATCAGTACATGACAGAAGGGGTCACGCACGTTCAGCGGCGCAACGAGCTGCTCGCGGCAAACGAGGTGAAAGGTGCGTGGATGGAAAATCTGATTCTGGAGAAGTACTACGCGCCAGTGCTCGACACGCCATCGTATATTTCGCGCACGGGCCATCGTTGGTCTGCGGAACAGCGCGCGTCGGTCGACTCGCGCGCAGCCGGCAGCGACCCGGCGTACGTCAGCACCGCGAATCCGTATCCAATCGTCGCGTGGTCGAGCGGCCTCTTATGGCTCACCTCGGTTGCCGCCGCTGCCGCCGTGCGAATCGCCGCCACGCGCGTCGATCGATCGAGTCGCGCGCAGTCCAATGCGTCAACGACTGTGTGATCGTCGGCCGCCTTTTCTCATCGGCCCGTGGTTCTCGGACCGTCCATAGCCTCCGCCGCCCGGCTTCTCGCCACCGTGATGCACCTTGTTCACCGTGGCCCACGCACGACGCTCAGCTTCGCGTTCCGGGACGCCGCGTTCTTCATAACCCTTTTCGATGTGCTCGGCCTGCCGCTTCTGCTTATCCGTGTAGTGACGTTTATCTCCGCGGGGCATGACGTGTACCTCCCGTCCACTCTTTCGCAACGCGGATGCCAAGGATGCCAAGGGTGCCAGGGGTGCCAGGGGTGCCAAGGGTGCCAGGTGTGCCACGAGGCGGTGCTGTGGGCCCGCGCTACACGTGGCTGAGCTCCGCGCGCCGACTTCCAGACCCGTCGCCCCAACGCGCGTCTAAAGAATGAGGTAACCACTACGACGAAGACCAGCATGCGGATCCCGGTGACCGGATCGCGGATCCCGGTAATCGAAAGTCCATTGCCGCTATGATCGGTGACATGGTCCGTGAGTTACGAGCCACCATCAACGGACGAAGCGTGCGCTATCTCGAGGCGGGCATCGGCTGGCCGGTAGTCCTGATTCACGCATTTCCACTCAATGCCGATATGTGGAGGCCGCAGTTGGAGCGCGTTCCGGAAGGCTGGCGCTTCATCGCACCGGACCTGCGCGGCTTTGGACCTGATGCCGCTCCTGCCAGCGGGTCGATCACGCTCGACGACATCGCCGGCGACATTGCCGCACTGCTCGACGAACTCGCCGTCGATCAAGCCGTCATTGGCGGGCTGTCGATGGGCGGCTACATCACGCTCGCGCTCTTCCGGAGCGCGCCCGAGCGTTTCACCGGAATGATCCTCGCCGATACCAAGGCGCAGGCCGACACGCCCGAAGGGTTGGACGGTCGTCGCAAGATGATCGCGCTTGCCCGCGCTGAGGGCCCGGTGGGCGTCGCGCAATCGATGCTCCCGAAACTGCTCGGCGAAACCACCTTTGAACGTCGCGCTGACATTCCGCAAAGAGTACGCGCGATGATCGAGAGTGCGCGGACCGAGGGAATCGTCGGCGCCATCGAAGCGATGATGGGTCGTCCTGACTCGACCAGGGATCTGGCGCGGATTTCCTGTCCGACGCTGGTTGTCGTGGGCGAGGAGGACATGCTGACCCCGGTCACCGACGCCGTGGCGCTGCAGAATCAGATTGCGCGATCGCGCCTCGTCATTCTTCCGCAGGCGGGGCATCTGTCGAACCTGGAGGTCCCGGATGGGTTTGCCCTCGCCCTGGCCGATTTCCTCTCATCGAACCTTTGACCATCTGTGAATTAATATCGAAATATGCGTTACACGGGGCTTGCTCTTACCATCGCTGTCTTTCTCGTCGCCGTCGCTCATCCGCCGTCGCAGGTCCGCGCGTTTGCCGCACAGGGAGGCACTGGGGATGCGCTCCATCGCACCTTCGATCAGATCCTCGATCTGAACGTTCGCGACGGGTTCGTTTATTACCGGGCGCTGCGCGCGTCGCGCGCGGCTCTCGACCGATATGCCGCATCGCTGAACGTGCCGGCGGCGACCTACCAATCGTGGTCGCGCGAACAGCAGATGGCGTTCTGGCTCAACGCCTACAACGCGTTCGTCCTGCAGACCGTTGTCGATCACTACCCGCTGAACGGAGGCAGCAAGGCGTACCCGTCGAACAGCGTGCGGCAGGTCCCGGGAGCGTTCGAGCAACTCAAACACCGCGCGGCGGGCCAGAGCCTGACGCTCGACGACATCGAGAAGAAGATTCTTCCGCCATTCAAGGAGCCGCGCCTGTATCTCGCGCTGGGACGCGGCGCGGTCGGCAGCGGCCGCCTCCGGAGCGAGGCGTACACAGGCGATCAGCTCAAACAGCAGCTCGACGACCTGCAGAAAGAGTTTGTGTCGGAGCAAACGATGATCAAGATCGATCGATCGGCGAATCAGATATCGGTGACGCCGATTATCAGCTGGCACGACTCCGAGTTCATCGCTGCGTACGATGCCGGCGCGACGGGTCCCCTCACTGAGCGCTCTCCGATCGAGCGCGCGATTGTCGCGTTCGTCACGCCGCGACTGCTGCCGCTCGAGAAGGAATTCCTGCAAAAGAATGAATTCAAGGTGACATATCATCCATTCGACTGGCGGCTCAACGACCTGACGGGCGGCCCGCCGAAGTAATGGATCTTCAACTCACTGACAAAGTCGCCATCGTCACCGGATCGAGCCGCGGTCTTGGCCTCGCGAGCGCGCGGGCGCTGATTGCCGAAGGTTGCCGTGTGTGCATTTGCGCGCGCGGCCCCGAGCAGCTGGCGGCCGCGGCGATTGAAGTCGAAGCGGTCGCGCGGCGGCCGAACATGATCACCACGGTGCAGGCGGACGTTTCGACCGGGGAGGGAATCGCCACCGTGATCGAACGCACGCTTGAACGGTTTGGCGGACTCGACATTCTCGTCAACAACGTCGGCCGGGCAGGCGGGAAGGATCTGCTCGACACGACGGACGCCGAGTGGCAGGCCGCCTTCGATGAGACGCTCTTTCCGGCGATTCGCGCATCTCGGCTGGCCGTGCCGCACATGAAGCGACGTGGAGGCGGAGCGATCATCATGATCGCGTCGATCTGGGGGCGCGAGTCGGGCGGCCGGATGACGTACAACGCGGTCAAAGCGGCCGAAATCAGCCTCGGAAAGTCTCTTGCGCAACAGCTCGCGCCGTTGAACATCCGCGTGAACAGCGTCGCGCCAGGCTCGATCATGTTTCCCGGCGGCTCCTGGCACAAACGACAACAGGCCGATCCACAGGGAATCGCGGAATTCATCAAGCGCGATCTGCCGTTCGGACGAATGGGCCGCGCCGACGAAGTGGGCGCGGTCGTCGCATTCCTCGCCTCGCCACGCGCGAGCTGGATCAGTGGCGCGTCGATTCCCGTCGATGGTTGTCAGTCGCGGTCGAACATCTGACGCCGTCAATGTTCAATGTTCAATGTTGAATGTTCAATGGCGCGCTGTCGAGAAACATTGGACATTGAGCATTGAGCATTGAACATTGAGCATTGGCGATGATTTCCTCTACCATCGCTGATCGCATCCAATCGCTTGCCGATGCCGTGTTCATGCCGTGGGTTGTTGCGGTGCTGCTCGGCGCCGGACTGTTCCTGACGCTGCGGCTGCGTTTCGTCCAGGTGCGCCGCTTCGCCGACGCGTGGCGTGCGGCTTTTGTGACGCGCGCAAGCGGCAGGGTAGGAGCGCTGACCCCGTTTCAAGCATTCATGACGGCATTGGCGGCGTCAATCGGCACGGGCAATATCGCCGGCGTCGCGACCGCCATCGTGTCTGGCGGACCTGGAGCGCTCTTCTGGATATGGGTGTATGGCTTCGTCGCGATGGCGATCAAGTTCAGCGAGGCTGTCCTCGGTATCACGTTTCGCGAAACACGCGGCGCCACGGTCTTGTCCGGACCGATGTACTACCTGCGCGACGGCCTTCGATCGCCATGGCTCGCATGGACGTTCGCCCTGGTGGCCGCCGTGGCAGCACTGACCACGACGCCCTTCACCCAACCGAACTCGATGGCCCTGGTGTTGAACAGCGTCGTTGGGATCCCGAAACTCGCATCGGGGATCACGATTGCGATTCTGACGTGGCTCGTGATCATCGGAGGTATCAAGTCGATTGGCCGCGCGGCAGAGAAGTTGTCGCCGCTGAAGGTGGGTCTCTACCTGGCCGGCGGATTGATCGTCATCGTTCTCAATCTCTCGCGCATTCCATCGGTCATCAGTCTCATCTTCGAGCGTGCGTTTTCGTTCCAGTCTGTGGCCGGCGGAGGACTCGGGATTCTTGTCGCGATGCGTTACGGCATTGCGCGCGGCATCTATGCCAACGAGGCGGGCTATGGCACGGCAGCTGTCGCGTATGGGACGGCACAGAGTTCACAGCCGGTGCAGCAGGGGCTGAACGCTGTCATCGAAGTCTTCGTCGTGTCTTTCGTCACGTCCACAATCAGCGCAATGACGATCCTGCTGACTGGCGAATGGGAATCCGGGCTGACGAGTACTGCCGCCGTTGCCTCTGCTTTCAACTCGGCGATTCCGGTGGCCGGAGGTTACATCGTCGCATTCTGCGCATTCCTCTTCGGATACACGACCCTGATCGGGTGGGCCTACTATGGCGAGCAGTTCTTCGAGTACATCCTCGGCCGACGCGTCACGATGCCGTATCGATGGATCTACTGTCTTCTCATTCCATTGGGTGCCGTTTCCAAGGTTGCCACTGTCTGGGCCTGGGGCGATCTGATGAATGCGCTTCAAGTGTTCCCGAACCTGATTGGCGTGGTGGGATTGAGCGCGATCGCGGCTCGTTTGGCGAACGAGCGCGTTCGGCAATAGTTACCAACCGGTCAGCATTTATTACTGCGCGTGGGGCCCCACCCCCACGCGCTCTCGCTCGCGGGCGCCGCCTGGCGGCGCTACCCTCCGGCCGCTCGCTCGGGCCGCAGGCGCTCTTTCGCCTCTTGATCGCCCCGCGGCAGCCTGCTACCATGGCTGCCGCAATTCCAACGGACTCAACAGTTTCGATGGCGCAACCGACCCTGCCCGTCATTTCCGGAGATAAAGACCGTTCGCTGCACGAGGTATTGTCGCGGCTGAGCGCATCTCCAGCGCCGATGGGACGGGACGCCGATCCAATCGTCACGGCCGCGCATCGGCTGCCCGCCATCACGGCCTCTTTCTCGCCGTATCCGACCGGCACTGACGATCGGCTAATCGCCGCGCTCGCCGGCCGTGGCATCGATCAGCTCTACACCCACCAGGCCGAAGCGTTCGAACACGTGCTTGCCGGACGCAATGTCGTAACGATCACGCCCACGGCTTCGGGCAAAACCCTCTGTTACAACGGGCCGGTGTTGAACGCGATTCTCCAGGACGCCTCGACGCGCGCGCTCTACCTGTTTCCGACGAAGGCGCTCGCGCAGGATCAGCTCGCCGAGCTGCACGAGCTTTCCGAGCTTGTCTCTCATGATTCCGATCTGCAGATTGGGGTCTTTACCTATGACGGCGACACACCGGCGGATGCGCGGCGCGCGATCCGCGGCAAGGCACACGTGGTGCTCAGCAATCCCGACATGGTCCACTCGGGCATCCTGCCGCATCATCCGCGATGGGCCAAGCTGTTCGAGAACCTTCGGTTTGTCATCATCGACGAACTCCATGCCTATCGCGGCGTGTTCGGAAGCCATCTGGCGAACATCATTCGCCGTCTCCATCGCATCTGCCGGCACTACGGATCGAATCCGGCTTTCATCTGTTCGTCGGCGACGATTGCCAATCCAAGGGAACTGGCGGAACGGCTGATCGGCCGGCCGTTCGAGCTTGTTGAAAAGAGCGGCGCCCCGCGCGGCGAAAAATTCTTTCTCTTCGTCAATCCACCGGTTGTCAACGCACAGCTCGGCATTCGACGCTCGTATCTTGCCGAGACACGACGCGTCGCCCTCGAGTTTCTCCGCCACAATCTCCAACTGATTCTGTTTGCGCAGAGCCGTTTGTCGGTGGAAATCCTGACGACGTATCTGAAGGACGCATTCCATGGTCCGCCGGGTGCGGCAGATGTCATTCGCGGGTATCGCGGCGGCTACCTGCCGAATCGCAGGCGAGAGATCGAACGCGGTCTTCGCGAAGGACGCGTGCGTGCGGTCGTCTCGACCAACGCGCTGGAGCTCGGGATCGACATCGGCGCGCTCGACGTCGCGGTTCTGGCCGGCTATCCGGGAACGATCGCCGCGACCTGGCAGCGCGCCGGACGCGCCGGTCGCCGAACGACCAGATCTGCGGCCGTGCTGGTCGCCAGCAGCGCACCCATCGATCAATTCATCGTCCGCAATCCGTCGTACTTCTTCGATGCGTCGCCCGAGCATGCGCTGATCAATCCCGACAACCTCCACATCCTGCTGGATCACGTCAAATGCGCCGCGTTCGAACTCCCGTTTGCCATCGACGAACGTTTCGGCGAGGAAGTCGATCTCCAGGCGGTGCTGGCCGTTCTCGCTGAAGAAGGATTCGTCCATCAAGCGGACGGTCAGTGGAACTGGACAAACGAATCATATCCCGCCGATGCGGTGAGCTTGCGGTCGGTCTCGTCCGATAACTTCGTCGTGGTGGATTGCACGAACGGCGACCGTGTCATCGGCGAAACCGATTTCACCAGCGGGCCGGCGACGCTGCACGAGAAGGCAATCTACATTCTCGAGGGGCAGCTGTTTCAGGTCGAACGATTTGATTTCGACGGCCGCAAGGCGTACCTGCGTGCGGTTGATTGCGACTACTACACGGACGCGATCACGTA
>Ga0075421_100003217_pt1 | contig 19524 bp, 16 predicted proteins | sample SoiMetdeltSBSDD5_FD_75292 | JGI IMG/M metagenome (GOLD analysis project Ga0075421, IMG submission 75292) | Bulk soil microbial communities from a Populus tree surrounding site in Tennessee, USA - Soil MetaG P. deltoides SBSDD5 | ecosystem: Environmental > Terrestrial > Soil > Tree plantation... | reverse complement strand
TGTGCGCCGCTTCGGCGTGGCCGAGGTGCTCAAGGCAAAGCGCCACCGACAGGATCGCCGCGATCGGGTCGGCCTTGCCCAGGCCCGCGATGTCCGGCGCCGAACCGTGCACGGGCTCGAACATCGAAGGATAGTCGCCGCTCGGGTTGATGCACCCGCTCGCCGCCAGGCCGATCCCACCCGTCACTGCGGCGGCGATGTCGGTGAGGATGTCGCCGAACAGGTTGTCGGTGACAACGACGTCGTAGCGCTGCGGGTTGGTCACCAGGAACATCGCCGCCGCGTCGACGTGCTGATACTCGGTGGTGACGTCGGGGAACTCCCGGCCGACCTCGGCGAAGGTCCGGGCCCACAGGCCTCCCGCGTGTACCAGAACGTTGGTCTTGTGGACCATCGTGACCTTGCGCCGCTCGCGCTGGCCGGCGCGAGCGAAGGCGTCGCGGATGACACGCTCCACGCCGTGGCGGGTGTTCAGGCTCTCCTCCGTGGCGATCTCGGCCGGGGTGCCCCGGTGCAGGCCACCGCCGGCGCCGGTGTAGAGACCCTCGGTGCCCTCGCGAACCACCACGAAGTCGATCTCGCCGGGCTTGACGTTGGCCAGCGGCCCCTGGGTGCCGGGCCACAGCCGCGACGGGCGCAGGTTGACGAACTGGTCGAAGTCGAAGCGCAGCTTGAGCAGCAGGCCTCGCTCCAGGACGCCGGGCGGCACGGTGGGGTCGCCGACCGCGCCGAGCAGGATCGCGTCGTGCTGGGCTAGCTCGTCGCGCACCGAGTCGGGGAGCACCTCGCCGGTGCGGTGATAGCGCGCGGCACCAAGGTCGTAGTCGACCAGCTCGAAGCCCGGCCGGACGGCATTGAGGACCTTAAGCCCCTCGGCAACGACCTCCGGGCCGATCCCGTCCCCGCCCACAACCGCGATACTCGTCACGCGACCAAGGTAGTCCGTTGTCCTAATAATCGGTACCAAGCTTCCACATCATGGACAATGATCCAGCACTTGCCGCACATGCTCGAAGCCAAGCGGGACAACCGTGACATCTATCCCTACAGTATTTGGCCATGAGCGGGGCTACACGGGCATGGCGCGAACTTTCACGCGCCGAAAGATCCACGATGACACTCATGGCCGCCTCCGGTCCGCATCCCGACCCTGCGATCCGGGTGGAGGCGGCGGGCTGGTTACGCCATGAGCTCCAGCGCACCATGGGCGCTGGCCTGGCCGGTATGGCGTTGCTGGTCCCCATGGTGGTGCTGCTGATCGCGATCCAGGCGACGGGCAGCAGCGTGCTTTCATTGCTCGCGCTGCTGGTCACCGCGACCGCATGCTTGGCCATTATCGCCGGCTTCCGCTTCTGCCTCGCCAGCCTCATGCTCGCCAGGCTGGCCGGGCCTACCCCTTCGGTCGTCAACCCGCCGCCCGCCTGGCGAGTCGTGCTCCTGGCCCCGATCGGCGGGCTCACCTGCCTGTTGACCGGGGCGGTGACGTGGTTGTTCTATGGCACGCAAACGCTGGGAAGCATGGGCGGGCTGATAGTGAGCGTCGTCTTCGTCACCGCTCTCTGGGGCCTGTTAGGCACGTGGTTGTCGATGAGGCGGCCCACATGATGAACGAGGCGAAGCGGCTGGCGCGGCAAGGGCTCCCCCACCCGGACCCGGCGGTGCGGGCGGCCGTCGTGAGGCGGCAGCGCCGGTGGTACGGGCTCGCCTGGTACCCGGCCGTCGCTGGCTCCGTATGCATCGTGTCGGCGCCGGTGATGACCGCGCTGGCGTGGACGACCGGCGACTGGTGGTGGATGGGCGCGGCGGCGCTCGCCGGCCATGGTGGTGTTCGTGCTCCCGCCGCTCCTCATCGCCGAGTGGACCGTGATCGTGATAACCGTCGAACCCGCCCGCGGGTCGGCCATCTCGATGGGGGCCGGACTACTCATCCCGCTGGCCATCATGCTCGTAACGCTGCGCGCACTGCCCATCTTCGGCCCACAGGTGATCATCGATGCGCACGGGGTGGGGCTCCCGGCGATGCGCGTCGCGCTGACCTGGGATCAGATCGCCGAGATCAGGGCATTCGACTGGCTGGCGGCGGGGCTTGCCATCCTGCCGCGCCAACCAGTGAAGCTGCCATGGTGGTCCCGGTTTTCCACCTACCGCTCACCGTGGCTGTTGGTGCCGGACGCGATGATGGCGACCCCGGTCGAGATCGTCGTTTCGACCGCGAGGCACGCCCGCGCCGCCGCGGCCTTAAGCACCGACGCTTGAGGCCAACGCCCGCCCGGCGAGCCCACGCCCCGCCGCCGCGGCCTTGAGCACGGACGCTTGAGGCCACGTCCGCGCCGCCTGGCTACAGGTCGTCGGTGAGGTCGACGGCGCTGGCCGATCCGGCGCCGATGCTGGAGGCGGCGGCCGCCAGCAGATCGGCGGTGACCGGCGAGTCGACGGTGAGCGTCATCAGCGCCTCGCCGCCGGCCTCGCGCCGGGCCACCTGCATCGCCGCGATGTTGACCCCGGTCTCGCCGAGGATCGTGCCGATGGCGCCCACGACGCCGGGCCGGTCCGAGTACCGGAAGAAGAGCAGGATGCCGTCGGCGTCGAGCTCCAGATCGAACCCGTCCAGCTCGGTCAGCTTCAGCTGCTCCCGGATCCCATGCACTACAAGGGAACCCGAGACGCTGACGGTGCGGCCGTCGGGCAGGGCGCCGCGCACGGTCACCAGGTTTTTGTGGTCCTCGACCTCGGGCAGGCTCACCAGCTCGATCTCCACCCCGCGGTCGGCGGCGAGCATCGGGGCGTTGACGTAGGTCACCTGCTCCTCGACGACCGCCGTGAAAAGGCCCTTGGCGGCGGCGAGCTTGAGCACCGAGACGTCCTGCGGGATGCCGCGCACCTCCACGGTCACCCCGGCGGCGATGCCGCCCGCGACCGCGGTGAAAACCTTGCCCAGCTTCTCGGCGAGCGGCAGCAGCGGGCGGACCTCCTCGGCTACCACCCCGCCGGCCTGAACGTTGACCGCGTCGGGCACGAACTCGCCCTGCAGCGCCAGCTTCACGCTCTTGGAAACCGCGAGACCAGCCTTGTCCTGCGCCTCGTGCGTCGACGCGCCCAGGTGCGGCGTCGCCACCACATTGTCGAATTTGAGCAGTGGCGAGTCGGTGCATGGCTCCTTGGCATACACATCGATGCCGGCCCCGGCCACCCGGCCCTCGGCGAGCGCGGTCGCGAGCGCCTGCTCGTCAATCAGGCCGCCGCGTGCGGCGTTGACGATGCGCACCTCGGGCTTGACGAGCTGAAGCTCCTTCTCCCCGATCAGGCCGACCGTCTCGGGGGTCTTGGGGAGGTGGATGGAGATGAAGTCGCTCTCGCGGAGCAGCTCCTCGAGCCCCACCAGGCGCACCCCGAGCTGCGCCGCCCGTGCGGGCTGAACGTAGGGATCATAAGCGATCAGACGGGTACCAAATGATGCCATGCGCTGGGCAAAGAGAACTCCGATCCGGCCAAGCCCGACGACCCCGACCGTCTTTCCCTGAAGCTCGACACCGGTGTAGCGCGAACGCTTCCATTCACCGCTTTTGAGCGCTGTGCTGGCGGCGGCGGTGTTGCGGGCGACCGCAAGCAACAGGGCGATGGCCTGCTCGGCGGCACTGACGATGTTGGAGGTGGGCGCGTTGACGACCATCACACCGCGGGCGGTGGCCGCCGGAACCTCAACGTTGTCAAGGCCGACGCCGGCGCGGGCCACCACCTTGAGGCGGGGCGCGGCGGCGATCGCCTCGGCGTCGATCCTGGTGGCGCTGCGCACGATCACAGCGTCGGCCTCGGCGAGGGCCTTGAGGAGCGCGTCGCGGTCGGTGCCATCGACATGACGCACATCGAAGTCGTGGGCCAGCACGTCGAGTGCTGCTGGCGCCAGTTCTTCGGCGATTAGAACAATGGGAGTCACAGCTCGCCTCACGGTTTAAGGAATCTAAACGGCAGCGCCGCTTCGCGCAGCTTGTAACGGGGATCGTACGGCGTCAACCGCCCATATCACCGTGAAGCGAGACCGTGACCGTCCTCACGTCAGCGCTGTTCAGGCGCGTTGTAGGGGTGTGACAGTGCGAACACGTGCCGGCAATCGCTGGACGATCTGTCGGAAAGTTTCCGCCTCACTGGTGATGCCGTCGTAGAGGCGGTCCAGTGCGAGCGCGGCCGCGGGGGGATAGATCCGCTCGGCCGGCGGGGTGGAGCCCGCGAGGAAGTCGACAATCTCGTGGCGAAGTGCCGGTGGGCATATCTCGGAGTGATAGATGACATTCAATGCTTGAGTGCGCATCGACGCCACGTGCTCATCTCCCTTGTTGTCGTGGAAATGCGGGTTGCGGCTCTCGATCTGCATCACCGAGACGCCGGAGGCCATGACGTCCGAGTGCGCCGGATCCGGCGGCAGCACGCCACCGAACCGCTCGAAAAGCTCCACGTAGTGGAAGGGCTCCACGGCGAAGCCACCCGCCATCCTCATCCGCATGCCCAGCTCAAGGCTGAGCGCATGCTCCCCGGCGTTGCCGGTGACCACCGCTTCCGTGCCGAAACCGGAGTACTCGGCGAGGAGCCGGTTGAGGAATTCGTTCGTGATTTCCGAACTTCGCCCGCGCCGGCTGAAGAACAGCTTGCTGTCGCGGACCTTCGGCTTGGAGTGCCAACTGATTCGCACCATCGAGTAGGGACTGTCTGCCATGGCCAGGCCGGCGGCGTAGACCTTGCAGTACTCGTGGACAGCACCCGGGATGTAGTTGTCGGCGTCGACGTAACCGACGTAGCGACGGCCGGTCATGGCGGCAAGCGCCATCCCGACCAGCATCGCCTCGCCCTTGCCGTGATGCACCAGCCCATGGTCGTCGATGATCTCGGGCATGCCCGAGGACTTCATGGCCGCGGCAAGGCCCGGATCTCGTTGGTGCACTGCCAGCGCGGGCCGATCCGCCAGTCGGCAAAACTGCTCAAGGACGCCGACTTCAAGGTCGTAGCGGTCGACCGGATCCCGGTCGCTGTTTGACACCAGGATGATGAGGCAGTCATGAGGGATGCCCGCGAGGACACCCTCAATCACCCGTCGTGGCTCGTTCATGCAGGGCACGACGACCACCAAATCGCGTTCGACGTCGCGGATCGCGTCGCGAGAGACGATCCGGGACGGACCCAGCTGATCGTCGTACGTCTGCGTGCCGCAGTCGATCTCGATTACGCGCTGTAGCTCGTGGATTCGCACGGCGCCGAAACGCTCTGTGCGGTACGGGTACTCCAAACGCATGGCTGGACGGTACCTGAACGTCCAGCCATGCGCTCACCCCAAAGGCTGAGAGTCGTCTGGGATATACGAAGAGTTATGCTACTAGGCGGTTTCGGTTATGGGCCGGTCGACCCAGCTCATCATCGCGCGCAGTTTGGCGCCCACGGCCTCGATCGGGTGCTCCGCGCCCTGCTGCTGCAGCTTGGTGAAGTTGGGGCGGCCCGCGTCGTCCTCGGCGACCCACTCGCGGGCGAAGTCGCCGTTCTGGATCTCACCGAGGATGCGGCGCATCTCGTCCTTGACCCGGGTGTCGATGATCCGTGGCCCGCGCGTGACGTCGCCGTACTCGGCGGTGTCGGAGACGCTGTAGCGCATGCGGGCGATCCCGCCCTCGTACATGAGGTCCACGATGAGCTTCAGCTCGTGCAGGCACTCGAAGTAGGCGACCTCGGGCGCGTAGCCCGCCTCGGTGAGCACCTCGAAGCCGGTCTGCACCAGGGCGGTGGCGCCGCCGCACAGCACGGCCTGCTCCCCGAAGAGGTCGGTCTCCGTCTCCTCCTTGAAAGTGGTCTTGATGACACCGGCGCGGGTCCCGCCGATGGCCTTGGCATACGAGAGCGCGAGCGGCAGGGCACCACCAGACGGGTCCTGCTCGACGGCGACGAGGCACGGAACCCCTTTGCCGTCAACATATTGGCGGCGCACCAGGTGACCGGGGCCCTTCGGGGCGACCATTGCAACGTCCACATCGGACGGTGCCTGGATCAGGCCGTACCGGATGTTGAAGCCGTGCCCGAAGAAGATCGCCTTGCCCTTTGAAAGCGACGGCGCGATGTCGGCGGCGTAGATGTGCCTTTGGGCCGTGTCCGGCGCCAGGATCATGATGACGTCCGCCTCGGCGGCGGCCTCCGCCGGCGTCACCACCCGAAGGCCCTGCTCCTCGGCCTTCGCGCGCCCCTTCGAGGAGGGCCGCAGCCCCACCCGCACGTCCACACCCGAGTCCCGAAGCGACAGGGCGTGGGCGTGACCCTGGCTCCCGTACCCGATGACCGCGACCTTGCGACCCTGAATGATCGACAGGTCGGCGTCGTCATCGTAGAAGATCTCCACCATCAGAAAACAAACCCTTTCAAGCAGCCACTCGGAGAGCGGGACTGGCTGTTATCGCACGTGATCCACGGCCGATGGCGACCATGCCGGACTGCACCATTTCCTTGATTCCATAGGGCTCGAGGTCGCGCAGGAGCGCGTCGAGCTTTTCCGCCGTGCCTGTCGCCTCGATGGTCAGGGCGTCGGCGGCGACGTCGACGATGCGGGCGCGGAAAAGCTGCACCGTCTCGAGCACCTGCGACCTTATGGGCCGGTCGGCGCGCACCTTGACCAGCAGCAGCTCTCGCTGCACCGAGGTCGACGGTTCCAGCTCCACTATCTTCAAAACGTTGACGAGCTTGTTGAGTTGCTTGGTGACCTGCTCCAGCGGCGAGTCCTCGGCGTTGACGACGACGGTGATCCGGGAGACCTCGGGGTGCTCGGTCTCCCCCACCGCCAGCGAGTCGATGTTGAATCCGCGGCGGGAGAACAGCCCGGCCACGCGCGCCAGGACACCCGGCTTGTTCTCCACCAGAACTGAGAGCGTGTGCTTGCTCATGCCGAAGCCTCCTTCGTCGGCTTCGCTCGGCCAGCGCCTCGCAAGGCATGAGCGAATCCCAATCTCATGATGAATTCCCGCATGCGTCCATTCATGGCTACAGGTCGTCCTCGTCGAAGTCGGGGCGCACGCCCCGGGCGAACATGATCTCATCGTTGCTGGTGCCGGCCGCGACCATGGGCCACACCATCGCGTCCTTGCCCACGACGAAGTCGACCACCACGGGGGCGTCGTTGATCGCCATCGCCTGCTCGATCACCTTGTCCACGTCCGCCGTCGACTCGCAGCGCAGGCCGACGCAGCCCAGCGCCTCGGCCAGCTTGACGAAGTCGGGGATCCGGTGCTTGTGGGTCCCGAGGTCGGTGTTGGAGTAACGCTCGTTGTAGAACAGGGTCTGCCACTGGCGCACCATGCCGAGGTTACCGTTGTTGATCACCGCCACCTTGATCGGGATGCCCTCCAGGGCGCAGGTCGCCAGCTCCTGGTTGGTCATCTGGAAGCAGCCGTCGCCGTCGACCGCCCACACGACGGTGTCGGGCTTGGCCACCTTGGCGCCCATCGCCGCGGGCACGGCGTAGCCCATCGTGCCCAGGCCGCCCGAGTTCAGCCAGGTGCCCGGCTTCTCGTACTTGATGAATTGGCTGGCCCACATCTGGTGCTGGCCGACGCCCGCGGCGAAAATGACGCCGGGCCCGGCCAGTTCACGAGTGAGCTCGCCCAGCCGCTTGATCACGTACTGTGGCGCGACCGTGCCGTCGACCGGGTCCTCCCAGCCCGCCGGGTACCGCTCGCGCAGGCTGTCGAGGGTCTGCCACCACTCGGCGAAGGCGAGGGTGCCGGCGGCCGGCTTCAGCGCGGCGATCAGCTCCTCGATGACGTGCTTGGCGTCGCCCACGATCGGCACGTCGGCGTGGCGGTTCTTGCCGATCTCGGCGGGGTCGATGTCGGCGTGGATCACCTGCGCGTCAGGGGCGAACGAGTCGAGCTTGCCGGTGACGCGGTCGTCGAAGCGCGCGCCGAGGGCGATCAGCAGGTCGCTGCGCTGCAACGCGTAGACCGCGGGGACGCTGCCGTGCATGCCGGGCATGCCGAGGTGCTGCGGGTGCGAGTCGGGGAAGGCTCCCCGGGCCATCAGCGTCGTCAGGAGCGGGATGCCGGTCAGCTCGGCGAGCTCAAGCAGCGCATCGGTCGCATGGGCCTTGAGCACACCCCCGCCCACGTAGAGCACCGGGCGCCGGGCCGCCTGGATGAGGCGGGCCGCCTCGCGGATCTGTTTTCCATGAGGGTGCTGTGTCGGCCGGTACCCGGGGAGATCGAGCGTGGGTGGCCAGGAGAATGTGGTCTGGGCTTGCAGGACGTCCTTGGGGATGTCGACCAGCACCGGCCCGGGCCGGCCGGTGGACGCCAGGTGGAAGGCCTCGGCGATGATGCGCGGGATATCGCCGGCGGAGCGCACGAGGAAGTTGTGCTTGGTGATCGGCAGGGTGATGCCCTGGATGTCGGCTTCCTGGAAGGCGTCGCTGCCGATGGCGCTGCTGGGCACCTGGCCGGTGATGGCGACGAGCGCGACCGAGTCCATGTAGGCGTCGGCGATGGGGGTGACGAGATTGGTGGCGCCCGGGCCGGAGGTGGCCATGCAGACGCCAACCTTGCCGCTGGCCTGCGCGTAACCCGTGGCCGCATGCCCGGCGCCCTGTTCGTGGCGCACGAGGATGTGGCGGACCTTGGAGTCGAACAGCGGGTCGTAGGCGGGCAGCACCGCACCACCGGGAATGCCGAAAATCACCTCCACCTCAAGCGCCTCAAGCGATTTCACGAGGCTCTGCGCCCCGCTCACCGCCGTTGGCGGGCTCGGCTCGGTCACAGCAGGCTTGGAAGCAGCGGCGGCCCGCTGTCTTTCCAGCGCATGCGCGAGTGTTTCTGGACTCGGTCTCGTCATGCTCAATCACACCCTCTGCAGAATCCCGGCCAACAAAAAAGCCCTCGTGCGTGAATCGCACGGGGCTTGCGCGCTCCCTCCTCTTTGAATAAAGGCGGAAGCGCGCTCAAATAAGTACTCGGCCGGACCGAAGCATGGGGCCAGCTTGACGCATCTCAGCGCGTGAGTCAACTGCTCCCGGATGTTGGGACGGCTCCCGTGTCCTGCGACGGGAGGATGGGTGGCATCGAGACGAGCATCGCCTCCAGGTGCTCGGCCGGGACGCCGCGCCCGAACAGGAAGCCCTGACCGTACGGGCATCCCGCCTCCTCGACCACCTTGCGGTGCGCCGGGTCGCCGATGCCCTCGGCGATCACCTGAAGGCCGAGGCGCTGGCCGATGCGCACGGCGACGTCAACGAGGCCCTGATCGGTGACCAGCCCCTGATCGATCTTGAGAATGTCCACCGGGATCTGGCGAAGCTGCCCCAGCGACGAGTAGCCGGCGCCGAAGTCGTCAAGGGCGATCCTGACGCCGAGGTTGCGCAGCGATTCCAGTACCCGCCGGAACTCCGCGACGTCAAGGGCGATCTCGTGCTCGGTCACCTCGAGCACCAGCCGCTGCGGCGGGACATGGTGCGCTCTAAGGACTTCGCGCACCCGCGAGACGTACTCGGCCGAGTGCAGCTCGCGCGGGGAGACGTTGACCGACACCCATACGTCATGGCCGTCGGCGGTCCACAGAGACAGCTGGCGGCACGCCTCGTTGAGCACCCACGCGCCCAGCGGCTCGATCTGGCCGCTCTCCTCGGCGATCGGGATGAACTCCAACGGCGGCACCGAACCCAGCTCCGGGTGGGTCCAGCGCAGCAGCGCCTCGGCTCCGACCGGCCGCACCGCGGGCAGCGACACCACCGGCTGGAAGGCGAGGATCAGCTCCTGCTTGTCAATGGCGTGGCGCAGCTCGTGCTCGATCATGATGCGGCGGCGCAACGTGCGGTCGTAGCTCTCGTCGTACAGCTCCACCCGGTTCTTGCCCCTGTGCTTCGCCGCCCGCTGGGCCAGATCGGCGTTGCGCAGCAACGATTGGATCGTGTTGGCGGTGGCGCAGCCGGCGAGCCCGATGCTCGCCGACAGATAGATCGAGCCGCTGCGCTGGTGGAAGGGGCGTTGCAGCACCGCCAACAGCCGCTCGGCCACCTTGATCGCGTCGGGCGGCTTGCCCCACATGAGCACCGCGAACTCGTCGCCCCCGAGGCGTGCGGCGAGGTCGCCAGGGCGCAGGTTGAGCCGGAGCCGTTGCCCCACTTCGATGAGGACAGCGTCGCCGGCGTCATGCCCGCGCACGTCGTTGACATTCTTAAATCCGTCGAGATCTAAGGTCAAAAGCACGCAGGGGGTACCCGCAACGGCGTCCTCATAAAGGGCACGCAGGAGCCCGCGCCGGTTCGCCAGCCCCGTCAGCGGATCGGTATGCGCCAGTTCACGGTAGTGGTGCTCGCTGGCGGCCAGGCGTTCGTAGACGCGGCGCAGTTCGAGGAACGCCAGGTACTGCCGCCCGACCAGGAAGAAACCGTTGCTGATCGCGACGATCGCCGTGACAACGTCGATCCCCTGCTCGTAGATGTAGCCGTAGGTCGCCGCGGCGGAGATGGAAAGCACCGGCGCCAGCGCCACCGCAAGCCCCGAGCTGGGCGAGCTGTCATCGGCGACCGGCTCCCGGACCCGGATGATCCCGTTCGGGCCGGACGGCGGCACGCTGCTCAGCCACAGCACGAGCCCGATGGGCAGCAGCGCCGCGGCGCCCACCAGGAACCACGCCATGCGGTAGCACGCCGCCCCGGCGATCACCGTGCCACCGCCCGCGACCGCGGTCGCCCCGAGCGCCGCCATGGTCACCCGGCCGCGCCCGATCCGCGACCGGACCACGATCACCACGCTCAACCCGACGACCACGGCGCACAGAGCGGACGCCACGATCACCGGGATGCAGGCGGCGTGCGCCAGCAGGTGCGCCGGCTTGCTGGGGCGCAGCACGAGGATCCACAGCGGGACGAACATGCCGGTGGCAAAGGTCAGCGACTCGAGCGTGAGCCGCAGCCGTGCCCCCGGACCGACCGCCCGGTCACACAGATCGAGCAGGGCGGCGACGAGGAGAAGTGAAGCTATCGACGCGGGCAGGCCGAGGAGCCCACCGAGCAGAAGTCCCTTGGGTTCCTGGAACTCCCAGCCCGGCTTCCATGAGAGCGTGACTATCCAGGCGAGCAGCCCGCCCGCGCCTGTGAGCAGGATTGAGCCGGAAAACAACCCGGCACGCCGGGTGGCAAGCGCCCACAGCGCCGCAGCGCCCGCGAGAACGCCGGCCAGCGCGGCAAGGGCGAGTCCCATCCCGAGTCCCACGACACTAACTGTGCATGTTGTCAATACGGAAAGCGAGGACACGCTGTGCGATGTGTCCGACCGGCGCCGTCCCATCGAGTGGACCTGTAGCACCTGAACTGGGCTGAGCTGCCAAAGCGACTGCAGACCTGTGGGCCGCACCTTCGACTCCCATCGTGTGGACATCTAGCGCCTGAATTGGGGCGTCCCACGATGGAGTGACACACTTGCGTGCATGCCAGAATTGCGCTCTCGGACTTCGACGCACGGCCGCACCATGGCGGGCGCCCGCGCCCTGTGGCGGGCCACCGGGATGACCGACGATGACTTCGGCAAGCCGATCGTGGCGATCGCCAACAGCTACACCCAGTTCGTACCGGGTCATGTGCACCTGAAGGACATGGGTGATCTCGTCGCCGGGGCGGTGCGCGAGGCCGGCGGGGTGGGCAGGGAGTTCAACACGATCGCCGTCGACGACGGCATCGCCATGGGCCATGGCGGCATGCTCTACTCGCTGCCCAGCCGGGAGCTGATTGCCGACGCGGTCGAGTACATGGTCAACGCCCACTGCGCCGATGCGCTCGTCTGCATCTCCAACTGTGACAAGATCACGCCGGGCATGCTGCTTGCCGCGCTGCGCTTGAACATCCCGACCGTGTTCGTCTCCGGCGGCCCGATGGAAAGCGGAAAGATGGGCAGCGGAGAGGGCATCGACCGCAAGCTCGATCTGGTCGACGCCATGGTGGCCGCGTCCAACGAGTCGGTGTCCGATGAGGAGCTTGGCACGCTTGAGCGGTCGGCGTGCCCGACGTGCGGCTCGTGCTCCGGCATGTTCACGGCCAACTCGATGAACTGCCTCACCGAGGCGATCGGGCTCGCCCTGCCCGGCAATGGCTCCACCCTGGCGACGCACGCCTTCCGAAAGGAGCTGTTCCTGCGGGCAGGCCGGTTGGTGGTCGACCTGTGCCGGCGCCACTACGAGCAGGACGACGCTTCCGTGCTGCCGCTGGCGATCGCCAGCCGCGAGGCTTTCGAAAACGCTGTCGCCCTTGACGTGGCGATGGGCGGGTCGACCAACACCGTGCTTCACCTGCTGGCCGCGGCGCGCGAGGCCGCGCTCGACTTCGGCGTCTCCGACATCGACGCCATCTCACGGCGGGTGCCCTGCCTGTCCAAGGTCGCGCCTAACAGCCAGCAGTACCACATGGAAGATGTGCACCGCGCCGGTGGCATCCCGGCGATCCTCGGGGAGCTGGACCGGGCAGGGCTGCTCAACCGTGACGTGCACTCGGTCCACTCGCCCTCACTGTCCGCCTGGCTGGCGGAATGGGATGTGCGCTCCGGCACGGCAAGCGAAGCGGCCCTTGAGCTTTTCCACGCCGCTCCAGGCGGAGTGCGTACCACCAAAGCGTTTTCAACCGAAAATCGATGGTCCACCTTGGACACCGATGCGGCGGGCGGCTGCATCCGCAGCGTCGACAATGCCTATACCAAGGACGGCGGCCTGGCCATCCTGCACGGCAACCTCGCGCCCGACGGGTGCGTGGTCAAGACCGCCGGCGTGCCCGAGGAGTGCTGGACCTTCGGCGGCCCCGCGAAAGTCTATGAGTCGCAAGAGGATGCGGTGTCGGCTATCCTCGCCGGCAAGGTGGTCGCCGGTGACGTCGTCGTGATCCGCTACGAGGGCCCGCGCGGCGGCCCCGGCATGCAGGAGATGCTCTACCCCACATCGTTCCTGAAGGGGCGTGGGCTGGGGCGCGCCTGCGCGCTCATCACCGATGGGCGTTTTTCCGGGGGGACCAGCGGGCTGTCCATCGGGCACATCTCGCCCGAGGCCGCGGGCGGCGGGCTCATCGCGCTGATCGAGGACGGCGACACCATCTCCATCGACATCCCGGCACGCACCCTGACTCTGGATGTCCCGCAGTCCATATTGGACGACCGCCGGATCGCGCAGGACAAGCGCGAGCGCCCGTACACTCCGGTGGACCGCCAGCGCCCCGTCTCCGCGGCGCTGCGCGCCTACGCCAGCATGGCCAGCAGCGCCTCGGACGGCGCCTACCGCCGCGTGCCGTGATCGTCGGCCGATGGCCAGTGGTCCCTTCCGCATCTGCCCGGGCGGCCAGGAGCTGCTTCGCGTTCTCGCTGAGCTACGCCCGCTTGGGGGGCTACTCGGGTTCGTTGCCGGGGCGCCACTTGATGGAGCAGCCGATGCTCGGGTAGTGCGGCTCCGGCACGGCCTCGCCCTTGAGCACCGCGTCCACCGCCGCCCGCAACGAGTCACCGGTTGGCGCGACGGTCGATTTTGGACGTGAGTCATCGAACTGGCCGCGGTACGCCAGCCGCCGCCCGGAGTCGTAAAGGAAGAAGTCGGGGGTGCAAGCCGCCCTGTAGGCACCCGCAACCGCCTGTGACTCGTCGTAAAGGTATGGGAACGTGAACCCGGCTCGTTTGATCTGGTCAACCAGCCGCTCCGGAGCGTCCTCGGGATAGCTGATGATGTCGTTGGCGCTGATGGCCACGACAGCCAGACCGCGCTCCTGCTGCTCGACGGCAAAGGCGGCGAAGGCGGACTCGACGTGGCGCACGTAGGGGCAGTGGTTTGACAGAAATGCGACAAGCAAGGCGGGTGAGGCGGCGAAGTCGGCCAGGGAGACGTTCTCGCCTGCGGTGACGGACGGAAGGGTGAAGTCGGGGGCGGGCGTGCCCAGCTCCACCATCAATGAGTTCACGGCCATACAGGTAGTATCTCGTTGTCCGCGACTGGCGCATGGGTGGGCCTAACCACCGGGGAGCGAAGTGACCGCGCACCGCGCGCCTGGGTGCACGGCCAGCCAACAGCTAGGAGCTAAGCACATGCACGAACCCAAGCTCACCCAGCTCGCAGCGGCCGACCCGACCCTGGCAGAGCTCATCGAGGGCGAGACTCAGCGGCAGCACGACAAGCTCCGGATGATCGCCTCCGAGAACTATGTCTCGACAGCGGTCCTGGAGGCGACCGGCACCGTCCTGACCAACAAGTATTCCGAGGGCTACGCGGGCAAGCGCTACTACGAGGGCCAGCAGTTCATCGATCAGATCGAGCTGCTCGCGATCGAGCGGGCCAAGGCGCTTTTCGGCACCGAGCACGCCAACGTTCAGACATATTCCGGCTCGCCGGCCAACCTCGCCATGTACCTTGCCTTCCTCACGCCGGGCGACACCATCATGAGCATGTCGCTGGCGCACGGCGGCCACCTCACGCACGGCTCCCCGGTCTCCATCACCGGCAAGTGGTTCCGCCCGGTGCATTACGGGGTGGAGCGTGAGACCGGCCGGGTCGACATGGACAAGATCCGCGAGCTGGCCCGCGCCGAGCGCCCGAAGATGATCATCTGCGGCGGCACGGCGATCCCGCGCACCATCGACTTTCCGGCCTTCGCCGACATCGCCCGGGAGGTCGACGCGATCCTGATCGCCGACGTCGCCCACATCGCCGGCCTGATCGCGGGCGGCGCGCATCCTTCCCCGGTCGGGTTCGCCGACGTGATCACCACGACCACGCACAAGACACTGCGGGGGCCGCGCGGCGCCATGGTGATGGCCAAGGCCGAGCACGCCACCATCGTCGACAAGGCGGTCTTCCCGGGCCTGCAGGGCGGCCCGCACAATCACACCACCGCCGGCATCGCAGTGGCGCTGCACGAGGCGGCCCAGCCCGAGTTCAAGGACTACGCGGCCCAGATCGTGACCAATGCCAAAGCGCTGGCCACGGCCCTTGACAGCCTTGGGTTTGACCTTGTTTCAGGGGGTACCGACAACCACCTGATCCTGATCGATCTGACGAGCAAGGGCATCGGTGGCAAACCGGCCGCCAAGGCGCTGGACACCGCCGGGATCGAGCTGAACTTCAACGGCGTGCCGTTCGATCCGCGCCGCCCGTTCGACCCGTCCGGCATCCGCCTGGGCACGGCGGCCCTGACCACCCGCGGCCTGGCCGAGGAGCACATGCCCCGGGTCGCCGCGTGGATGGATGAGACGATCGCGGCCACGCTCAAGGACGAAGAGGTGACGATCGCCCGCATCGCCGCCGAGATCAGGGAGTTCCTCGCCCCCTTCCCGATGCCGGGCTACACGGCGTGATTCGAACGCCGGGCTCCACGGGCGGCAATGCCCGCGCGTTTGCTTTAGCACCCGCCAGAATTTTCGCATTGCCGCCGCCGGCGTTCGGGACTGATCATCTGGCAAACACGGGGTTTTCGTTTGTCAGATGATCAGGCACGATCGCTGGCTCCAAGGGCGGCAATGCCCGCGCGTTTGCTTTAGCACGCGCCAGAATTAGAGCATGACTTTGACGCTGGCCGCGGCCAGGCATTTGTGGCAAAGCTTGCCGTTGCCGGTCGGTGATGGGCTGACCGGCGACGAGCTGCGGCGGGTCGAGCGAGAGTTCGGTTTCCGCTTCAACCCCGACCATCGGGCGCTGCTCACGGCCGGGATGCCGATCGGCGGCCGGTGGCCCGACTGGCGCGGCGGCGACCGCGAGGCCCTGCGCTCCTGGCTCGACGAGCCGCTCGAAGGGGTGCTATTCGATGTCGAGGAGAGCGGGTTCTGGTGGCACGGCTGGGGCGAGCGGCCCCGGGACGCGACGCAGGCGCTGGCTCAGGCTCGCGTTGGCCTCAAAGGGGTGCCCCCACTGGTACCCATATATGGTCATAGATTTTGCCTTGCACTGCCGCTGTTCGGGTTGCCGGTGCTGTCCATCGTGCAGACCGATGTGGCCATCTACGGGCAGGACATCGTCGATTATCTTTTGAGGGAATTCGGGGGGTACCCGGAGGAGCCCACGCAGGTCAGTCCGGTGCTCGAGGTCCCGTTCTGGTCGGAGCTGATGTGACCGCGAAGACCGCCAGGCCGAGGACGATCGTGAGCAGGCCGGAGAGCAGCAGGGTGTTCTGGGCACCGATCGCTCCCACGGCCGGCCCACCGGCCAGCGTCCCCAGCGAGGTCGCCGGAATGGTCAGCGCGCTGCGCGCCGCCAGCACCTGGCTGAGCTGCTCGGGCCGGCTCATGCTCTGGATCAGCGCCGTGGTGACCGAGGTGTACGGCCCGTAGATGACGCCGCCGGCAGCGAACCCGATGAGCCCCGGCACGAGCGCCCCGGTCAAGCCCAACGGCAGCAACGCCATCCCCCACCCTACGATGATGGCGGCGACGACCGTCCAAAGTGAACTGTTGCGCAGGTTGGTCGCCAGCAAGGCGCCGAAGGCCGCACCGATCCCGAAGACCGTCCAAAACAGACCCAGCACGGCGGCATCGGCGCGCTGCGCCACGTGGATCGGCAGTGCTACCTCGACCGGACCGTAGAGAAAGAAGAAGATCATCGTTATGGCGAGGATTTGTGGGTACCCACTGAGCAGCCGCAGACTCCCGGAAACCTCGATGTCACGGGTCCGGCCGGGCAGCCGCCACGCGATGGCGGCCAGGATCGCATAGGAGAGGGCGTCGAGGCCGAGGATCCACCCCGGGCCGGTCCAGGGCATCAGTGCCCCGGCCGCCGCCGGCCCAACGACATAGGCGGTCTGCATCACGGTGGAGACGAGGGAGTTGCCGGTGAGATGGTCCTCGCGTGGCAGCGCCTCGGCCACGATCGTGTAGACGCCCGCCGATCCCCACGCGTGCATGAGCGACGAGACGCCGAGCAGGATGACGTAGGCCAATGGGGTCAGCGTATTTGCGACGGCGAGCAGCGCGATCAGGCCCAGGATCGCGGCGCGCAGCGTGGCGTCGGCGGCGACAAGGCGCGCGCCCGGCCAGCCCCGCACCAGCGTGCGGAAGGCGACGGCGCCCAGCGTGGCGGGCAGGGCGAAGGCGGTCACGGCAAGGGCGGTCCAGATGCCCCGTTGGCTTTCGGGCGCGAGTTGCAGCGCCAGCCAGGCCACAGCCACCAGGCTCATGCCGTCCCCGAGCGCCGAAATCCCAACGGCGGGAACGAAGCGCCGCATGACCGGCTGCCTCAGAACTCGCCATCGCACGCGTGCCATCCTGCGACCTCAAGCAAGCTTGAGGTCAAGGAACTGCTTGAAGGTCAGGCCCGGCACGCTGTTGGGCGTGAGGTTGTAGCCCTCGCGGAAGCCGGCGGCGGTCTTGCCGGGTATGGGCATCGCCATCGCACGTCTCCGGCTTCCCTTGGCGCGCAAGTACATCCCGGCCAGCGCGGCGGCGGTGTGCACCTCTGGCCCGCCCATGTCGGCCACCCTACCCGCGGGTCCAAACTCGGCCAGATCGACCAGCCTCGCCGCAACAACGCTGGTGTCGATGGGCTGGAACCGGAATCCGGCGGGGACAATTACCGCGGGCAGGCTGCGTTGCACGGCGAACAGCATGAACAGCAGATCATGGAACTGCGTCGTGCGCAGGATCGTGAACGGGCCTCCAGACTCCTCGATGAGCCGTTCGCAGGCGAGCTTGGTCCTGTAGAAGCCCAGCGGGATCCGGTCCACCCCGACCATGGAGATGTACACCAGATGCGCCTTGGCCGTCACGGCGATCAGATTGCCTGTCGCCATCAGATCCTTGCGGCCTCTGGTCGTCGCACAGTGGATGACGGTGTCCACACCGGACACAGCCTCGTCGAGCCCCCGGCCGGTCACCAGATCCCCGCCGGTTCTCCGGCTCATCGCTTTGGCTTCGATGCCCCGCCGCGCCAGCAACTCCATGACCACCCGGCCGAGCGTGCCCGTGCCGCCGGTCACCAGCACCCGGTAGCTCATGCGATCTCCTTGAGCCGGTCCCACGCCGGCGACGATACGCCGGGCTGGGAGGTCGACAGCAGCTGGGCGATGGCCTTGTCCTCGGCCGACAACGACCCGCCCTCGGATCGGCCGTGCCGGCTGGTGACCCACCGCCGCGCGCGATCGGCCAGCTCGTACAGGCGCGGGTCGTCGGGGGACCATTCGAACGCCGCGTCGTAGTCGATGTAGATGGCGCGGAACTCAGGATCGTTTATCGCGTCGAGCTTGTCGGCCGCCCAGGTCGCCGCATGCTTTGGCGAGACCGACTGCAGCAGGATCCACCCGTCGCGCTCCATCTGCACCACGCGCTGGCTGACGCCCAGCGCGCGCAGGCGGTCCAGGTAGTCGGCGACCTCACCGGAGACGAACAGCCGGTCGCCGGCGGTGAGCCGGGCGATCCGCTCGCGGGTGCGCAACAGCTCCTCGGCCCGCCGCTGCAGGTCGCTGTCGATCTCCGCGATCGCCGTGGCGAAGCGATCCGGGTCGGCGGCGAGCATCTCCTTGACGCGGGCGAGCGGCACGCCCGCCTCGGCCAGTGTTCTGATCTTCACTAGCTGGATGGCGTGCTCGGCCGTGTAGCGGCGGTAGCCCGAGGAGTCGCGCTCCGGCTCCTCGAGCAGCCCGCGTTCGTGGTAGTGGCGAACGGCCTTGATCGTCACGCCAGCGTAGGCGGCGAGCTGGCCGATGGTGATCATGTGTTCAATTCTTTCATCGGATGGCGCGGCGGAACGCCGCCCGTGCCCACAGGTAGCCCGCCAGCGCGATCGCCGCGCACCACGCCAGCGCAACGTAGCCGGTGTTGCCCACCGGCGCGCCGGTCAGTAACGCCCGCAGCGTGTCCACCACCGGGGTGAACGGCTGGTTCTCGGTGAACCAGCGCAGGCCCACGGGCATCGATGCGGCCGGCACGAAGGCGCTCGACAGGAACGGCAGCAGGAACTGGATCGGCAGGCTCGCGCTGTTGGCGCCCGCGACGGTCTTGGCGCCCAGGCCGATCGCGGCGGCTATCCACGCCAGCGCGAAGGAGAACGCCGCCACGATCCCGGCGACAGCGAGCCAATCGGTGACCGAGGCGTCCGGCCGGAAACCGACAACCAGCGCCAGACCGGTAACGATGGCGGTAGTGACCAGCGTGCGCAGCACGTTTCCCACGACGTGCCCGGTCAGCAGCGCGCCCCGGGAGACCGCCATGGTGCGGAACCGGTCGACGATGCCGCTGGTCATGTCGGTACACACGTTGATCGCCGTGGTCGAGCAGCCCGCCGCGACAGTCATCATCAGGATGCCGGGCACGAGGAAGTCGACGTACTGCCCACCGCGACCCGCGCCGCCGAGCCCGGCACCGATCGGCCCGCCGAGGATATAGACGAACAGCAGCAGCATCACGATCGGCGACACGATCGAGGCGATGAGAATCAGGGGGTACCGGAGGGTGTGCTTGAGCTCTCGGCCAAGCATCGTGATCGAGTCCTGGGTGGCCAGTGCCAGCGTGGTCATCTGTCCTGCTCCTTCGGGTTTGTGGGGTGGCCGGTGAGGGCGAAGAACACGTC
>Ga0075421_100003212_pt1 | contig 19534 bp, 20 predicted proteins | sample SoiMetdeltSBSDD5_FD_75292 | JGI IMG/M metagenome (GOLD analysis project Ga0075421, IMG submission 75292) | Bulk soil microbial communities from a Populus tree surrounding site in Tennessee, USA - Soil MetaG P. deltoides SBSDD5 | ecosystem: Environmental > Terrestrial > Soil > Tree plantation... | reverse complement strand
CACTGTGGACGATCGCCAAAACGCCACCACCGCCACCTACGACAACTTCGGCCGGCGCAGGGTGGTCAACAACCCCGACACCGGGCGAACCGAGACCGTTTACGATCTGGACGGCAACGTGATCCGGAAGATCACGGCCAAGCTCGCCGGGCAGGGCCTGTCCATCGCCTACGACTACGACTTCAACCGGTTGTCGGCGACCCGCTATCCGCTGTTCACCGCCAACAACGTCACCTACACCTATGGCGCGCCGGGGGCGGCGCACAACGGCGCCGACCGGATCACGAATGTGACCGACGGCGCGGGCACCGTCGCCCGCGAGTACGGCCCGCTAGGTGAGATCACCAAGGAGACGCGGACTACAACGGTGCAGGGCAGCCAGGTCCTGTCCTTCACCACCGAGTACCGGTTCGACACCTGGAACCGGATGCTGCGCATGACCTTCCCGGACGGCGAGGTGCTGTCCTACCGGTACAACAGCGGTGGCCTCGTCGACCAGGCCACCGGCGCCAAGGGCACCTTCAGCTACGAATACCTGCGGCGAATGGACTACGACAAGTTCGAGCAGCGGGTCTTGCACGACACCGGCAACGGCACCCGCACCCGCTACACCTACAACGCCGCCGATCGCCGGCTGGACAACCTGCAAGCCGTGCTCGGCACGGGCTATGTATTCCAGAACCTCAACTACACCTATGACGACGTCGGCAACGTCACGTCGATCAGCAACAACACGGTCGCACCGTCCGATCCGGACGTGGGCATGCAGGTCGGCGGGCCTAGTACGCAGACCTTCCGCTACGACGACCTTTACCGGCTCACCCACGCGGAGGGGTCATACCAGCCCCGGACGCCGCGCACGGACCGGTACAGCATCGACCTGACCTACGACAGCATCCACAACATCACCAACAAGACCCAGACGCATGAGTTCGTCAGCAACGGCCAGGTGACCGGCGACGCCAAGCTCTCCTACAACTACAACTACAACTACACCTATGGCGGCAGCCGGCCACACGCGCCGACCAGCCTGGGCATCTACACGATCACTTACGACGCCAACGGTAACCAGATCAGCCGGGAGCAGCAGCCCAAGCCCCGGCGGCAGATGATCTGGGACGAGGAGAACCGGTTGGCGTGCAGCCACGAGAACGTGCAGAGCCAGACCCTGCCGCAGACACCGTCCTCATGCGACAACGCCGGCGGCACACCGAACTCGGCTCGGTACAAGTATGACGATCAGGGTGACCGGGTGGTCAAGGATGGTGCCGAGTTCCACGTCTATCCGAATCAGAGCTTCTCCACTCGGGGCAACAAGCAGTTCAAGCACATCTATATCGGTTCGTCGAAGCTGGTCACGAAGTACGTCGAACCGAACAGGCTGGAGGACCGGCAGTACTACACCCACTCCGACCAGCTCGGCTCGACTGGGTTCGTCACCGACGCCGGGGGCGGGCTCGCCGAACATCTGCAATTCTTCCCCGGCGGCGAGACCTGGGTCAGCGAGCACCCCTCGCAGCCAGTGCCGCAACAGTTCACCGGCAAGGAGTTCGACCCGGAGACCAACCTCTACTACTTCGGCGCCCGCTATTACGACCCCAGGACGCAGCAATGGCAGAGCCCGGACCCGGCAATGGAGTCCTATCTGGACGGATCGCCCAACGGTGGCGTATTCGCCTCGATGAACCTCGCCTCCTACACCTACGCCGCCAACAATCCGGTGACGTTGACGGATCCGGACGGCCGCTCCTGGCGGGACTTCGCGCGCGGAGTGGTCAAGGGTGCGGCGGTCGGCCTCGTCGCCGGCGTGGTCGTCGGGGCGATGATCGCCGCGGGTGGCCCCATCGCGGTTGTCGGAGCCGCCGTCGTCGTGTACGGCGCCTACAAGACATACCAGGCCGGCAAGGAAGTCATCACCGGGAAGGACAGCTCAGGCCGGCAGCTCAGCAGCGCGGAACGCCACGAAAGGGCCGGGGAACTCGTCGGCGGCCTCCTCACCGGCGGCCGGGGCGGGCGCATCGGCGTCCGGGTCGGAACTCGCGTCGGCCAGAAACTCGGAACCAGAGCAGTGCCCGTGGCGGCCGCGCCGGCTCCAAAGACGGGCGGTACCGGTGGTGGCGGCGGCAAGGTGGGCGTGATCGACACACGGCCGGCCGTGGGCAAGGGACCAAGCAAGGCCTATCAGGTGGCGCAGACCGGGCCGTGTGAATCCCTTTGCGCCGGCGGCGGGAAGACCGTTTGGGCGGACGGAGTCGAGAACGCCGCCACCCTTCTCGATGCCAAATACGTTGGCAATGCCGATCGCAGCCCATTCGTACCCGGTTCGAACATGCCTGCCAAGATCAGAGCGATGATCAATGCGAAGACGGAAAGCGAGTTCAGTAGATATGCGGCAGTCATTGACGATCCCGGCAGTCCATTTACCGGATTGCGCGTGATCACCAATGAACCGGGAGCTGTACCCTACTTTCGGGGCTTGATGAACAAGTACGGCATCAAGGGCACAGTGGTCGTCAAGGAGTAGGAGACCGAGATGGCATATCTTGCCGTGGTTCAGGGCGAGGATTGGACCCTGAGCCGGGAAGATCTGGCACGGGCCGTCCGTGAGCGCTGGCCCGATTCCGAGATCGAGCTGGGTGCTCAAGGCCCGGACGCCGATCCCGCCAGGGACGTCGTGTGGGTCCAGGGCTCGGGGCCGGAGCGCTTCGAAGGCGGGGCGCATGCCAACGGACAGTGCCTTTATGTCGATGGCCGGAATGAGGCTGTCGCGCCCGTCGTGGCGTGGTATCGCAGCCTCGTTCCGGCGGACGAAGAAGTCGTATTCTGCGACGACACCTACAGCTTTGATGCGGTGTTGGAGCCCGGGATCACGGCCGATGCCGTGCTCGCGATTCTGAGCTGACAATTTGAATTGAGAATTTGAGTTGAGGAGAAGGGCCGGCCTCAGGCGATCCTGAGGTCGGCCTCGATCCGTTTGACGGTGGACATCAAGGGCGGCAACAGCTCCCGGCGCATCATCTCCAGCGAGGTGCGGTTGGCCTGGGTGGAGATGATCACGGCCGCGACCACTTTGTGGTCGCGCCCGTGAATGGGCGCGGCGATCGCGCGCAGGCCCTCCTCCAGCTCTTGGTTGACAATGGCCCAGCCTTGGCTTCGTACGCGGGTCACGTGCCGATGGGGGGCTGGACGTGCTCAACACGATGGGGCAGCGGGTGCTTGATAGCCCGCCGGGCATCATGTGGGACTCCACCGCCAGCCCTGCCGGGTCGGCGCGGGCGGCGGCCAATGACAGCGGCTCATCCGATCGGGGTCCGGGGGACGCGGCGGGGATAGCGCCGGTGGCCGCCAGCGTGACGGCGGGCGCGCTGACGGTGACCCCGCCAATGGATTGGTTCCCATGTTTTGCGGGACCCGCGTCGGGAAGATCGAGGACCTCCGCATAACTGCAGCTCACAGCCTTGTCCGCCTAGGTCTGCAAAACCGTCGCGAGAGCTACGAAGGTTCGAACCCTTCACCCGCCACCAACAGCGCAAAGAGGCCCCAGTCTGGTCAACAGGCTGGGGCCTGTTCGCACCCGTTGTCCGGATTTCCTGCGAGACTGAGGGCATGCGCAAAGTGATAGTGCACGAGTACGCCTCGGTCGACGGGTTCGTGGCCGACCGGGACGGAGGTCTCGATTTCCTTGGCACGATCGGCGGTGAGGTCGATCAGTTCATGCTGCGGGAGATGGAGGAGATCGACACGATCCTGCTGGGAGAGCGGACTTACGAGCTGTTTGTGGAGTTCTGGCCGACGCCGGAGTCGAAAAACGAGATCATCGCCGATCGGCTGAACGCGACGCCGAAGATAGTGTTCTCGACCAAGCTTGGCCCGGCGCCGTGGGGCGAGTGGGCGCAGGCAAGGGTCGATTCGAGCGGGCGGGCGCAGGACAGCGTCGCCGAGCTTAAGCAGCAGTCGGGGCGATCGATGGTGGTATGGGGAAGCATCTCGCTGGCCCAGTCATTGATCGAGGCGGGCCTGGTGGACGAGATCTGGCTGGGGGTGGCGCCCGTGGCGTTAGGCGACGGGCGACGGCTGTTCAACGGCCGCACCGACCTCGAGCTGATCGACGCGCGGACCTTCGCTGACACCGGCATCGAGATGCTGCGATACCGCCCGATCGGCGGCTAGCGCGCAGCGGAGGCTGCCGGGATCGGCGGATAGGAGCGGCAGGCGGACGTCCGGCGTGGGGATGCGCGACCGGGCGTGCAGCACGGCCTTGATGACGGTGGGGTTGGGCTCGGCGAACAGCGCGCTCGACAGCACCGCGAGGCGGTGACCGAGGGATCGGGCCCGAGCCATGTCGCTGGCACGCCAGGCGTCGCACAGCTCGACGAAGCGGGCGGTGGCCAGGTGGGCGGAGGCAAGAATGCCGCCGTGCGCGCCGAGGGCAAGCAGCGGGGAGATGAACGGATCGTCGCCGCCGAGGATGGAGAAGCCGGGCGGCGGATCGGCCATCAGGTCGATGGTGGCTGCGTCGATACCCCCAACGGCGTGCTTGAGGCCGGCCACGTTCGGCAGCGCGGCCAGCTGCCGGATCGAGTTGGCGGACAAGGGTTGTGCGGTCCGGTAGGGGACGTGGTAGACGACGACCGGGACGGGGCTGGCGGCGGAGAGCGCGGCGAAATGCGCGATCACACCGGCCTCGCCGGGACGCAGGAAGGGCGGCACGACGCTGAGCGTGGCGGTGACGCCGGCAGGCAGGGCCTCGACCGCCGCGATGGTGTTGGCTGCGACCAGGAGCGGCGCCGAGCGCTCGCGGCAGATCCGCGAGAGCAGGTCGACGATGCCGCGCTGCTCGTCGACGGTCAATGAGGACGGCTCGGCGGTGGTGCCGAGGGCGAGGACGCCGGTGGCGCCGGCGTCGAGTACCTCGTGCGCAAGCCTTTCCAGCGCCTGGAGGGCGACGGCACCGGTGGTGTCGAACGGGGTGATGAGCGGTACGAAGACGCCGGTGAGGTTCATGGGTCAAGCGTCCGGCGGGATGACCATAAGGTCCAGTTCATGTTTCTGAAGACGATCGTAAGCTTGACTGATGCTCGACGTGCGTAGGCTGCGGCTGCTCTGTGACCTCAGCCGGTTGAAGACCATCGCAAGAGTCGCGGAGGCCAACACCTACACCCCCTCGGCGGTCTCGCAGCAACTGTCCGCATTGGAGCGTGAAGCCGGCGTGCCGCTGCTGGAACGCACAGGACGCAGCGTCACGTTCACCGCGGCGGGGCGGGTGCTGGTCGAGCATGCGGAGGTGGTGCTGGCCGCCCTGGAGCGGACCGCGGCGGCTTTGGCCGCGGCGGCGACCGGGTTGTCCGGGCCGCTGCGCATAGGAGCGTTCCCGACCGCGGTGCGCACGCTACTACCGGCAACGCTTGTCGAGCTGGGTAGCCAACATCCGGGGCTCGAGCTGATGGTGACGGAGCTGGATCCGGTGGGGGTGCCGGCCGCGCTTCGCGAGCGGAGGCTCGACGTGGGGCTGCTGAACGACTATGACGTGGTGCCGGTCGAGCCGGAAGCTGGGTTGGACACGGTGCCGCTGATGGAGGAGACGGTGTTTCTAGCCATCCCGGCGCGCGATCCCATCGGGGCGTTGGCGGATGCCGGTGAGACAGCGTGGATCATGGCGAGCCCGGGGACCTTGTGCCACACGGTGACCCAGCATGTCTGCCGCGCCGCGGGCTTCACGCCAAAGGCACGCCATCACGCAGACGATTTCGAGACCGTGCTGGCGCTTGTCGCGGCCGGGCAAGGGGTCTCGCTGGTGCCACAGCTTGCGGCGGCGAACCCGCCCGAAGGGGCCCGGCTCATCGCGCTGCCCACCCGCAGGCGGACCAGGATCGCGTACCGGCAGGGGGCCAGCAAGCACCCGGCCATTGCGGCGTTCGTGTCCGCGATCCGGAATGCGGCGACGTTATGAACACCTGGGATCCCGAGGGCGATGGTGTGCTCAGGCTGCCGTCGGGGCGGCTTGTCAGGGGCCGCGGGCTGAGGAAAGCGGCGGCACCGGTGCCGACCTTCGGGGTGTACCTGCTGGGCAAGCCGCCGCCGGAGGTGTCGTGGGAGAGCCGGTGGGTCCGCTGGCCGGACTTCTGGCTGCCCAAGGACAAGGCGTGGGCGAAAGCGGTGTTGTGGGAGGCATGGGAACGTAGCGAGCGCGAGCGCGTCGAAATCGCGTGCGGCGGTGGGCGAGGCCGGACGGGAACGGCGCTGGCATGTCTGGCCGTGATCGATGGAGTGCCCATCAGCAGAGCCGTGGCATTCGTTCGAGAAAGGTATGACCGGCGCGCGGTGGAGACGCTGTGGCAGAAGCGTTTCGTGGCCCGCTTCAGCCGGCGGGATCCGGCTTGCGGCCCGCCGGGGCGGGAGACGGCTGGCTGACCTGGGCTGCCCGCGCGGCGTCGCGCACCGACGAGGGCAGCCGCAGCGTGCTGAGGATCAGGTTGCGGGCCTGAGTCGGCGAGAAGTCGAAGCCGGTCTCGCCGCGGCACGGGCCGTCCGACTCGCCGGGGCGTTTGATCCACAGCAGCGCGGCCGTGCGCATGGGCAGCGCCAGCGTCGTCGGATCCTCGCCCAGAGCCTGCTGCGAGGGGTTGCACCACTCGTCCTCGCGGTACGGGTCGTCCGGCGGGGGGCCGAGGCCATTGCGGGAGGTGTCGATGACGAACTCCCGGTCACCGACCAGATTGGACAGTTCGAGCCCGTAGAGCTGGTTGCTCTCGGTGGTCTGCCGGTTGGCCACGTTGAGGGAGAACCCGTTGGCGTGCTGTATCCCGGAGGCAAGCAGGCGCCGCGCTGCCTCGGCGGTGGTCAGCCAGCGGGAGTGCCCGGCGTCGAGATAAACGTAATGCCCACGGTCGCCGAGTTTCTTGACGCTTTGGCGCAGCAGGTCGGCGCGCCCGGCCGTGAAGCAGTCGGCCGGGACGGCGTCGGGCTCCATGATGACCGCGGCGGGCGTGCGGCCCAGCGCCTCCAGGACACGATCGATCCACGAAAGGTAATGCCCGCCGGTGTCCGCGCCATGCCCACCGCAGTCGCGATTGGGAATGAAGTAGGTGACGACCACGAGCAGCGCCTCCTGCTCCTTCGCCCCGCGGACCAGGTTGGGCAGGCGCACCAGGTCCCACTCGCTCGTGAGCCAGACCGCTTGCGGCGTCTGCGTTATGGGCGCCAGCCAGGTGGCGCCGTCCTGGGACTGCCAGTGTGCGGCGGTGCTGTCGCGGTCGACGAACAGCTTGGCGCCGTGGAACGGATGCCGTTGCCAGACATAGCCTTGCGTCGGGTTCAGGTGCACATCCGGCTGGACCGGGACGGCGCATCCGGTACCCAATAAACCAAAAACAAGCAAGACAAGGGCTATGCGCATCATGGGCTCCAGAACGAGCTGACCCGATAGATATGCACCGCTCGATCCCCGGTGCCGAAGGCGGCGACCTCGACGGCGTGGTCGCGGGCGCGCAGGAGCGTCGGGTAGGCGGCCGGATCGGGCGTGCGATAGTACGACTCCGGCACTGCCAAGTAGTCGATGCGCGTCAATGCCTGCCGCACCTGCGGGTCGTGGTCGAGCTTGTACACCATGATCGGCTGCGGGGAGAAGGCGTAGCGGTGCACGAGGTCGGTCCAGATCACGTCGTGGACGACCAGCACCTTGTCGCGTGGCACATGCGCGCCTAGCCATTCGGTCGCCTGGCGCAGTGGCTGCGGCGCGTGGGCGCTGGTCGCGGCGCGGATCGGGCCGGTCCACACCAGCGCCGTCCCCACCAGGAGGATCACGCCGAGCAGCAGCACGTACCAGCCGCGCACCACCCGCCCGACCGTGGTGCGCGCGCGCAGCAGCCCGGTGTCGACCACGCGGCGGTTGCCAGACAGCGCCTCCAGCGTGCCGGCGATCAACAGCGCGCTGAAGGGCAGCAGGACAATGACGTACATGGATGGCACGTGCCCGCCTCGGGCCAGCGTCAGCCATCCGATCAGCAGGGCGAGCGCGGCGGGGCGCAGCCGCGGCACCACGATCGCGACCGGCGCCGTGATGATTCCGGCGATCAGGAGGTACCCGTCCAGCTCCAGCCATTGGCCAAGCAAAGCCCTGACCCCACTGTCACTGTCGAAAAGCCAGCCGGAGGACGGGCGCCCGGCCAGCTGCCATGCCGCCGTCCCGAGCAGGCTGGTGTGGCCTTCGCGCGGGAAGAGCTCGCCTTTGTAGAGCGCGAACAGCGGATACATGGCGAGGGTCAAGGCACCGCAAAAGATGGAGACTGTCAGGACCTGCTGGCGGTTGCGCCGGTCAAGGTTGCTCACCAGCGCCCAGGCAAACGCGGGCAGCAGCACCAGCGCGGTCTCCTTGCTGAGCACGGCCATGGCGAAGCTGACCGTGGCGCTGGTGGCCGCGCCGATGCTGCGGCTGGGGGCGTAGGCGAGAGCGAAGGCGGCGAGCAGCCACGCAACCATGATGTTGTCGAGGAACATCAAGCGGCCGTAGAAGATCGCGAGCGGGCACAGTCCAAACAGGACGACCGCGAAGGCGGCGCCCGGGCGGGAGAAGCCGAGCCGCCTGCCGAAGACGTAAAGCAGCGCCGCGGCGGCTACCTTGGCGATGAGCGCGACCTCGGCCCCGAACTCCATCGCCGAGTGGTACCGGTTGAAGCCGCCCGTTATCACCGCCCACAACCCCACCTGAAGCCAGCCACCCGGGGCGTGATCGTAGAAGTAGGTGTACGGCGAAAGCTCGCCGCGGTGGGCGACGGCCCACGCCTGCGCGACATAGATCCCGGCATCGTCCACAAGGGAGGGATAGGCCAGGAAACCGGCGGAGTGCACGGCGGCGACAAAACCCAACAGCGGCAACAGGATCGTCAGGCTCACCGCGTGACGCAGCAGCCAGCGGCCGATCCACGCGCCCACGGTCCGGCTGATCGACCAGCCGCTGCGCAGCGTGCGCCTGGCCGGTAACGCGATCGCTGTCATGAGCTGGCCAGATGGACACCGTGATGCGTGGTCTTGACCCAGTTGTTGCGCCCGGCCAGGTGGCGGATGAACGCCCACATCGCGGCGACGGAGAGCACGATCTGGTACGGGTACGAGCCGATGATCAGCCCTAGGTAGTCACGGAACCGCACACGCTGCCCGAACGCGCGCCCGAACTGGCCCAGCATCTGCACGTCGAGGATCAGGTTGAGCACGCTGAGCGCCAGCGGGATCGTGGCCAGCAGGGCGATGGCGACGGGCGCCTTGTAGTTGAGCGCCAGGAATAGGGCGAAGGGGGCGAAGACGGCCGTAAAAGCTTGGAAGAACTGGAATCCCAGGACATAGACGGCGATCAAACGCTGGCTGAACGAGCGGAACTGGCGCCAGTGACCCTCGCCGAAGACGTAGATGAACCCCTGCATCCAGCGCACCCGCTGCCGTACCAGCCCGCGAAGGCTCGACGGGGTCTCCTCGCGGGTCACGAGATGGTCAAGGTAGACCACATCCACCGGGCAGCCGAGCACCGACGCCAAGATACCGATCTTGCAGTCCTCGGTCAGGCAGTCCTCGTCCCACACCTGGCCGTAATGCTTCTTCACCAGATCGAGGAACGCGCGGCGGAAGAAGACAGTGTTACCGCCCAGCGGCATCACCCTGATCGCGGCCTGGAGCTTCAGCCTCGACTGGAACCATTTGTAGTACTCAAGCACGTTGGACGCGCGCCACCAGGCGCTCACATGCGCCGAAACCCAGCGGCGCAAATGGCGGAACGGACCTCGCGGCAGCCTCGCCGAGGCCGGGTCGGTGCCGAAGTTCATCAGCTGGACGCCGCACTGCACCACCGCGGCGCCTGTCACCCGGAAGCGGTAATCAATCATCTGCAGCAGGTCGACATGGAACAGGTCCTCGGCGTCGGCGATGCCCACCCAGTCGTACTCGACGCCTGCGGCGTCCAGGTAGTCAATCGCCGCATTAAGCCCAATTGGCTTGTTATGTTTCGAGTTTTCCTCCGGATAGGGCGCCACCAGGATCCGGTCGGGATACTCCTCCGCCGCGGTGTGAGCGATCGCGGCCGTCCCCGGATCGTCCGGATGGTCGATGATCGGGACGACGCAGTAACGCGGGTGCTTCAGGTTGGCCAGGCGCTTGAGCGTCTCGCCCGCCACGAGCTCCTCGTGCCGCATCGGAACCAGGATCACCCCGGGCAGGCGGGGCGCGTCGGGCACACCGTAGCGGCGAGGGTCATTGTTCTCCGGTCGCCACCACTTGTACATCTGGAACACAAGCGTGGTCACGGCGACCGTGAGCATGAAAACGGCAGTGAGAGCGATAAAACCGCTCAGCCAGAAGACGGCAAGCTCCGCGATCGCGATGACCAGGCCTGCCAGGACCAGGACGCGCACGAGGCACATATTAGCGTTACCGTCGAATGTGGAGTGTTTCAGTCATGAGTCATTCCTGAATCTGCGGTTAACGGCTCATGCTGCGGGCCCGTGGGCGGCCGGCTGGCCGCCCAAACCCAGCCTTGCAGTTCTTGGCGACTGCGATGATCCGCACCGCAGCCGCCCCCCGTTGTTGGTGCAAGGGCCCGTCCGGGCTCCTTGCGACAGTCTGTTCGGCGGCGGTTGCATATCGGTTGCGTGAAGACTTTCGATGCATGGGAGGCCGCGGCCGAGAGCGTAAATTTCCTGATTTATAGGGCTTTCAGGGGTCGCGCGAGGCGATGATCGGAGGCTCGCGATCGGAGGTCCAGCTGGAGCCGCGTCAGCCCTGTTCTGGGATCCGATTACTTTGGCGCGGCCGACAAATCATGACCGATCAGGTACAATTCCGCGTGTTGTTAGGGAGGCACGCCGGTCAGGCTTTTGCGTTTGCGCATCGCTGTGGCACGATCCTCCTAGACCTATGACTTCCGACAGCTTGATCTCCGCTGGAGTTGAACATGCGTACGAGCAGGCTTACCCGCCGGTGGTTCGGCGGTGCGCTGGTTGCGGCTGGTGTCGTGACCGCGTTCGGAGGACAGACGGTAGGAAACGACGCGGGGGTTCAGGCGCTTTCTCCCGAGTCCGCCCAGACTGATGTGGCGACCACGACCGACACTGCCGCCGGCGACGGCATCGCCACCACCGACTCTTTCGAGTGGACCTGATGGCGAGGTGACGCTTGCCAAGTTCCGGGAGGCCAGCTCGCCGCTCTTCTGAACTCGTTTGGCTCCTCATAGGGCCGTTAGCGATCCTGACGGTCGCTTTGGCGACCTTTGTGAGCCTTCGCGCCGACCAGGCTTTTGGTGGATGGGCCTTGGCGGCGTTGTTCCTTGTCCTGTGGATCCTCGCCGACCTCTTCCGCCTTTCTTTCGAGGTCAGGCGCCAGACGGTCACGCTCACGCTCACCGAGATCCCATTCCTGCTGGCGCTCTACAAGCTGCCTCCCGGCACCGTCATCATCGTCTTCACGCTGGCGGCGGCGCTGATACAGACCCGGCGAAGGCTGGCTCCGACCAAGGCCGCCTTCAACACCGTCCTAAATGGAGCGCACGCCGCGACCGCCGCCCTGGTGTGGGTCAGTTATGGCCCGATTCCGGCCGACCGCCCGGCGAGCTGGCTCTTGCTTGCCGCCGCTGTGTCCACCGCGACCCTCGTGTCGCTGGGCGGGGTGATGGGCGTGATCACGCTGGTCCAGGGGAGGATTCCGACGCAGCAGATAGTCGGAGTCGCCGTGCCGGGGCTGCTGATGAGCGGTGTCAACATCGCCGTGGCGCTGGTCGTCCTCATCGTCTTGCAGCAGAGCCTCTGGGCGCTGGCCGTGATCGCCGTGCTGCTGGTGTTCTCAATGCTGGCCTACCGGTCATACACGCAGTCGTTGCGCCAGCACCGGACCCTGACGGAGATCTACGGGCTTACGCGGGCGATCTCCGAAACACCGCACGACGGGACGCTCCCGGACACCCTTCTGGCGCGCGTGCGTCAGCTGCTGCAGGCGGAGTTCGCCACGCTGTGGCTGCCCGCCCAAGGGCGCCATCCCGAGGTGTTGCTCAGTTCGCGAATCGACGACCGGGGGCTGCTGGACATCGGCGGCGCGCCCGAGGCGCTGCGTAGGCGCGCCGTGGAGACCGGTGAGACCATCGCCGTGGGGGCTCGCCTCGGCGAGGAGCAACTGCAATCAGAGCTGCGCGATGCCGGCCTCAAGGACGCCATCGTCGTTCCGCTGCGGGCGGGCTCCGCGGTGATCGGCACGCTGGAGGTGGCCGGCAGGCTGGGCGACCTGGCCGACTTCCGCGAGGCCGACGTGCGCCTGCTCGAGGCCGTGGCCGCGCACGCGGCGGTGGCGGTGGAAAACAACCGGCTCGTCGATCGGCTGCGCTTCGACGCGTACCACGACGCGCTGACCGGGCTGCCCAACCGCCGCCGCATGATCCAGGCGCTCGACGAGGCGGTGCGCGTGCGCACGCACGGCGAAGTCGTGGCGATCCTGATGTTCGATGTGGACGGTCTGCGCGACGTCAACGACTCGCTCGGCCAAGCGGCCGGGGACAGGCTGGTGGCCGAGGTGGCCACCCGACTGCGCGCGATCGCCCCGCCCGCGGCGCTCGTCGGGCGCGTCGGCGGGGACGAGTTCGTCGTCACCCTGCGAGCGGCCAGCGCCGACGCCGCGGTCGCACTGGCGACAAGCCTGCGACTCCAGCTGCAGGATCCGATGACCATCGGCACCCTCACCCTCGATGTCGACGCCGCGGCCGGGATCGCGCTGCACCCGGACCACGGGTCCGATCCGGCGATGCTGCTCCAGCGGGCCGACGTCGCCACGCACGCCGCCAAGTCCGCGGCCAACGGCGTCCAGCTTTTCGATCCGGCGCTGGAGTCGCGTTCGGTACGGCGGCTCGGCCTTGCCGGTGACCTGCGCCGCGCCCTTGACAACGGCGATCTCGAGGTGTTTTTCCAGCCCAAGGTCAGCTTGCGCGACCGGCGCCTGGTGGGCGTGGAGTGCCTGGCTCGCTGGGAGCACCCGACCCACGGCACGGTCGCGCCCGAGGATTTCGTGGCTGTCGCCGAGCACACCGGGCAGATGGGGCGCCTGACCGAGTTCGTGCTGCATGAGGGGCTCCGCCGGGCCAAACAGTGGGTGGAGGCCGGACGGCCGCTGTCGGTGGCGGTCAACCTCTCGCCACGCACCCTGCACGATCCCGAGTTCGCCGACCGCGTCGGCGAGCTGTTGCGGGCGCATGGCGTTGCCCCCGACAGGCTGACGTTGGAGATCACCGAGGACGGTGTGGTCGAGGGCATCGATCGTCACCTGCCGACCTTGCAGCGGCTATATGACCTCGGTGTCCGCTTGGCTGTTGATGATTTTGGTACCGGATACAGCTCCCTTTCCTACCTACGACGGCTGCCGGTGCACGAGGTGAAGGTCGACCGCTCGTTCGTGCAGGGCATGGCGACCGACCCCGGGGATCTGGCGATCGTGCGTGCCGTGGTGGACATCTCGCGCCACTTCGGCCTGGCGGTGGTCGCCGAGGGCGTGGAGAGCGAACTCACACTCGACCTGCTCGACGAGATCGGCTGCGACATCGGCCAGGGCTTCCTGTTCAGCCGGCCCTTGCCTTACGAACGTCTGGAGGCGTGGCTCGGGGTGCAGACCGAGTCGGAGCCGACCCCCGCCGGCGAGGTCCGCCGGCTGAGGGCTGTGGGCTAACCCGATTTCCGGACCCGACCGTCGTTGTGTACTCTTATCGAGGCGCGCGTACGGGCGTGGGCGTGCCTTGGCAACGCTGCCCCCTTAGCTCAGTCGGCAGAGCGTCTCCATGGTAAGGAGAAGGTCTACGGTTCGATTCCGTAAGGGGGCTCGGACGGCTCATTGGCCCACCACGGCGGTGTAGCTCAGATGGCAGAGCAAGCGGCTCATAATCGCTGTGTCGCCGGTTCAAGTCCGGCCACCGCTACCTTTAATACTTAGTACCATCGCTTCTATAGGCAAGTAATCGATAGCAAGTAAAGGGGCACTCCTGTGGCCAAGGCGACCGACGTACGTCCAAAGATCACCATGGCGTGTGTGGAATGCAAGGAGCGCAACTACATCACGAAGAAGAACCGCCGCAACGACCCGGATCGCATCGAGCTGAAGAAGTTCTGCCCCCGCTGCGGCAAGCACACCTCGCACCGCGAGACCCGCTAACGCCAAGGTCTTCAGATGAGGGGTGGTCCTGATGGGGCCACCCCTCATCGTCATGCCCTAGGTTCTTGTTATGCCGTTAGACCAGTCCTTCATCGGGCGCTCCTATCCGCCGTCACCGCCTTATCAGGTGGGCCGGGAGAAGATCAGGGAGTTCGCCACCGCTATCGGGGCCGGGGACCCGCTGCACCACGATGTCGAAGCCGCCAAGGCGGCCGGCTATCCGGACGTGGTGGCGCCGCCCACCTTCCTGGCTGTCCTGACGATGGCGGCGCTGAGGGTGATCGTGCTCGACCCCGATCTGGGACTCGACTACAGCCGGGTGGTCCACGGCGATCAGCGCTTCGCCTACGAGCGGCCGGTGGTCGCCGGCGACGAGCTGGTGGTGATCGACCACATCGAGGACATCATGACCCGGGCGGGCAACGACCTGATGAACATCCGGCAGGAGGTCAGGACCACGGCCGGGGAGCACGTGGCGACGGTGTGGCACAAGACCGTGGTACGGGGTGAGCAGGCATGACCGCAGGTCATGACCCGCGGCACGCGACTGACCCAGGTCGTGGCCGCGTGGCAGTACGGCTGGAGCAGGGGCAGGTGCTGCCCGAACAGGTGTTCCGGGTGACGCGCGCGGATCTGGTGCGCTACGCGGGCGCATCCGGCGACTTCAACCCGATCCACTGGAGCGACCGGTTTGCCACGAGTGTCGGCCTGCCCGGGGTGATCGCCCACGGGCTGTACACGATGGCCCTTGCGGGGCAAGCGGTTGCGGTGTGGGCGGGGGCGGCCGACACGGTCGTCGACTTCGGGGTGCGTTTCACCCGTCCGGTACCGGTTCCCGACACAGACGAAGGGACGACGGTGAGCTTCACCGCCGTCGTGAAGTCCGTCGAGGACGGTCTTGCCACACTGGATCTCACCGCGATTTGTGGCGGGGAAAAGGTGCTTGCCCAGGCCAGAGCCAAGGTAAAACAGGTTTGACCGATTTTTGGGGGCTGGGCGGTTGGCCCGTTCGGGCTGATACCCGTACACTGGTCGGCCGTGGGGGTCGCGCGCAAGCCGGCCCTCGAAGGGGTGTGGCGCAATTGGCAGCGCAGCGGTCTCCAAAACCGCAGGTTGCAGGTTCGAGTCCTGTCGCCCCTGCACCAGCGGTAAATAAGGCCTGCACCAGCAGGAGAAAACCTCCGACATGGAAGTAGGGCGGCGAAGTGGCCGAGAGCAACCGACGCGGTGACGACGCGGCTGACGAGCGCGTCGATGACGTGTTCGACGACGCTGTCGACGACGACGCCATCGATGATGACGAAGACCTGGCGGAGGGCAAGAAGGGCAAGGGCGGTGCCGCCGTCAAGGTCAAGGTCAAGCCCGAACAGGAGCGCAGGGCCGGCTTCCTCGGTTGGTTCGGGCGTTTCTTCCGCCGGATCGGCCTGTTCTTCCGTGAGGTCGTCGCCGAGCTGCGCAAGGTCATCTGGCCGACGCGCAACGAGCTGCTGACCTACACGGCGGTTGTCGTCGTCTTCGTGGTCGTCATGACAGCGATCGTGATGGGCCTGGACCAGCTCTACGCTAAAGGTGTGCTGTTCGTCTTCGGCAACCCGAAGCAGTAGAGTGGACTGGACAAACCGGTCATAAATTTTTGGAAGTGAGCGTAGCGTGTCCGAGTACGACGAGACGACCGATCAGGTTGACGAGGCTGCTGCGGGGACCGCAGCGGTAGCCGTGGCCGCGGGGCACGCTGAGGAAGAGTTCGACCCCGCCGCCGAGCTGCGCCAGAAGCTGCGTTTCGCCCCGGGGGAGTGGTATGTGGTCCACTCCTACGCCGGCTACGAGAACAAGGTGAAGGCCAACCTAGAGACCCGGATCACCAGCCTCGACATGGAGGAGTACATCTTCCAGGTGGAGGTGCCGACCCGCGAAGAGATCGAGGTCAAGAACGGCAAGCGCACCCAGGTGCAAAACAAGGTCTTCCCCGGCTACCTGCTGGTGCGGATGGACCTGACCCCTGAGTCCTACTCCTGCGTGCGCAACACTCCGGGCGTCACCGGCTTCGTCGGCTCGACCGACCGCGCCGACCGGCCCGCGCCACTGAGCCTGGACGAGGTGCTCAAGTGGTTGCTGCCCGCGGTGGAGCAGGCCGGGCCCAAGAAGGCCAAGCCCGAGGTTCGGGTGGTCGACTTCGAGGTGGGCGACTCGGTGACCGTCACCGACGGCGCCTTCGCCTCGCTGCCCGCCACGATCAGTGAGATCAACGTCGATCAGCAGAAGCTGAAGGTGCTGGTCTCGATCTTCGGTCGGGAGACCCCGGTCGAGCTGAACTTCAATCAGGTTTCCAAGATCTAATTCACGTACGTTATCCTTAACCGTCCGGCCTGTGCGTGACCGTGCATGGGCCGTTTCGGTGTGTATCTAAAACACAAACCAAGCCCAGGAAGTAGACATGCCTCCTAAGAAGAAACTCGTCAAGACCTTCACGCTGCAGCTGAAGGCCGGCCAGGCGACCCCGGCTCCGCCGGTGGGTCCCGCCCTCGGCCAGCACGGCGTGAACATCATGGAGTTCTGCAAGGCGTACAACGCCCAGACCGAGTCGCAGCGCGGTGACATCATCCCGGCGCAGATCAGCGTCTATGAGGACCGCACCTTCACCTTCGTGCTCAAGACCCCGCCCGCCGCCCAGCTGCTGATCAAGGCTGCCGGCGTGCCAAAGGGCTCCGGTGTGCCGCACAAGGAGAAGGTCGGCTCCGTCAGCCGCGAGCAGGTGCGCGAGATCACCCAGAAGAAGATGGCCGACCTCAACGCCAACGACCTCGACATGGCCGAGCGCATCATCGCCGGCACCGCCCGCTCCATGGGCATCACCGTCAGCGACTGAATGAATTAGTGGGAGGGCGTGAAAGCGCCCGCCATCGACCACAGGAGATTAAGAGCCAATGCAACACGGCAAGAATTACCGCAAGAGCGCCGAGCTGGTCGACCGCGACCGGCTCTACACCCCGTCCGAGGCGATCAAGATCGCCAAGGAGACCACGAAGGTGAAGTTCGACGCCACGGTCGAGGTCGCCATGCGCCTCGGCGTCGACCCCCGCAAGGCCGACCAGATGGTCCGCGGCACGGTCAACCTGCCGCACGGCACGGGCAAGACCGTCCGCGTGATCGTCTTCACGGCCGGTGAGAAGGCCGCCGAGGCCGAAGCCGCCGGCGCTGACGCCGTCGGCACCGACGAACTGGTCGCCCGCATCCAGGGTGGCTGGCTCGACTTCGACGCGGCGATCGCGACCCCCGACCAGATGGCCAAGATCGGTCGGATCGCGCGGATTCTGGGCCCGCGCGGTCTGATGCCCAACCCCAAGACGGGCACCGTGACCATGGACGTCGCCAAGGCGGTCAGCGACATCAAGGGTGGAAAGATCACCTTCCGGGTGGACAAGCACTCCAACCTGCACATGATCATCGGCAAAGCGTCGTTCTCGGCCGACCAGCTGATCGACAACTACTCGGCCGTGCTCGACGAGGTCCTACGCGCCAAGCCGTCCGCGGCCAAAGGCAAGTACCTCAGGAAGGTCTTCGTGACCACCACGATGGGCCCCGGCATCCAGATCGATCCCAACGTGACCAAGAACCTGCGGGAAGCCGCAGCCGAGTGACGCATCTGACCGGGGGTGCGGTGGCTGCCGTACCCCCGGTCAGATAAGATTTTCAAGTTCCACCCAAAGACCGCTGGTCACTGGCGCAGTTCAATAGGCACTGTGCACAGACGAAGGTCCCAATCGCGCAGCGATTGGGCGGCCCGCGCAGGGAAGGACGGATGCTGACCTGTAGCCCCGTGCGCCCTGCGCCGGGGCGTTTTTGCTGCCATGACCAGCCTGGAGCACGAGAGAGGAGGGGACATGGCGGACAAGATTCGGACCGACAAGGCAGGCGCGGTCGCGGAGCTGACGGAGAAGTTCCAGAACTCCAACGCCACGGTGCTCACCGAGTACCGCGGCCTGACCGTGAAGCAGCTGACCGAGCTGCGTCGCTCGATGGGCGGCGCGCAGTACACGGTCGCCAAGAACACTTTGGCGAAGCGGGCTGCGGCCAATGCCGGGCTTGCCGGGCTCGACGATCTGTTCACCGGTCCTACCGCGCTCGCCTTCGTCTCCGGTGATGTGGTTGAGGCAGCCAAGGGCTTGCGCGAGTTTGCCAAGGCCAACCCCCAGCTCGTCATCAAGGGCGGTGTCTTCGAGGGCAAGCCGCTTTCCGCGGCCGAGGTCACGAAGCTCGCCGATCTGGAGTCCCGTGAGGTCTTGCTGGCCAAGCTGGCCGGCGGCATGAAGGCCAACCTGAGCAAGGCCGCCGCGCTGTTCCAGGCGCCGCTGGTCCAGGCCGTCCGTACGGTCGACGCTCTGCGGGCGAAGCGCGAAACCGAAGCCGAAAGTTAGTTGGAAAGGACGCCCTGAGATGGCGAAGCTGAGCACCGACCAGTTGCTCGACGCGTTCAAGGAAATGACGCTGATCGAGCTGAGCGAGTTTGTTAAGACCTTCGAGGAGACCTTCGACGTCAAGGCCGCCGCGCCGGTCGCCGCCGCGGCGGCCGCCCCCGGTGCCGCCCCCGCCGAGGCGGAGCCGGAGAAGGACGAGTTCGATGTCATCCTCGAGGGCGACGGTGGCAAGAAGATCCAGGTCATCAAGGTGGTGCGCGAGCTGACCGGCCTGGGCCTGAAGGAGGCCAAGGACGCGGTCGAGGCCGCCCCCAAGGCCATCCTGGAGAAGGTCAACAAGGACGCCGCCGAGAAGGCCAAGGCCAAGCTCGAGGCCGAGGGCGCAAAGGTCACCCTTAAGTAACCAAGGCTTTCGGAGGCCAAGCTCGAGGCCGAGGGCGCACAGGGCCGTCGAGAGCAACCCCTCAAGTAAACGGGGGCTTTCGGAGGCCAAGCTCGAGGCCGAGGGCGCACAGGGCCGTCGAGAGCAACCTCAAGTAGGGTTGCACGACGGTCGATGAGGGCGGGGATACCAGTCGGTTACCCGCCCTTTGTCTCGTCATATGTCGGTGAAGGGCTTGACTGGACCCGCGACGGCAGGCACGCTTTCTTCTGTACGACTTCCGAGGAGTACCTATTTAAGGTGTGTGACTGTGTTCCACGGCACGCTCTGCGAAAGCCTGCCGTGGTGACTCGACAGCGGTCCGCCTTTCGGCTACACTGCTAGTTTGCGCTGCCCTTCGGCTTTCCCCTGCCCGTGATGTCCAGTCGGACATTTTGGTCGGGGCTTGTCGGGGTGCTCGCGTAACGGCCGTTGCACCACCGGTCCTCGGAAGGACGTATCTTGGCAGCCTCCCGCCCTGCGAAGACCAGTCGCTCATCGAGCGCGTTCGCTCCCCGCCGAATTTCATTCGGCC
>Ga0075421_100003211_pt1 | contig 19540 bp, 18 predicted proteins | sample SoiMetdeltSBSDD5_FD_75292 | JGI IMG/M metagenome (GOLD analysis project Ga0075421, IMG submission 75292) | Bulk soil microbial communities from a Populus tree surrounding site in Tennessee, USA - Soil MetaG P. deltoides SBSDD5 | ecosystem: Environmental > Terrestrial > Soil > Tree plantation... | reverse complement strand
GGCCTGCTCGGGCGCCATGTAGGCGAGCGTCCCCGCCAGCTCTCCCCGGCTCGCGAGCGAGAGCTCGTGCTCGCCGCCCACCACCAGGCCGAAGTCGAGCAGGACCACGCGCCCGCCACGCTCCAGCAGCACGTTGGCCGGCTTGACGTCGCGGTGCAGCAGGTCCTTCTCGTGGAGGGCGGTGAGTCCCAGCGCGAGCTGGCCGAACACGTCGCGGATCCGGTCCGGGTCCGATGCGCCGGGAGGGCCGAGCGCGTCGAGCAGGCGCTCACCGACGATCAGCTCCATCGTGAAGTAGGCCCGGTCCTCCTGGACCTCGAGGTCGTAGAGGCGGACGAGGTTCGGGTGGAGCATGTCGGCCAGGAAGCGGAACTCCCGCTTCAGCAACAGCAGGTCCTGGGGACTCGGGCGCGCGAGCGTCTTGAGCGCGACCTCCGTGTCCGACTCGCGGTCGCGGGCGCGGTAGACCACGCCCATCGAGCCCGAACCCAGGATCTCACCGAGCTCGTAGCGCTCGGCTACGCGGGGGCCGCCGTGCGAGAGATCGGGTGACACTGTGGCCGGAAGCCTACCACCGGCGGGATCCCGCCCGGGAGGAGCAGGCGGAGGGACTCCCACGGCCGATCGAGCGGCGCCATGCCGCCGCCGACGGGGAAGAACTGGCGCTGCGCATACGCCTCCCGCGCGAGGCCGTGGGCCAGCTCGTCGAGGAATGCGCGCTTCAGATCCTGTATGAATAACATGCGCGTGTAACGGAGCGTGAGGGGAGGGCGCTTCGCCAGCTCGCGCGCCAGCTCCGAGGCGCGGTCGAGGACCTTCGCTTTCGGCAGTACCTCGTTGACCGCGCCCCACTCGAGCGCCTGCCGCGCTTCGAGCTTCGTTCGCGTGGCCACGCGGGTTCTCCTATCGGCGCTCGAGGAAGCGCGCGACGTTCTTCTGGAGGTCGGCCGTCTCGAACGACTCGGTCTCGGCCGACATCGCGAAGTCGATGGTCGCCAGCACGGACCGCTCGACGTGCAGGTTGAGCACGCGCTTGGTCGCCTCCACCGCCTGACGCGGCAGCTTGGCGATGCGGTGCGCGGCGGCGAGCGCCGCGGCGAGCACCTCGCCGTCCGGGCAGACGTGATTCGCGAGCCCGATCTGCGCCGCGCGCGCCGCGGGAATGCGGTCGCCCGTGAACGCGAACTCCTTCGCCAGCAGCAGGCTCGTGTGCAGCGGCCACGTGAGCGGACCGCCGTCGGCCGCCACCAGCCCCACCATCACGTGGGGATCCGAGAGGTACGCCGACTCCGCCATGTAGACGACGTCCGAGAGCGCGATCACGCTGCAGCCGAGGCCCACCGCGGGGCCGTTGACGGCGGCGACGACCGGCACGCGACAGCGGATCATGTTGATCACGAGCTCGCGGCCCTCCGCGATCACGTCGCGGCGCAGCACGCGGTCCTTCACCATGCGGTCGAGCAGATCGAAGTCGCCCCCCGCCGAGAACGCGCGGCCTTCGCCGGTGATGACCGCCGCGCGCGCGTCGGAGTCGGCGCTGAGCAGCGGGAAGACGCGCGTCAGCCCGAGGTGGAGATCGTCGTTCACGGCGTTCAGCTGGGCCGGGCGACACAGGCGCACGATGCGCACGGGGCCGTCGGACTCGACGCGGACCGCGTCGGGCAGCGAGTCGTACATGGGTCTCGTCTCCCGCTGCAGAGCTCAGGCCGTGGGCAGGCCCAGGATCCGCGTGGCGATGATGTTCTTCTGGATCTGCGAGGTTCCGCCCATCACGCTCTGCGCGCGACTGTAGAGGTAGATCTTCAGGGCCACATCTTCGCCGTCGATCACCGCGCCGGAGCCCGCCAGATCGAGCGCGGCCGTCCCGACGCTCTGCTCGACCCAGGTCATGAGCAGCTTGTCGATCGACCCGCCCGGCCCGTGGTCGGGGCCATCGAGGCGCTCGGAGAGCCGGCGGCGCACGTGCAGCCGCAGCATCTCCGCCTGCACGTAGGCCCAGGCGACGCCGTCGCGCTGGTCGTTCCGGAAGGCGGCGGGATTCGCGCGCACCGTCTTCTCGAGGTCCTTCACGGTCTTCGCGTAGCGGGCGACGTAGCCGACCTCGCCGGGCTCGCGCTCGTGGCTCACGATCGTCATCGCGATGCGCCAGCCCTCGCCGGGCGCGCCGAGCATGTTCTCGGCGGGGACGCGCGCGCCGTCGAAGATCACCTGGCCGAACTCCTTGGTGATGCCGTTGATCATGCGGAGCGGCCGCTGCTCGATGCCGCGCTGGTGCATCGGCACCGCGAACGCCGAGAGCCCCTTGTGCTTCGGGACGGCCGGATCCGTGCGCGCGAGCAGGAAGCACCAGTCGGCGACGTCGGAGTAGCTGGTCCAGATCTTGTGGCCGTCGATGACGTAGTCGTCGCCGTCGCGCACGGCGGTGGTGCGCAGCGCGGCGAGATCCGACCCGGCGTCGGGCTCGCTGAAGCCCTGACACCAGCGCTCGCGTCCGCTGATCAGTCCGGGCAGGAAGCGCTGCTGGACGGCCTCGCTCGCGTGCGTCGTGATGCCCTGCACGAGGTAGCCGAGGCTCGGGCGCGGCGGCGCGCTGGCGGCGGCGAGCTCCTCGTCGAGGATGACGTCGAACACCGACGGCAGGGCCTGGCCGCCGAAGCGCGTGGGCCAGGAGAGGCCGAAGAAGCCCGCGTCGTAGAGGGCGGTATGCCACTCCGCCTGGCGAGCCCAGTACTCGTCGTCGGTCGAGGAGACGGGCAGGCCGGGGTTGTTGTCGGCGATCCATGCGCGCAGGCGCGCGCGGAACTCCGCCTCCGCCGTGGAATCACGAAAGTCCATCGGCCACTCCGAGACGGCTCCGCTGCAGCTCGCGCAGCTGCTCGCCGTCGTCGCCGAACCAGCGTGAGGAAAGCAGGGCGCGGCGCAGGTAGACGTGGACCATGCACTCCCACGTGTTGCCCATGCCGCCGTGCACCTGCACGGCGGTCTCGCAGACGGTGCGCGCGGCGCGCGCGCAGTAGGCCTTGGCGACGCGGCCGGCCATGCGCGCGTCGTCGGCGTCGAGCGCGTCGACGGCCCAGGCGGGATAGAGCGCGGCGCTGAGCGCGCCCTCCATCAGGCAACGCGCCTCTGCGAGGAGGTGCTGCACGGCCTGGAACGTCCCGATCGCGACGCCGTACTGCCGACGTTCCTGCGCGTAGGCGACCGTGAGGTCGATGACGCCGCGCATGAGCCCGACCAGATCTGCGCTCGTCAGCGCCAGGCCGAACGCGGCCCAGGCTTCCAGATCGCGGCGCGTGAGAAGCCGCGAGCCGGCCACCTCGGATACGGGGACACCGGCGGGGATCGGGCGGATGGTGCGCGTCAGATCCGCACCCTCGCGCGCGCCGTCGACGGGCACCTGCACGATCCGGTAGCGATCGCCTTCGGGAGCGAGGACGTACGCGATCGCCGGTCCCTGCGCGGCGCAGTCGACGGCGTGAACCGCGTTCGTCGTGGTGCGACCCGAGACCCGCGCGGGGCCGATCAGGTCGGGCGCGAAGCCGACGACTGCGCCGTCGACGGCGTGGACACCCGCGCGGCGCGCGAGGTCCGCCGCGAGCACCGGACCCGTGAACGCGACGTCGACGACGGCCTCGCCGAGCGCGTCGGCGATGATGGCCGCCTCGACGCCGCTCGCGAGCGGACCGCCGTCGTCTCCCTGCTGGCGCAGCTCGAGCCAGCCGGCGTCGCGCACCGCGTCGGCCAGACGTCGCGCGCGCTTGGCGTCGTCGAAGTCGACGACGGTGCGCGGGCCGAGCTCGCGCGCGAGCTGGCGCGCGGTGCGCCGCAGCTCGGCCTGTTCGGGGGTGTCGCGGGTATCCATGGAGGAGAATCACCTTAGCATTTTTGGAGAGGGGTATTCCATGCCCCGGAAAGGGCTCTATCATGGGGCGGTGTCCGTCGAGCCTTCCGTCACGCAGTCGCTCGTGATCCGCCTGGATCGCCGCAAGCACACGATCACCTACCAGCAGGGCGACACGATCCTCGAGGCTGCCCGGCGCGCGGGTCTCCGCCCGCCGTATGCGTGTCAGATGGGAAACTGCGCGACCTGCCTCGCCCACATCGACGAGGGCAAGGCCGTCATGCGCGAGAACAGCGCCTTGTCGGCCGCGGAGGTCGAGGAGGGCTGGGTGCTGACGTGCCAGGCCATCCCGACGAGTCGCGAGCTGGTCGTCGACTACGACCAGTAGCGCTCACGAGCCGCGCCTTCAGAACTCAGAAGCGGAGCGAGGCGAGGAACTCGAGCGTCCGCTGGCGCGACGCGATGCGCGAGGCGCGGTCGGTGCCGAGCGCCAGCACGCGAACCGCGAGGTCGGTGGTCCCCGCATCGCGGAAGGCGCGCAGGCGCGCGGCGACGGTCGACTCGTCCCCCGCCGCGAGGATGTCGCCGACGTCGGTGGCGTCGCCCTGATCGAGCAGCCGCTGATAGTTCGGGCAGAACTCCGCGTGCCCGAGCACGACGTTGGCATGGGCACGCGCGGCGTCTACGTCGTCTTTCGCGCACAGCGCAACGGGGACACCCGCGACGATGCGCGGCGCGGGCCGTCCGGCGTTCGCTGCCGCCTTGCTGATGCGCGGGGCGACGTGCTCGGCGATGGCGCGCTCGTCGGCCAGCCACAGGATCGTCCCCGACGCGTGCTCGCCGGCGACGCGCAGCATCACGGGTGCGAGCGCGGCGAGCAGGACCGGGTTCGCGGTGCGATCCGTGACGTCCATCGGGCTGTGCACCTGGTAGTGCTCGTTCTCGACGTCGACCTTCTCCGCGCCGGCGAGCGCCGCGTTCAGCACCTCGAGGTAGTCGCGCATGTGGACGGCGGGACGCTCGTAGGGCAGGCCGAGCATGTCGTCGATGACCCAGTGATGTGACGCGCCGAGCCCGAGCGTGAAGCGCCCGCCGCAAGCGGCCTGGACCGACAGCGACTCCTGCGCCATCGCGATCGGATGGCGGGTCTGGATCGGCAGGACGGCCGTGCCGAGCTCGATCCGCTCCGTCACGCGCCCCATCAAGGCGATCGCGATGAAGGCGTCGAAGTCGCCGGGAATCTGCGGAATCCAGAGGGAGGAGAAGCCGGCCTGCTCGGCGGCGGCCGCATCGGCGCAGAGCTGCGCGACCTTGTCGCGCGAGCGCCCTCGCTCCGGCCCGAGCATCAAGCCGATCCGCATGCGCCCACGCTACACGCGGCCGTCCGCGGTGGCAATTCGATTCTCATTCTGAGAGAATCGAGGTCTCACCCGGATTCTCGCACGCGCGCGGGCTCACCGGATTCCGCGCGCTGGCGCCAGGAGGAGCCGTGGAGGAGCGACGACGGCTGTTCATCGGAGGCGAGTGGGCGGCGCCGCGCGGCGGTGACGTGATCGAAGTGATCTCGCCGCACACCGGCAAGCCCATCGCCGCGGTCGCCGGAGCCGGCCCCGAGGACGTCGATCGCGCCGTCGCCGCGGCGCGGCAGGCCTTCGACGAAGGGCCGTGGCCGCGTCTCGAGCCAGCGGAGCGCATCGCGGCGGTGCGCCGGCTGACCGACCTCTATCGGCCGCGCCGGCGCGAGGTGGCGCAGCTCGTCACCGCCGAGATGGGCGCCCCGATCTCGTTCTCGAAGTTCTCGCAGGCGACGTTGCCGATGATGCTGCTCGACGCGTTCGCCGACATCGCGTCGCGCTTCCCGTGGGAGGAGAAGCGTGCGGGTGTCTTCGGAAGCGACGTGCTCGTGCGTCGCGAGCCCTGCGGCGTCGTCGCGGCGATCGTGCCGTGGAACCTGCCGCTGTACCTGCTCGTGGGGAAGCTCGCACCGGCCCTGCTCGCGGGCTGCGCGGTCGTCATCAAGCCGGCGCCCGAGACGCCGCTCGACGCGCTGCTCTTCGCCGAGCTGATCGAGCAGGCAGGGCTGCCCGCGGGCCTCGTCAGCATCCTGCCCGGCCGCGCCGAGACGGGGAGGGCGCTGGTGAACCATCCCGGTGTCGACCGCGTGTCCTTCACCGGCTCGACGGCCGTCGGACGCGAGATCGCCGCCGCGTGCGGCGCGAGCCTCAAGAAGGCGAGCCTGGAGCTCGGCGGAAAGTCGGCGGCCGTGGTGCTCGACGACGCCGACCCGGCCGCCGTCGCGGCGGGCGTGAAGGTCGCGGGGCTGATGAACAGCGGCCAGGCGTGCGTCGCGCAGACGCGCATCCTCGTGCCCGCCTCGCGCCAGCGCGAGTTCCTCGATGCGCTCACCGCCATGGTGGAGGGCCTGGTCGTCGGCGACCCGGTCGATCCCGCGACCGAGATCGGTCCGTTGGTGAGCCGCCGGCAGCAGGAGCGCGTGCGTGGCTACATCGAAAAGGGTCGGCGCGAGGGGGCGCGCCTCGTGGCCGGCGGCAGCGATCTCCCGCCGGGCCGCGGGGAAGGGTGGTACGTACGTCCGACCCTGTTCGACGGCGTCGACAACCGCATGGCGATCGCGCGCGAGGAGATCTTCGGGCCGGTGCTCTCCGTGATCCCGTATCGCGACGACGACGACGCGATCCGCATCGCGAACGACTCCGAGTACGGCCTCTCCGGCTCGGTGTGGACGGCAGATGCGGCGCGCGGTCTCGCCGTCGCGCGGCGCGTGCGCTCGGGCAGCTTCGGCGTCAACCAGCCCTACAGCATGGATCCCGCCGCTCCGTTCGGCGGCGTGAAGGCGAGCGGCATCGGCCGCGAGCTCGGCAGCGAAGGGCTCGATGCGTACGTCGACCTCAAGGCGATCTCGGGCGCGGTCGTCGCACCGGCGTCCTCCGTGCAGTAGAAATCAGCGATGGCGAAAACCGAAGACGCACGAGACGAAGAAGCCTCCGGCTGGCGCAAGCGCGCGGTCTCGCGAAGCCTGAGCGCCGCGACCAGCCGCGCCGAGCAGCGCGTCCAGCGGCTCCTGGATGCCGCGTTCGAGCTGATCGACGAGAAGGGCACGAGCGACTTCACGATCCAGGAGGTCGTCGACCGCTCGAAGCAGTCGCTGCGCGGGTTCTACCAGTACTTCGACGGCAAGGACGAGCTGCTCTTCGCCCTGCTCGAGGAGTCGATCCGCGAGTCGGTCGAGGACATCCGCAAGGCGGTCGAGGCGGAAACCAAGCCGCTCGAACGGCTCCGCGCCTTCACGATCCGCCTGCACGAGTGGTGTCAGCCGCTCGGCGCGCGGCGCAAGCGGGGCGCGCACAACCGCGTGCCGCTCTCCGAGTTCTCGCTGCAGCTCGCGATCAAGGACCCCGGGCGCCTGGCCGGCGTGATGACGCCGATCTCGAACCTGCTGGTCGAGCTGCTCGAGGCCGCTAGCGCGGCCGGCGCCATCCAGGTGACCGACACGCTCCAGGCCTCGCTGCTCATCCAGCAGACGGTGATGTACGGCTGGCTGATGAATCGACTGGTCCAGAACCCGCGCGTGACGGTCAACGGCGAAGATGCGTGGCAGTTCTGTCTCCACGGCCTCGGCGGCTGAAGAAGGAGCATCCTGCAGATGAAGACCCCCGTGATCGTCGCGGCCCTCCGCACCCCCATCGGCCGCGCGCGCAAGGGATCGCTCGTGACGAAGGACGCCTTCGAGCTGGCCCAGGTCGTGGTCCGCGCCGTCGTCGAGCGCGCGAGGATCGCGCCGCGTGAGATCGACGATCTCGTGATCGCCGAGAGCCTCCAGGGCGGTGGCGTGATCGCGCGCCACACGGCCGTCGTGCTGGGCCTCGAGCAGATTCCAGGCGCTGCGACGAACCGACACTGCGCGGCCGGGCTCGGCGCCGTCGCGACCGCTGCGGGATCGATCGCGGCCGGCATGGATCGCGTGGTGCTGGCGGGTGGAACCGAGAGCATGAGCTCGATGCCGATGTGCACGAAGCGGCTCGTGCCCGGCGCCGACCCGCAGCTCTGGATGTCGCCCTCGCATCCCGAGACGCCGGAGGCACCGGCCTTCGACATGTCGCTCACCGTCGGTCACAACGCGGCCGTCGAGGCGGGGCTCTCGCGCACCGACGTCGACCAGTGGGCGGTCTACAGCCATGGACGCGCGATCGAGAGCATCGACTCGGGTGCGTTCGCCTCGCAGATCGTGCCGGTCGAGGTGCAGGGCCCCGACGGAAAGGCCCGGCGCTTCGACACCGACGAGCATCCGCGGCGCGGCCTGACGCTCGAGAGCATGGCCGAGCTCAAGGTCCTGCATCCCGAAATTCCGGGCTTCACGGTGACGGCTGGCAACGCCGCCGGGCTGAACGACGCCGCGGCCGCCGTGCTGCTCGCCGACGCCGACTACGCGAAGTCGAACGGCATGCAGCCGCTCGCCGCGATCCGGTCGTGGGCGGCGGTGGGCGTCGCGCCGCGGCGCACCGGGCTCGCACCGATCGACGCGATTCCGAAGGCGCTCGCGCGTGCCGGCGTCGCGAAGGACGACATCGATCTCTTCGAGATCAACGAGGCGTTCTGCTCGGTGCCCGTCGCGACGACGCGCGCGCTCGGCATCGACCAGGAGATCTGCAACGTCAACGGCAGCGGCTGTAGCCTCGGGCATCCGATCGCCGCCACCGGCGCGCGCATGGTCGTCACCATGGTGCACGAGCTGCGGCGACGCGGCGCGCGACTCGGCTGCGTGTCCATGTGCGCGGGCGGCGGCATGGGCATGGCGATGGTGATCGAGGCGCTCTGACCGCACGCGTCGAAGAGAAGCGATCTCTCTCGATCGACTCCTTGCAATCCCTTCTGGAACAAATCTTAGGTTAGAATCGGCGCGGCCCGGCGAGGAGGCGCGATGTCGTACGTGAGCACCGCGGAGCCGATCAAGATCGGCTACCTGATGGATCTCCGGCTCCCGCCCGAATATCCGAAGGAGCTGCGCGACGACCTCACCCTGCCGTTCGAGCTGGTGTTCGCCGAGGGGCTGCAGCAGAAGGTCATCGATCGCCCCATCCAGGTCGTGTACCGCGAGGTGGAGGGCCTTCCGAAGGGAAGCGTCAAGGCGGTGATCGACGCCTTCGGCGAGCTCGTCGACGAGGGCTGCATCCTCGTCTTCGGCCCGAACATCACCGACAACGCCGTCCCGATGCGCGAGGCGATCGAGGAGCGCTTCCGGATTCCCGCGATCAGTGTCACCGGGAGCGAGGAGTGGCTCGGCGAGTGGACGTTCTCGTTCTCGATGGGGTCGATGACCGACGAGCCGATCTTCTGGGCGGACCTGCTCGCCAAGGGCGGATACACGGAGGTCGGCGTGCTGATCGAGCAGTCGCTCGTCGGCGAGAGCTATCTCCGGAACTTCCGACGCGCGTGCGCGCACAAGGGCATCCGGATCGTCGCCGAGGCGACGATCGCGCAGACGGCGCAGGACGTATCCTCGGCCGTGCGCAGCCTGCACGAGGCGAAGGCCGCGGCGATCGTGCACTGCGGCTTCGGCTTCGGGGTGGTCCGCACCAGCCCGGTGCTCGCGGCGCTCGGCTGGGATCCGCCCCGGTTCACCGGCACGGCGTTCCAGAACGCCTGGCTCCACCCCATCATGTGGAAGGCGCTGCTCGGATGGACGGGGCTCGACCAGTACGACGAAGCCAACCCCGTCGGCCAGCGCTTCCTGGACCAGTTCGAAGCGGCGTACGGACGACGCCCGCAGTACTGCGTGCCGGTCGTCAATCGCGACGTTGCGGCGACGCTCCTTCGCGCCTTCGCCGACGCGCATCCGCTGAGCCCGCGCGGTGTCAAGGAGGCGCTCGAGCGCGTGAAGATGATGCCTGCGGCGTCGGGAGCGCCTGGGACCCGGATCTCGTTCGGCAAGTGGACGCGACGTGCGTGGGTCGGCGCCGGCTACCTCGTCGCGCGAAGGCTGGACCCGGACGGAATCCACGCGCACCGCGTCGCGCGTTTCGGTGAGGAGTGACGCCATGCCCGACAAGCCCAACTTCGAGTCGCGCATGCTGATCGACGGCAAGCTCGTCGACGGCGAGGCCGGCACGTTCCGCAACATCAACCCCGCCACCGAGGAGGTTCTCGGAGAAGTCGCCGATGCGTCGCGAGCGGACATGCACCGCGCGATCGACGCGGCACGCCGGGCTTTCGATGGCACGGACTGGTCGACGAACCGCGCGCTCCGCAAGCGCTGTCTGGAGCAGCTCCAAACGGCGCTCGAAGGCGAGCGCGAGGCGCTCCGCGAGGAGCTGATCCGCGAGGTCGGCTGCCCGCGCATGACGACGCATGGCCCGCAGCTCGACGCGCCTCTCGCGGACGCGCTCAAATTCCCCATCGAGCTGATCGACAAGTTCGCGTGGGAGACCGATCTCGGCGACGCCTTCGTGAGCCTCATCGGCAAGCTGACGACGCGCAAGGTGTGGCGTGAGCCGGTCGGCGCCGTCGGCGCGATCGTGCCGTGGAACTTTCCGTTCGAGGTCACGATCCACAAGCTCGCCCAGGCGCTCGCCACCGGGAACACCGTCGTGTTGAAGCCGGCTCCGGACACGCCTTTCAATGCGACGCGCCTGGGTCGCCTGATCGCCGAGTCCACCGACATCCCCGCCGGCGTCGTCAACGTCGTCACGGGCTCCGATCACCTGCTCGGCGAGGAGCTCACGCTCTCGCCGAAGGTGGATCTCATCTCCTTCACCGGCTCGACGGCCGTCGGGCGTAGGATCATGGAGAAGGGCGCGGCGACGATGAAGCGCCTGTTCCTCGAGCTCGGCGGCAAGTCGGCCACGATCGTGCTGGAGGACGCGGATCTCCCGCAGGCCTGTCTCCTGGGCATCGGGGCCTGCTTCCACGCGGGTCAGGGCTGCGCGATCCCGACGCGCATGCTGCTTCCGCGTTCTCGCTATGCCGAGGGCGTGGCCATCCTCGAGGCGATCTACAAGGGCATCGTCCCCGGTGATCCGCAGGAGGCGGGCACGCTCTGCGGTCCGGTGATCTCGGACAAGCAGCGCCGGCGCGTACTCGGCTACATCCAGAAGGGCATCGACGAGGGAGCGAAGCTGCTCGCCGGCGGCGCCGAAGCACCCGTCGGGCGCGAGAAGGGGTTCTGGGTCAAGCCGACGCTCTTCGTCGACGTCGACAACGCGATGACGATCGCGCAGCAGGAGATCTTCGGTCCCGTCCTCGTCGTCATTCCGTACGGCGACGAGGACGACGCCGTGCGCATCGCCAACGAGAGCCCCTACGGGCTGGCGGGCAACGTGATGTCGGGCTCGCTGGAGCACTCGATCGCTGTCGCGCGGCGCCTGCGCGCGGGGTTCATCGGCGTGAACGGCGGTGCCGCGTACGGCGCCGACGTGCCGTTCGGCGGCTACAAGGCGAGCGGCGTCGGCCGCCAGAACGGCATCGCGGGGTTCGAGCAGTACACCGAGATCAAGTCCGTCGCGTATCCGGCCGGCTGAAGGAACACCGAGATGCAGCTGTTCGACGATCTCGAGGACTTCGGATCCTTCGACGACGCCGTGTCGGGCGACGTGCGAGATCCGTACGCGGAGCTGGCCCTGCGACGGCGCGAGGGCGCCGTGCAGCGTCTCGACATGTCGGGGATGCCGCACGACGCCGCCAAGCCCGTCTTCATGGTGTACCGCTACGACGAGATCGCGCAGGTGCTGCGGGACAACGCGACCTTCTCCTCCTCCATCATCATCGCGTTCTTCGGCGACTCACTGGGCAAGCACGTCATGCTCGGGATGGACGAGCCCGCGCACCGTCGCTACCGCGCGCTCGTCTCCGCGGCGTTCACGCAGAAGGCGCTCGCGCGCCGGCAGGACGAGCTCGTGGCGCGCGTCGCCGTCGACTTGATCGACCGCTTCGCCGGACGCGGGCGCGCCGAGCTCGTCCGCGAGTTCACCTTCCCGTATCCGACGCAGATCATCGCCGGTCTTCTCGGTCTGCCGCGCGAGGACTTCCCGCAGTTCCAGCGCTGGTCGATCTCGCTGCTCGGCATCATCGTCAACCGGGAGCGTGCGATCGCAGCCTCGCAGGCGCTGCGCGACTACTTCGCGCCGATCCTCGCGGCACGGCGAGCGGACCCGCGCGACGACCTCATCAGCCGGCTCGCGCAAGCCGAGATCGACGGAGAGCGCCTCACCGACGAGGAGATCTTCTCCTTCCTGCGCCTTCTGCTGCCCGCTGGTGTAGAGACGACGTACCGGTCGCTAGGGAACCTGCTGTTCGGCTTGCTCAGCCATCCCGAGCAGCTCGACGCCGTTCGCAGGGATCGGTCGCTGATCCCCCAGGCGATCGAGGAGGCGGTTCGCTGGGAGGCTCCGCTGCTGACGATCACGCGCGTGGCCACCCGCGACTCGGTGCTGGCGGGCGTGCCGATCCCCGCCGGCTCGACGGTCATGCCGCTGCTCGGCGCCGCCAACCGCGACGGGGATCGCTATCCGGATCCCGACCGCTTCGACATCTTCCGCGCGCCGAAGACCCACATCTCCTGGGGTGACGGCGTTCATCTCTGCCTCGGCATGCACCTCGCGAGGCTCGAGATGCGCGTCGCGCTCGAGCAGATGCTCGACCGCCTGCCCGAGCTCCGCCTCGATCCCGAGGGCAAGGATCCGCATATCCGCGGGCAGGTGTTCCGGTCGCCGACGTCGCTGCCGGTGCTGTTCGGGAAGTAGAGAAGGGATTGCCGTGGGCGCAGCGATCATGCTCGGCACACTGTTCGGGCTGATCGTGCTGATCTTCGCGCTGGTGCTCCGATTCGATCCGGAGGCACGTCGCCCTTCGAAGCGCGCGGGGCGCGATCGTGTCTGAGCTGACCCCGCTCCTCCGAGCGGCCATCGGCTTCGCCTACGTCGGCGGAGCGTTCTTCGTGGTCGCCGGCTTGCTATTGAGCTTCCGACGCGGCAGCCCGCACCCGCTCCTGCTGCTGTGCATCTCCGCGATCTCGTTCTCCTGGATCGAGGCCCCCTATGACTGGGCGGTGTATGCACAGTTCCCGCCCGCGATTCCCCGCATGCCGTCCTGGTGGCCATTGAACATGACGTGGGGTGGCCTGCCGGCATCGGTTCCTCCCGGCTACATCGCCTACTTCGTCCTTCCGGCCGTAACTGGAGCCGCGATCGGGCGCTGGCTCTGCGCGAAGTTCGAGTGGCGCGCGCCGATCACGCTGCTGATCGTCGGCCTCGCCGTCGGCTGCTTGTGGGCGTTCCTGTTCAATGCGGTCGTCGGGGCGCAGCTCGGCGTCGTCTACTACGGCCGCGTGATCGAGGGACTCGCACTGTGGCCGGGCACGAAGCACCAGTATCCGCTCTACGACTCCGTCGCGATGGGCGTGCAGATGATGGTCTTCACCTATCTGCTCGGACGGACCGATTCACAGGGGCGCACGCTCGTCGAGGTGTGGGCGGACGCGAGGTCGAAGACCCGTCTGCACTCTTCGCTCCTCTCGATCGCGGCGTTCATCGCGATCGGCCATGTCGTCTATCTCTCGGTCTTCGCGCCGCACCTCGTCACCAAGGTGTTGCATCTGCAGACCGTCGGGCCGACAGAGCCGCTGTTCGAGGGCGTGCCGAACCAGCCGCTCTAGCTCAGGATTCGGCGAGGGGCAGGCGGAGCGCTCCGCGAATCGGCCCGGAGCAGTGCCGCTCCACACGCGTCTGCGTCATCCGGTAGTCGGGCAGGCGCGCCAGCAGCTCCTCGAAGGCCACCCGCGCCTCGAGGCGCGCGAGGTTCGCGCCCAGGCAGAAGTGGGCGCCGAAGCCGAACGCGACGTGGGGGTTGGGAGCGCGCAGCACGTCGAAGCGGTCGGCCTCGGGAATGACGCGCTCGTCGTGGTTGGCGGAGCCGAAGAGCAACAACACCTTGCTGTTCTCCGGGATCGTGACGCCATGGAGGGTCACCGGCGCGGACGTGGTCCGCGCCAGTCCCTGCACCGGCGAGTCGAAGCGCAGGAACTCCTCGACCGCCCCGGGAATCCGCTCCGGATCCTCCAGGAGCAGACGACGCTGGTCGCGGTGGCGATCCAACAGGATCGCGGCGTTGCTGATGAGGTTCGTCGTGGTCTCGTTGCCCGCCACGAGCAGCAGGAAGCCGAATCCGATCAGCTCCACATCGCTCAAGCGCTGCCCGTCGATCTCGGCGGCGAGCAGCGCGCTCAGCAGGTCGTCGCGCGGCTCGCGCCTGCGCGCTGCCAGAACCTCCGCGAGGTAGCTCCCCAGCTCGATCGCCGGTCCCATCTGGGTGTCGTCGCGGGGCGCGGTCGGATCGAACTGCGCCACGGCGGTCGACTTCTCCTTGAACCATTCCTGGTCTTCGGCGGGCACGCCGAGCAGCTCGGCGATCACGATCGTCGGCAGCGGCCCGGAGAACTCGCGCACCAGGTCGAACTCGCGCCTGCCCTTGACGTTGTCGAGCAGCCCGCGCGCGATGGCGCGGATGCGCGGCTCGAGGAGCGCGATGCGACGCGGCGTGAACGCGCGGCTCACGAGCGCGCGCAGCTGCGTGTGGCGCGGGCGGTCGGTCGTGATGAGGAGCGGTATCTGCGCCGTGATCTTCCCATCGTCGTAGTCCGGCACGCCCACGTAGACGCCCTTGCCGGAGATGAAGAGATCCGGAGTCTGGAGCGCGCCGAGCACGTCGGCGTAGCGGGACAGGGTGAAGAACCGGAGGTGCGGGTTGTGGTGGACGGGGAAGTCGTCCCGGAGGCGGCGATAGACGGGGTACGGGTCGTGGTGCAGCTCCCGGTCGAAGGGATCGAACTTCACGGCCAGCGACATAGGTGCCCTTCAGCGGAGGGATCCGCGTCGTGGGAGGCGCATCGCCAGACGCACCAGGCGATGGAGAAGCCAGCCCGGCAGCAGGCGATTGCCGAGCACCAACAGCACGGCGTCCGGCCCCACCGCGTGCTTCGAGAACGGTGCGCGTTCGTCGAGCGTCCGGGCCAGCGCCCGCGCGAAGTGCTCTGCCGGCCTAGCCAGCCGCAGCACGAAGCCTTCCATACCACGCAGTGCGGTGTAGAGAGGGCCGTAGGGCCCTGCGTAGTCCCCGTAGTCGGGCGTCTGCTCGGTGATGATGTCCGTCCGGAAGGTTCCGGTCACCAGGATGGTGACGCCGAGGCCGAATGGCGCGATCTCCTCCGCGAGGGCTTCGGCCCATCGTTCGAGCGCGCCCTTGGAGGCCGAGTAGGCGCTGATCCCCGGCATGCCGCGCGTCCCGCCCTGACTCGACACGACGACGATGCGACCGCGTCCGGCCGCGCGCATGGAAGGCAGCAGCGCCTTCGTGAGCGCGACGGGCCCGAAGAAGTTCGTCGCGAACATCTGCTGCCACACCGCGCTGGGCAGGTCCTCGACGGATCCGACGGCGGCGATGCCCGCGTTGTGCACGACGACGTCGGGTGCGCCCACCGCTTCCTCGATCGCCTTGGCGGCCGTGGCGATCGACGCGGCGTCTTCCAGGTCGAGGCGGACGCCGATCAGGCGCGGATCCTCGGCGGCCGCACCGGTCGCCGCGCGCAGGCGTTCCATGCCTGTGTCGGGGGAGCGCATCGCGGCGACGACGCGCCAGCCGAGCCGGTACAGGTGCGTGGCGGACGCGAGCCCGAGTCCGCGCGACGCGCCCGTGATGACGACGCTCCGCTCACGCGCGGTCGGGCTTGCAGGTCCCATCTGCCTTCACCGGGTTCACGGTCGGGCGGCCGTTCGGTTGCGCCGTCATCCAGGTGTTCCAGTGGCCCTCGAAATAGGGGCCGGGTGCGCCCTCTCGCTCGTAGTAGCCCTGCGGGTCGTAGACCTTGGCTTCGGGGAACGGGTACGGACATGCGACGGCCGTCGCGAGGCCCGACGCGCGGATCGCCGCGAAGCCGGCGCCGTACACGAAGTACGCGACGTTCAGGAAGCCGGCCATCACGAGGAAGGTGGCGAGGGCAGGGCGGTGTCGGAACCAGCGCAGCCGCTGCGCGATCTTCTCGGCCTGCGAGCGTCCCCGATCGTCCCGGTAGACGAGGACGCCCGCCGGAATCATCACGGCGGTGACGAGCGCCGACTCCCAGATCAGCGGGAACTGGAACGTCGTGCCGGCGAAGACGGAGCCCCAGGGAATCACCTGGGAGTAGATATACAGTCCCGTGTGTACGAGGAAGATCTCGAGGACCGCGTCCATCGCGAATCCGACCACGAAGAGCAGCAGCGCGAGGCTGACGAGCGGGTGGCGCCAGGTGACCGAGTTCTCGGATCCGCGCGCCTGGAGACGGCGCAGGATCCAATTGGCGCCGAGGAAGGGGCCGATGAAGTAGAAGGTCGAGTAGCCGATCACGATGAAGGGCTCGACCGTGGGCGACAGCCTCACCAGCGGCCAGTCCTCCGGGAAGTGCCAGAGCTGCGGGTTGTAGACCGCGTACGGCGCCCAGTTCATGATCGGGTCCTGCCAGACGATCGAGGTCGACGCGAGCACCATTAGCAAGTAGGGGTGCGGCCCATATCGTCGCCACTTCTGCACGAACAGGGCGACGAGCGTGAGCATCATCACGACCGTTCCTACCTGGTGTAGGACGAGCCAGTGGGGCCAGCCGAACAGGAACTCCACCGGGCGCGGGACGCCCGTCACCTCGGGGTTGGCGATGCGCGGCGAGACGGCGCCCATGCGCGCGTGGTACGCGACGAATCCGACGATCGCGAGAGAGAGGACGGCCCAGAGCACGGGCATCAGCGAGCGCTGCGGGGATGCTTCCGCAGCGCGGGGGGTGGATCGATGCGTCTGCGGATGTGCCATGCCGCCGATCCTCCGCGCGACACGATGGACCAAAGATCTGTTCCAGCCTAATCTGGTGCCCGATCAGCGTCAATCGACGCGTCGAGCAGCCGATGATCGATTTCAGCGGGCAGGTCGCAGTGGTCACCGGAGCGGGTCGAGGGCTCGGCCGCCTCTACGCCCTCGAGCTCGCGCGGCGCGGCGCGTCCGTGGTGGTCAACGACGTCGGCGGGAGCATGCACGGCGACGGGACGGACCCGGGCGTCGCCGACCAGGTCGTCCTGGAGATCGAGCGCGCGGGCGGCGTGGCCGTCGCGTCGCATCACTCCATCGACAGCCCCGACGCGGGAGACGCGATCGTTCGCGTCGCGCTCGATCGCTTCGGGCGCCTCGATGCGGTCGTGAGCAACGCCGGCATCTTCGAGAGCGTGCCCTTCGATCGGATCTCGCACGCCGCATGGCGGCGCATGCTGAGCGTGCACCTCGACGGCGGGTTCTATCTCAGCCAGCCCGCGTTTCGCGCGATGAAGTCGCAGGGCTACGGCCGCTTCGTCTTCATCGCCTCGTCGGCGGGACTGTTCGGCCAGCCGCTGGAAGCCCATTACGCCGCGGCGAAGGCCGGTCTCGTCGGTCTGACCAACGTCATCGCGATCGAAGGGGCGCAGCACGGGATCCTCGCCAATACCGTGCTTCCGTTCGGCACCTCGCGGATGGTGACCGAGACGGTGACGGACCCGGAGTTCCTGAAGAAGTCGCCCTTCCTGAATGCCATCCAGCCCGAGCTGGTCGTGCCGCTCGTGGTCTTCCTCGCCAGTCGCGCCTGCGACTTCAGCCATCGCAACTATTCGGCGTGCGCGGGGCGCTTCGCGCGCGTCTTCGTCGGTCTCGGCGAGGGCTGGCTCGCGAAGCCCGGCAGCGGGCTCACCGCCGAGGACATCGCCTCGGAGATCGCGCAGATCTCCGCGACCGAGCCCTTCACCGTGCCGGCGTCGATCGTCGACGAGGTGCTCGGCGTCTGCAGTCGGCTCGGTATCACCCCTTAGGGCTACGCCGGGCGACGCCACGCAGAACCGTGTCGCGCGCGTGAACGAGCGCGGCGCGCCGTCCCGCCGCGCGCAGGATGTTCTCCGGGATCCAGAGGACGTCGAGCACGCAGCGCGCCAGCACTGCGTTGGACGGGCTCTCGATGCGGATCTCCCCGGATCGGAGTCCCTGGGTCAGCAGACTCTTGAGCTGCCGCAGCCGCGTGGCGAACGACCAGGTCGGGTTGGCCGTGCCCGGGGGCGATTGCCGCATCCACGCCAGCTGGATCTTGAACTCGTCGTGGAACTGGTCCAGCGCGTTGATGTCGACCCAGGCGAGCGCGTCGAGCTTCTCGATCGGCGACGCATCGGCGCGCAGCGCGCCGAGCCATCCCGCTCCGACCTTCCTCGTGAAGGAACGCATGATCGACGTCAGCAGCTCCTCCTTGGAGCCGATCAGCCGGTGGACGGTGCCGGTGCCGAGGCCCGCAGCGGACGCGATGTCGCGGATGGTCGTCGCTTCGTAGCCCCTGCGACCGAACTCGGCTCGCGCGACCGCACGAACGTGCGCCGCCTTGTCGCCGTGGCCGGCGTCGCCGTCGCTCCAGGTTGCGATGACGCGGTCGACCGCGAGAAGGGCATTCGACCGATCCAGGTCCGCGTCGGCGGGCGGCCGGCTGGCGAGTCCGCGCCACAGGATCCGGCAGAGAACGGCGGCCACCTGGTCGGCCGCGGCATCGTGCCGGATCACGTCGAGCCCGACGTGGAGCATCGACTGGCAGATCCGGTCCGCCAAGGTGGCAAGGTGGATGTCGGATCGGACTTCGCCGCTCGATGCACCCCGCCGCAGGGTTGCGAGCACCGCCGCCTGCACCGCGTTCGGCGGACGTTGCGCCAGCAGGACGAGCTCCTCGTTCGCCTTGGTCGGCGGCTCGTGGAAGCTCAGCTGGAGCGCGGCGCGATGCCGGACGGCGCAGCGTGCGATCGCCGATCCGAGCTCGAGGATCCGCTCGAACACGGGTCGCGAGTCCGGCGCGTCCAGCCCCTGCTGCGCGATGTCTCCGATGCGATCGAGATCGGCGTGATAGCGCCGGATCAGCTCGATCAGGATCGCTTCCTTGGATTCGAAGTGGTGGTACAGGCTTCCGGGGAGGATCCCCGCGTCGTCGGCGATCTCCTGGAGCGAGGTGCGCAGACCCGAGGACGCGATCAGCGAGGCCGCCGAGTGGAGGATCTCGGTGCGGCGGGTTCCATCGGCGAAGCCGTCTCCGGCGTCGGCGACGAGGACGCCGGCGCGCTTCGCTGCAGCTCGCCGCTTCGGAGTCACGCGAAAGCTCTCTGCTCCGCCTGTGCCGACGCATTCTACAGGCAGCGTGCGAATCGACTACAAAGTGATCGCACGACGGTTCGGGAGGTCCAAGCGTGAGAGTGAGCATCCAGAGCATCGACCCGGAGCTTCGCGTCGCGGGCCTCGCGGCAAGGGCCTTCATGCGGCCCTCGGAAGGACTCTTCCGCCTCGCACGCCGGCTCGACCGCCGCATGCACGGCGCCGACGTGCCGGGCCTCGAGTGCGAGCAGCGCTGGGTCGATTCCCTCGACGAAGGTGTGCGGGTGCGCGTGCGCACGTACCGGCGCCCGGGCCGATCCACGGGCGCAGGGCTTCCCGGCGTCCTCTTCCTGCACGGCGGGGGATACGTCTTCGGCAGCCCCGAGCAGTTCGCGCCCGTCTACCGCATGCTGCTCCAGACGCGCGACTGCGTCATCGTCGCGCCGGACTACCGCAAGTCGTTCGAGGCGCCGTACCCGGCGGCCTTGCACGACGCCTACGGCTCGCTCCTCTGGCTGAAGG
>Ga0075421_100003209_pt1 | contig 19541 bp, 17 predicted proteins | sample SoiMetdeltSBSDD5_FD_75292 | JGI IMG/M metagenome (GOLD analysis project Ga0075421, IMG submission 75292) | Bulk soil microbial communities from a Populus tree surrounding site in Tennessee, USA - Soil MetaG P. deltoides SBSDD5 | ecosystem: Environmental > Terrestrial > Soil > Tree plantation... | reverse complement strand
CTTTGCGGCCGCATTTTCCCGCCGATCGGGCTGAACCGCAACCGGCAAATCCGGACGAGGAGCGATGACCCGATAACCCAGTGCTCTCCACAAGAAGATCGTGCCGCCCGGCTGATTTCGTTCGCCCCGAGTGCCATGACGACGCGAACCCTCGCTAGGGCTAGAGTTGTTTCATGTGGATTTTGCCCGGCTGTAATGGTATTTCAAATAACGTTTTGTAAGGTTCATGCCACCGCGCGCTCGTACGAATTATGCCGGGTGCGCTCGCGCATGGGTTGCAATAGGCTTTCTTAAAGGTTGGCTTACATCGAGGTAATCACTGGTGGAACGACGACATCTCCTGATAATCGGGGCTCCCCGCACCGGTACAACTCTGCTCGCGACCATGATCAGCCGGCATAGTGAAATCGGTGTTCTTAATGAGGACAAAGGCTGGTCCATGCGGCGACTGCTCGGAAAGGCGATCGTGGGCAATAAACGGTGTATTCCAAATCAAATCGAAATAAAAAAGCGCGGTAAGCTGTGCGTTCGATTGTGGAAGAAAATGGGACTGGCTAAAGAGTATCCAAGTTCGCAGTTTTGCATCGAGGAATATTTGACTCTACCGCACATCAAAGTGATCGGCATCATTCGAAACGGCAACGATGCGATCTCTTCCGGAATGCGGCGTGGCAAAAAAAGCTTTCGGGGGGCTTCGTATCGATGGTGCCGGGCCATTGAAATCATGCATGAGCTCAAGACGCGATTTCCTGAGCAGGTACTTATTGTGTCGTTTGAAGATTTGGTGATACGCCCGAAAGAGAATATGGAGCGAATCGCGGGGTTTCTTGGAGTAGAGTACCAGGATCGAATGCTGGAAGGCCCCGCCTATAATCCCTGGTATCCCGAGCAGGGAATGAACGAAGAAAAAGTCAACCGCTCGCAAAAAGAAAAAATCGATTTTAAACTCGACGAAAACTTTCCATCGATCCAGGCTCAATATCGCGAATTGTTGGCGCTCTGCCAAACGATCGCCCACGCCGCTTAAGCAAATGCAAAATGGCTAATGCGCCGGCGGTGTCGGTCGTCATCGCCGCTTACAATCGAGCCCACCTTATTGCCGAGACTCTCGATAGCGTTTTAGGGCAATCCTTTCAGGACTTCGAGGTCATCGTCGTAGATGACGGGTCTACTGATCATACTCGCGAGGTTGTGGCGCGCTTCGGGCCTCGTGTTCAATACATTTATCAGAGCAACCGCGGCCCCTCGGCGGCGCGCAATCTAGGGGTTCGCCAGGCGCAAGGGTCTTGGATTTCCATCCAAGATTCAGACGATCTCAGCGCGGCGAATCATCTGAGCATTTTGCATGGCTACGCCGACGCTCATCCGAACGTCGGCATGGTTTTCGCCAACGGCGCATACCTGGGCGGCCCCGAACACAAAAGAAACACAATTATTCCAGCGGCAAAATCGCGATCTTTGGCCGAACGCGGCGTTCACCTCGGGGATATCTTCGATAGGAGCATTGTGCGTTTGCAGGCCGCGCTGATTTCCAAAGCGGCTTATGAAAAAGTCGGCGGACATGATGAATCCTTGCGCATCTGCATGGATCTTGATCTTTCCTTCCGCTTGCTGATGAATTTTCCAATTGCTTATATCGACAAGGTGGTCTTTTCTTATCGCAGGCATGAAGGAAACACCGGCCGGAATGAAGAGTTGCGTCTCACCGAAAACATTCGAGTTATTGAAAAGCTTCGGCGCGACTATGCACGCGCCAATCACGTGATCGGTGAGCGAAAAATCGCCCGGCGGCTAGCTTACAGGTACTATCGGCTGGCAAAAGGTCGATGGAAAAGGCGCCAACGCGCCGATGCCCGCGAGGCTTTGCGCCAGGCCGTTGCCCTTTCTCCCGTTAATGTGAAGTATCGTCTGTATCAAATGCGTTGGACTTTGCCGGTCGGATAACGGCGGTCTTTGGTTTTACGGGCTCGACCTGGCTCTCGACAGTCGATTTTCCTTTCCCGCTGCCGATTTCGACGATGGCGCAGGCGCAATCGTTGGACTGCCCCAGCCAATAAAGACAATCCACCTCGGCATCGGTTATCAACCCGGGTAATCTGTACAGATCCTGTAGTTCTTTCACTGGCGTCCCCTGTTATTGATGGATTGCTTCCAAAGCACAAGTTTGATTTTTTTTCGGTCAGCCCCTATGTTTGTAGCCAATGAGCGACGCAGAGAACAAGCTGACCGCGCCGGCTTCCGTGTCTGCAATCATCGTGTGCTTCAACGAGCAGGATCGCATACAGGATTGTCTGGAAAGCGTCAGTTGGTGCGATGAAATCGTTGTCGTCGATTCTTATAGCACCGATCGAACGCCGGAGATCTGCCGCCGTTACACGGACCGTTTCATGCAGCGCCCCTGGATGGGGTACCGTGACCAGAAGGCCTTCGCGCATTCTCAAGCGAGCAAAGACTGGGTGCTGCTCGTTGATTCGGATGAGCGTGTTACGGCCGAACTTAAGGAAGAAGTTGTGAGCGTCCTGGCTACGGACGACGGCCGGTACGCCGGATACGCCGTGCCGCGTTTCGTTTACTATCTGGACCGCTGGTGGCGGCGCGGCGGTTGGTATCCCGATTACGATGTGCGGCTCTTTCGCCGCGATCGGGCGAGTTGGGGCGGATCGGATCCGCATGAAAAAATTCTCGTCGACGGCCCGGTGCGCCGCCTGCGCCATCCTTTGCATCACTACTCGTATCGAAACATCGATGATCATGTGGAGCGGATCAATCGGTTTACTTCGATTTCGTCGAAGGAATTGCGAAAGGAAGGCGGCCGCTGGCGCTTGAGCGACGCGCTATTGCGGCCGCCTGCGCGTTTTTTCCGTTCCTATGTCTTGAAACGAGGGTTTATGGAGGGCTTCGCTGGATTTTATGTCGCGGTTACTGCCGCCGTTTACGTGTTTCTCAAGTATGCCAAGCTCTGGGAAATTGAATTAGAGGAGAAGAGAAAACTTGGGCGGAAGGGGTGACCACCGCCGCCTTAAGATTCTGCACATCGATCCTGAGAGAAATTGGGGTGGTGGGGAGGTGCAGGTTCTCGGACTTCTTACCCATCTCGCGGCCAAGGGACATCACAGCGAACTTTTAGCCCACCCCGGCGGGTTACTATTTGCGCGCTGCCGCGATCTCAAAATAACCGCGCGCCCGATTGTCAGGCGCAATGATCTCGACGTGCGATGCGTTGCATCCTTGCGCCGGCTCATTCGCGAAAGCGGCTACGATGTCGTACATTTTCATACCAAGCGGGCGCATACGCTCGCGCTGTGGCTGCCACGCGACAAGCGCCGTCCCAAGTATGTGGTGACTCGTCGCATGGATTATGCCGAGCCGCGCGGCTGGTATACAAACTTATTGTATAATCGCAGCGTGGATGGAGTAGTGGCGATCTCACAAACAATCGACGATGTATTAAACCGCGCCGGCGTGGATAAAGAAAAAATACGGATCATTCCGAGCGGCGTCGATTCCCGCATCTTTGAAAATGTTGGGCCGCAAAAAGCGGTTTGCAACAACAATACGACAGTGGTGGGTTGTCTGGGAGCTCTTGAGGAGCGGAAAGGGCATCAATATTTGCTCGAGGCCGCGGCGCTTTTGAAAGCGGAGGGCCTGAAAATCCAGTACAAGATCGGCGGGGATGGATCGCTGCGTGCCCGGCTGGAGCAAGAAGTGACACGTTTGGACCTCGGCAATGATGTTCAATTTCTGGGTTTCGTAACCGATGCCGCGCAATTTTTCGCCAGCACGGATATCTTTGCGATGCCATCGCTGCATGAAGGGCTTGGCGTGGCGGCGCTGGAGGCCATGGCAGCGGGCAAAGCGGTTGTCGCGACACGGATCGGGGGGTTGACGGAATCCGTGCTCGACGGAATCAACGGGCTGTTAGTCCCGCCGCGGAATCCAAGGGCTCTGGCTGCGGCGATGGCTAAACTTGCCAGGTCTCCTTCACTCGCCGAGTCGATGGGCCACAAAGGTCGCGAGCATGTGCGGCAAAATTTTTCATTGAAAAATATGGCGCTGCAGAATGAGTCGTATTATTACGACCTTCTCGCTGCGCCGTCATGACCGGCGCGATCGACCTATGCTTCGACTTTCAGCGGTTCTCGAAAAATTCTCCGGCGCTAATCTATTGGTGGTCGGGGATCTTATGTTGGACCGATTTATCTGGGGAAACGTCGAGAGGCTCTCTCCGGAGGCGCCTGTCCCGGTGCTCCGAGTCATTTCCGAGAAATCGAGCCTGGGTGGCGCGGCGAACGTCATTCACAACATACGCAGCCTAGGCGGCCGGGTCACGGCCTGCGGTTTCGTCGGCAAGGACGAAGCCGGCAGGCGAATCGTTGCTGCGCTCCGGAAAATCGGCGCATCGACCGCTGGCGTCATCGCAGATCCGCGGTTTCAGACGATTGAAAAGAGCCGTATCATTGCCAGCCCGCATCACCAGCAGATCGTTCGTTTGGATCGCGAGAACCACCAATCCGTTCCCGACTCTACCTTGAAAAGATTGCGCGATTTCATTGTCGCCAACGCGCCGCGGTTTAATGCGATCGTCGTTTCCGACTATGGCAAGGGAACGATCCATGATGAATTCCTGGCTTGGCTGGCGGACACCGCGGCACGGCGCAAGATGATTTGCATCGTTGATCCAAAGAAAGAAAACTACGAACGCTATCGCTTCCCGACATTGATTACGCCCAACAAGAGCGAGGCCAGTGAGGCGTCCGGCATACCGATTTCCGATGAGCGCTCATTGTTCGCGGCAGGCAAAAAATTGCTGCGCAAATGGCGCGCCCAGGCCGTGCTCATTACCCGCGGCGCGGAGGGTATGAGTCTTTTCCGCCCCGGTTTCCCTGTCACGCATTTTCCCACGGAACCGCGCGATGTTTTCGAAGTGACCGGCGCCGGCGATACGGTGGTCGCCGTTTGTGCTCTCGCGCTTGCTACGGGGGCGAGCTTTGCGGAGGCGGCAGTGCTCGCGAACATCGCGGCCGGTTTCGTCGGCGATGAGGTCGGGACGGTCGCCGTGCCGATTGAAAGATTGAAACACAGCATCGAGGCCAACACATGAAAAGTATGACCGGCTACGGCGAAGGATCGCAAAGCGTTCGCGGCACCAAGGTGACGGTGCAAATTCGCAGTTTGAATCACCGCCATTTGGACTTACAACTCCGCGTGCCGCGAGAGTATCTCTCTTTGGAAGAGGAAATTCGCAAAATCCTGCGCGGTAAAATTTCTCGCGGCCGCATCGATTTATTCGTTAACCGGTACGCCGGCAAAACAGCAGCTCGCAAGCTGGACATGGACGAAGGCTTAGTGGGGCAGTATATCGCCGGTGTCAAGCAAATTAAGAAACGCTATGGTTTGGCGGGAGAGGTTGGCGTCTCTTTGCTATCCAATATTCCGGATCTTGTTCACGTGCGCGAACCGGAAGCGGACCCGGCTGGTGAACGTCAAGCGGTGGTGAAAGCGCTTGTCGTAGCGCTTAACAAACTCGAGCGCTCGCGCGAGCGTGAAGGCGGCCAGTTGCGCGCCGATATGGAATCGCAGATTCGCCATTTGACTCAGATTGCGCTGGATTTGGAGGCTCGGGTGGCTGAAAACCCGCTGCGCGTTCCAAGAGGCCCGATTTCGGACGGTCCAAACGGTTCAGGCAGCGACAAAGAATCCATCGACCTCACTAGCGTTACTCTGAAAGGCGACGTAAACGAAGAGATTGTCCGGCTGAAAACCCATGTAGCCGCTTTGGCGAAGGTGGTTCGCGAACGCGAGCCGGTCGGGAAAAAGATCGATTTTATGCTTCAGGAAGTTAACCGCGAACTCAACACGATTAGCTCAAAGGTGCCCCATTTGCCCGTCGTGCAGCTCGTTCTGCAGGGCAAGGAGCGGGTCGAGAAGATCCGCGAACAAGCACAAAACGTCGAATGAAACGCCGCGCGACTTCGCCGGCCAAGCGGCTCGGCATCATTTTTATCCTATCGGCGCCATCGGGCGCGGGCAAGACCACTCTCTACAATGGTATTCGTAAGATTTATCCCGAAATCGAATTGTCCGTGTCCTGCACCACGCGGGCCAGGCGCCCAGGCGAGGTGAATGGTCGGGATTATCAATTCCTAAGCGATACTCAATTCGTAAAGTTGCGAAACCAGGGGGAATTTGCCGAATGGGCCAAGGTGCACGATTATTTCTACGGCACACCCAAAAAACCGCTGGAGCGTTGCGTGCGCGCGGGACGCGATATTCTCCTTGACATAGATGTTCAAGGCGCCCGCCGGATCAAAAAAGCCTATCCGCAAGCCGTTTCCATTTTCCTTCTGCCGCCTTCCTTGCGCGAACTCAAACGGCGGCTGGCGGCGCGGGGAACCGACGGTCAGGAGATCATCCGCCGGAGGCTGGCCAATGCCCAGGGTGAAATCGGCGAGATAATCCATTATGATTATTTTGTCGTTAACCGTGAGGTAAAAGAAGCGGTCCGGGGACTAAGCGCGATAGTGGAAGCTGAACGGGCACGAATCTCGCGCGTCAGCGAGTGGCGGCTTGGGCCGCTGCGCCGCAAGCGTCGGTAAAGCGATGTTCAAAGACATAAAAATCAATGAGCTGGTCGATAAAGTCCAGTCCTATTACCCCGCGGCGGACGTCGGCCTTATCCGTACGGCTTATGATTTTTCCGCCAAAGTCCATCAAGGCCAAAAGCGCCTTTCGGGCGAGCCCTACCTGATACACCCGATGGCGGTGGCCAACATCATCGCCGATCTCAAACTCGATGTGCCGAGCATCGTCGGCGGGCTTTTGCACGATACCGTTGAGGACACGTTGACAACTCTCGATGAGGTCAAGAGCCTGTTTGGGCGCGAGATTGCGGCGCTGGTCGACGGAGTAACCAAATTGGGCCGCGCCAACTTCAGCAGCCGCGAGGAAAAGCAGGCGGAAAACTTCCGCAAAATGATGTTGGCCATGGGTAAGGACGTGCGGGTCATTCTCATCAAGCTCGCGGACCGTGTCCATAATATGCGCACACTGGATCACATGCCGCTGCAAAAGCGCATTCTTACCTCACAAGAAACGCTTGATATTTATGCGCCTTTGTCACATCGGTTGGGGATTGCTTGGATCAAGAGCGAGCTCGAAGATTTAGCGCTCAAATATCTCCATCCGGAAGTTTACTACCAACTGAAACGTAACGTTGCGAAGAAAAAAAGCGACCGCGAGAAGTATATCGACGAGGTGATTTCAATCATCACGAAAAAGCTGGAAGGCGAAGGCATCGATGCCGAGGTCGGCGGCCGGCCCAAGCACTTTTACAGCATCTATCAAAAAATGGAGAGCCAAAATCTGGTTTACGACCAGATCTACGATCTCGTCGCTTTTCGCATTCTGGTGGACACCCCGCGCGAATGTTACGAGGCGTTGGGCCTGATTCATTCGCAGTGGCGCCCCGTGCCGGGCCGCTTCAAAGATTACATCGCGTTGCCGAAGCTCAACATGTACCAATCGCTCCACACCAGCGTCATCGGCCCGTACGGCGAGCGCATCGAGATCCAAATCCGCACGCACGAAATGCACCGGATCGCCGAAGAGGGGATCGCCGCTCACTGGCGGTACAAGGAGGGCGAGGAATTTCAGGTCAGCGACATTCAAAGATTCTCCTGGCTCAGACAATTGCTCGAATGGCAGGAGAATCTGCAAGATCCTCAAGAGTTTCTGCATACCTTGAAGGAAGATTTATTTTCGGTTTCGATGTACGTGTTTACGCCCAAAGGCGATTTGCTGAATTTTCCCAAGGGCTCCACGGCGATCGATTTCGCCTACCGGATTCATACCGAAGTGGGGCATCACTGTTCCGGCGCGCGCGTGAACGGCCAGTTGGTATCGCTCAAGTACATTTTGCGCAGCGGCGATACGGTGGAAATCATCACGACGCAACAGCAGGTGCCGACCCGTGATTGGCTCAAGTGGGTCAAAACACCGCGCGCCAAATCAAAGATTCGCAATTGGCTAAAGGCGCAGCAGCGCGAGCGTAGCGTGCTGCTCGGCAAAGAAATACTCGACGGCGATCTGCATCGTTATCGGCTCGATTACGCCGGACTGTTAAACGACGGCAAAATCGGTTGGCTGACAAAAGAATTGGGCATGAAAGACGAAGAAGCGTTGTTGGCGGCGATCGGCTATGGCCGCATTACGACCCGGCACGTGCTTGCCAAGTTGATCTCACCGGAGAAGTTGGATGCGGGGCCGAAAAAGGCCGACGGGGCGCTGGAGTCGCTATTTCGTTTGGTGTCAAAGCAGAAGCGCGGATTGGGCATTCGCGTCAAGGGGGTCGATGACGTTTTGGTGCGTTTTGCGTTGTGCTGCCATCCGCTTCCCGGCGAGCATATCGTCGGTTTCATCACGCGGGGACGCGGCGTGACCATCCACACCGTCGGTTGCCCGACCGTGCTAGAGAGCGATCCGCACCGCAAAATTGACGTGAGCTGGGAGGAAACGGGGCAGTTGCCAAGGCCGGTGAAAATCGAAGTCACCTGCGTCGACGAACCCGGATTGTTGGCGGGCATCAGCGCAGCTATTACGAGCGCGGAGGCCAATATCGCCCGCGCTCAGGTTCGAACCTTCTCGAGCCAGCGCGCGATCAACACTTTCGAGGTGATGATTAAAGATTCGAAGCATCTGGATCGGGTGCTGCAGAATATTTCCAAAGTAAAAGGCGTTTACAAAGCGGTACGCGGTCGGGGCAGGACCGGCGGCAAAGTGGAGTCGGAGCAATCTCAGAAAGAGGAGTTGCACTGACTCCGGCGGTGAACCAACTACGCGACTTTCTGCACGCGGCCCGAATGGATGCAATCCGTGCACACCAACGCGCGTTTCACTTGTCCTGCGAATTTCGCTCTGACGCGCTGTAAATTAGGGCGCCAGGAACGTTTCGACTTGTTGTTGGCATGACTGACGTTGTTACCGACTGATCGGTGCTTTCCACAAATTGTGCAGACTCTGGCCATCTTAATTTCGTATCCTTTCGATTATTTCCGTAGTTGAAAATCCTTGCAAATAAGGAATGACGGTAACCCGGCCGCCATGCTCCGCCACCACGTCGGCGCCGACGATTTTATCAGCGCTCCAATCACCGCCTTTTACCAACACGCTCGGCTTAATGGCGGCAATCAACCGGTAAGGATCCGGTTCGTCAAACAGAACGACGTAGTCTACCATCTCCATAGCACCGATCAACTCAATCCGGTCGGTTTCCGGCAGTATCGGACGCGACGCGCCCTTGATCGATTTGACCGAGCGATCACTGTTGATCCCGACGATCAGGATATCACCGCTCGCCCTGGCTTCCCGCAAAATGTGGACGTGACCGCGGTGCAGAATATCGAAGCAGCCGTTTGTGAAGACGACGCTTTGGCCGTTTTTTCGCGCTCGCGCGGCAATCTGCGCGATCTCGTCCAAATTCTTGAGCTTATCCGACACATTGTCTGGGGTAGCATGTTAACTGGTTGTTTTCAATTGAATATCCGCGTGAAGTTCCGTTTGGCGTTAACTTGATTCTAATAGAGAAGTTCGCTAAGGTCGATGACACGTTATTGACGTTTTGTTGAATCCGTTCCGCAGTAATTTAGGAGGCCATAATGGAATATCAGGATCTCAGGGATTGGATCCAAATCGCCGAGGAGATGGGCGAACTCAAGACCTTGAAGGGCTGTGACTGGAATTTAGAAATCGGCGCGATCACCGAGATCGTGGCGCACAAGGAGGACGGTCCGGCGGTGCTTTTCGAAGACATCAAGGGATATCCGAAAGGTTATCGCGTGCTGTCCAACTCACTGTCATCGCGCAAGCGGCTGGCGCTTACACTTGGGCTTCCTTCCGGCGAAACCAAGATGGATTTCGTCAAGATCTGGAAAGACAATTATAAGAGCATCAAGCCCGTGCCGGCGAAATTCGTCAAGAAGAGCGGGCTTTTCGACAACGTCTACAAAGACGGCGATATCGATATGTTCAAATTCCCGACGCCGCTTTGGCATGACAAAGACGGCGGCCGTTATATCGGCACCGGCAGCGTGGACATCACTCGCGATCCCGACGAGGGCTGGGTGAACTACGGCACCTACCGGGTCATGATCCACGATAAAAATAAATTAGGATTTTATATTTCACCCGGCAAACATGGCCGTATTCAGAGAGAAAAATATGCCGCCAGCGGCAAGCCCTTCAAAATCGCCATGTCCTTCGGCCACGACCCATTGACTTTTCTTGCCGGCAGCATTGAAGTCCCTTACGGTGTTCCCGAGTACGAGTTCATCGGCGGCTTGCGCGGCGAGCCCTTCGAGATGATCGAAGGCGAATATTCGGGTCTGCCGATTCCGGCCAATGCCGAAATCGTTATCGAAGGCGATGTCCATTTTGATAATCCGAAGGTTGAAGGACCGTTCGGTGAGTGGACGGGTTATTACGCCAGCGCGGAACGTGCCGAGCCCTGGGTTGAGGTGAAGCGGCTCTATCACCGCAACGATCCGATCATTCTCGGCTCGCCTCCGGGCAGGCCGCCGGCAGAGTTGGGCTGGTATCGCTCTTATCTGCGCTCGGCGCTCATCTGGGACGAAATGGAAAAGGCCGGCGTGCCGGACGTCAAAGGGGTGTGGCTTACGGTTTCCGGCGGGAGCCGCTTGATGATGGTGGTGTCGATCAAGCAGCGCTATCCGGGACATGCCAAGCAGGCGGCGGTAATCGCCTCCCAGTGCCACGCCGGCGCTTACCTCGGCCGTTTCGTCGTCGTCGTCGACGATGATATCGATCCGTCAAATACCGACGACGTGATCTGGGCCATGTCAAGCCGCTGCGAACCCGAGGCAGACATCGACATTTTGCGCCGCTGCTGGAGCGGGCCGCTCGATCCGGTGATTCATCCGACCAAGAAGGGTTTTAACTCGCGGGCGATTATCGACGCGACGCGGCCTTACGAGTGGATGAAAGATTTTCCGCCGGTTGCCGAGTCGAGCAAGGAAGTGCTCGACGCGACAGCCAAGAAGTGGGGCGCGGAACTCTTCGGCACGAACGGCAAAAAGTAGCCAGCGTCAGTTTAAGGCTTACGAAGGCAAGTCGATCACCAGTGTGGTCGGCTTGCCTTTTTTTATGACCTCGAGCTTGAGTTGAGAGGTTTTAGCGGCTTGAATTGTCGACTCGAGTTCGATCGTGGAAGAAACCGCCTGATCATTGGCTTTGATAATGATGTCGCCGCGCTGAAGGCCGGCTTTTGTCGCGAGTCCTCCCGTCGCGACATCGGTCACAACGACCCCCTTTTGCTGCTGGCTGTCGAAGAGCTTGGCCAATTCCACGGTCAACTCCTGCGTCTGGAAGCCTAATTTCCTTTGCGTCTGCTCCGCGCGTCCAATCGGTCCCGGGAGGGCCTTGGACTTGGCGAGCACTTGAGTCGAGACAAAGATAGGCGCCTTCATTCGCAGCGCGATCGCGATCGCGTCACTCGGGCGGCTATCGACGTGAATTACTTTTTCCTTTGTAGCCACGGACAGATTCGCGAAGTAAGTGCTGTTGCGCAACTCCGTGATGGTCACCCGTTGCAAGGTCGCGCCGACGCCCTGAAGAATATTGCGAATCAGATCGTGCGTGAGCGGCCGCGGCAGCGATACATGCTCCAACTCCAGCGCGATGGCGCGCGCTTCCGGAGCATTGATCCAGATCGGCAGCGGTTTTTTGTCGGCAAGGGTCTCGAGAACGACAACCGGCGTTTGCGAGTCTGGATCGATCAACAGGGTTTTAACCCGGGCTTCAAGGGAGGAAGATTCCTGCGCTCCGGGCACATTCGACGCCCACACGAGCCATAGAGAAACGAAAAGAAGATAATGGCGCGATCTCATGGTAGCCTCCATTTGCGGGAGCGGTGCGGGCAAGCATCTGCCAATTATCCGTCGCGGGGAGAACATGTCAATGAGCCTTTTTCTTGACCCGGGGATTTTGGCTACGTTATGGTTCAAATAAGGGGCGCGATTCGATTGAAGATAGAAATCTTGTCCGATGAAATGGCGAGCCGTATTGCCGCCGGCGAAGTCGTCGAGCGTCCGGCGTCCGTGGTGAAAGAGCTGATCGAGAATTCGCTCGATGCCGGCGCCACGGAAATTTCCATTTGGATCGAAAACAGCGGCAGCTCCCTCATTCGCGTGACCGACAACGGTGAAGGCATGGGTCCGGAAGATCTTGTAATCGCTGTGGAGCGCCACGCCACCAGCAAGCTTAGGGAAGACGAGGATTTGTCTCGCATCGCAACACTCGGTTTCCGCGGCGAGGCGTTGCCCAGCATCGGTTCGGTCTCAAAGATGGAAGTGGTCTCACGACCTCCGACAGCGCCGAGCGGTTATCGATTGCGCGTCGATGGCGGAAAAAAGCGCGAGATTTCTCCCATCGCGGCATCGAGCGGAACGACGATCGGGATTAAAGACATGTTTTTTAATACTCCGGCGCGGCGAAAATTTCTCAAATCGCCGGCGACCGAGTTGAGCCACGTCTGCGACGCGGTGAACCGCATGGCGTTGGCTTATCCCGCTGTGCATTTCCGCCTCCAGCACGACGGACGAAATGTCGCCGACTATGTCGCGGTGAGAGACGCTAAAGACCGCTTGCATCAAGTCCTGGGTCGTGACGTTGCCAAGGGCCTGGTGCCGTTTCGGCGGAGCTTCGGCGAAATCACGGTTCAAGGTTTTCTGAGCGCGGCGCCGACAGCTTTTCCAAACGCCCGGTATCTCTACACGTTCGTCAATGGGCGCTACGTGCGCGATAAAGTTTTGACCCATGCCGTGCTGTTCGGCTACGAGACCTTGCTCATGAAGGGTCAATATCCCGCTGTCGTGTTGTTTATCGAACTGCCTTTCAGCGACGTCGATGTGAACGTTCATCCGGCGAAGTATGAAGTCCGTTTTCGCCGCCAGTCCGATGTTCATGACGCGGTTTCTCGCGCCGTGCGCGAAGCGCTCAGGATTGAGGCAAAAACTCCTTTGCCGCAAGGCGGGATATCCTGGGTGTCGCCGTTTAGCGGAGTTCGCGAAGCGCCGTTGCCCTATGCCGGCCCCGGGCTGGCCAATCGCTACGAATTATTTCCAACCCGGACGGATGTTTTTGCCATGCCTGAGCGCGCTGAGACGGTGCCTGGCGGTTTCTTTTCTTCCATGCGGATTTTTGGGCAGATTCTCGGCTGTTATCTCGTCTGCGCATCGTCGACCGGACTGGCGCTCATCGATCAACACGCGGCCCACGAGCGAGTTGCCTTTGAAAAACTGCGCCGGCAATTGGACCTCGGCAAGGTTGAGAGACAGAGTCTTCTGATTCCGCAAGCCGTTGAACTGAGCGCTGGGGAAATGATGCTGTTGGAGCAGAAGGTCCACGTCATGGAGCATTTCGGGTTTTCGCTCGAGCCCTTTGGACCCGGTTCCTATGCGATTACCGCCGTGCCGGCGCTCTTGCCGGAAGGCGATTACGCCCAAACCGTGCGCCAGATGATCGCCGAGCTCGCCGATGTCGATACTTCGGCAAAAATGCGCCAGCATTTGGAAGATCGTCTGGCAACGATCGCTTGCCATAGCGTCATCCGCGCCCATCGCAAGCTCGAGCCGCATGAAATGCGGGCGTTGCTCGAGGCCTTGGACCAGATCGATTTCGCCACGCAATGCCCGCACGGTCGTCCGGTGCTCATCGAATGGAGCCAGGCGGATCTGGACCGGCTCTTCAAGCGGCTGAGCTAAAGCCGTTCAAAGTTCAGCCATGTTCAAAGTGCGAATTTGAACTCCGAGAATCAACCTTGAACATGAAACGTTGAACTTTGAACCGCCTCCCATGGCTTTAATGAAACCCAAGCTAGTTATCGTTCTCGGGCCGACGGCAGTCGGCAAGAGTCACCTTGCGTTGGAATTGGCGCAGCACATCGACGCCGAGATCGTCAACGCCGATTCGCAGCAAGTCTACCGCTATATGGATATCGGTACGGGAAAACCGTCCGTAGCTGAATGCAAAAGTGTTTATCATCATTTGATCGATGTCGTGAAACCGGACGAGGAGTTCAACGCCGCGCTGTACCGGCGGCTGGCCGATCAGGCCATCGATCGGATCCATCACCGCCACAAAAACGTTGTCGTTTGCGGCGGCACCGGTCTCTATCTCAAAGCGCTCACCCACGGGCTGTTCATGGGTCCCGGCCAGGATCCGGAAATTCGCCGGTCTTTGGAAAACGAGATTAACAACACAGGACTTACGGGCGTGTATCAACGGCTGGTCAAAATAGACGGGAGCGTGACCTCGACGATTCATCCCAACGACCGGCAGCGAATCATCCGGGCTCTCGAAGTATACGAGAATACCGGCAGGCCTATCAGCGAATGGCAGAAGGAGCACGGGTTCCAGGAAGAGCCATTCGAAGTCTTGAAAATCGGTTTGCTGCGCGAGCGCGCAGAACTGTACGAGCAAATCAATCGACGAGCCCAGCGCATGATTGAAGGCGGTTTGCTCGAAGAAGTGCGCGGCTTAGTTGCGCGCGGATTTGGTCTGGATCTCAAGCCGCTCCGCAGCGTTGGCTACCGGCAGATGGGCGCAGTGATTCAAGGCACGATGGCGCCTGCCGAAGCCGCCGCGGAAATGAAGCAGGAGACTCGCCGCCTTGCCAAGCGCCAGCTCACCTGGTTTCGGCGCGACGCTGAGATTCGCTGGTATCATCCGGAAAAGCAGAAAGCAGAGATCTGCGAAACGGTCAAAGAGTTTTTAGCGTAGCGCAAGGCCCTCACCGGATGCTGCGCAGCGAGTCGGGCTACAGACCAGTATCATGCTACAGAACAAACCGCGACATCGCTTAATCCTCGGCGAGTGATAAACTAGACCGTGCTTCCTAACAGCAGGGAAGCGGATTCTCGATCAGGTTGTAAACGTGATCGAAAGTCACGTCGTTGACGCGAGCGAGAATTTTAAAGGTTCGCGGCGGTTCGTTCTTGAGAAAAACCATCAGGGCGGTTTCCACCGGCGGGCAGCCGGCCTTGACGCAGGGTACTTCCTTGATGACGATGGGCGCGTCGGGCGGGAACTCCAAGATGGTTTGAACCCAGTAGCGAATTTGATCGAGGGTGAATTTGGACACGTCCTGTTTCTTGCCGTAGGGGTCGACGTCGTCCGACGATGCCGCCGCGCCGTTGGCGGCGGTAATGCAGTTCATGAAGCCCTGCGTGATTTTGTCTTTGTCCAGATTTCTGCCGATAAAGACCAAGCGATTGAGTCGCTCTTCGGTTTCGGCCCAGGCGCGCCCCGGCCGGCCTTCGAACAGCAAATGCACGCCCTGGAAGACGAATTGATCGGGGTCTTTGCGCAGGTTCAAAATCCCTTTCATGCGCATGATCCGTTCGCCGAATTCGGCGAGCAACTCGCGGAACCACTGGCTGATTTTGACGCCGTCGAGATCGCCGGCGGTTTCAATGGCGACGGTTTCAATGTCTTCAGTGTGAGCGTGATGATGGTCGTGTTTGGCTGCTTTGATCTCTAAGTCGAGGCCGCGCAGGTCGAGCACCATGCCGATGTCGATATCGGAATTCCTCGTCTGGCAGATGCGCGCGGCGCCATTTAAGTTGCGCAGTTTATACTCCAACTCCGGCAAGTCTTCCGGATTGATCAGATCGATCTTATTGAGCAGGACCATGTCGGCGAAGGCGATCTGTTCCTTGGCCTCCGGTGAATTACCGAGCTGTTGAAAGATATGCTTGGCGTCGACCACAGTGACCACGCCGTTGAGCGCATATTCGCTCTTGATCCGCTCGTCGATGAAAAAACTTTGCACTACCGGCGCCGGATCGGCGAGACCCGTGGTCTCGATCATCAGTGTGTCGAATTTGTCGCGATGTTCGAGGAGCTGAAACAGGCTGCGCAACAGGTCGCCGCGCACGGTGCAGCAGATGCAACCGTTGCTCATCTCGACGACCTCCTGATCGGAGGAAATCAGCAAATGATGATCGATGCCGACCTCGCCAAATTCGTTGACGATGACCGCGACTCGACGGCCGTGATCGGCGGTAAGGATTCGATTGAGGAGCGTAGTTTTACCGGCGCCCAGAAAGCCGGTGAGCACGGTCACCGGCACCCGTTGATCGTTCGTGTTGGTCATTCGTTAAAAGTCCTTGCGTGGTTTAGAAAAAATAACAACGGTCTGGAGTTGAGTCAACCTGGGAGCAATTGTATATGATGTCCACTTGTGGAGGATCTTGGCATGAAACTCAAAAATAAAGTTGCGTTTATCACCGGCTTTGGCTCAGGGCTCGGGCAGGCGATCGCGGTGATGTTCGCCAAGGAAGGCGCCGCCGTGGCCGGAACGTCGCCGACGGAGTCGAAGGGACGGGAAACTGTTGCCATGGTCGAAAAACTCGGCGGCAAGGCGCTCTACTGGCCGGGTGATGTTGCCAGTTCTAAGCAGATGAAAAACTTGATCGACGAGACGGTGCGCCAATGGGGCGGCATCGATATCGTCGTCAACAGCGGCGGCGTGCGCACCAACGGCAGCATTACCGATATTACGGAGGATGATTGGGACCGCACCCTCGACGTGAACCTGAAAGGCGCATTCATTGTATCGCGCTTGGCCATTCCGGAGATGAAGAAACGCGGCGGCGGCGTGATCCTGCATATCGCGGCGCGCTCAGGGATGCTCGGTCAATCGGGGCGGGCGGCCTACTGTGCGTCCAAAGGCGGCATGGTCCGCTTGACCGAAGCGATGGCAATGGATCATGCGCCGGATAAAATTCGCGTAAATTGCATTTGCCCGGGGCCGACCCGCACGCCGATGGTGGATACATCGACTCCGGAGAAGCTGGCCCGCTACAAAACCAGAGTGCCGATCGGACGCATCGGCGAACCGGAAGACGTCGCCTATGCGGCGCTCTATCTCGCTTCCGATGAAGCTTCGATGGTGACGGCGGCGATCTTGCCAGTAGACGGCGGCATGCGGCTGACGGGGCCATAGCAGTTACTGGGTCGGCAGTAGTAGAGATTTTACCTTCGGAATAGCAGCAAGGAAGATGACATGCTCGACGTAAGACCGATTGGCATCGAAGATTACACGGAGCGCTGCAGTACGCCGTTATCCGGCTTGCACGACAAGCTTTGGGTGGAAACCTACGCAAAGACCCACAGTCCGGGAATGATGGTCGGACCGGTCCTGGCCCAGTTCTTTAAGATGTTAACCGCTATAACGGGCGCGAGGCGCATTCTCGAGATCGGTATGTTCACGGGCTACAGCACGTTGGCGTGGGCTGAAGCCTTACCGAAGGACGGCCGGGTCGTGACCTGTGAAATCAATCCGGAGGCTGTCGAGATTGCCAAGCGTAACTTCGCCGAAAGCCCGCACGGTAGCAAGATCGAAATCAAGCTCGGGCCTGCCCTGGAGTCGCTCAAGCTCATTTACGGAATTTTCGATCTGTGTTTTATCGACGCAGATAAGGGAAATTACGGGGCCTACTACGAGCGTTGCATGGAGTTGGTCCGGCCGCGCGGCTTGATCATTTTGGATAAAGCGCTTCGCAGCGGCCGCGTTCTCGATCCGATCGACCCGGCTACCCAGGCTGTAGATGCTCTCAATAAACGCATTCGCAATGACCCGCGCGTGGAGAACGTTCTCTTGCCGGTGCGGGATGGAATCATGCTGGTTCGAAAGCTTTAGCGAATCAGCATTGGAAATCTGCCAATCGCGACAGTACCCGTTTCAGATCGCTGGCGAGCGGGGCGCTCCACTCCCGCTGTTTTCCCCCATATTTAATTTTCAGTCTCTCTGCGTGCAAGAACTGCCGCGTCAACCCGTATTGTTTGCGGAAGCGCTTGTTAAAGCCAAAGTCGCCGTGCTGGTCGTCCATGACCACGGGATAGTTGAGTTTGGCGAAGTGCAAGCGAATCTGATGCAAGCGGCCGGTTTCGATCTGGACGCGGGCGAGGGTGGTTTCCGAGAATCGCTGCACAACTCGGAAGCGGGTGAGCGAGCGAACTGGCTTGCCTTCCCGTCCCGGAAGGAGGAAGTCGATCTTGCCTTCATTTGAAGGTAGACGCCCAACGACGAGACAGAGGTATTCTTTAGCGACTTCGCCCGACTCGAAGATGCCTTCCAGTTCATCCAACGCCTGCGGATTTTTGGCGATCATCAGCAACCCGGAGGTGTCTTTATCAAGGCGGTGAATGAGCCGCGGCACGATTGCCGCGGCACGGAATCGGGTTTCCAAAATGCCTAGAATCGATGCACGCTTGCTGACCGTTTTACCTTCGTGAACGGCAAGTCCCGCGGGTTTGTTGACCACCAGCAGCGCTTCGTCTTCGAAAATGGTTTCTATGTTTGAGCTGTCTGTGCCCGGGACTAACGTCGTTTTGGTTGCTTCGAAGGGAATGTAGAGTTGAATGCGGTCGCGGGCTCGGACTACGTCGTCTTCCCTGGCCCGCCGGCCGTTGATGCGCACGCCGTTCTTGCGGAAGAGTTTTCTGACATAACCGATCGGAAAATTCTTTCTTAGAAAGTTCTCAAGGCTTCCGGGAGTTTCTTCCGCAGGGAGGACAATTTCGCGCATTTATAAAGCGTGATACCGGTACAAACCCCACGGAGTCAAGTTCAAACATTTCCAATATTTGCAATACTTCAAGGATTAAGATAGCTTACGTCGATGGCGCTGAGGCATTTGGTCTGCGTCGGTTTGCGCCGAGGCGAGGTTGTCATTGAGTCGTAATGAGTCGGTCGATGTCCTGAGAAAAAAGATCGATCAGATTGATGCTAAAGTCGTTAACCTGCTAAACGATCGAGCTTCCCTGGCGCAAAGGATTGGTCATTCCAAGAGCCGAAGCAATCAAGAGGTTTACGCTCCCCAGCGCGAGAAGGAAGTACTCGAGCGCGTCCGCGGACTAAACCGCGGCCCGCTGCCCGCACAAGCTGTTCGCGCCGTTTTCCGAGAAATCATTTCGGCTTGCCGCTCCCTCGAGGGTCCGCTTGCGGTCGCTTTTTTTGGCGCCGAGGCGACGTATACGCATCTTGCGGCTCGGGAGAAATTCGGTTCAGTGGCAAGCCTGCGGCCGACGACCAGCATCCTGGAAGTTTTCCAGGAAGTCTCGCAAGGACGCGCAGCATTTGGCGTGGTGCCGATCGAGAACTCGACGGAGGGCGTGGTGGCGCACACGCTCGATCAACTCGTCGAGTCCGAACTGCAAATCATTGCGGAGATTTTTCAGGACATTCACCACAATCTTTTGTCCCGTTCCGGCAAAGCAGGCGACGTTAAACGGATCATTTCCCATCCCCAGGCATTGGCCCAGTGCCGCGATTGGCTGGCGCGCAATTTCCCCTCGGTGCCGGTTGAGGAAGTGGCGAGCACGGCGCATGCCGCGATCAAAGCGGCGGGCGATGCCTCTCTGGCCGCGATTTCCAGCGCTATGGCCAAGGAGGTTTACGACCTCCAATCCGTCGCCGCGAATATCGAGGATCAGGGCACCAATATCACGAGGTTCCTGGTGAT
>Ga0075421_100003208_pt1 | contig 19542 bp, 12 predicted proteins | sample SoiMetdeltSBSDD5_FD_75292 | JGI IMG/M metagenome (GOLD analysis project Ga0075421, IMG submission 75292) | Bulk soil microbial communities from a Populus tree surrounding site in Tennessee, USA - Soil MetaG P. deltoides SBSDD5 | ecosystem: Environmental > Terrestrial > Soil > Tree plantation... | reverse complement strand
CAGCCCGGCAACGACTTCTGGAACTCGGCCTTCTTCTGCGGCTCGTGCGCGGTGCTGCGCCGCACGGCGCTTGCGTCGATCGGTGGCTTCAAGGTCCAGACGGTGACGGAGGACGCGCACACCGCGCTCGAGCTGCACAGCCGCGGCTGGCGCTCCGTCTACCTCGGACTGCCGCTCGCCGCCGGGCTCGCCACGGAAAGCTTCGCGGCCCACGTGATCCAGCGCATGCGCTGGGCGCGCGGCATGGCCCAGATCCTGAGGCTCGACTGCCCACTGTTCAAGAAGGGGCTGCAGCTGCCGCAACGTCTCAACTACTTCAATGCGATGCTGCACTTCTTCTTCGGCCTGCCGCGGCTCGTGATGATCGCCGCCCCGCTCGCGTTCCTGCTCCTCGGGATCCACTCCTTCCGCGCGGACGTGATGGCCGTGATCGCCTACATCCTGCCCCACATCACGCTGAGCACGATCGGCAACTCGCTCATCAGCGAGCGCTTCCGCCACTCGTTCTGGGGAGGCGTCTACGAAGTCTCGATCGCGCCGTACACGGCGTGGGTGACGCTGCTCGCCCTCTTCAACCCGCGCCTCGGCAAGTTCGATGTCACCGACAAAGGCACCAACATCGCCGAGGCTCGCTTCGACCGCACCACGAGCCGCGGGCCGCTGCTGCTCGCCGGCGCCTCGGTGGTCGCCCTGACGCTCGCCTTCCCCCTGCGGCTCGCCCTCTTCGATCCGCGTGCGGCCGGGCCCGCGGAGCTGCACGCGATCCTGATCAACGCGCTCTGGGCGCTCGCGAACCTCGTGACGCTCGTGGCCGCGGTCTGCGTGGCCTACGAGCAGCCGCAGCAGCGCCGCTTTCCCCGGGTCGCGCGGAACTTTCCGTGCGAGCTGCGCGCTGGCGCGGATCGCCGACGCGCGCGCTGTCTGGACGTCAGCGAGAGCGGCGTCCGGCTGACGCTCGTTGCGGGCGGCCGGCTGCCAGACGAGTGCCGGCTGGAGATCGCCGGCGAGCGCGGCGTGGTCGCGCTCGAAGCACGGCTCGTGTGGTGCGAGTGGGGGAAGCCGGGAGGGGTCGAGGCCGGTTTCGTGTTCGAGCGAGCCAGCGCCGAGACGCACCGTGCCCTCGTCGATCTGATCTTTTCGGACGACGCGGGCTGGATGCGCACCACGTATCCGCGGGACGACCCCTTCCGCTCGTTTGGCTACCTGCTGACCACGGTGTGGCGCGTGACCAGGCCGCGGCGCCCTTCGCGCCGGCGTGCGCCCCGCGCCGCGGGACGCTGGCTCTGCGTGGTGAACGGCAGACCCGGCGTCTGTGTCGCGCTCAGCGCTCGAGGCGGCCTGATCGAGCTCGCCGGTCACGAAATCGGCGCGTCGACCGTACGGCTCGAGCTGGATCCGGGGAAAGGCCGGGCCGCATTCGTCGTTCGTGGACGCGTGGCGCGCCGCGAGCGCGGGCGCGTCGCGCTCGAGTGGCACGAGACGCAGGACGCGACGCTCGCCGCGCTCGGCGAGCTTGTCGCCGAGCGCGCCGCGGCCGCTGTGCTCGCCGCAGCTCGGCGCGGTCTCTGGAAGCGACTTCAGGCGGTTCGCGCCGTCCGCCCGGCGCGGTAGTGCCCGAGGACTAAACGCAGGCCGGCCACGAGCAGCGCGCTGATGCCGGCCAGGATCAAGGGCAGTGCGAGCCAGTGGCCGCGCACCCAGGCCTCGAGGCGGTCGAGGTACGAGATCTCGGCGATCGTGCGGCGAGCAGCCAGCCGGAACGCGAGCGGCCCTTCCGCCGAAAGGAAAACGGCGTCGCCCGAGAGCCGGCCCAGCACCGACGGCTCGCCGAGACTGCGCACCGCCGCGCGCAGCAGCACCGGTGTCGCCGCGCGGAAGCGCAGCACGTAGCGGTCGTCGCCGTCGGGAGACTCGAGCTCCTGGACGAGGGGCAGCCGGCCGAGCGCGGGCCCGCGCGGCAGCCGTGCAAGGTCGGGCAGCGGCAGCACGCCTGGAGCATCGCCCGTCTCGAGCAGGATCCGGTCGTAGCCACGGCTGCGCACGGCCTCCGCCAGGCTCGCGACCCGGATGCGAAACTCCTCGGACGCAGTGAGTCGCCCGAGCAGGACCGCGAGCTCGGCGAGCGCGGCGAAGGCCTCCTGGCTCGGGGGCACGCCGATCACCGCCTGGGCGAGGTCGGCGCGCAAGCCGAAAGGGTAGAGGCCGAAGCGCAACAGGGCGAGGTCCGGCAGCTCTGCCACGTATTCGCGCGGCAGGAACAGCGAGCTGTCGCCACGCAGCGCGAGGAAGGGCCCCGGCGTGCCGGAGCGCCCGTTCCAGGCGACCGTGAGGACGTTCGCGCGCTGCAGCGCGGACGCGGGGATGGGTGCCGACAGCGTGAAGCGGCGGGCGCGCGAGAACGGCTCGATCGGCGTCTTTCGCAGCAGCACGTCGTTCCAGTACAGCTCCAGGTCGGCTCGCGGGTCGCTCGCGAGGCCAGGCAAGGCGTCGAACACGAGCGTCGCGCGGTGCCCCCAGGGCAGGAAGCGCGCGTCGGGCGGGGCGTCGAGGCGCACGCGCGCCGGCAGATCCGCCGTCACGACGCGTTCGGCTCGCGGATCGCCGGCTTCGTCGAGGGAGAAAGCGTTGGCGGGAGGGATGAAGGAACGCCACGCGCGCCGGGCCGGGGCGGCTCTCGCGGGATCGGCCGTAACCAGCCGCACCCTGCCGTGCTCGCCGGATGACCCGAACAGTCCGAGGGCCGCGTTGCCCACGGCCACGGGCTCGCGCCCCGTCACGGCGAGGACCGGTTGCCGGTTCGGGCCGGCCTCAGGCAAGAGCGAGGCGATGCCCGTGGTCGCGGGAGGATTCGTCGTGCCGGCCCCGAGGTCGCCGAGCGCGCGCAACGCCGGCTGTTCCCGAGGTGTTCCGACCAGGATGGCGGGCGTCTCCGCCTCTTCCAGCGTTCGCGCGAAGGCGAGCCTCACGGGCTCGGGCGCCACGCGGGCCGCGAGGCCGGCCAGGCATCGCGCCGTCGCCTCGAGCGTCGCAGGGCTCGGCTGCGAAGGCACCAGCACCGTCAGGCGGCGCGGCTCGTAACCACGCCGCCTCAGGAGGGGCTCGGGCAGGTCCGCGAGGCTCCAGTCGACGCGCCGGCGCTCGAACGGGATCGCGAGCGACGACGCGGAGCTCACCAGCGTCCACGGCTCGTCAGCCGTGGACGCTGCTGCGAACTGCACGACCGAGAGGACGAGCTGGTTCTCCTCGCGCAGCGTGCCGGGCGGCAGCGGCACGACGACCTCGCCTGCCTCGGCGCTCCGCGGCTCGAGTCGCAGGCTGCGCAGCACGCCGTGGTTCAGCGCGATCGCCAGGAACGACCGCTCGCCGTCGAGCGTCGCCGAGTGGCTGAAGCGCAGCCGTAGCTCCGCCCCCGGCTGGGCGCTCCAGTCGCGCGGCCACGGGAACTCCACGAGCCGGGTCGCCCGTGCTCCCTCCAGTCGAATGTCGGCGACGCCGAGCTGCTCGGAGAACCGGACCTCCACGCGCTCGGCCGCGAGCAGTGGCACCGCCAGTACGCCCAGAGCGATCCACGCCGACACGGTCCACTTCATCCCGCGATCGTAACAAGCCGTGCGAACATTCCCGTGGTGCAGGGACACGTCGCCGCCAAGACGCTGGCGGAGACCCTCGTGCCCGGCGAGCCGCGGCCCTGGGAGGAGGCGTTGCGCACGGCGATCGCGGTGGGCCGGGCGCTCCAGCCGCTTCACGCCGCGGGCCTCGTCCACGGTGCGCTGAGACCGGGCACCGTCCTGCTCCCTGAAGGGCGTCCGCCCGAGCTGGCGAAGGAAGCCCTCGCGCTTTCCGAGCCCTCGCGTCACGAAGTCACGCGCTCCCCCCAGGCGCGGGTGGACCTGCTCTATCTCTCTCCCGAGCAGGCGGTCGGTGAGCGCCTTGATGCCCGCAGCGACATCTTCGCCCTGGGCTCGCTCGCCTACCGGCTCGTGACCGGACGAGATGCGTTCGAGGCCGAGACCGCACAGCAGATCCTCGCACGCGTCAGCCACGACCGCGTCCAGCCGCCGTCGCAGCTCGTCCCCGAGCTGCCACCGGGAGTGGACGACGTCGTCGGTCACGCCCTGGCGACTGCCCGCAAGGACCGCTACGCAGATGTCGGCACCTTCTGCGACGACCTGGACGAGATCCTGGCGGGCCGGCCGCCGCGTCACGCCCGGCCGCAAGTCGTCCAGCAGGACGCCGGGCGCTTCCTGTCGGCGGCTCCGGCATCCGGCGACCGCGAGAGCAGCGCGGCGGGCGGGATGCAGCAGGGGCGACCCGCGATCGTGCGTGTTGCCGCGGCCCTCCTGGCGCTCGGCATGGTGGGAGGCCTCGAGCTGCTGCGGCGCGAGCTCGAGGCGCCCGACACCGCTCCCCTCGGGCCTCCGACCGTCGACCCGGACCGCCGCGAGATCGCGCGACCGTCCCCGGACGGTCTCGAGCTTCCCTCGCTCGCGCCTGAGACGGCGCGGCTCGCGGTTGACTTCGGCCACCCGCTCGAGACAGGGACGCTCGTCGTGATGGTCGACGGCTCACCGGTGCTGGAGCGTCGGTTGAGCGCGGCCGTCAAGAAGTCGCTGTTCGGCATCAAGCTGCGCGAGGGGCGTCTGCGCGAGGTGATCGACGTCGCGCCGGGGCGTCACGAGATCGCAGTGAGGGTGTCATGGGGCGAAGACCAGAGAAACGAACGAATCGCTGGTGAGTTCAGCGCCGGCAGGACGCGGCGGCTCGCGGCCAGCTTGGCCCGCTTCGGAAAGCGGCTTTCCCTCGAGTGGCAATGACCGCCCGCTCGCCTAGCGGCCCGCGCCCGCGAGCAGGAAGGCGAGCGCCGCGTTCCAGTTGATCGCGTTCTCGTTGCTCGCGTAGGACTCCTGCGTGTCGAGGTACATCCGTGCCGGAGGCAGACCGTCCGGCAGCTTCCGCATGGCCTCGTCCTGCTTGCGCCGATTCGGCCCGCCCGCGAGCAGTCCCGGCCACGGCTCGGAGTTGGCATCGGCGCCGCTCGGGCGGTGGTGCGGGTGGCGGAAGGCGTTCTCGCCCACCCTCGTCAGCCACGAGAGCGAGAACGTGTTCCGGCCGAGCAGGTAATAGAGGTTGTCGCGCGCCGTCTCGACGTAGCGCGGGTCGGGCCGCATCGCGTTGGCGACGAGAAGCTGCAGACCGTAATTGGCGGCGACGCCGTTCGAGCCCCAGACGTAGTCCGCCGCGGTCAGGCTGACCCGGTATCCGTTCGCGGCCGAGCGGGCCACGATCGCGTCGGCGGCGGCGAGCGAGGCCTCGCGGATCGCCTGCCGAACGCCCGCGTCGCCCCCGGAGGCCAGGGCATAGCTCCAGAGCGCCAGCGGCGCGACGTTGGCCCACGACGGCGGGCCGTCCGGCTTCACTCTCGCGCGCAGCTCGCGCTCGTGGCCGAGGAAGTGGCGACCGGCCGCCTCGTCGCCGGCCGTGCGCCAGAGCTCGGCCGCGGCCCAGAGCTGCTCGTCGCGGCAATCCCCGTCGCCGTATTCGCCGGTCGCGACGCCATTCGGGTTGCGGTAGACGACGTCGGGATGCGCGACCGCCCAGGCCCAGGCCTTGCGCGCGGCGGCGAGCACCGTCTCGGCGAAGGTCGAGTCGTACGGTCGGAAGGCGCGCGCGGCCATCGCGGCCACCGCGGCAAGGTCCGCGGTCGCGCAGGTGCCCTTGAACGGCTCGCGGCCGGTCCCGATCGCATAGCTCACGCCCGCGTCGTCCTCGGGCATCACGAAGCCAGAGAAACGCTCGCTCGTCTGCTTGTGGAAGACGCCGCCGTCCTCGTCCTGCATCGACAGCATCCACTCGAGATTCCAGCGCGCTTCGTCGAGGACGTCGGGCACCCCGTCGCCGGACTCGGGGATGTCGAGCTTCAGCGTCTCGAGCCGGTCACCGAACATCTCGAAAGCCCAGAGCAGCGTACCGGTCGCGATCCCCGAGTTGACGACATAGCGGCCGTAGTCCCCTGCGTCGTGCCAGCCTTTTGCGGAGAGGCGCGGGCCGGTCTTGCCCGAGGAGGCGTGCCACGCGCCCTCGCGGTGGCACGCGGAATGGCGGTAGCCGGGAAAGTCCGGGCCGAGGTCGACGGTCGTGCCGCAGCGCTGGCCGTAGAACGAGCGCAGCGCGAGGTAGAGGGGACGCGCCAAGACGTCGTCCCCGATCGTGAACCTGAAGCTGCGGCCGACGCCGCGTACGTCGAGGACGTACGTCCCCGGCAGTTCAACCGCCGAGAAGTCGGCCCTCTGGACGCGGTCGCCCGAGTCGGCGTCGGCCAGGGGCTCCGACAGCCGGCCCGAGAAGACCGGGACGCCGCCGTCCGATGGGACCACCGCGTAGCTCGAGGCTGGACGCTTTCCGACGACAAAGGCGAGCTTGCGCCCGCGGGTCGGGTAGCCGGCCTGGCTCAGCTCGATGTCGGTCCTCGGCGCGACATCCTTCCGGCTTTCTCCGAGCGCGCTGAGCGCGACGCCGCCCGTGAGGGCGAGGGCGAGGCCGGCCGTGGGTTTCGCGAAGCTCATTCCGACCTTCGGTGCGGGCCCTTCGCTTCGTCCGGCGGGAGGAGCCCCGGCAATGCCGGAGCTCCTCCACGAGCTCACCGGCCCGCGCTCACTTCTTGTAGACGGCCCCCGCCACCGCCCCGGCGATCACGCACCAGGCGACGCCGATGGCCGTCCAGATCCACGAGAGGGAGTAGGGGAAGCCCACGAACAGCAGGTGGGCGAAGATCCAGGTGGGAAAGTTCACGAGGATGCCCGCGTAGAGGCCATAGGTGGCTCCTCCCTTGGGTCCGCCGCCGAAGCTTCCCTGCACGCGCGCGTACACCCACACGAACACGAGCGCGGCCACGAAGTCTCCGATCACGAGCCAGTGGATCGGCATTTCCCTGTTGAACAGGGGCAGGCTCGCGTAGTAGCTCGCGAGCAGCTGGCCCTGCACCACGAAGTCGAACACGTTCGCCACCACTCCGACCGCCAGTGTAGCCAGCAGCAGCTTCTTGACGTCCATCCGACACCTCCGGTTTCGTGGGCGAGCGGCGTCATCCGAGCGCGCTCGCCGGGGGGACGACTGCCTGGTCCTGGTTTTCCGGAAAGTCGCTCCTTCCTACACCGCTCGGACGCGAAAGGCAACGGCCGCGGCCGACCGACGCGCGCGAGCCGCGCCAGCTACCGCCAGTTCATGACGATCGCGAGCGGCGTGGGCGTGCCGCGGTCGGCCCGAGACACGACGAGAAAGCGCTGGCCCCGGACTGGAGGCTCATCAGTGCGCGGAGTATAGCTCCCTCAGCCGCGTTCCTTGAGCCGGCGCACCGCCCGACGCTCGCGCTTGCCGACCGGCCCGGACGGCGCCCGCACGCCGAACGCGCGGCGGAGTCGAAGCAGTTCGAGCTCCTCGGGCGTGGGCGGCGGCGTCCGGTCCTCGTAGAGGGCGCGCGCCACGGCCTTCGCGACGTGGTGCTGTGCGAAGTCGCGCACCACGACGGTCTGGCGCCTGCCGCCTCCCCGGCTGATGCGCAGCTCGTCCCCCTTGCGCAGCAGCCGGTTGGGCCGCGCCGCCTGGCCGTTCACCTCGACCTTGCCCCCTCGGCAGGCGGCCTGCGCCAGCGAGCGCGTCTTGAACAGGCAGGCAACGTCGAGCCACACGTCGACTCGCTGTGACGCGAGGGCGCCGTCGTGGCTGCCGTCCTCGGCCATGCCCGTCAGCGCTGACCCTTCGGCTTCGCGAAGCGCACCGAGTACACGCGTCCGTCCGGCGCGTCGTGCGCGACGATCAGCCGGGTCGGGAACAGGGCCTGCGCGTCGGCGACCGCCTTCGCGTAGCGCTCCTCGCCGTAGTCGGCGCGGTGCAGCACGACGTAGTTGACGCCGAGATTCTCGAGCGCGCGCACGCTGCCCTCGTCCGGGAAGCGCGTGAGCTGGTCGAACAGCACCTCGTGGCGCGGCGGTACGAAGCCGCTGTAGCCGTTCACGATCGGCTGCCAGTGCAGCATCGAGTGCAGCATGTAGTGCGAGTGCTGGCGCGCCGAGGCGACGGCATCCGTCGGCGGTGCTATCGGCAGCTCGGCCGCGACGAACGGCTTCGGCTGCGCGGCGAGCCAGCGGTCGACCTCGCCCGTCTCGATCGGGTAGACGGGCGCGTTGAGCGGCGTCGCGAACTCAGCCGCCAGCAGCAGCACCAGCACCGCTCCCCCCCAGTTCCGGAGCGGCGGCCGCAGCCGTTGAAGCAGCCGCCCCACCCCCGCCCCGGCGAGGATCGCGAGCGCGAGCTGCGTCAGGATCGCGAGGCGCGAGGGCACGCGGATCAGGTCGAACCCCGGGAGCAGGTGGTAGAGCGCGGCGTAGAGCCCAAAGGGCGGGCCGAGGCTGGCCCAGAGCGAGAGGGCGGCCAGCACGCCGTAGAAGCCGAGACCGGCGTCATTGCGCGGTGCAGGATCTCCGTCGCGCCTCGCGGGCAGGCACGCCGCCACCAGCAGCAGCGTCAGCCAGCCGGGGAACATGTAGGCCTTGGCGTCGGCCACGGCCCTCGCGACCGGCGGCACGAGCGCGAGGAGCGCCTGGTCGACGTAGCTCGGCGAGGCCAGGAAGCTCGCCGCGTTCGGGACCCAGTCGTAGACCGCGCCGATCGTGCGCCGCAGCCCCAGCTCGCGCTGGACGCGGAAGTACGGCACCGTGAACGGCAGGTTCAGCGCGAGCAGCAAGACGCCTGCGATCCCGAGATCGCGCGCCAGCGTCCGTGGCGGCGGGAAACGCCGCCTCGCGATGAGGTAGAGCCCGAGGGCCAGGAGCGAGAGCAGCAGGAACAGCCCGCCGTGGCCGCTGGTGATCGACTGCAGCGTGAAGAAGAAGACCGCCGCGATCAGGTCACGGCGGCGGTACTCGCGCAGGTAGCGGTGGACGAACGCCAGGCAGAACGGAATCCACTGGACGGTCGCGAGGTGGAGCTGGGCGAGGCGCGTGAAGCGAGGCGGGGCGAACGCGAAGATCACGCCGGCCGCGAACGCCCCGGCACGCGGGATCCCGAGCTCGCGCGCGAGGAAGAACGTGCCCGCGCCGGAGAACACGCAGGACAGGAGGATCACGACGTTCAGCGCGAGCACCGGGTTGCCGCTCGCGACCAGGAACGGCGCCCCGACGATCGCGCTCCCGACGACGTGCTCCGAGTAGGCGAGCGTGCGCGGCTCGGGGTGGAAGATGTTCGCGTCGAAGAGGCGCAGCGGCTGGTGCAGCAGCGCGTGGACGTCCCACGACAGCGTCCAGAGGAAGAGCCGGGTGTCGGCCGAGAGCGCCATCGCGCGCGTCGCGGGCTCGAGGCTCAGCGGGAGCGTCAGCACGGCCGTCAGCAGCACGAAGACGCCGGCCACCACGAGCGCGCCGTTGCTTCGCGAAGCGCCTCCGTCGCCTGGGTTGTCGCTCATCCTTTGACCGCCTGCTCGGGAGCGAATAGCTTACAGCCTCCATCGGAGGAGACATGGCGAGATCCGGACGGGCTTGCGTGGTGTGCCGAGCCGCAAGCGTCGTCGTCGCCATCGCGGCAGCGTCCGCCGGCCACGCGCAGGATAGAACCGGCATCGTGCGCCTTCAGGTCGTACCGGATCATGCCGACTGGACGTATGCGCTCGGCGCTCCGGCGAGCTTCCGCGTCTTCGCGACGCGCGACGGCCATCCGATCGCGCTGCCGTCGGTCACCTGGAAGCTGGGGCCGGAGATGCTCGAGCCCGCCGAGGAGAAGACGCTGTCGCTGCCCCTCGAGGGGCTGACGCTGAAGGCCTTGGGAACGAAGCAGCCGGGGTTCGTCCGTCTCGTCGCGACGTCGACGTTCGAGGGCCAGGACTATCGGGCGCTCGCGACGGCGGGGTTCGCTCCGGACACGATCGCGCCGACCGTCGAGCAGCCCGCCGACTTCGACGCGTTCTGGTCCGCCGGGAAAGAGGCGCTCGCGAAGCTGCCGGTGGACGCGAAGCTCGTGCCGATGCCGGAGTCGAGCAACGGCAAGGTGGACTGCTGGCACGTCAGCCTCCAGAACGTCAACGCCGACACGACCGGCACCAGCCGCTTCTTTGGCGTGCTGTGCGAGCCCAAGGGCGACGGCCCGTTCCCGGCGCTGCTGCAGGTGCCGGGCGCGGGCGTGCGCGCCTATCGCGGCGGCATCGAGATGGCCGAGAAGGGCATCATCACCTTCCAGGTCGGCATCCACGGCCTGCCCGTGAATCTCGACGCGTCCGTCTACGAGGCCCTCGGCTGGGGCGCGCTCAGCGGCTACCCGACGTTCAACCTCGACGAGCGGGACCGCTACTACTACCGGCGCGTCTACCTCGGCTGCGTGCGCGCGAACGACTTCCTCGTGAGCCGGCCGCGCTTCGACGGCAAGACGCTGGCCGTCACCGGCGGCAGCCAGGGCGGCGCGCTCTCGATCGTAACGGCGGCCCTCGACCCGCGCGTCAAGCTGCTGGCGGCCTACTACCCCGCTCTCGCCGACGTCACCGGCTACCTGCACGGCCGCGCGGGCGGCTGGCCGCACATGTTCCGCGACGAGAAACGAAGGCTCCCGCCGCGGATCGCCAGCGTCGCGTACTACGACGTCGTGAACTTCGCACGCCGCGTGAAGGTGCCCGGGCTCTACTCGTGGGGCTACAACGACGAGACCTGCCCGCCGACGTCGATGTACGCGGCCTACGGCGTGATCCCCGGCGAGAAGTCGCTGCTGCTCGCGCTCGAGACCGGCCACTTCACGACGCCCGAGCAGGTCAAACGCGTGAACCGCTGGCTCGAGGAGCGCCTTACCGGCAGAGCGCCCGCGAACTGAGGCGTTTGGCGCTCCTATAATCGCGAGGTCCATGCCCCTCACTGGCGGCACCCGCCTCGGGCCCTACGAGGTCGTGTCCCCGATCGGCGCCGGCGGAATGGGCGAGGTGTATCGCGCGCGCGACACACGTCTGCAGCGCGACGTGGCGATCAAGGTGTTGCCGGAGCGGCTCGCGGAGAACGAGCAGGCGCTCGCGCGCTTCGAGCGCGAGGCCCGTGTCGTCGCGGCGCTCAGCCACCCCGGTATCCTGGCGATCCACGACGTGGGCCGAGAGGGCGCCACCGCCTACGCGGTGATGGAGCTGCTCGAGGGAGCGGCGCTCCGCGACGAGCTCCGGGGGGGCCCGCTGCCGCCGCGAAGGGCGGCCGAGTACGCGGCGCAGGCCGCCGAGGCTCTCGCGGCCGCGCACGACAAGGGCGTCGTTCACCGCGACCTCAAGCCGGAGAACCTCTTCGTGACCCGCGACGGACGGCTGAAGGTCCTCGACTTCGGGCTCGCGCGCGAAGAGCGGCCGTCCGTCGGCGCGGGCGGCGAGACCGGATCGCCCACGCTCGTGCGCGAGACCGATCCCGGTTCGGTGGTCGGCACGGTCGGCTACATGTCCCCCGAGCAGGTGCGCGGCGACGGCGTCGACCACCGCTCGGATATCTTCAGCCTGGGCTGCGTGCTGCACGAGATGCTCAGCGGTCGACGGGCCTTCGCGCGCGACACCGCCGCCGAGACGATGACCGCGATCCTGCGCGAGGACCCCGCGCCTTTGGCCGAGGCCGGCCGCGCGATAGCGCCCGCCCTTGAGCGGATCCTGTCGCACTGCCTCGAGAAGAAGAAGGAGCTGCGCTTCCAGTCCGCGCGCGACCTGGCCTTCGACCTCGCGAGCCTCTCGGGATCGTCGGCCGCCTCGACGCCGAACACCCTCGTGCGCAGTGGGCCGTCGAGGCGCTGGTTGGCGGCAACGGTGGGCGGGCTCGTCCTGCTGGGCCTCGGGTACCTCGCCGGCCGGGGCTCGGCGGCGCGCAACCCTCCTGCCGCTGGCGCCGTCCGCTTCAGCCAGCTCACCGACCTGCCGGGCGCCGAGTCCTCGCCGAGCCTTTCGCCCGACGGCAAGACGCTGGCGTTCGTCGCGCGTCCATCGGGCAACGCCGACGTCTACGTGCAGCGCGTGGGCGGCCACAATCCGATCAGCCTCACCGCGGACTGCGCGAAGGACGACACCGGCCCGGCCTTCTCGCCCGATGGCGAGAGAATCGCCTTCCACTCGGAGTGCGAAGGCGGCGGCATCTTCGTGATGGGCGCCACGGGCGAGTCGCGCCGCAGGGTGACGGACCAGGGCTTCGATCCGGCATGGTCCCCGGACGGTCGCAGCCTGGCCGTGGGAAGCGAAGCCTCGCTGAACCCGCTCTCGCGCAACGCGCAGAGCGTCCTGTCGATCGTCGACGTCGCGAGCGGCAAGAGCCGCCGCCTGTTGGAGCAGGATGCCATGCAGCCCGCCTGGTCCCCGGACGGACGCCGCATCGCCTTCTGGGGGCTGCGCGGCGGCCCGGGCGGCACCGGGCGGCGGGACGTCTGGACGGTCGCCGCCGACGGAAGCGGCGTGACGGAGGTGACGAACGACGAGCACGTCGACTGGAGCCCCGTGTGGTCGGCCGACAGCAGCGAGCTCTACTTCTCGAGCGGCAGGGGCGGCAGCCTCAACATCTGGCGCGTGGGCCTCGACACCAGGACCGGCGCGGTGACCGGCGCTCCCGCGCCGGTCGTGACGCCGGCCCGCCATTCGGCCTCGTTCAGTCTGTCGCGTGTCGGCGGGCGCCTCGCGTTCGAGGCGCGGGAGGAGCGGTCGGACCTGTACCGCATCGCCTTCGACCCCGAGCGCGGACGCCTGGCCGGCGAGCCCCAGCTCGTGCTCGGCGGCTCGCGGCTCATCTACAGCGTGAGCCTGTCGCCCGACGGACAATGGGTGACCTGGGGCAGCGCCGGCCTGCACGAGAACATCTTCATCGTCCGGCTGGACGGCACGGGCTACCGCCAGCTCACCGACGACGCATTCCGCAACCGCGGTCCCAGCTTCTCGGCCGACGGGAGCCTGATCAGCTTCTACTCGAATCGGTCGGGCCGCTACGAGATCTGGAACCTGCGCCCGGACGGCAGCAACCTCGAGCAGTTCACGCGGACCGAGAGCGGCAGCCGCTGGTTTCCGGAATGGTCGCCCGACGGTCGACGGGTCGCCGTCTCCGGCATTCCCACGTCCCGCCTGCTCGATCCCTCGAAGCCGATCGGCGAGCGCGAGGCACTTCAGCTCCCTGCGCTGCCCGACGGCTCCGTTTTTCAGACGGTCAGCTGGTCCGCCGACGGCTCGGCGCTCGCGGGAATGGCGCTCCGCTCCGACGGCACCTCGGCCGGCGTCTGCCTCTATCACCTGCAGTCCGGCCTCTACCAGCGCGTCACCACGTCGGGGCGCACGCCCAACCTGCTCGCGGACGGCCGGCGCCTGATCTACTACGACGACGCGGGTGACCTGCAGCTGGTGGATCTGGCCAGCGGACGCGCGACGAAGCTGCTGGCGCTTGGCTCGCCGCGCCAGGTCCTGAACCAGCGCCAGTTCCGCCTGTCGCGCGACAACCGCTGGATCGTGTTCCTGCGCGGCGAGAACGAGGGCGACATCTGGCTGATGAGCCCGGAGTGAGCCCGCTCGCGAGCAGCCGCGAGCCTCACAGCAGCGCCTGCACCGCGTACCAGGCGAAGGCCAGCGCCGCCGTGGCATAGGCGAGTCCGGCCACGGCTCCCTTGGGAACCACGATGCCGGTGGTCCGCTGGATCTGGTCCCCGATGAAGCCGATCTCGCCGAGCGCCGGCGCGTGCTCGCCGCGCAGCGACCGCAGCTGCAGCTCCGCGTGCGACAGCGGGCACTCGCCGCCCAGCAGGCGCCAGAGCGTAAAGGCGCTGCAGGAGAAGAGGACGACGAACGGCCTCGGCCGCACGGAGACGAGCGATACCCCGAGCGAGAAGAGCATCAGCGGAAGCTGGAGCGTATGGACGGCCGCCACGAGTGCAGGCGAGGTGGCGCGCTGGACGGCAGGGAGGCGCTCGCGAGCCATCGTCAGGGCCGCGACGGCGGCCGAGGCCCAGCATGCCGCCACCAGGCCCCATGCCGTCCAGGCCGGCTGCGGCAGGACGCCGAGCGACGAGCCGCACGCCACGCCCCACGCCGCGGCGCGCCACGACAGGGCGTAGCAGCCGATCAGGGCCGAGAACGCGGCGGCGATCACGGCGCCGAGCACGGCGGCCGCGGCGGCCCACGTCCCCGGCAGCGCGAGCGACGAGGCCACGGTGGCGGCCGCGGCGACCGTGGCGGAGGCGAGCGACGCCCCGAACACGACGCCCAGCAGGCGCTGGACCAGCAGGCCGGACGCCGCATCCCTCATTGGGAACAAGACGGAAGCGGCCGAGGCAGCTCGCGGCCGGGCCACGCGCCGCGCTCCTTGACCCGCTCCAGCCCCGAGCGGGCGAGCGCCCGCTGGTAGGGCGCGTACGCGAGGTTGGCGCTGCCGTTGGCCAGGCCGCCCCAGAACCCCGAGCGCATGCCACGCAGGATTCGCCGCGTCACGCTCGTGAAGCTGTAGGTGCGCCGCATGCACTCGAAGAGCGCGAGCTCCAGCTCCTCCGGGGCGACGTTCTGGGGCTTGTAGACGAGGTGCATCCCGTCCATGCCCCCGAGGATGTCGCCGGGCAGCAGCTCTCCCGCGTCGCGCAGGCTCTGGTGGAACGGCGTCCCCTCGATGGGCGCCGCGAACGAGAACACGGGCACGTCCACGCCGATGTCCTGGATCAGGTCCGGAAGGCTACGCAGATACTCGCGGTCGTCTCCCGGAAGGCCGAGCAGGAACAGGCTCATCACCTGCACGCCGTTGTCGTGGAGATGGCGCAGCCGTTGTCGGTATTCGCGAACCTGGTTGTGGCGCTTGTTGGAGCGGCGCAGGCTCTCCTGGGCCAGGCTCTCGAGGCCGATGTAGAGAAAGCGGCACCCGGAGCGCCCCATCTGGCGCGCCGAGTCGGGCGTAATCGTGTCGATCGACGTCTCCGTCCCCCAGACGCGCTTCAGCGGGACGAGCGCCTCGCACAGCTCGCGGAAGTAGGGGCGATCCGCCCCGAGGTTGTTGTCCCAGAACACGACGTACTTCCGCTGGCGCCAGTTCCAGCCCGAAGGGATGGCGCGCAGGTCGCGCAGCACGTTGGGGATGGGGCGGCGCCTGTAGGGAAGGCGGATCGCCGACAGCACGCAGAAGGAGCAGGTGAAGGGACACCCGCGCGTGGCCTCGTAGGGCATGGTCATCTTGAAGTCCGTCTCCACCAGGTCGTAGCGCGGAACGGGCAGCTGCGCCAGATCCGCCGGCGCCTCCGCGCGGTAGACCGCAGACAGGCGGCCCCGCTGCAGGTCGGCTAGAAGCCGAGGCATCACCGGCTCCGCCTCCCCCACCACCACCGCGTCCGCCACGCTCGCGAAGTAGCCCGGGTTGAGCGTCGGGAACAGGCCTCCCACGATCACGCGGACGCCGCGGGCCGAGAAGGCTGCCGCCAGCTCGCGGGCGTGGGGCGCGCAGAAGTCCATCGTGGAGAGGAACACCGCCTCGACGTCCAGCTCGAGGTCCACGTCCCTCACCATTTCGTGGACCAGCGTCACCTCCCAGTCGCGGGGCAGCAGCGAGGCCAGGTGGATGCCCGTGTAGGGGGCCGCCCCCGCATCGCGCGCCAGCGCCGGCGGCACCTTGCGCGCGCCCTCCGACCGGCGCCCGTTCCACTCCGGGTAGTTCTTGGGCCGCCAGACCACGATCACGGCTACGCGCATGGCGTCTCCTTGACGAACCGCAGCGTGCCGGCCCGCGGCGCCTCGCGCAGATCCCAGACGAGGCCCAGCCAGGATAGCGCCTTCAGCATGCCGAACAGGAGATCCAGCTCGTACCACTCGAAACCCGAGCGCGCCGAGCCCGGATAGCGATGGTGGTTGTTGTGCCAGCCCTCGCCGAAGAGCAGGAGACCCACGAGCGCGTTGTTCGTGGAGCCGTCCGCCGTCTCGAAACGGCGGCTTCCGGCGCGGTGGCAGACGTAGTTCACGAGCGCCGGGGCATGGATCGCCATCAGGCACCAGCTGAGCACGTAGCCCGCCACCAGCAGCGAATAGCCACCGGCGAGGAACATGCACCCGGCCGCGAGCGTGCCCGGCACGAAGTAGTAGCGGTGCAGCCACATCAGCTCCGGATAGCGCGCCAGGTCGGCGGCAGCGGCCAGCACCTCCTGCTCCGTGCAGCGCTCTTCGAGCAGGTGCCCGATCCAGCAGTACCACAAGCCCTGGCGCGGGCTGTGCACGTCCCGCTCGGTGTCGGCGTGCCGGTGGTGCAGCCGGTGCTTGCCCGCGAAGCCCACTGGATCGCCGAAGAAGCAGGCAGCCAGGACGCCCAGGAACAGCTGGAAGGCGCGGCTGGTCTTGAAGGCGCGATGCGCGAAGTAGCGGTGCAGTCCGCCTCCCACCGCGAAGATGATCACGACGCAGCTGACGCCGCACGCCAGCCAGTCCCTGCCGCTCACACTCGTGAGCGGCAGGGTGAGCGGGAGCAGGTGCGCCAGCAGGATCGCAGCGGCCGGCAGCGCCTTCGGGCCAACGGTCCGGCTGGCTTGGTGAACGCTCATGCGGATCACCTCTCGACGGACGCGGCGGGTCGCTTTCAGTCCAGCAAGTTCATCTTTCGCAGCAGCTCATCGAACTCGCGGCGAGGACGCAGGGGGTCGACGAGCGGGTCCACCTTGACGAACGCCAGCAAGGCCGATCGCTCCTGATAGGCCTGCTCCAGGCAGTCCCAGGCTCGATCCAGATCGCCCAGGCCCAGATGGGCCTGCGCCATGGCATAGGGGGGCGCGTAGGCGCTCGCGGCGAGTGCCTCGAGCTTCTCGCGCATCGCCAGGGCGGCGGCGCGACGCCCGCTGGCCGCGAGGCAGTGCGCCAGCGCCCCCATCACCGTGGCGCTCTGGCCCATGACCTCCCCCGCGCGCTCGAGGGCGGCCTGGGCCTCGGTGTGCCGGCCCAGCGCCATGAAGGCCCGCCCGCGGTAGTAGTACGCCACGGGAAAGCTGGGGTCCAGCTCGATCGACTTCGAAAGCTCGTCCACCGCGTCCTCGTAGCGCCGCTCGTAGTACAGCGTCGCGCCCAGCACCGTGGTGACGGTCGAGTTGAGCGGGTCGATCTGCAACGCCTTGCGCGCGGCTGCGCGGGCCTCGAGCAGCCGGCCCTGCGGCACCAGGTCGAAGAGCGCGTACCAGGTGTAGGCGATCGCGAACGCCGGGTCCAGCTCGAGCGCGCGCTGGAAGTGGCGCTCTGCGCCCAGCCAGTCGAACTCGTGGAGCGCCGTGACCATCGCCAGCGGCGCGTATGCGGCCGCCAGGGTCTCGTCGAGCTCGAGGGCCTTGAGCGCGGCCTGCTTGCCGAGGGGCATGACCTGGCTCGGAGGCGCGCTGCCGTAGTAGCCGGGCACGATGTAGCAGTCCGCGATGCCGGAGTGGGCGAGAGCGTACTTGTCGTCCCGCCGGAGCGCCTGCTGAAAGTACTCGAGCGCGGTGCGGATCGCCGACGGAACCCGCTTGTTCCAGTGGTGGCGCCCCTTCAGATAGAGATGGTAGGCCTCGAGGTCGTCGGTGGGCCGCTTGACCAGCGGCTCCTCGTCGGCGAGCTTGACCTTGAGCGCGTGGGCGATCGCTCGCGAGATCTCGTCCTGGATCAGGAAGACGTCCTGCATCTCGCGATCGTAGCGCTCCGACCAGACGTGGAAGCCGTCTGCCACATTGATGAGCTGCGCGCTGATCCGCAGCTGGTTCCCCGAACGCCGAACGCTGCCCTCCACGACTCCCGTGACGTTCAGCTTGGCGCCCACCTCGCGCAGGTCGTGCCCGCCGCCCTTGAAACGAAACGCCGAGCGGCGACAGGCCACGCGCAAGCCCTTGACCTGTGCGAGGGCGGTGATGACCTCCTCTGCCATTCCCTCGCACAGGTATTCCTGGTCCTTCTCGAGGCTCATGTCCGCGAACGGCAGCACCGCCACCGCCGGCCCTTGCAGCACGAGCGGCGCTCGGCTGTCACCCGAGCCCGACGCCAGGTCCTGGCGCAGCCCGCGCAAGTCGATCAGCAGGTCCCTGGCCGTCTGGTAGCGATCGTCTGGATCCTTGGCGAGCGCCTTGCTGACGATCCGCTGCAGCTCGTAGGGGACCGTCAGGCCGGCGCGGCTCAAGGCGGCCGGAGCGTGCGTGAGGATGGCCTCCATCGTCTCCGTCGACGTCGAGCCGGAGAAAGGGCGCGCGCCGGTCACCATCTCGTACAGCACGACACCCAGGCTGAACAGGTCGCTGCGGGCATCCTGGGCGCGGCCGCGCGCCTGCTCGGGCGACATGTAGGCCGGCGTTCCCACTACTTTCCCGTGCCGCGCCGGCACCTCCTGGGTCTCGGCCTCGCTCAGCTCCTGCGACAGCGCGTGCGGTGGCGGCGTGGCGAGTCCGAAATCGAGCAGCTTGGCGAGGCCGCGGGCGTTGACCATGATGTTCTGTGGCTTGAGGTCGCGGTGAATGATCCCGCGGCCGTGAGCCTCCGTGAGCGCGTCCGCCATCTGCACCGCGATCGAGAGCGCCTCGACGAGCGGGAGCCCGCGCGCGATCCGCAGCGAGAGCGGCTCGCCGTCGACGTACTGCATCACGATGAAGCCGCGCTCCGCGTGACGCCCCACCTCGTAGATGGCACAGATGTTGGGGTGGTCCAGGGCGGCGGCCGCCTGGGCTTCCGCAATGAGCCGCTGCTGCGCCAGCTCGTCGGCCTTGGTCTTGGGTGGAAGGAACTTCAAGGCGACCTTGCGCCCGAGCGTGACGTCTTCGGCGAGATAGACCTCGCCCATGCCGCCCGCGCCGAGCCGCCCCAGCACGCGATAGTGCGAGACCATTTCAGCGACCTTGGGAAGATCGTTGGTGGTCATGCGGATCGATCCTTCTCCTTCTCCGTTTGAGTGTCAAACGACAGAGCCATCGACACTTCCCTGTTGACGCTCCGCGCTCGACGAAGATACGCTCCGGTCGCGGAGCCAGCGATTCCGAGACAACGGCGCGCCCGTAACGTCCAGATCCTGGCCGCCGCGCTGTCGTTCGCCGCCGCCGGATGCGCGCACCAGTACCTGGACCCGCGCCTGTACGGCCAGGTGCGCGAGCCGCCCCCCGACACCACGCCGGACACGGTGCAGGTTCGATTCCTGGGCGTCGGCGGTTTCATCATCCAACGTGGGGACGACATCATCTTGACGGCGCCGTTCTACTCGAACCCCAGCGAAGGTTTCCTCCTCGGCGCGAGCCAGGTCCGACCGAACGAGGCCCTGATCAAGCAACTGCTTCCCAAGCGATGGGCCGGGAAGTCGCTGGCGATCCTCGTGGGCCACACTCACTACGACCACTTCATGGACGTGCCCTACATCGCCAGGGCGATCGCCAAGGAAAACAATGCGGTCCTCTACGGCAGCCTGACGATGAAGCAGCTGGCGATGGCGCAGCCCTACCAGGTGGACGCGGGGAGAATCGTGGTGGTTTCGGACGTCCAAGGCGAGGATCGCGTCGACTACCGGAAATGCCCTGTGAAGCCGAGTGAGGGCTGCAACCACGGCTCGGGCCCGGGCGACTGGATCC
>Ga0075421_100003205_pt1 | contig 19553 bp, 15 predicted proteins | sample SoiMetdeltSBSDD5_FD_75292 | JGI IMG/M metagenome (GOLD analysis project Ga0075421, IMG submission 75292) | Bulk soil microbial communities from a Populus tree surrounding site in Tennessee, USA - Soil MetaG P. deltoides SBSDD5 | ecosystem: Environmental > Terrestrial > Soil > Tree plantation... | reverse complement strand
TATTCGTGATCTGGAAGCCATCGACGTTGCCATTCACCACCAGCGATTCGCTGGAACCGAGCTTGAGCGAGTAAAGCTGGTTGCCATCAATAATCACGTTTGTGATGGCAGCAGGCGCAGCCGTTCCGTATATAGCAATGCCATGTGCATCACCGCCAGACTTGCCCGTGTAATTCGTCTCGACGTGGTGGATCAGATTGTTGCGAAGTTCGATGTGATCCCCGAAGCCAGTTACAAAGATGCCGATAGGCGAGTGATTCTTCACCGACGAGCGGTAATTGCGAAGCTCTAAACCCTGAATAGTGATGTAGGTTTTGTTCTCGATGCGAATCATCGGCCCCCAGCCAAGAGGAACCGTCAGACTCGTACCGTCGAGCACAGCCTGCTCGCCGGGGTAGCTTTGGAAGGTGATGAACCCGCCGCCCGCCGAACCGGAAACATTCACCGTGACGACTTCACTGTAGACCCCGCCCCGAATACAGGCTGTGTTTCCGGGAGCTAGAGTGTTGGCTGCCTTCTGGATAGTTCGCCACGGCGCAGCCAGCGTGCCGGGATTGGCGTCATTTCCTGTCGTAGCAACATAATGGGTGCAGGTTGCAGCCAGCGCGGGTGCTGAGGTCATGTGGCCTATTGTCAGCACAATCAACGCGAGCGCAATTGCAGCTATCTGTCGATGCAATTTCATCTCGACCTCCTTCGCTGTAGAAGCGAAAGGTTGAGCACCCGCGACACCACGAAACCGCGTGCCTGACAGGGACACGGATGCTGTCTGTGCGCACCCCGCCACTCGCATTGTGCAGGAATACACTTTATCTAGGGTCTGCATCACCTCCTTTAGACTTGAAAGTGCATGAATTCGGGTAAATGCGACTCGTTCTGCCGCAGCATGTCGTTGACCATCTCGCGGATTTCCGCCATCGAAAGCACCGCCGAGGTCAGGGGGTCGAACAGGCATGCCTGCATCACCAAGCGCGGATTGCCTGTAAGCGCGGCTTCGACTGCCATCTCTTCGACCATGACATTCGTATGTACCAGCGTCACAAGCTGCGGCGGCAGCGCCCCCACATGGATCGAGTGGAAGCCGCCCTTATCGACATAAACGGGCACTTCGACGCATGCGCCCTCTGGTAGATTGGTAATCAGCCCCGTATTAGGCACGTTCCCATTGAAGCCAAACGGTTCGCCGCCTTGCAGGGCGTTGACGATGAAGGCAGCGTATTCCTGCCCGCGCGCCAGATCAATGGGTGTCTCCTGCGCAAACCACTCCCGCGCCTGATCCTTCCACGTTGCCTCGTTGTGCTGGTACTCATGCAAGATGTAAGCATACTCACCGGGATTCCAGCCTGTGCCATCTCGACAGTATTTCTCGATTAGATCGGGGCGCTTGCGGAACCAGGCATTGTATTCGGAGTTGTGCCCGCTCGATTCGGTTGGGTAGTAGTCGAGATGCAGAAACATCTCGTTGCGCACCAACTCTTCCTGATAAACTTCTGGGCGTTCCGTCACCGCTTTGCGGATCAGTGGATAGGCATCGCAGCCGTTCCATTCGTAGTTCAGATAGAACGCCTGATGATTGATCCCCGCGCAGGTATAGGTGATCTCGTCAAACGGCGCACCGATCCAGCGTGCCAACATCATCGCCGTACCCTGCACGCTGTGGCACAGCCCCGTCACCGGAATCTGCGTAGTCGAGCGCTGCAAGGCGCGGCACAGCATCGCCATCGGGTTGGTGTAGTTGAGCATCACCGCGTCAGGGCAGTACTTCTCCATGTCTTTGAGGATGCTGACCACTACCGGAATAGTCCGCAGCGCGCGGAAAATGCCAGATGGCCCGCGCGTATCGCCCACATTCAGATCAACACCGTAGCGCTTGGGGATTTCGATGTCGTGCCGCCAGACTTCTGTATCGCCAATAAGGATCGTCACCATCACTACATCTGCCCCTTCGAGGGCTTTGGCGCGATCCATCGTCGCTTCGACCTTAGCCGGATACTTCCCCATCTCGACGATTTTACGGACTGACTTCTCGGAGAATTCAAGCCGCTCTGCGTCAATATCCATCAGGCTCAATGTGCAGTCTTGCAGCCGGGGAAAGGTGAGAATATCGCGCACCAGATCGCGCGTGAATCCCAGACTACCCGCTCCGATAAATGCAATCTTAGTCATAGTTAGCGTCTGATCCCTGTGAGAGCGACACCCTCGATGAAGTAGCGCTGCGCGAAAAAGAAGATGATCAGCAGGGGCACGATGCTCAGGAAAGCCCCGGCCATCAAAACGGTGAATTTACCCCCCGCCTGAAGCTGCTGCTGGAAAAACGCCAGCCCGACCGTCAGCGTGGTTTTGTGCATATCGGTCGGCAGGTATACTAGCGGGCGCAGCAAATCATTCCAGGCATCCTTGAAAGTGAAAATCGCCAGCGCGACGAGCGCGGGCTTAGAATTCGGCATGTAAATCTGCCAGAAAATATCCCACAGGGACGCGCCATCCATGCGTGCGGCATCGACTAAATCGCGTGGGATCGTCAGGAAGTACTGCCGCAGCAGGAATGTGCCAAACGCCCCACCCCAGAAGGCCGGAAGGATCAGCGGCCACTGAGTACCCGTCAGCCCCATGTATTTGAACAGGATGAAGTCCGGGATCAAGGAGACCTGAGACGGGATGATCATGGTGGCGAGCAGGATCGAAAACAATAGATTGCGTCCCTTGAATTTCACCACCGCGAAGACAAATGCCGCCATTGAGCACGTCAGCAGTTGGCCCACGACCATCAGGCCAGCCAGTTTGAAGCTGTTGAACATCAGGTAGGGGAAGGCTTGATCGGGCAGCTTTTGCCAGAGATCAACATAATTTTGCAGCGTGACTGGGTTCGGAATCAGGTTGCGTGAATACTGCTCTGCCGGGATGCGGAATGACACCGAGATCATCCACAGGAAAGGAACCAGCATGGTCAAGGCCCCGATGCTGAGCACAAGATAGCTGATTACATCCAGCGTCGCCTTTCTTGCCAGCTGCGAGGCGGGCCGCTGTGCTCGTGTACCACGCCGCGCTGGGGCCTCATCCTGTAAGATCAGCTTGGGTGCTGCGGACGATTTAGGATAGGGTTCAGAAGTCATGACAGGCTCCTACTCGTAGACCACAAAATGGCGTTCCCACCAGAACAGAACGAGCATGAAGACTGCGACAAGTACTGCAAGTTGGATCGCCTGAGCACTGGCATCGCCCATCTTGAAAAAGTGAAAGGCATTCCGGTAGATCGAGAACACTGCCACCGGTACGCTGCTGTCTCCACCGGAGCGCCGCGTCAGCATGTAGATGTAGTCATATGCCTGAAATGCATTGATCGCGGAGATGAGTATCTGGAATAGGATGCTCGGCGTCAGAAGGGGAAGTGTGATGCGGAAGAATTGCTGAGGCTCATTTGCGCCATCGACCGTCGCTGCTTCGTAGTAATCGCGTGGGATGGCGGTCAGCCCTGCCAGAAAAATGATCATCCCCTCGCCAATTGCACCCCACACGTTGACGATGACGACGGCAAGCATCGCGTTGTTCGTACACAGCCAGCACACCCCATGGATACCGACCCTTTCCAGCACAAAGTTCAGCAGGCCAGTATCCCTGCCGTAAATCATGTTCCATACGAGCGCCGTCGCAACCGCGCTGGTTACAGTAGGTAGGAAGTACACAGTGCGGAAGAACCCGCGAGCGAAAATCCGGCGGTTCAGCATGACTGCTAGAAACAGCGAGATCACGACAACCAACGGGACATACATCGCCGTGAACAATATTGTGTTGCTGAATGCGTCTAGGTACTTTGCATTTTGGAACAAGGCGAGATAGTTGCTGAGTCCGGCGAAGGTTGCTGGCGTGATCAAATCCCAATCGAAGAAACTGAGCAGCAGCGTCGCCAGCAGCGAGCCAATCGTGCCGAACAACAGCCCGATCAGCGTCGGCAGCAGCAGCGCCCACAGCCACGTTTTCTCCTGTCCCAACGGTTTCAGACCATATTCCATACCAGTACCTCCCTCCGATGATGCAGATGAGCCACCAAGAAGGGTGTTAGGGAGAGGGGATCATTGCTGATCCCCTCCGACCCACAACCCTATTTATTCTGCGCCAGAATGTCGTCCGCCGCCTTCACGACCTCATCCAGTGTCGGGTCGAGATCAGCCTCTCCATCCCATACGGGGGCTAGTCCATCCCCCACCGCCGATGACCATTCTTCATAGCCACGAAAGACTGGCTTCGTGTGCGAGTAATCGAGGGCAGACAGGAAGACTTGCTGATCCAAATCGCCGGGCTGCTTGAGATAGTCATCGCTGGTGGCGACCGATTTCAATATGGGGATGGCAAATCCAAGCTGGGCCAGCCGCTTCTGACCCGCCGGGCTGATGGCAAACTTGACAAACTCGAAAGCGGCATCCGGGTTCTTGCTATCCTTGGAGAGGACGAAGCCCGCGCTGTTGACGCTCGTGGCGCGGCCCGCCGAGCCTGTCGGCATCGGTGCAATGCCGATGTTGATCCCTGCCTGCACATAGCCTGGCACAGCCCAATGGCCGATGGTCGTCATCGCTGCGACTTTGGCTTGGAACAGATCGTCGCCGTACTCGCCTGCGGTCGCAGGCATAGGCATGATACCGTCTTTGTACAGCCCGTCAATATATTCCCACGCTTTGCGGGCGTCTGGCTCACCGATCAAGGTCTTGGTGTGGTCATCGCTGATGATGTTCCCGCCGTAAGCCCAGATCGTCTCACTCCAGAACAACTCCATGTCCCAAGTATCCGTCCATAACCCGTACTGGTCGGTCTTGCCATCGCCGTTGGTATCCAGCGTCAGCTTCTTGGCGGTTTCTTTTAGATCGTCGTAAGTCCAGTCTTCGCTTGGATAGGGCACGCCTGCCGTATCGAACATATCCTTGTTGTAAAAGACCACAATCGTTTGGAAATCGCGCGGCAGCCCGTAGTAGCCATCACCCAGTTTGTATGCGGTCAGCGTCTGAGGATAGACATCGGTCAGCATATCGGGATTCTTGTCGAGGTAGGGCTGCAAATTCAGCAGCGCCCCACGTGACTGCCAATCCAGATACAACGGCGCATCCATCGCGAAGACATCCGGGGGAGTACCTCCCGCCACTAACGTGTTGAGCTTCGTCCAGTAGGAATCCCAATCGGAGACTTCTATCTTGACGTTGATGTTCGGGTTTGCGGCGTGGAAGTCATGCACTACCTCCCCCCAGACGACCTGCTCCTCCGGTGCGCCCCACATCATGAAGGTGATCTCGACAGGAGCACCGGCCTCACCGCCGCCGCCAGTCGTCTCTGTACCCGTCTGGGTCGGGGCCGCACAGGCTGCCAGCAGCAGGCTGGCGATCAACAGGGTGAACAGCATTTTCTTCATCATTCGCCTCCAAATAGATGGATCAGGAAAGCTTTACAACGGCATTGAGATTGTAAGGTTGGTCGGGATTCAGCCCTTTGCTCACCGAGCGCTCAAACGCGAGCATCTGAACGAGCGGCAGGTTGAGCACGCTCTGGATCGTTTCGTCTAGGCCAGATGCAAATGCCACATCGGCGCTGCGTTCCCCAAGCGTAAAGAGGCTTGCGCCCGAAGAACTCATCTCGGCTAAGACTGCCCGCTCATGGACTTCGTTCTCCGTAGAAAGCAGGCCGATGATCAGGGTCGTCGGCGTCACCATGCTCATCGGGCCATGTCGGAATTCGAGAAAATGGAAAGGCTCGCTGTGGCTTAAACTCATCTCCTTCATCTTGAGGCTGAGTTCAGCCGCAAGCCCGTAGCGAGCGCCGCTGCCCAAAAAGTAGAAGCGGTCAAAGGTTGGATCAGCGCCGATTCTGCGGGCGTGCCCGGTGTAATCTCCTAGCAGGCGCTCGGCTATCGCGGGCAGGCGCTCCATCTGACCCAGCAGATCGTCGCGCCCGGCACAGATCGCAGCGAGGGTAGCCGCAGCAAGGTAAAGCGAGGAGAACGCGCGCGTCTGTGCGATGCTCTGTTCCTGCGCGGGCGGCAAGGCAAGGTTAAGATCGCCCTGCTGCATCAGTGTTGAATCTGGATAGCAGGAGATCGTCAGGACAGTCCCATGCTCGCGCTCTTTGAACGCATCGACGGCGCGGAGGGTTTCAGTGGTTTCACCGGAACGGCTGACCGCGACAAGGAGTTGTTTGCCAGTCGCCATGTATGATGATGTAGGGTTGAGCCAAACCTCCGATGCTGGGAGGCCCCGGCTAGGACACCTCGTTAGCTGCTGAAAGATCGATGCGGCAGCCAGTGACAGGTAATAAGTCGAGCCGCAGCCTGTGAAAATCACGGAGTCGAAAGATGTGCTGTCGTAAAATGAGCGCAGTTCGCCGCGCTTCGCATGCAGCAGCTTCAGAACCTCAGCCCAAACATCCGGCTGGGAGAGGATTTCTGCTTCTGTGTGTTCACCCGATTGGGCCAAGAATCGACTCCTTATTGAATCACGCGAAACTATGCTGGCAAGCCCGGCAGGCCGAATAGCCTGGCCGCGTTGTCGTAGTAAATCTTCCTCAGCACATCATCGGGAAGATGCAATCCGTAGATACACCAACGTCCCTGTGGCGGAACTTCCGCAGTGCTGTAATTGAAGTACTCATCATTCGTTTCAAGGAAGCGGTAATAAATCCGGTACTCGGCGATGTCCGGCCCCATGTCGAGGCCGAAGAGAATACGATCTCCGTAGTCGATGAAGAAGCGACGGGCTGTATAGGGTTGCCGCCCAAATTCGCTGATCCGTGCGCTGAAATCGATCAGGTAGTTCGGGCAGGCATCCAGCATCGCCGCCACCCAACCGAGGTTCTCGCTGTAGCAGCCGCCATGCGCGCCGATGAAGGTTGTCTCAGGGTGACGCTTCACCAGATTGAATAACGCCTGCATGATGCTCATGAAGGACGGAAACGGCGGGCTGGGAAACTGCCAGTCGGGGTGAGCGCCGAGTTCTTCCCAACGCTCGTTTGTCTCGTCGAGCGGTTCGAAAAACGCTACTGGGTCAGCAACGTGGATTAGAACCGGCAGGCCAAGCTCGCCTGCGGTCTGCCAGATCGGATCGAGGCGTTCATCATCGACCTTTGCTCGCTCGCCGCGCTCATCACAAACATGCAGCCCAAATGGTTTCCAGATTTTCAGACCTTCAGCGCCTCGATCCTTTTGTTCGCGGAGACGCTGTACTGCCCATGCAGGAAAGGCGCTTCCCTTCTCGGCCCATTGGTTCCAATTCACCCCGCCGAAGATACGGAAGCGCTCCGGGGTGGCTGCCTTGAAAATATCCAAATGTCGCGCGAGGATGTCTTCACCCCATCCCCCGTCGAGATCGATGTAGAGCCGTACATCTGCTTCATCGAGCGTGTCCAGCAGCATTGACAGAGGCTTGCTATCCCAACCACCTCCGAAGGATTCTCCGAGGTGGTTGTGTGCGTCGATGACAGGGAACTTTGGTTTCAATACCTCGGTTGCCTTTGTCACCAGCATGGAGCGGGGTCGGAAGCTCGTAAGTTCCATGTCACCCTCAGGCAACGACCACTTCAATGCCCTGACCGCGTATCACTTCAACCATCTCCTGGTCTACGCCGTCGTCAGTGACGAGGGTATGCACTCGTGAGAGCGGCGCGAGGAATGCGGTTGATACAGTTCCCCACTTGGAATGATCAGCCACGACAATGACCTCGCGCCCGATATTGAGGATGGCGCGATCCGTTTGGGTCTCCGGCAAGTAATCGTTCATGAGGCCATGCTCAAAGCTGATACTCCGCGTGCCGATGATCACCTTATCTGCTCGCAGTTCATACAGGGCTTGCTCGGTGATATGCCCAATGAACGATAACTCGGTGGGGCGAAGCATCCCGCCCAACACGATCAGATTGATATTAGGTTGTGGAGCGAGCAGGTTGATCACGGGCAGCGAGTTGGTAATGACGGTCATCGTTCGATTCGCAAGATGCTGAGCCACTTCCAGAACGGTTGTCCCCGATCCCAGAAAGATGGTTTCGCCATCATTGACTAATGCGGCTGCCGCCCGACCAATGTGAGTCTTTTCGTCATCCTGCTCATTGGTTCGCTGCAAGATTGGCTGCTCAGGTGCAGCCCTCCGCACGGGGATTGCACCGCCATGCACGCGCTGGATTAGTCCCTGCTCGGCTAAGGCATCTAGATCGCGGCGGGCAGTTGCCTCGCTAATAGCAAACTTTTCGCAGATAAGAGCTATAGAGAGCCGCCCATTCTGCTCCAAGAGCCGCATCAACGTCTGCTGCCGCTCAATGCTTGATTGGTTTTGCGCGATATTCACGACTAATTCCGTCATAAAACGTCATGATCAATCATAAACAATCATCATTGTAAGCGATATTGATGGGAAGTCAAGAAGGAATGTGAATGTGGTGAATTCCACGATTACAAATTGAATCAAAGCGCATCACAGTAAGTGGTATCAGGAAGATACATTCCTAATTTTGCGAATAATCCAGCCAATTTGAGTACAAGCGGTGTTCTGGTTCGTGTCCTGTCGGGAGATGAACTTAACCTCAAGTTTGCGGCTCACATTTCTGTTGCAGCATCATATAAAACGCATGACTCCTCTGAGCCTCCCTTCTGACTGCTGAAGCATCTGACGAAACGAAACATCGGAACAGCCGTGTTTTATTAGACAATCCCCATAACAACGATGATCTACAACGAAGGGCATCCTGCAAACGTATAAGTGGTAGCAAATATTTGGGGGCTATGTTTTATAATTGACCTATGACTACGCCAATTTTAGCCACGAAAGTATATATCCCCTCACCTCGGCCTAAGGTTGTCCCTCGCCCCCACCTTATCGAGCGGCTGAACGAGGGCTTGCATGGCAAACTGACCCTGATCTCTGCCCCCGCCGGATTTGGTAAAACTACACTGGTCAGCGAATGGATTGGCGGCTGCGACCGACCCGTCGCATGGATGTCGCTAGACGAAGGGGATAACGACCCCGCACGCTTTCTGACTTATCTGATCGCTGCTTTGCAGACCATTGCCCCGAATATCGGAGCCGGGGTGCTGCGTGTGCTTCAAGCGCCTCAGCCGCCGCCCATCGAATCGGTTCTGACGGGCTTGCTCAATGAAATCACCACCATCCCCGACAATTTTGTCCTCGTCCTAGACGACTACCACGTTATCGATGCCAAACCAGTTGACCGTGCCCTAACCTTTCTGCTTGAGCACCTGCCACCGCAGATGCACTTGGTCATCGCTACTCGCGAGGATCCACAGCTATCGCTGGCCCGGTTGCGCGCCGGGAGCCAATTGACTGAACTGCGCGCCTCGGACTTACGTTTCACGCTTTCCGAAGCCGCCGAATTTCTCAACCAGATGATGCGCCTGAACCTCTCTGAGGGAGACATCGCTGCCCTGGAAGCCCGCACCGAGGGCTGGATTGCAGGCCTGCAATTAGCCGCCCTTGCCCTGCAAGGAACGATTTCGATGCAAGGATATTCAGACGCGAGCCGCTTCGAAGAAGCGAAACGATTCATTAAGTCGTTCACTGGCAGCCACCATTTCGTGATGGACTATCTGGTCGAAGAAGTCCTCAGGCAGCAGCCCGAAAACATCCAGAGCTTCTTGCTACACACCTCGATTCTCAACCGGATGTGCGGCCCCTTATGCGAGGCGGTACTGCTCGCCCCATCTGGTTCCGGGCAAGAAGCTCTGGAATATCTCGAACACGCCAACTTATTTCTCATCCCCCTCGACAACGAGCGGCGCTGGTATCGTTATCACCATCTGTTTGCCGATCTGCTGCGGCAGCGCCTTCAACAGAGCTTCGCCTCGGACGCAGACCGCCGCACGGCGGAAAGCCGCATCAACGAACTGCACATCCGCGCCAGCCAGTGGTACGAGGACAATGGGCTGGATATTGAAGCGTTTCACCATGCGGCTGCCGCCAACGATATTGAGCGCGCCGAGCGCCTGATTCAAGGGCGGGGGATTCCGCTGCATCTGCGGGGGGCGGTGATGGCGATCATTGATTGGCTGGAGTCGCTGCCAGCGACCGTGAAAAATGCCCGGCCCTCGCTGTGGTACAGGCATGCCGCGCTGCTGCTGGTCAACGGTCACACGACCGGGGTGGACGAGAAGCTCGACGCCGCCGAAGCCCCCCTAAAAGGCAGCGAAGCGGACGAAAAGACGCAGCAAATGCTGGCCGGCATTGCCACCGCTCGGTCGGTGCTGGCGCTGACACGCTACCAGCCGGAGATCATGATCGCCCAGTCGCGCCGCGCGTTAGAGTATTTGCATCCCGACAATCTGGCGGGGCGCGCAACCCCCTACTGGACGATGGGGATTGCCTACATCTACCAGCGCGACTTTGCCGAAGCCCGCCAAGCGCTGACGCAGGCGATCTCGTTCAGCCAGCCCGCCGGGGATATCTTCACAACCATCCTAGCGACCATCGGTCTGGGCAACGTACAGGAAGCAGAAAACCAGCTCCATCAGGCGGGGGAGACCTACCAGCGCATTTTGCAGATGGCGGGGGATCAGCCGCTTCAGATTATCAACGAAGTGCATCTTGGGCTGGCCCGTATTCTCTACGAATGGAACGATCTGGATGCCGCCGAGCAGCACGGTGACCAGAGCCTTCACCTCGCGCGGCAGTACGACCGGGTGATCGACCGCTTCATTCTCTCCGAGGTGTTTCTTGCCCGTCTGAAACTGGCGCAGGGAGATGTGGAGGGCGCGGCTGCACTTCTCGCTCAGGCGAGCCAGTCCGCGCGCGAGAAAAACTTCGTGTACCGCATCCCCGAAGTTGCTGCCGCGCAGGTGGTGGTGCTGCTGCATCAGGGGAATGTAGCGGCTGCGGATCAACTGGCACACACCTATGATCTCCCGATCAGCCAAGCGCGGGTGCATCTGGCGCAGGGTGATGCGTCGGCGGCGCTGGCAGTGTTGGCCGACATTCGGCAGCAAGCCGAGGCGAAGCGGTGGGACGATGAGTGGCTCAGGGTGATGGTGCTGCAAGCGGTTGCTTACCATGCGCACGGCGACACGGATGAGGCGGTGCAGGTTCTGGGTGACGCGCTTACGATGGCAGAGCCGGGCGGATTCATCCGCCTGTTCGTGGATGAGGGTGAGCCGGTGGTGGAACTCCTCTCCGAAGCGGCGCGTCGTGGGGGGATGCCGGATTATGTCAGTAAGCTGCTGGCTGCGTTTGAAGCGGAGGGGCAGGACGGGGATCACGGTGATCTACCCGCCAGTCAACTGCTCATCGAGCCGCTCAGTCAACGGGAGTTAGAAGTGCTGCAACTCGTTGCTCAGGGACTCTCGAATCATGACATTAGCGAGCGACTTTTCCTCGCCTTAGATACGGTCAAGGGGCACAACCGCCGAATCTTCGACAAGCTGCAAGTTCAACGGCGCACCGAAGCCGTAGCCCGCGCCCGCGAGTTGGGGTTGTTGTAAGTATAAGGTTCAGTATTCCTCAACATTTTCCCCTCGATCATTCAAAATAACACCTCCAAGCAACACTAAAGTGTCTATACGCCAACACTGTTGTGTAGACATACTACGTTGTACATTGAACATGTGGGATGGCGATTTCATGATCGTGAAATCAAGGCCGTTATAACCAGCCACATCAGGTACAGGGTCATGTCAAACAACCTCAACTCACACACTGATCCAGATGAACCAATGGTCTATCAAATCAGGATCAAGGGCCATCTGGGTTCGGGGTGGACAGATTGGTTTGGAGGCTTGACCATCACTTTGGAAGACAACGGCGACACGCTGTTGATCGGCCCGGTGGTCGATCAGGCGGCGCTGTATGGGCTGCTCAAGAAGGTGCGTAATGTAGGGATGCCATTGGTTTCGGTCAACCGCATAGAGGAGATAAACAATGCTAAATGATTTACAGCAGGAGAAAAGTGTTCTGCGATGGGGTGGACTAGCCGGTATTCTAGGGGGCGTCCTCTTCATTCTCGTCTTCGTGATCGTCGGTGTATTTGTGGGGGCTGACGTTGCCGAAGCCGAGGGGTGGATCATCAGGTTTCCCGAAATCAGAGGCGCACGCACGGTAGAGAACAGCCTCTACCTACTAGTCCTCATCCTATGGGTCATGCACTTCCTCGCCCTGTATCGTGCGCTACGAGGGACGAGCCTCGCGCCTGCTCTGTTCGGGAGCGTGTTGGGTATTGTGGGTTTGACCGTGATTGCGGCTGGCGCTCTCCCGCATGTCGCGACCCTTCCGCTCTCCAACCTCTATCATGCTCCCGGAGCAACACCGGAGGATCAAGCGACACTCGTTCTCTTGTGGCAAGCGACACAGGGCATATTCGATGCGCTGCTCATTACCGGACTCGCCATCCTGCCGATCAGTCTCATTGTCCTCGGCATGGGGATGCTGGCAACCCCGGCCTTTGGCAAGAGCTATGGTGGGGTGAGCATCGTGCTGGGGGTATTAGGCGTTGCGGCAGCAGTTGTTGTGTTGGTCGATCCTGCCTCTCCAATCGCCGCAGTCGGCGTTTTCGCACTGATCATCTTCCATCTCGTGCTAGGATGGAAGGTCTACCGTCTGTCGCGCTGAACCCGGCGAGGCAGATGACTCGTCCCTATCGCCAGAAAAGGAGATATGCAAATGAGCAAGCAGAACATGATGGTTCATGCGGTTGACCCGGAAGGGAAATGGTTGTATCGCGTGGGGGGTATCTCCGCACTCGCCATCGGTCTGGGGTATACCGTCATCATTCCGCTCTATCTCATGGCGGGCGTTCCACCGACTGGCGGCGAAGCGAAGCTGGCCTATCTCGCCGAGCATACGGCGGCGTGGTGGGCGATCATCGGTCTCTCCGTTCTAACGGATCTCCTCTATATCCCTGTCGCGCTGGCGCTTTACCTCGCGTTGAAAGGGATCAACCGAAGTGCGATGCTGCTAGCTGCCGCATGTTTGGGATTGTTCGCTGCCCTCGAATTGGCAATCACCTGGCCGAACTACGCTGCGCTGATCGGACTCAGCGGTCAGTTCAATGCAGCGGCAACCGACGCCCAGCGAGCGATTTTCATCGCGGGTGCTGAATATGTGTCTGCACTGCTGGCGACTCCCCTCGTCGCGATCTACACCATCCTCGTCCCCGGCATTGGGATTTTCATCGCCGGACTCGTGATGTTGAAGGGCATCTTCGGGAAGAGTGCAGCCTATTTGGGGTTGGTGACGGGCATCTTTGCGCTCATTGCGTCCGTAGGCCCTCTTTTGATAACCGCTTTGGATGTCGCCATCATCATCGTTTCCCTGCTCACGACAGTCTGGTTCTTGTTTGCAGGCTACCGGCTCTACAGGCTCGGTCAGGACAATCCAGTCTTGGCAAAAGTTCAGCCGGCATCCGCAAATCCACTCGACTCGCGTGCATAAGTGCCGAATCGATTTGAGGAGATTTTCAAATGACAACCCGAACCACCGAAAAATCACGTCTACTTTACGCAAGGGTCGCTGGTTTCACGTTCCTCTTCTACATCGCAGCTGGTATCACCAGTATGGTTATCGATGAGCTAACGCAGGTAACAGATGTGCTGTCCCTGCTCATGACTCTCTCGGCGTTGGTACTGGGTGTGATGCTCTACGCGCTCACCCGCGAGCAGGAGCCTATTCTCGCGATGCTGGCGATGATGTGTCGCGTGCTCGAAGCCATCTCTAGCGAGGCCACTCAGGCCCCGATCTTCTTCGCGGTGGGAAGCACGATCTTCTGCTGGCTCCTCCTCCGAGGCCGGATGATACCCGCCCCGCTAGCGTGGCTGGGCCTCGCCGCGTCGATCCTGCTCGTCGTGATCCTCCCCCTACAGATTGCTGGATTGTTCGGCGGCCCTATGGCATGGTCGGCAGGCATCACTTGGTTCGTGTGGCTGCCAATGTTGGTGTTTGAACTGGTGTTCGCACTGTGGCTGCTCATCAAAGGTGTCGAGATGCCCGCAGCTAATGTCAGCGCCGCCCCAGTTGGCGCAGATTAAGCGCCATCAAGTCACGTCAACCATTCATTACCCTGTAGGAGAATTTCAAATGGCAACCCGTACTGCCGAAACATCGCCGCTTAGTGTCGCAAGACTTGCAGGGTTCTTGTATCTACTAGACATCCCACGCGGTATCTTTGGCGGCCTGTCTGTTGCCTCTAGACTAGTTGTCTCCGGCGATGGGGCAGCCACCGCCAACAACATCATGGCTTCGGAACTGCTGTTCCGTCTGGGCATTGTGAGCAATCTACTCTCCCCAATCGTCATGTTATTGGTGGCTCTCGTTTTGTACCAGCTACTCAAACCCGTTAACCAGATCATGGCGCTGCTAATGGTGAGCTTCGTCGTGATCGGCGTGCCTATCGCGATGCTCAATGATCTTAACCATCTGGCCGTCCTGCAACTCTTGAGCGGCGCTGATTACTTGAAAGTATTCACAGCCGATCAGCTAAATGCTCTCGTGCTCCTATTCCTCCGTTTGCACAGCCGTGGAGGTACTATCGCGTTTATCTTCTGGGGGCTGTGGCTCTTTCCTCTGGGATATCTGGTTTTCAAGTCAGGTTTCATTCCCAAAATTCTAGGCATCCTGCTGATGATTGGATGTTTTGGCTACCTCGTAGATAGTTTCGCAGCATTTCTTTTACCTGATTCCAAAGTATCAATTGCCCTGTTTACATTCTGGGGGGAAGTGTTATTCCCGTCCTGGCTGTTGATTAAGGGTGTCAACGTCGAACAGTGGAAACAACGCGCGGCGGAATCTGCCCGTTCTGAACGGTTAGGAACTTCGTTTGAGCCAGCGCCCGGTTAAGCATCGGTGCTGGGCCTAGTCAGACTAAACTTGGAGGAAAATCATGAAAGCAATCCTGTTCACAAAATACGGATCACCAGACGTTCTTGAACTCACAGAGACGGAAAAACCTACGCCCAAGGATAAACAGGTGTTGGTGAAAGTTCATGCGGCGTCGGCAAACCCCCTTGACTGGCATCACATGAGAGGCGCACCGTTCCTCGTTCGCTTGTCGGATGGGTTTCTCAAGCCCAAAGACCCGAAGCTCGGCGCGGACATCGCGGGGGTAGTTGAAGCAGTCGGCGAAAATGTCACAGAGTTTAAGCCAGCTGATGAGGTATTCGGGGTATGCTCAGGTGGTTTTGCCGAGTATGCGCTTGCGGGTGAAAGCAGATTAGCACTTAAACCTACTACTCTATCGTTTGAAGCGGCAGCCGCCGTTCCGGTAGCGGGGTTCACCGCTTTGCAGGGTCTGCGCGACAGCGGCAAGATTCAGGCGGGCCAAAAGGTTCTGATCAACGGCGCGGCGGGCGGTGTCGGGTCGTTTGCTGTGCAGATCGCCAAAGCGTATGAGGCTGAGGTCACTGGCGTTTGCAGCACCCGGAATCTGGATATGGTGCGCTCGATTGGCGCTAACCACGTCATTGATTACACACAGGAAGATTTCACTAAGAGCGGTCAGGAGTATGATCTGATTTATGATGCGGTGGGCAATCGCTCGGTTTTTGATCTTCGGCGCGCGCTGACTCCACAGGGCACTTGCATCATTACAGGGTTTGGCGGCATGCTGCGGTTAATCACACAGATGATTCTGGGGCCGTTGGTCTCGAAGAAGGAAGGTAAGAAGGTCGCTTTTCAGGGAATTGCGACAACCCCCAAAGAAGACCTCCTTGACATCAAAGAGCTTCTTGAGGCGGGCAAAGTCGTCCCTGTTATCGATAGATGTTACCCCTTAGAGGAGACGGCTCAAGCAATCAGGTATCTTGAAAAAGGGCACGCTCAGGGAAAAGTCGTCATCAGTGCGGAATAGAATCACAAACCAAGCGATTGCCCACCGCATCCGCCAATGCCCTTGACTACCGGCGCTTCGAGATGCAATCGGGCCTGGGTCGCTTCATGGACGAGGTGGTTCTCAAATCCATCAGCACCGTATTCGGCAGAGACTTAGCAGAAGTGACTGCCGTGTGCAGCACGCGGAACTTGGACATGGCACCCTCAATTGGCGCAGACCATGTCATTGATTACAGACGGGAAGATGTCACCAAAAGTGGGCAACATTATGACTTGATCTTTGCCGTTAATGGACATCATCCGATTCTAGATTATAAGAGGGCATTTAGCTGCAAGGGAATATGCCTGTGGCTGGAGGCGTCCTGGCTCAAGTTTTCCAGGCGATGCTTCTGATGTAGCCTCTTACCTGAAAGCATAAGACTCAATCGGGGTAATAAAAATTGATGTTCTCGTAGTTAATGAAGACATGTTCCATATAAATCGCCGGGGCAACCGGCTGCCCTTCTAAAATCTTCATGGCGAGGTTCAACAGCCGCTCACCGTAACCTTCTGGAAAAAACGCCGTTGTCCCGATTACCCGGCAGTTTCCCCGGCGGATTTCATTTCGGATCAAACGGTCGGCCCCTTGGCCCACAATCGCCACATCATTTTCCCGATCCAGCTTCCGGGCCGCTTGCAAAGCGCCAAGCGCGGAATCGTCATTGAACGATAGGATGCCGATCTTTGTGCAGCCAGCCAACTGAGTCAACGCATGGGTGACCTGCATTTCGCTGATCTCGCTGGTATTCCCACTATCCAGGTAGATCATCGCATCTTCTGGCAGCGAACCGATGACCTCTTGCAGCCCGGCTAGCTGCCCGTGAATCCGTGTCTCAGGCAGCGATCCGGCTCTCGGCTCCGTTAGAACCAGCAGCTTTTCCAGCGTCCCATCCCAATGATGAGTGATCCATTCGCCTAGAGCGATGCCCGCCATGTGACCAGAGCGATAGTTATCCACGCCAAAAAACGTCGCGCCGACGATGGGAATATCGACGGCGATGACCGGGATAGCCTCGCGCTTGAACTTCTCCATCAGGATGCTTCCGGTCTTGTAGTCGATTTGATATTCGATAGCCAGATCGACCTGGCGGTCGATCAACTGATCGGCTACACGGAGCGCTTGATCGGGATCGAGTTGGTTGTCATAAACGATCAGGTCGATGTTCTGTGCATTTTGCGCGGCACGTTCCAGTCCGCGCCGTACATCTACTGCGAACTGGGATTCTTCGTCGAGGTTGGCAAAGCCAATGCGGTAAGTGGTCTGTGCTTGCGGATCGCGGTAAGAGGTAACTGTACTCTCACCGCAAACGGTCACACTGATCCCCTTTTCCTGAACTGCACCGATCATCGCTGAGTCCGCATCGCTGTCGGTGACAAGATACGAAATATCAGAGAAGCTGGCGAACGGGGCGAGGCTCACTTTGCCAAACTTCGATGAATCAACCAGCGCCACCACACGATGAGTCGCAGCAAGCATTTGCTGCTTGAGTCGAGCCTCTTCGAAATTACGCTCGGTGAGACCAGCATCCAGTGATAACCCAACGCAGGAGATAAACGCGGAATTGAAGTGCAGTCCTTCTAACATCCGCGACCCCATCACACCGGTCACAGATGCGCCGCCGGGTGTGACTACTCCACCGATCAGAACGACTGTATTGGATGGATTCTCAGCGAGGATACGTGCAATGTCGATCCCGTTTGTGACTATCGTGAGGCTGCGGTATTTCTGAAGGTAGGGAGCCATGCTTAATACAGTTGTGCTGGCATCTAGCAGGATGGAATCGCCGTCTTCTACCATATCTGCCGCCCAATGAGCAATCCGCTTCTTGGCCTCAGCATTGACGAACTGAGCGCTGACTCCATTCGTGGTCGGAGGGATTACCACCTGACTCAGCGCGACGGCTCCACCATGCACCCTCTGGAGTTTGTTCTCTTCTTCGAGAACCGAGAGGTCGTTACGGATTGTCGTCTCGGATACATCAAATAGCTCAGCCAGTGTGGAGACTTTCACGCTGGCGCGCTCGGCAAGCATGCTCAAAATTCGCTGCCGCCGCTCGAATGTTGTCATTCCTTCGATGTCCATATCCGTTCCATCTACATGAGAATGATATGCGATTATAGGCACTCGTGCTTACAATGCTATTGCCTTTCGCTTTCTTGCGTTTTCTTTCGCTTTATTATGTTTCTGTTGACAAAAAATGTAAACCCCCCTATTATCTCAAGTAAGAGGGTGATTTTCACAACATAACATCAAGATTCAACAGAAAACGCAAGGCAGGTGGGGTTACTCTATGGACTCGCACCAACCCGTGATCGCACTGCGGTCGGTTTCTAAATCGTTCGGCGGTGTGCATGCACTCCATGATGTACATTTCGACATCTATGCTGGTGAAGTTCATGCTTTGCTGGGTGAAAACGGAGCGGGCAAGTCCACTCTCATCAAGATTATCACAGGTGTGCACCACCCTGATCACGGGGAGATCATCCTCAACGGGGAGTCTGTCCAATTCAACGATCCGCGTGATGCGCGTGCCAATGCGATTGCCGCCATTTATCAGGAACCCAACCTCTTTCCTGATCTCGACATTGCCGAAAACATCTTCGTAGGTCGCCAGCCCAAGCGTGTGGGTGGGGTTGACTGGCAGAAGATGTATCAGGATGCTGCGGCGCTGCTTGATTCGCTGGGGCTTAACCTGAACGTACGAGCCAAAGCCCGGACTCTCAGCATTGCACAGCAGCAAATGGTCGAGATTGCTCGCGCACTATCCCTCAACGCGAAGATACTGATTATGGACGAACCAACATCTTCGCTCACGATTTCTGAAGTTGACGAGTTATTTTCCATCGTGCGCCGTCTTCGCAGTGGCGGGACGGCAATTGTTTTTGTCTCGCACCGGTTGGAAGAGATCTTCGCGCTGGCGGATCGGGTTACTACTTTGCGCGATGGCATCTACATCGACACCCTCCTGATTGGCGATGTCACACACGATGACCTGATTCAAAAGATGGTCGGACGCACGCTGAACTCATTATTCCCGAAGCAGGATGTGGAGATTGGGGACATCGTTCTCGAAGTCGAGAACCTATCGGTCGCAGGGGAGTTCCACGACGTTTCCTTCGAACTTCGCTCCGGCGAGATTCTGGGAGTTTATGGTCTGATCGGTGCGGGCCGAACCGAGATTGCCCGCGCTATCTTCGGCATTGACCCAGCCACAAGCGGGCAAATTCGGATTCACGGCAAACCGGTCACCATCCGATCCCCGCAAGACGCGATGGCACTCGGCATTGCCTATGTGCCCGAAGATCGGCAGTCGCAGGGGTTAATCCTGCCGATGAGCATCACGCAGAACATCACCCTGCCGATCCTGCGCAAGTTTGTATCTGGAATATGGTTAAGCACTGGCAAAGAGAGAAGTGCCGCACAGGAAATGTCTCAGCGCTTGCGGATCAAGACATCTGGAGTCGCCCAGCGCGTGCGGGAGCTTTCAGGCGGCAACCAGCAGAAAGTTGTTCTCTCGAAGTGGCTGGCGACCAATCCCCGCATCCTGATCCTCGACGAGCCAACACGCGGTATTGACGTAGGGGCTAAGTCGGAAGTTCACCAGCTTCTAAGCCAGCTTGCCTCGCAGGGGGTAGCCATCATGATGATCTCGTCCGAGCTACCCGAAATCTTAGGCATGAGCGACCGCATCCTGGTGGTAAGAGAGGGCCAGCTTGGCGGGGAGT
>Ga0075421_100003203_pt1 | contig 19557 bp, 8 predicted proteins | sample SoiMetdeltSBSDD5_FD_75292 | JGI IMG/M metagenome (GOLD analysis project Ga0075421, IMG submission 75292) | Bulk soil microbial communities from a Populus tree surrounding site in Tennessee, USA - Soil MetaG P. deltoides SBSDD5 | ecosystem: Environmental > Terrestrial > Soil > Tree plantation... | reverse complement strand
AGGAGCGCCAGGTGCGGCGGCTCGGCAGCACCCGCAGCGAGCTGGTCGACGCGTGGGTCCTCACCGCGACGAACGAAGATCTGCGCCGCCTCGCCGGGAGCGGTCGATTCCGCGAAGATCTGTATCATCGCCTCGCCGTCCTCACCATCCGCTTGCCGCCGCTGCGGGATCGCAGCCAGGACGTGCTGGTACTCGCGGAGCACTTCCTCGCGCGTGCGTGCGCGGACTATGGCCTGCCGCCCAAGACGCTGGCGGCGGATGCCCAGCGGGCGCTCGTCGCGTATCGCTGGCCCGGCAACATCAGGGAGCTGAGCAACGTCATCGAGCGTGTGGCACTGCTCGTTCCCGGCGCGCTCGTGCGCGCGGAGTCGCTCGGCTTGCCGCCGTCGAGCGGCGACGCGCCCACGCCGACGGACGACGATGACGGCCCCCTCGGCGAGATGGTCGAGACGATCGAGCGCCGCCGCATCATGGACGCCCTGCAAGCGACCCAGTGGAACATCTCGCAAGCCGCGGCGCGTCTCGGCATCTCGCGCAACAAACTGCGCTACCGCGTGGAGCGTTATGCCCTGCGTCCCGGCGGCGCCGCCGCCGCGCGCCGGGTGCAGACCCCCGCGGAGCCCGTCGAGTCTACCACCGTCGCGCCCGATCCGGTTCCCCCATCGCCGGCCGTGCGCTGGGAGCGGCGGGTTGTCGCGTTCGTCCGCGCCACGGTGACGGCGCCGGGCAGCCGACACCTAGAAGTGCTCGTCGAGAAAGCGCAAAGTTTCGGCGCCCACATCGAGGAGCTCGGCGCCACGGGGATGGTGGCGGCCTTCGGCTTCGAGCCCACCGAGGACGCCGGCGTCCGCGCCGCCCTCGCCGCCATGGCGATGCTGAAGGGCCTGGAGCGCGCCGCCGGGAGCGCCGACGGGGTCAGGCTGAGCCTCCACGCCGGCGAGTTCATGGTGGGCCAGGTCGGCGACACCATGCAGCTCGAGGCGGAAGCGCGGCGACAGGCGTGGAAACTCCTCGAGGAGCTCCAGGCGCACGCCACCCCGAACACGATCGTGGCCAGTCACGCCGCGCGCGCGCGCTTGCGACGGCAGTTCGAGTTCGTGCCGCTCGCGCGGGGCACGGCGCCGCGCGCGTACCGCGTCCTCGGCTACGAGCCGTCGCGCTTTGCCGCCGGTCCCTTCGTCGGTCGCGGCCACGATCTCGACCTCCTCCGCGGCGCCGTCGACGCCGCCGACAAGGGACATGGCCAGCTCGTGAGCGTCGTCGGGGACGCCGGCGTCGGCAAATCGCGCTTGTTCTCCGAGTTCCGCCGTCGGCTCCGCGGGGAGGCCGTCACCTTCCTCCACGGCCGCTGCGAGTCATACGCGTCGGCCATGCCGTTTCTCCCCGTGCAGGGTGTCCTCCGCGGTTTCTTCGCGATCGACGAGGGAGACGACGCCGCGCGGATCACCGACAAGGTGAAGGAAAAGACGCTCCGGCTCGACGCCGGGCTCGCTCCCGCGCTCTTGCCGCTGCTCGCGCTGCTCGACGTGCCCATCGACGATTCGCAGTGGCGCGGCCTCGACGCGTCCCGGCGCCGGCAGCGCACGCTGGAGGCAGTGCGCCGGCTCTTGCTGCGGGAAAGCGAGCGGCAACCGCTCGTGCTGGCCCTCGAAGATCTCCAGTGGATCGACGCCGACACGCAGGCGCTGCTCGATCAGCTCGTGCGGCATCTCGGCGGCGCCTCGATGCTGGTCCTCCTCAATTACCGCCCCGACTATCACCACACGTGGAGCACGGTGGCGGACTACCGGCAGCTGCGCCTCACGCCCCTCCTTCCCGAAGACGCCCGCGAGCTGCTCGCCGACCTCCTCGGCGACGATCCCGGGCTCGACACCGTCAAAGCACTCCTGATCGAGCGCACCGAGGGCAATCCGTTCTTCCTCGAGGAAACGGTGTGGACCCTGGCCGAGACCGGCGTCCTCACCGGCGACCACGGCGCCTATCGCCTGGCGCGACAACTTCAAGATCTCGACGTCCCCGAAAGCGTGCGCGCGGTGGTGGCGGCGCGCATCGAGCGCCTGTCGGTGGCGGACCGCACGCTGCTGCAGACGGCGGCGGTGATCGGACGCACGGTCCCGCTGCCGGTGCTGCACGCGGTGAGCCAGGAGCCCGAGGAGCGGATCCGCGCCGCGTTGGCTCGGCTGGAAGGGGCGGAGTTCCTCTACGAGTCGACGGTGTCGATGGAAACGGCGTACACGTTCCGGCAGGCCCTCACGCTCGAGGTCGCCTACCAGTCGATCGTGCGTGACGCGCGCCAGGCCCTGCACCGAAAGGTGTGCCGCGCCCTCGAGCACCTGGCCGGCGATCGAATCGCAGACTCGCTCGAGCTCCTGGCCTATCACGCCGTGCGCGGCGAAGCGTGGGATCGCGCCACGCGCTACGTCTACCTCGCCGGCGAGCAGACGCTCTCCCACGCGCGCGACCGCGCCGGCGTGGCCCTCTATGAGGCCGCTGTCGAGGCCGTGGACGACGCCGATCCCGCCCTCCGTGTCGACGCCTACCTCGATCTGTGGGCGGCGCGGGTGGCGGCGGGCGCCCTCGACGGCCTGCGTGAGCTGGCCGAGCGCACGGACGCGCTCGCGACGTCGATCGGGGACAACGCGCGGCTGGCGCGTGTGCGCGTCCGCCAGGCCCAGGCCGAGCTCAGCATCTGGCCGAACGAGCGCTGCCTCGAGCGCGCCCTCGAGCGTGCGCGGGACGCGCTGACGCTCGCGGACGCGGCCGATCTCGTCACGCGCGGTGAGGCGTACTATCTCGCGAGCCAGGCGTGTCGCGATCTCGGCCGCAGCGCGGAGGCGATCGACCTTCTCCGCGAAGGCATCGCGCTCTTGAGCACGGCGGAGGGTGAACGTCCCGCGCTCTACGCCACGCTGTGCGGCTGGCGCGCCGAAGCAGAAGCCTCGCTCGGCGAGTTCGAAAACGCGCTCGCCTCCGCCACGGAAGCGCTGGAGACGGCGACCGCGATCGGCAGCACGAGCAGCATCGCGCTCGCCCACGCGTTCGTGGGTGCCGTTCAGATGCTGCGCGGCGACGCCGACGAGGCGCGGTCGCTGCTCGAGGCGGGGTTGACGGCGGCGGAAGCGGACGAGATCCCGCACGGGATCGCGGCCAACGCGCTCTATCTCGCGCACGCGCTCGCGCTGGCGGGCGACCACGAGGCGGCGCTCCGAAGCCTCGCCCGCGCGCTCGACGCCGGGGCGTCCGACGCGTTCATGACGCGGTGGACGCGGTACCGGACGGTGACGGCCGCCGTGTATCTCCTCGCCGGACGGCTGGCGGAGGCGGACGCCGAAACCAGGCTCGGCGAGTCGCTGATCGCCACCACCGGCGCGCGCGGTCACGCCGCGGCGCTGCTCCGGCTTCGCGGCGACGTGCACGCCGCGCGCACGCCCGCCGACATGCGGAGCGCGCTTGGGTGTTACGAGGAGAGTCTGGCTGTCGCCACCGAGCTCGGGATGTCGCCCGCCGTTGCCGACGCCCACGCCCGCCTCGCCGGTGTGTGGGAGCGGGCACGCGATCGGACGCAGGCCCATCGCCACGCCACCGTCGCCGCGCGCCTTCGCGCGGGCATGGGAATGCCGCGCGCCTGACGCGTCACGCCACGAGCAGCGCGAGACGGCCGAGCTCGCGCAGCTTGCTCTCGAACGCGGCCGGCTCCACCTTCACCGTGGTCCCGCCTTTCGCCCGGGACGTCGCGTAGCGCTGGAGAGAGGCGCGAAGCGTCGCGCGATCCCGCGTCCCGTCGAGGAGCGCGATGAGGTGGCGCCCGATGTCGTCCTCGATCTTGATGCTCACGTGACGGAGGTTCGTCACGAACACGCCCGACTTCACTTGCAGCCGCACGAGCGGGCTCGCGGTGGGACGCGGGCCGGGCTCGAGGCAGAATTGCGGCGGCCGACCGTGGAGCTCGACGAGCCCGGCGTAGTAAGCGCCGAGGAGGACGCCGCAGAGCGCCTCGTCGTCGGCACCGGCACCGGCCCCGCTCGCCAGACGTTCGCGGGCGGCGGCCAGCAGCACGTCGAAGCTCACGGCCTCCGGCCAACGCTCCCCGATGATCCGGAGCGCCACCTTTCCGAGCGGGAGGTCCGTGGAGACGGCGGCGCCCGTGAGCCGTCCGCGGAATTCCTCGACGACGTTCGGCGAGACCAGGTCCGGATTCGCGGAGACGGGTCGCGCCGGTGCCGCGAAGGAGAACTGCTTCACGACCGCGGGCGCCGGCTCCCGGTCGAGCACGACGTCGTCGCGACAGAGCAGCGTCTGGCGGAAGCGCCGCGCGCTCATGAAATCGAGGTACTGCTCCCTGAGGAGGACGTCGTCGCCGACGAGGGCGCGAAGCGTCTGCCGGACCTCGGGCGGGTACATGCGGTCGTGCATCTGGAACATGTTCGCCTCGCCCAGATACTGAAGTCCGTGCCGCGCCCCGTGCGCGGCGAACTCGTGGAAGTAGACGGGGACGTTGATGTCCGCGAGGTCGTCGTGAAAGAGCGAGCCGTCGGAGTTCATCTCGATCTGGGCGAGCTCTTCGCGCATGAAGCTCTGCTCGCGCGTCGGACCTTCGTTCGCCTTCATGAGGAACTTTGCGAAGTCGCGGGTGCGCGCGATCCTCTCCCGGGACTCGGTGACGCCACGCACGTGGAACCGGAGCATCTCCCGCACGCTGTGGCGGAGATGACACCCGGGATACGTGTTGTAGCTGACGTAGGCGACCCCCTGCGGCGACAGCGTCTCCGCGGCGAGGGCGAGCACGCGGTCGCGCACGGCGGGCGGCACCCATGAGTAGAGGCCGTGGGCGATGACGTAATCGAAGCGCCCCAGGTCCTCCGTGATATCGGTGATGTCCTGGCGGTGGAAGGTGACGTTCTTCGTGCCGAGCGCGGTGGCGAGGGCGACCGCGGCGTCGATGGCACGCGCGGCGAGGTCGATGCCGACGAACTCGCTGTCGGGGGACGCCAGCGCCATCGGGACGAGGTTGCCACCGGCGCCGCAGCCAAGCTCGAGCACGCGGCAGCGCTCCACGGGCGCTGGCTGCATGCCGAAGAGCCGTGCCTGCGTGGCGAGGCGGTCGGGGTGGGTCTGCTCGAGCGCCAGCGTCTGGTACAGGACGTCGTCGTAGGCGCGCGCGGCCGCCGTGTCCATGGATCAGATGAAGAGGGTGCGGGGGGAATCGGCGTCCCCGGCGGACCGGGGACGCCGTCGACCCTTCCTTGGTCCCGTTACTTGCGTGTCGACGCCGGCAGCTCGGCCACCAGGCGCAACGACACGGACAGCTCGTCGAGCTGGAAGTGCGGACGCAGGAACGCGACCGCGCGGTACACACCGGGCTTTCCGGGCACCTCCGACACATCGATGCGCGCCTCCCGCAACGGGTATTGCGCCTTGGTGGCGGCGGACGCCGTGTCGTCGGGTGTCACGTAGTTGGAGATCCAGCGGTTCAGGAACCGCTCGGCGTCGGTGCGGGACATGAAGCTGCCGACCTTGTCCCGCATCATCGCTTTCAGGTAATGCGCGAAGCGCGACACGGCCATGATGTACTGCAGCTGCGTGGACAGCCGCGCGTTGGCGTTGGCGGCGTCGCTGTCGTACTTCTTGGCCTTCTGCGCGGACTGCGCGCCGAAGAACGCGGCGTAGTCGGTGCCCTTGCAGTGCACGAGCGGCATGAAGCCGAGGTCGGAGAGCTCCTTCTCCCGCCGATCGGTGATCGCGATCTCGGTCGGGCACTTCAACGCCACCTCGCCCTCGTCCGTCTTGAACGTATGGGTGGGCAGTCCCTGCACGAGCCCGCCCCCTTCCACGCCGCGGATGGCGGCGCACCAGCCATACTTCGCGAACGCCTCCGTGAGCCGGGTCGCCATCGCGAAGGCGGCGTTCCCCCACAGGTACTTCGCGTGGTCCTTGCCGTCCACGTCCTCCTTGAACTGGAACGCTTCCACCGGGACCGTCTCCGGCCCGTACGGCAGCCGCATCAGGATGTGGGGCAGCGTGAGGCCGACGTACCGCGAATCCTCCGACTCCCGGAAGGACTTCCACTTCGCGTAGTCCACGCTGTCGAAAACCTTGGCGAGGTCGCGGGGCGCGGTGAGATCCGTGAAGCTATCGAGGTTGAAGAGCTCGGCGCTGGCGGCCGAGATGAACGGCGCGTGGGCGGCCGCCGCCACGTTGGAGATCTTCTCCAGCATCGCGATGTCCTGGCTGTGGCGCCGGAACTCGTAGTCGCCGATCAAGGCGCCGAAGGGGGCGCCGCCGAATGTGCCGTACTCTTCTTCGTAGATTTTCTTGAAGAGCATGCTCTGGTCGAACTCGGAGGCCCGCTCCAGATCCCGCTGGAGATCTTCCCGCGTCGCGTTGAGGACGCGGATCTTCATCATCGGGCTCGTCTCCGTCTGCTGGACGAGGTAATGGAGCCCGCGCCAGGACCCCTCGAGCTTCTGGAAGTCCTTCTGGTGCATGATCTCGTTGAGCTGGCGGGTCAGGAGACGGTCGATGTCCGCGATGCGGGCGTTGATGGTCGCCTCGATGTCCTTCGAGATGCGGACGGTCCCCTTCATCACCTCTTCGACGAGGGTGGCGATCTGACGGCGCGATTCCTGTCGCTGCTCCTCGTTGCGACCGATACGCGTTTCCGAGATCACCTGGTCCAGCAGGCTGCCTTCCTGCTGCCCGATCACCGCTGACTGGCTCTTGGCTCCTTCCGCGTTAGCCATTCGACGTCTCCTTTTCGGCTCCCCCGCCCGCCTCGTCGCTCAACTTCTTGAGCAGCTCGGTGTTCCCGATGATCTCCTGCAGCCGCTCACTGAGCTTGTCGTTGCCGTCCGCTTTGGCGAGGAGCGCGGACAGTTGAATGCGCGTCTCGAGGAGCTTCCGCAGCGGCTCGACCTGTCGCACCACCTGCTCCGGCTCGAAGTCTTCGATGCTGTTGAATCGCAGCTCGACCGCCATCTTGCTGTCGTCGTCGGTGAGCTTGTTGTCGACGCGGAACGCCAGCCGCGGCTTCATGCCCTTGAGGACGGCGTCGAAGTTGTCGCGGTCGATCTCCACGAACTTCCGCTCGCGCAGGCGCGGGAGCGCCTCCTCCGGCTTGCCGGAGAGGTCCGACAGCACGCCCACCACGAAGGGCAGTTCCTTCATCTCGATGGCGTCGCCGGTCTCCACGTCATACGTGATGTGCACACGCGGCGACCGCACGCGATCGAGCTTGTGCTGGGTGCTTTCCTTTGCCATCGGCTCTCCTCCTTGTCGGCTCTCTACTCGGACCGGCCCGTCGAATTCCCGAGCCCGAGGGTCTCGCGGACGCGGGCCAGAACGCTCTCGTCGTTGATCACTTCTCGCAACCACTCCTCGAGCGGCATCGCGCCCCACTGGACGGCGCGCTGGACCAGGTACGACACCGGGCTGTGCGGCTCCGTGCGGCGGAAAAACGCCGCCACCGCCGCCAGCTGACGCAGGGCCGTCGCCCGATCGGTGAGGACACCGTCGCCGATACGCTCGTCCCCCCGCGCGGCCGCGGACGTTCCCGCGACGCCGATGTCCGCGGCCGGGTCGGGCTCCAGCTCGCGCTTGCGCCGGGTGATGCTGTCGACGAGCGCGCGCACGTCCTCCAGCGTCTTCTTGACGCCGAGGAGGCTCGGGGACTGCCGGCCGAACTTCTCGTCGTTGGTTCGATCGAGCTGCTCCCACGCCTCGAACGCCTCGTCGATGTCGGCGAGGAGCGTCTCGTAGTATGCGCGCGGGGTGCTGGCGACGGCGCGGTCGAACTGCTCGCCGCTGACCTTGCCTTCCTTGAGCTCGTCCTGGGCGGCCTCGGGATTCTGGCGCAGCAGGTTCTCGACCGTCCGCGACTCATCCCACTGGATCCACGAATGGGCGATCCCTTCATACAGTCGCGTGACCGGCACCGCGCGAATGGTGGCGGGCAACTTTTCGTTCATCCATTCGAGGGGCGCCGCTCGCGGCTCCGCGTCACCGTCCTCGATGACGGGATGCAACGTCTCCCAGAACACCTCCTCGAGCTGACGCAGGAACCGCAAGCCGTCGCGGAGGCCCGCGAAGCCATGACGCTTCACGAGCGCCTCCACGAGCCAGACCCCGATCTGGATGTCTTTGGTCTTGACCTGAAGCGCCTCGATGGCGAGGTTGCTCACGGCCGTCCAGTCCGAGGTCTTGGTATCGCGCTTCCAGTCGCCCTGCGCGAGATTGTCGTCGGCGCGGCGAGCGTCCTGGATGGCGTCGTAGGTCCCCGCGTAACGGAGGGACACGCCGGACGGATTGGGTCCGGGAATGGGCAGGAGAAGCGTGTCGAAGTCGATCGTTGCGGGTGACGTCATCGGGGTGCTTGCTTCCCTCCTCGTCCTCTCGGAGGGGCTCACCCCCTCCGCGAAGTGCTCGATCCTATTCTTTTACGGCCACGAGTTCAAGCTTCACGTCAGGGAACTCGTCCGGCAGGTAGATGGCCAGTCCCCGGGCGCGGGCGATGGCGTCCCACCACCGTCCCTGGGCTCCCAGGTGGAAGTACTTGAATCCGGTCTTCACCGGGATCGCGCCCGGGGGCACGGGCTCGTGGGTCAGGGTGACACCGGACACCGCGCGCCCGATGAGATCGTTGATCTGGTCCGGGGCGCTGATCTTGGCCTTGGCCGGGATCTCGTCGATCAGCCGGTTGCCCGACACCTGGGCGTTCGCTCCCAGGTAGAACTGCGCGGTCTTGAACAGGCGGTCGTCCTGGACCCGGCCGACGTGCAAGAGCTCCGGTGTCCGTTCGAGCGGGATCATCACGTAGCGGGTCGGGATGACCGTCTCGAGCAGGAACATGATCTTGCTCTCGAGCTCGCCGAACGTCTCCCCCAGCTTGTCATGGGCGTAGCGCGGGAGGTCGCGGACGTCCGTCTGGAGCGCGAACGTCGTGAGCTCCCCCGCCAGCCGCACGAGCACGGTGTAGAGCTGCTCGGGATGGCGATCGGACGCGGTCGCGAAGTGGGCGAGGATCGGGATGGCGGAGTTGACCGTGTGTAGCAGCCAGAAGTTCGCGACGTCGGAGACACCGAAGTCCGAGACGTGCCGGCGCTGGCCGGAGAGGCCGTTGCTCTTCGCCGCCAGCAGCTCGAGGAGACGCCGCTGGATCATCATGAGTCGCGCCGACGCCGACACCGTGAGCGAGGGCGGGACGTACGCCTCGTCCAGGGCAAAGGCTCCCGCCGGCGTGCGCACGAGCTCTGCGATCTTCACGGAGCTGGTGTCGTCGAGTGACTCGCCCGCGAACAGCGTCTTGAACATCTTCCGCGCCACCGGCACCTCGCGCTCGTTGCCTTCCGCAGTCTCGTCCGGCACGCGCGCCAGCTCCATGCGGTAACGGAGCGGGCGGCCGCCCGCGCCATCCGCGATGCGCACGTCCACGGCGTCGGGATGGGTGACGGGGATGGCGAGATACGCGTCGAGACGGTCCGCCGTCGGCGCGAAGACGCCTTTCAGCGCACGGCTGCCGGGCGGCTCGTCACCGTCCGGGATCTGGACGGGCAACCCGTCCGGCATCAGCCCGCGGCAGCGGACGACCGTGAACGTCCCGTTCGTGAGCGCCTCGCGATCGATCTCGAGCTCGGTGAGGCCCCAGCCGAACGATCCGAGCCAGCTGAGCCCGAGCTGCAGTCGCGCCTCGTTGTAGCGGGCCTCCTGCTGGAAGAGATGGGGCGTGAGGAACATGCCCTCGCCCCACACCACCTTGTCCGTGCGTCTCATCGTGGGCTCCGCTCCGCGGGGGCGCTCACAGCGTGGCCACGATCTGGCGCGGCACGTCGAGCTTGCCGCCCGCCGTATCGGGCGCGACCAAGCGCGTCCGCGAGAGAAAATCGAGGAATCCGGTCGTGAACGCGACGTTCTCGTTCAGGAGCCGCTTGGGCACGTAGCGGTCGCCGCGACGCTCGATGAAGACCGACGCGGGCCCGTTGACGAAGCTCATCACCCGTCCGCCCTTCTGCCCCGGGCTCAACTCCGTGATCTCGAGCCAGAGAACTTCCCATTGCTGCTGGAGCTGCACCCCGGCATCCTCGACCATCACGCGCCAGCCGAGCTGCGCCGGGCGCGACAGCAGCGCCCACACCATCGAGTCCTCGCCCTGGCGGGCGCCGATCACGCCGCGCAGTCCCTGGAGATTCCACACCGCCTTCAGGAGCGGATGCGTGGAGCGATCAGTGATCTGGCCTTCCTCGAACGCCTTCTGCGCGGAGCGGGCGCCCTTCTCGACGCTCCCGAGCTCGCCGCGCACCTGGTCCACCGCTTCCACGTAGCGCGCAAGGTAGCCGAAGGCCTCGCGCTCATCGTCGCGATACTTCGTCCGCGCCTCCTCCGGCTTGAGCTTCTGCGCCTCCGCCGCGTGCGCCTTCACGGCCGCGTAGCGCTGCAGCGTCTCCGCCCACGACGGCAGATCGCCGCCGGCGCCGGGGCGCGCGGCGAACGCGCCCACGTTGGCGGCGGCGACCTCGATCACGCGCTCGTAGGGCGAGTCGGCGCCGAGCGCCTTCACCGCGAACTCCCGTCCCGCCCCGCGACCCCACAGTCGTTCGCCGCGCGGGAACGTCGCCAGGAACTGCGCCCACTGGCGAAGCCCCTCGTTACGGTAGTCCGATTCGAAGCGCGCGATCGCGTCCTTGAGATCGCGGCTCTCGGGGGCGATGTCGCGGAGCCCGACGACCAGTGGCTGGATGCTGTCCTTCCACGCGCGCGCCGTGAACGGCGCATCGACCTGACCCGAGCCCTCGAAGCCCCAGAAATCTGACGCACGCACGGGCGGGAACTGCGCGGTGGTGGAGACGAGGATCCACTCCGGTCGGAGGCCGCCCGACGCCACCCAGTGCGTGACGCGTGCCAGGTCCTTGTTCCGGAGCTGCTCGAGCACGGTTCGATCCGTCTGCCAGCGCAGATACGCGGCTTGCGTCCGCGCCAGCTGCGTCACGAGCGGGTCGGTCTCGCGGATTTCGGGGAACTGCGCGGTGAGCAGCACGCGATGGCTGGTGGCAGCGGCGTCCTCCATGCCCACGCAGCCGCTGCCGAGGCAGGTGCCGACGGCGCGGATGCGCCGGAAGAGCGCGCCCACGTACACGGGCGCTTCCCGGGGAGCGGCGAGCTTCCGGTCGAGCGCGGCATCGAGCGGATCGAGCACGTCGCGCCGATACGCGCGCAGGTAGATCGCGCGCAGGCGGTCATCGACGGGCTCCGTGTGGCTCAGGCCGAGGCCGAAATCGAGGGCGAGGTGGCGCCAGAACTGGCGCGGGTGCAGGGTCTCGATGGTGGCGCGGCACCGGTCGAGCTGGACGACGGCGGCGCCGATGGGATTGGGGCCGCCCGGCGTCTTCAGGCACGCGTCCGCATCGAGCGCGCGCAGGACACGCACGTTGCCGAAGAACGACAGCGTGAAGATCCCGGACAACGCCACCGCGAGCGCGATCACTGCCGCGAAGCCGGCCAGGCGCGCCGTGCGATAGCGGTCGTACCACTGCGCGGTGCGACGCACGAGCGGGCGATCTTGCGGGAGCACCACGGAGAAGACGTCCCGCACGAAGAAGGCGCGGGGGACGGTGACGCGCTCGGGGACCGGGTTCTGAAAGCCGAGGCGCTCCGCCACCCGCGACAGCGGGATCCGATCCTGACCGACGCTCGTGAAGAAGAGCCCGCGCAGATGCGGGGTCTCCTGGTACGAGTTCCGCCGGAACAGCGCCTCCACGAACGACTCCACGGGCGCGCGCATCGCCCGGAACTCCTCCGGGAAGAGGTAGACTTCGCGCAGCGCCTCGCTCCCCACCTGCTCCGCCTCGTCCATGAAGGCGAGGCGCACCTCTTCGAGACGCTCCGTGAGGGACCGGAACGTGCGCTCGACGAACGCCACCGCCCCCGTGCGGTTCTCGATGTCGTCGTTGACGCTGCCGAAGGCCTGCCGCCACGTGGCCTCCGGCAGCCGCCCGAAGAACTCCGTGAACCCCGCCAGGGCGTCGGCGTTGGTGATCATGATGTAGATCGGAAGGCGTGTGCCGAGCTGTCGGCTCATCTCGTCGAGGCGGCGTCGGATCTGCACCGCCTCGTCACGGACCTTCTCCGCGCCCCGGGAGAGCAGCGAATCGGCGGGAATGGCGAGCACGACCCCGTTCAGCGGCTCGCGCCGGCGCGAGCGCCGTAGCAGCGACAAGAGCTCCTTCCACTCCGTCGTATCCGTCTCTTCCTCGGGGAAGGCGTAGCGGCCGGCGGCTTCCAGCACCACCAGCTCGTCGAAGAACCACCAGTCGCACGTCCGCGTCTTGGTGGCGCCTTCGCGGCGCGTCGTCGAGGCCGGGGACGGCAGCGGGCGCGCGGCGCGAATGGTGCCGGTCTTGCCCGAGCCGCGCTCGCCGAGGACGAGCACCCATGGCAGCGCGTAGAGAGCGTCGTCGCCGCGTTGCTGCAGCTTCGACTTGCGGAGCGTGGCGAGCCCGTCCGCCCACTTGTCGCGGAGGACGCTCAACCCCTCGCTGCCCGCCGCCGGTTTTTCCGCCTCCGCCTCCGGCGGCGCGGCGCGCTCGCGCCGGCGCATGATGAACCACCGCACGCCGAGGGTGGCGGAGAGCGCGACGACCGCTGTCACCAGTCCCGTCAGAAACCACCACCAGGACCAGCCCGCCGTCCACCACCATCCCACCCCGCCCACGAGGGCACCCGCGCCCACCACGCCGACGCCGAGCAGAGCCGCCAGCGCGGTCACCTGGAACCATCCCCGCCGCGCCTTCTCCACCGTCTCCACCGCCGCCGCGCCCTTTTCTTTCAATCCCGCCGCGGACGCGGACACGGGAGAGGGTCGTGGCGACTCCACGGCGCGGGGCGGGGCTTCTTCGACGACCGGATCCTCGTGGGAGACGTCCTTCAGCGAAAACACGATCTTGGGACCACGGGCGGAGAGCTGGATGATGTCGCCGTCGGCGATCGCGGTCGGCTGGTCGATCCGGCGCGCGTTCAGGTACGTGCCGTTCGTGCTGCGCAGATCGCGGATGTAAAACGCGGGGCCCTCGCGGTAGACCTCGGCGTGGTAGCCGGACACCTCACGATCGCGCTCGGCGTCGAACCGCAGATCATTGTCGCTCTTGCGACCGATCCGGATCCGGTCCGTATCGAACGCCTCGATCTGCCCCTTCTTGCTGCCTTCCGCGTGCTCGAAATAGACGGTCATGGACGCGTTCTGGTGAGCCTCAAAGCGGCGGACATTATATCCCCAACATCTCTCCAACGCCCGGAGCGCGCGGGCGGCGGCCCGGCAATTGCTGCAGCGGCCGGCCGCGCCTTATAATCCGGGAACCGCTGGGAGGCCTTGTTATGGTGACGTTCTTCGGACAGACCGATATCGGGCGACGTCGCGCACTCAACGAAGACACGATCTACGCCCAGGATGGACTCTTCCTCGTGTGCGACGGGATGGGAGGTCACAAGGCCGGTGAGGTCGCGTCCAAGCTCGCCGCGGAGGCGATCGCCGGATTCGTGAAACGGTCGGACGAGGATCCCGAGATGACGTGGCCATACGGCTACGACACGAACCTCTCCTACGACGCGAACCGGCTCGGCACCGCGATCAAGCTCGCCAACCGCGTCGTCTTCCGCAAGGGCTCGTCCAACGACGAGTACACGGGCATGGGCACCACGGTCGCGGCCGTGCTCGTCCCCACCCGACGAAGCCAGATGACCTACGCGCACGTGGGCGACAGCCGCGTCTATCTCCTGCGCGCCGGAACCCTCCGCCAGCTCACCCGCGACGACTCGTGGGCCAACCTCGGCTGGAGCACGGGCGCCGACGAGGACGCGACCGACTCGCCCGTGAAGAATATTCTCACGAAGGCGCTCGGCGCCCGGGACGACGTGGAGTTCGACGTCGTGGACGAGCCGCTCATGGCGGGCGACGTCGTGCTGCTCTGCTCCGACGGTCTCACGAACATGCTGTCCGATACCCGCATCCTCGAAGTCGTCACCGCTCACGCTCCGGATCTCGAAACGGCGACGGGCGAGCTGATCGCACGCGCCAACGCGGAAGGCGGCCGCGACAACATCAGCGTCGTGCTCTTCCGCTATCCCGCCTGAGGCGGGCGCGAGCCGAGCCTCCCGCCGCCGATGATCCAGAAGATCGGCAAGTACAGGATCCTCGAGCGCATCGGGCGCGGGGGCATGGGGACGGTGCTCAAGGCGCACGATCCCGTCCTCGATCGCACGGTGGCGCTGAAGGTCATCTCCAGCGAGATCGAAGTCACCGACGAGCTCCGGGCCCGGTTCTTCCGCGAGGCGCAGGCGTGCGCGCGCCTCAGTCATCCGAACATCATCACCGTCTACGACCTCGCCGACATCGACGGCCACCTCTTCATCGTCATGGAGTTCCTCGAAGGCGACGAGCTCAAGCAGATCATCGCGCAGCGTCGCGCCCTCGCCCTCGAGGCGAAGCTCGCGCTGATGATCCAGGTCTGCAGCGGCCTCGAGTACGCGCACCAGCGCGGCATCGTCCATCGCGACATCAAGCCCGGCAACATCTTCGTCCTCGGCAGCGGCGACGTGAAGATCCTCGATTTCGGGATCGCGCGCATCGTCACCGCCGAGGCCGGGCTCACCCGGACCGGGCTCATCATGGGGACGTTGCGTTACATGGCGCCCGAGCAGGCCCGCGGCCGCGCCGACCAGCGCTCGGACATCTTCTCGGTGGGCTCCGTCTTCTACGAGCTGCTCGCGTATCGCCCCGCCTTCCCCGGCGAAGACCCGATGGAGATCCTGGAGCAGCTTCGCTCCGAGGATCCACCCCCGCTCACCCGCGTCGATCCGTCCCTGCCTTCCGAGCTCGCGGACATCATCGCGCGCGCGCTGCGCAAGGACCCGGCCGCGCGCTTCCCCGAGCTCGGCGAGATGCGGCGCCAGCTGGAGGCCGTGCGCCGCCGCCTCCTCGAAGAAGCGGAGAGCCTGCGCGCGGGCCTGCGCGTCCGCCTCCAGCAGGCGCGCAAGCTCCAGGCCGCGCTCGCCGAGCGCGTGGGTGGCTCGCCGGACGACGGGACGCTTCCGATCATCGACGACGCGGGCGGCGTCGCAGCGCTCCGCGCCCTCGAGCAGCAGTTCGCGCACAAGATCGAGAGCCTCCAAGCGCTCCTGGAACGCGCGGCCGTGCTCGATCCCGCCATCGCGCGCGCGGTCGCGCTGATGGGCGCGAGCGACTACGAGGCGGCGACGGCCATGCTCGCGCCCATCGTGGAGGAGTTCCCGCAGCACGCGCGCGCGCAAGCCGCGCTCCGCGACGTGCGCGCCGGTCTCGCGCAGGAGCGCCAGCGGCAGGAGGCGGCGGCGCGGCTCCTCGCGGAGGCGCGCGCGCTCTACGCCGCGAAGGCATTCGATGGCTGCCTCGAGATGCTGCAGCAGCGGCCGTCGCCGCCGCGCCCCGACGATCTCGAAGCGGAGCTGGCGGCGCTCGAGGAAGCCGCCCGCAACGCGCTCGCCGCCCAGGAGGCCCAGGCTCGTCGCGCGGAGACGCTGCGGCGGGAGCGCGAGGCCGCGGAACGGCAGCGCGAGCGCGCGGCGCAGGCGCGCCGGGAGGCGGAGGCGGCGCGGGCGGCGCACGAATCGGCGTCGCTGTGGAGCATCGCCGAGCAGGCGGTCCTCGACGGCGACGGCGCGCTCAAAGCGCAGAGCCATGCCGCCGCTCTCGAACAGTTCGAGGCCGCCGTGGAGCTCTACGAGCGCGCGGCCACGGAAGCGCGCGACGCGGTGCGCCGGCGCGCGCGCCGCGAGACCGACGAGGCGCGGTCCCACGCCGCGCGCGCCCGCGCCGACGCCGCCGACGCCGGCGCCGCCGTTCACGCGGCCGAGCTGTGGACGCTCGCCACCGGCAAGGACGCGCGCGCCAATGCCACGCTCGAGGGCGGTGACTTCACCACCGCCGTGACCCTCTTCCTCGAAGCCCGGCGCGATTACGAAGGCGCGGCCGACACCGCCCGTCGCGCCATTGCCCGTCACGAGCGCGACGACGCCACCCGCGCGCGCGAGCGGGCAGAGCACGCGCGGCGCGCCGCGGGCGAGGCCAGACCCCAAGAACACGCGCGCTCGGCGTGGGAGGCGGCGGAGACGAAGCGGGCGGAGGCGGACACCGCGTTCGGTGCGGAGGCGTATCGCGACGCCGTGCAGGAGTTCGACGCCGCCGCGGAGCTCTATCGCCGCGCGGACGTGGCGGCGCGGACGGCCGTTCGCGATCGCAGTCGCCAGACCGCGGAGGCGGCGCGGCAGACGGCGGCGACGGCACGCCGGAACGCGGAGGAGGCGCGGGCGGCGAGCTACGTCCACGAGGCGTGGGCGAGCGCGGCCATGAAGGAGACGCAGGCGACCGAGGCCCTCGGCCGTGAGGAATACACCACCGCCGCCACGCTCTTCGCCGACGTCCGCCGCGCGTACGACGAGGCGAGCACGATGGCGCGCGCGGAGCGGCTCAAGCGCGAGCGCGAGAGCAGCGAGCGCGGACGGGAGAGCATGGAGCGCGCCCGGCGTGCCGCGGATCAGCTCGGCGCCCGCCGCCATGCGTCCGCGCGGTGGTCCGCCGCCGACGCCAAGCGCGTCGAGGCCGAAGCCGCCTTCGCGGCCTCGGAGTTCCCGATCGCCGTTGAGCAGTTCGAGGAGGCGGTCGATCTCTATCACCGCGCGGCCACCGAAGCGCGCGCCGCCATCGAGGCCATGGAGCGCGCGCGCACCGATGCCGCCGAGGCGCGCGGTCACACGGAGACGGCGCGACGGCGCGCCGGCGACGCGGCCGCGCCGTCCTATGCGGCGGCGGTGTGGCAGACCGCCGGCACCCGCGAGGCCGAGGCGAACGCCGCCTTCGAGGCGGAGGAGTACGGCGTCGCGCTCCTCCGCTTCCGGGACGCGCGCGACGACTATGCCCGCGCCGCCGAGATCGCCCGCGCCGGCCGTGAGGAGGAGGTCCGCCGCGCCGATCGTCTCGCCGGCGAGGCGACACGGTCGCTCGAAGCGGGACGTCACGCCGATGCGCTGGGCCGCGCCGATGAAGCGCTCGCGATCGTGCCCGATCATCCCGCCGCGGAGCGGCTGCGTGCGCTCGCGGATGCGGGCATGCGCGAGGCGGAGGAGCGACGGGCGGCCACCGACCGCCTCGTCGGTGACGGCGAAACGCGGCTGCGCGCGGGCGATCTCGAGGGTGCCATCGACGTCTTCCGGGCCGCCCTCGCCCGCGACTCCCTGCACGTCCGCGCCGTGCAGCTGCTCGAGGACGCGCAGACGCGTCTCGAAGCCCGCCGCGAAGCCGAGCGCGTTCAACGCGCGCGACGCGAGGCGGAGCGGGTCGAGCGCGAGCGGCGCGAGGCGGCGCGGATCGCGGAGGAGCGGCGCGACACGGAGCGCGTCGTCCGCGAGGCGCGGGAAACGGCGCGACGGCGGCGCGAACAGGTGCCGGCCGATGCCACCGTCTACGCGCCTGCCCGCGACGACACCCCGCTGCCACGAGGCGACGAGACCGCGCGGACGCGCTCCGCACCCCGGCGCGTCGCCGCCATCGCCGCCGTGATGGTGGTGGCCGTCGGCATCACGGCCTATCTCGCACGCGGCTGGTTCTCCCCTCCCCCCACACCGCCCGCGCGTGAGCTCGACGTCCGGCGCGATACGGAGACGAGCGCAGAGCTCGCCGCCGTCCGCGCGCTCGCGCGCGAGGTCGCCACCGCCCGCGCGGCGGCGGTGGCGGCCGGCGCCGATCGTCTCGCCCCGAAGCCGTTCGAGGCCGCCACCGCGAGCACGGCGCTCGGCGACAAGGCCGCCGAGACCAACGCCACCGAGGCGAAGGCGCGCTACGGGGAGGCGCTCGAGGGGTTCCGGCAAGCGCGCACGGAAGCCGAACAAGCCGCGCTCCGGAATCAAAAGAGCGAGGAGGCGCAACGGGCGCGCGAGCAGGCGCTCAGCGCGCGCGGGGTGGCGACGGCGGCCGGAGCCGCCAAGGAAGCGGCGGCCGTCTGGAAGCGCGCGGCGGACTCGCAGCAACGCGCGGACCGCGCGCTCAAGGAGGAAGACTTCGACGCGGCGCGGGCGCTCTTCACGGAAGCGGGATCGAGCTACCGCGAGGCCGCCAACGTGGCGGCCGCGCGCGCGAGCGCGGACCGGGCGGCGATGGCGGCCGCGCGCGAGCGCGAGGAAGCGGAACTGGCCGCGCAGCGGCGCCGCGAGCTGGAGGAGGTCCGGAAGGCGGCGCTGGCGCAGCGTGAGCGCGCGATCAAGGCCGGCGGGGAGACGCTCGCGAAAGAGATGTTCGACGCCGCCACCACGAAGAGCAACGAGGCCGACGCGCTCGGTCGCGGCGGCAATCTTCTCGCCGCCATCGAGGGCTACCGCGGCGCCACCGTTCGCTACGGCGCCGCGGAGCGCCGGGCGAAGGAGATCGCCGACGCCGAGCGCCGCGGGAAAGAGGTCAGTCACGGCCGCACGGAGGCGGACGCGGCGAAGAGCCGGCGGGAGCAGGCGCTTCGCGTGGGCGCCGACGTCCTCGCCAAGGACCTGTTCGAGGCCGCGTCGAGCAAGCTCAGCGAGGCCGACAAGCTGAGCCGCGCCGAGAACTGGGCGGCCGCCGCGCGCTCGTACACGGACGCCGCCACCGGGTATGGCGAGGCGGAGCGTCGCGCCAAGGACATCGCGGAAGTGCGCGCCCAGGCGGAGGCGACCAAGGTGCGGCGCGAGGGCGCCGCCGGTGCGGGTGCCGAGACCTACGCCAAGGACGTGTTCGAGGCGGCGGCCGCGAAGCACAACGAGGCGGATCGCCTCGCGCGCGGCGCGAACGTGGTGGCCGCCCTTCCGGTCTACCGCGACGCCGGCGAACGGTACGCGGACGCGGAGAAGAAGGCGAAGGCCGCCACCGCCAGCCGCGGTCTGGCCGACGTCGCCCGCGACCGCATGGTCGCCGAGAAGCGACGCGGACGGCCGGAGTCACCGGAATACGCTCAAGCCGTCGCTCAGGAGAAGCAGGCCAACACCGCGTATCAGCGAAACGCGTTCGTCGAAGCCTCGGACGCCTTCCGCGCCGCCGCCGAGCACTTCACGCGCTCGGCCGCCGCCCCGCCCGGCGCCGATCCGCGCGACGAGATCAAGAGTGTCCTCAACGACTACTCCCGCGCGTTCGAGACCAAGGACGGCGGCTTGCTCCAGCGCGTGAGACCCGGGCTCCGTCCGGAGGAGATGCGCCGCTACAACGACATCTGGGAGATGGTGAATACCTTCAAGGTCGTTCTCAAGGTCGAGCAGATCGACGTCAGCGGCGACGAGGCGCAGGTGAAGGGCCGCCGCGAGGACGTGCTGATCATGAAAGACGGGCGTCGCGAGCGCGGTGCGGGCGAGCGGCCCTTCACGTTCAAGATGAAGCGCGGCCGCACCGGGTGGACGATCGACACCGTCAACTGACCCCCATCGTTCGCCGGCTCACTGCGCCAGCCACACCTTCATGAACGTGTTGTTGTCGTAGGTGGTGAGACCGGGCTTGTAGTTGCGGAGCCGCTTGTCCTTGAAGAA
>Ga0075421_100003193_pt1 | contig 19602 bp, 19 predicted proteins | sample SoiMetdeltSBSDD5_FD_75292 | JGI IMG/M metagenome (GOLD analysis project Ga0075421, IMG submission 75292) | Bulk soil microbial communities from a Populus tree surrounding site in Tennessee, USA - Soil MetaG P. deltoides SBSDD5 | ecosystem: Environmental > Terrestrial > Soil > Tree plantation... | reverse complement strand
GATGAACGGGACACCGAGCAGATTGCACCAGCGAATCGCGTACGCATCCTTCTTCGCGCGTGCATCGAGTTTTGCCCGCGTGAGCGTCGGCAGCAGATTGGCGCGCGGCACGTTGCGGCTGTCGAACGACAGCTCCCAGAAGCCGGAGATGTCGGGCGCGCCCCGTTGTTCCTGCGGCGTGCGCGCACTCGTCGGCAGGACCACCAGACACGCGATCACAGACGTAAGGACGCAGAATCGTTTCATGAATCCGGCTCCTCCAGGTAGCGTCGCCTCTCGGTTTTCATGAGCACGTCAGATCATCAGAAGCTCCGCGGGTCGTGGCTTGTCGCCGGCTGGTTGCTGTTGATCCTGTCCGGCGGCCTGATGTCGAGCCTGATCCGCGCGCCACAGGTCCTCAGCAGCATGACGCCGATTCTGGTGATGTCGCACCTGATCGGTGGCGCGGCCATGACGATTATGGCGATCGCTCGACTCGGATATGCCAAGGAAATGATGCGCTCGTGGCGTCTCCTGCTGCTGGCGGCGACCCCTGCGTTGGGGTGGCTCGCTTATCGATCGTTCTCGCCACTTCGCGCGACCACCCACGCGGCCGTCGCCGCGGTGGCGAGCCTGGCGCTTGCGCACCGCAGCCGGAGAAGCGTGACAGAGCGCACCAGTCCGCAACGCTCGTGGACGTTGATTCTCGCGATCGTCGGATTCAGCCTCGTCCTCGTCCAGGTGGTCGTCGGCGCGGCGCTGCGCCACCACGTCATGAGTCTTTCGTGGCATCTCGTCGTCGGAGGGCTGGCGACCATGGCCGTCCTCGCCGCCGCCATCGCCACAACGCAGGATCAGCATACGACGGTGACCGAGAGACGTGCCGCCAGATCCGCTATCGCCGCCGTAGTCCTGCAAGTCTCGCTCGGCGTCGCCGTACTGTTCATGATTTTTGTTGGCCCGCCGAATGCCGCGACCTGGATTACCGTCACAGTTGCACACGTCCTGGGAGGTAGCCTCACGCTGTTGGCGGTTGGCAGATTCATCGCCGCCGTTGGCGCGTCGTAGTAGGCGATCCATCGTCCCATCGAGACGACACCAGTCCACAGGATCAACGACGTCACAGCAGCGGCTCGCGCCTTCGGCTCAACCACTACGGCGGTCCGGTATACGGTGCGGCGAAAGTATATGCCGTGCAGAGCGAGACCTATCAACAGCGCGATCTTGAGCTGAAAAAACGGATTGGGAAGATACTCCGATGCTTTTGATGCCCCGAGCAGGACTCCGCACGTGACCATGATGACGAACCCAAACTGCTTCCAGGACCTGAACGCGCGAATCATGTCGGCCGCCGGAATGTCGGTCAGGGTCCAACCGAGGAGCCGCAGGTTGGTGACGAGAATCAACCCGCCGAATATCGCGATGCACGCGAGATGCGTCGAGAGCAGGATCGGGTACACGAGTCGCGATTCACGTACGGCCGTGAATACGGCGATGTCCTGGACGCTCTGGCCGACCGACGCGAGACTCATGCAATCAGGTGAACGCGTAAAAGATGCCGCTGAAAACGACCGTTACCCACATCACGAGTGATAACGTCGCGACGCTGCTGACAGCGAGCCGCGGGTAACGGCCACGGGCCACTCGGCTATGCACGGTGTAATTGAACGCGAGCGCCACCAGCACCAGGACAAGTTTGAAGCGCATTGTTGGATGCTGGAAATACCTGATCGGATCGGTAGAAAAGATCATCAGTCCTGTCGTGACCGCAACGATCAGGCCCATCAGGCTGACTACCGCCGTCGCCCTCCAGAGACGTTCAGCGCTCGCTCTTCCGACGCCCACTCCGAGAAGGCGCAGATCCACCAGCGCGATCAGGCCGACTCCGACCGCCAGCGACAGGATGTGGGCGATCTCCGTCAACCCGTAGGCCCACTCGTGAACGTTCAGGAAGTTCGTCGAAGTGTCGTACACAGAGGCCCGCGCAGCAATTCTTCCTGTGTGATTGACGTGAACGCGAGCACTTTACTGCAAACAACGCCCCGGGGGAATGGAGAACATCAGTGCAGCGTGTTCAGCTGACGGCCGATTCGCATCAGTTTGTCCGGGTTGCGGACGACGCGGATTTCGGCAATTGCGTCGTTGTCGATTGACAACACGAAGATTGATTCCATTCGCGCACCGACTCGCAAGACGAGTGCGGGTTCTGAATTGATGTCTTCTATCGTCAAAGACGCGTCGCGTATCAGGCCGGTGTTCTCGCCGATGCGATGCAAACCCACCAGGAAATTGCGGACTTCATCGCGCCCGATCAGCGGTCGTCGCGCAGCGGTCGCTTTGCCGCCGCCATCGCTCCACATGCCGACGTCGCTCGTCAGGAGGGCGGTCAGCTCTGATGCGTCGCCCGTCGAAAAGGCCCGCGCGAAGCGCTCCGCGATCGCCCGTCTCGATTGTGAAGTGCCGGTTCGTTGCGGCCGTCCTTTCTTGAGTCGCGTCTTCGCGCGATGCAGGAGCTGGCGCGAGTTTTCCGTGGTTGTGCCGAGAATGTCGGCAATCTCCGAGTGCTCGTAGTCGAAGACGTCCTTGAGGAGAAACACCGCGCGTTCCTCGGGCGACAGCTGCTCCAGCAGGACGAGAAATGCGAGCGTGACCGATTCCGAGCGCTGCGTCATGGTCTCCGGATCCTCGAGTTCCGATGTGAGCACAGGCTCGGGCAACCACGGACCGACATACTCCTCGCGCGTTTTTTGCGCCGACTTCAACCGATCCAGGCACAAGCGGGTGACGATTGTCGTCATGAATGCCTTAGGCGAGCGAATGTTCGATCGGTCGGCGCCACGGTAACGAATCCAGGCATCCTGCAACACGTCCTCGGCGTCCGACGCGCTGCCGAGCATCCGGTAAGCAATCGAAAACAGGAGCGGTTTGTCTGTGTTGAAAACGTCCGGGTCCATCATTCACGCCGCATGTTGAAACATCTCGGCCAATCCATCGCGCATCGTCGGATATTTCGGGCGCCAGCCAAGCTCCGCCTTCGCCACCTGGTTCGACAGTGGCAGTCGAATCGAGGTAACGCGTGACATATACGGCGCGACGAGGCGAGGCAGCCAGGCGGGCACTTTCAGCGGCGGCGCCGAACCTGTGAACTCGGCTATCGCCTCCACGATCTCGGTCATACTGACCGCTCGATCGTCGACGATGTCATAGAGTGCGCCGGCGCGCGCCTGGTCGAGCGCGCGAACCGTCGCACTCACGGCATCCTCGATGTGGATCACCGGGAGCTGTCCGGTGTCGCCGCGGACGACCGGCAGCCGCCGTTTCCGAATCATCTCGATCATCGCGAGGGTCGACGGCGTCTCGAGACCGTAGAACAGCCCATACCGAAGGATGACACCTTCGATGACCCCGCGACGCGTCGCATCCAGGACTTGCGTCTCCATTGATCGTACAGCCGCAGCCGCCTCATCTTCGGTCGCGGTGTTGGCCGGCCCACGCGGCGAAAACGGCGCAAACGATCCGACGATGAATCGCGCGGCGCCCGCCGCAATTGCCGCGTCGAGAAGATTTCGCGTGCCGTCAACGCGGAGACGATTGGTCGCAACCAGATCACTCGCGCGCCGCGGCGCGTCCTTGGGTAACGCCGTTAATTGATGAATCACATGCGTAGGACGCGTCTCTCGAACGGCGGCAATCAGAGCATCGCGATCCAGCGCATCGGCGACAGCAACCGATACGCCTGATGCGCTGAGCTCGGTCTTCTTCTGCGCCGACCGCGTCAACGCGGTCACCTGATGTCCTGCCGCACGAAGTGCGCGGACCAGCGGTACTCCAATCGTCCCTGATCCACCGGCAACAAATACGTTCATGACACGAGCTCCCTAATTTGCGCAACACGAAGCGCGATGCCGGCGCTGAGCGCCTCAGTCAGGGCCAGCAAGACCGCGGTTGTTGCGAAGAGCGTCCGCCATTGACCAGCGACATGCGCGATATGGTCCGGGCTGGCGAACACGAAATGGTTGAGAAAGCCAAAAACCAGCGACCCTGCCATCGCGATCGCAATCAGCAACGCGCCAGGCCTCTCGGCCCGCCACATCAACGCCAGACCTGCCACTGGCCCCGCCACGATCACAATGAAAACAAACAGGTTCGCCGCGCGAGAAAGCGGTACATTTGCCCCCGCGTGAGCGGTACCGTGGACAATCGAAATGATGAGGTGCGTGGCGACAAGAACAGTGAGCCACAGTCTTGCGATGCTTCGGTATCCGTCCATACCTAGAAGACGAGCGACGGCGGCGCGACGTGACAGGCGGAGTCCTTACTTGCTCAAAGCGAGCTCAACGGAGTCTCATTCGACATGGACTCGACAAGGAAGCCTGATTACGTGCTCGGAAACGCGCCTGATGAACTCACACGTCTAGATCGCCAGGCCGCGGCGATTGGACCCGCCACTCGCTTGTTGCTCCAGGCAGCGGGCATCGGACCCGGCATGCGTGTCCTCGATCTTGGGACAGGGCTCGGTCACGTGGCACGGATGATCAGCGAGCTGGTCGGTCCCGGTGGTGCGGTGGTTGGCGTCGAACGATCCGGCGAAGCGCTCGCCGTCGCGCGCGAACGAACCGAGCAGGCAGGCGCCACAAACGTGTCGTTCCTCGAAGGAGATATCACCAGCTGGCGCGGCGCACAGCCGTTCGACGCGATCGTCGAGCGTCTCGTCCTCTTTCATGCGGCGGATCCGGTAACGGTCGTCCGCCACCACCGTCAAAATCTCCGGCCGGAGGGGCTGTTCGTGGCAATCGATTTCGACATTGGCGCGGCCCGTTCCGAGCCCCCGCTACCGTTGATAGCTGATGCGGTGCGATGGATTGTCGCCGCATTCAGTGCGGGCGGTGCGTCGCCGCGGATTGGGGCACGCCTCGGGGTGATTCTCGAGCAAGCGGGACTGAAGAACGTCACAACCTTTGGCGTCCAACCATATATGCCGCCTCACAATCCGTCGAGTGCAAATCTCATCAGTAGTGTCGTGCGAAGTCTGGCGCCCGCGATCCTCCAGCACGGCATCGCAACGGCTGAAGAAATGGATCTTCCGACGCTCGAACAGCGGATCGCACAGGAAGTTCAACGCGCAAACGCCGTCGTGCTCATGCCGGCCGTCGCCGGCGCCTGGGGACTATCTAGCTGATAGGCCCTTCACCTGTTCACGCTGTGCCGCGAGGTCCCCAATCAACTTGGAGTTCTCTAGGATGCCCCGGCACTAGCGCGCATGGCTGCCATCTCTTCGCGGTTCGGACCATACAGACCGGGACACTGGCCGCCGGCCAGGCGGCACATCAACGTGAGCTGCCCACGATGGTGAATCCCGTGAGCCAGGATGTAATTCCACATGATGTCGCGAATGGTCATTGGCCCGCTGAAAAACTGAATCGACTGATCGAGATCCGCCGGTGTGAGCTTGCGGATTCGAGCAACCGCTTCGCGGTGAACCTGCTCATATCTCGGAGCGAGCTCGGCGACCGCGCGCGGACGTTCGATGTTGGGTGGTTTGGCACCCGACATGTTGAACTGCCGTTGATCGATCCCACAGCTGATGTACGCGTCGCCCTCCGCCAGGTGCCACGCCAGTTCGCCGAGCGATCGGCCAGTGGCGTCCGGTCGGAAATCGTACTGTGTCGCCGGAAGCGCTTGTAGCAGCTTCACGGTGCTTGCCGCCTCGCGGTCCCACGCAGCCAGAAACATCTCGAGTTCGTTGGTCGGCATAAATGCCTCCTTGAGGGCAAGGGAAAGGGACAAGGGAAAAAAACCGAAGGAGCGAATCTACTTCCGGAAGGGCGAAAGTGCAATTGGGAGCTACTGGCGCTTCAATCCCAGAGTGCGAATACGCTTATGGAGCGCCGTTCGTTCGGTGTCGAGCAGGCGCGCCGCGGCCGAGACATTCCAGTCCGTCTGATCCAAGGCCTGACGAATCCGATCTCGCTCGGCCGAATCCCGCACTTCTTGAAGTCCAGCGGCCACGCGTGGCGTCTGAGCGGACCGCACCTCGAGCGGAATCGCGTCGGCGGTAATTCGATCGCCAGGTGTGAGAATCGCCATCCGCTCGACGACGTTCTTCAGCTCGCGGACATTACCGGGCCATGCGTAACGTTCAAGTTGGACAATCGCCTCCGGCTCGATCATGCGAGGGCGGAAGTTGTTCCGAGCACAGAACTCCGATAAGAAGTACGGGACGAGCTCCGCGATGTCCTGCGACCGTTCACGCAGCGACGGCACCCGGATCGGGACGACACTTAAGCGATAGTAAAGATCCTCCCTGAAGCGGCCGTCCGACACGAGTTCGTCAAGGCGACGATTCGTGGCCGAGATGACGCGTGTCGTCACTCTGATCGTCTCTTCGCCGCCGACCCGTTGCAGCTCGCCACCCTGCAAAACGCGGAGCAGCTTCGCTTGCGAGGCCTCGTGTAAGTCGCCAACTTCGTCGAGGAAAATGGTCCCGCCATCGGCGAGCTCGAATTTGCCACGCCGCAGCGCGGAGGCACCGGTGAACGCTCCCTTTTCATGACCGAACAACTCGCTTTCGATCAATTCCGTCGGGATCGCGGCGCAATTCACCTTCACGAATGGACCGGCGGTAAACGGACTTTCGCGATGAATGTGCTCGGCGAGCAGTTCCTTGCCGGTGCCGGACTCCCCAGACAACAGGACCGTCACGTCGGAGCGTGCTACCTGGGCCGCCTGCTGCACCGCCTGCTGGAAGACCAGTGACGAACCAATCATCTTCGGCGCATCGCCAACCAGTTCGCGAAACCGCTGATTCTCGCGCTGAAGATGCGCCCAGTCGAGCGCGTTCTTGACGACGAGGAGGACGCGGTCGCGTGCGAGCGGCTTTTCCAGGAAATCGAACGCACCCATCTTCGTCGCCTGCACCGCATCTGACACCGTGCCGTGGCCGGAGATCATCACGACCACCGATCGGTCATCCGATTGCCGCACCGATCGCAGCACGTCAATGCCGCTGCCATCAGGCAGTCGAACGTCGAGCAAATACACGTCCGCCGCAGCCCGGTGTCGGTCGGCGACAAATGTCGCGACCGTGTCGTACACACTCACGCGATATCCTTCGCCCTCCAGGATCAATCGCAGCGAGCGTCCAATGTTGGCCTCGTCGTCGACGATGACGATGTGCGGTTTGCGCGTCATGACGGAAGCGACACTCTGAAGGCGGCGCCGCCCAGCTCACCCGGAATCACGATGATGTCTCCACCCGACAGCAGCGCGTTCTTTTTGGCAATCGACAAACCGAGCCCCATTCCCTGCTTCTTGAAGGTAATCGTCGGTTCGAACAACCGGGCGGACACCTCCTCGCTCAATCCCGGTCCGGAATCATGTATCTCGGTCGACACGCGTTGATTCTCCGCCCGCGTCAACACGACGACCGTGCCACCAGGACCGGCCGCTTCCGCCGCATTCTGAAGAAGATTGGTCAGGATGCCATTCACCAGATCGGCGTCCGCGCGCACACGCGGGCACGGCTGCGCGAGGCGAAGAACAAAGGTCACCGAAGGATGGACCCGCCGCAGCAGCGCAATCCTCTCTTTGGTAATCGCGTTGATGTCGAGATTCTCCGGATGCACCGGCGGCTCGCTGGCAAATTCGGAGAAGGCTCGAACCCGCCGCTCCAACGATTCGATTTCACTGACGACGATCTGCACCGCGTGATCCATGAACGCGCGGTCGGCGACGCCGTGGCGAGCCTGCATTTCTTCGACCGTAAGCCGGATTGGCGTCAGCGAGTTCTTCAACTCGTGAGCCGTCTTGCGCGCCAGCGACTGCCAGCTGGCCATTTGTGTCAGGTGCACGAGACGATCGCGGCTCTCCTCGAGTTGATCCGCCATGTGATTGAATGCGTCGATGGCACGCCCGACTTCATCGCGGGGCGGATCTCCGGGCGCGCTGCCCGTCGCCAATCGTCGCGACCAGTTTCCACCGGCGTAATCGGTGAGCGCGGCAGTGAGCTGCTGAATCGGGCGGCTGACACGATGCGCGATCAGCAGCAGCGGCAGCAGTGAAATGAACCAGGTCGCGCCCAGAAGTACCAGCAGCGTCAGCGTGAACCCGCGTTGGAGATCGCGCGCATCAATTGCGTCCACGACACGTCGCGTTTCTCGAAGCTGAGTTGACAATTGTTCCATGCTGATGCCGCCGAGGTCACGGCTGTAGATCTCGACGCTGCCGCGGTCAGCCGGCCCGCCGGTTCGACGCATGTAGTCCACCCGGTCACCGTTTTCGCCGGACACGCCAAAGCGCTCGAGTTCGCCGCTGTCCCAGAATGCGCGAACCGACTCGGGCCACTCGGCAGTGTTCGCCACCGCATATGTCGTCGGCCGTGCTCGGCCCGCGAGCGCATCCTCTTTCAAAGCGTCCCGCTCGCGCTGATAAAACTGCTTCGCCGTGGTCTGCAGGGTTCGAGACAGTCGATCGAGCTCGCCGGTTGTCGCATACCGCAGGCTGCGATCGAGGAGGGTCGTGGTAATCCAGATCGTCGCCACCAGCGGCAGCAACGTTGATGCGAGGAAGGCGCCGATCAACCGGGTGCGAAGAGTCATCGCAGACGCGACGAGCGGCGCGCCGGGAGGCTGAATGGACCGGCCTCGAGCGCGTGCGTCGACGAGTCAGTTTTACGGCGGCGGCTCAAGGCGTCAATCAGCCCTTGCAGCGAGTAGCTCGAGTCCTTCGAATCGGCGGGCGGGTCGGTGTCCAGCACGCGATATTCGAGCCGAACCCAGAACGGCAGATCACGGCCGAGTCCGCCAAGCGCGTTGACTGGAATCGCCACTTGATCGACGCACCACGCTTCTGCGGCAGCCAGTGCCAGATGTGAGACCGATTGCGAGCGCTTCTCCACCGTCGTCACGGCGAATCGTTCCTCCCACAAATCGTAGCTCAACGCGAAGATTCGTCGCGTCGCCGCCACCACCGATCTTCCAGGTGCAGGGAGAACCATCGCGGCGAGTTCTACCCGCACCGAGCGGCCGTCTTTCAATCGCGCCAGCGGATCGCCTGTGAGAAAGCTGAAGCCCTGCGCGCGAATTCGCACCGCGTCGCCGGCTGTGTCCACCGTCAAGGTCTGCGCCGATGATGGCACCGCCGCCAACACGAGCACGGTGAGCAGCACCGCTGCGACCCGTCGCGGCCCTACCACCGCGCCCCAACTCCTGGAATCCGAAGACCCAGCGCAACGATAGCGGTGAGATTGTCGGTGTTCAGCGGGAAACCGACGGTCAGAAACGCGGGACCTCCGTGAAAGCCGAAACCAGTGGACACGCGAACATGCTTTTCGGTGTTGGCGTCCCAGACCGAGCCGACGTCGAGAAAGAGCGAGACCCCGGTGTACCGATATTCGAGTGACGAGTAGATCATCCGGTTGCCACCGACCGGCGTGATCTCGTATTTGTCCCAGCCGCGAAGCGTCAGCGAATCGCCGAGCGCAAAACGCTCAAAGAGCGGCGCGTGACCGGTGATTCCTCCGGCCATGCCGGTCGCCTGGACGTGATGGCGTCCCAAATCAAATCGATACGTGCCCTGACCGAGGTACCTCGTGTAGGCGAGATCACTTTCGAGACTGCGAGAACCACCGCGGACACCGAAGCCGGCGACAGCACGATGTGTCGCATCGGATTTCTCTTTCCACTCATGGTCGAATTCAATCGACGCAACCGCGGCATTTGCCATCTGCGACTCGGTTGCCGGCGCAAGTGCTTTGAGTTCGGAGATGCTGACGCCGGCAGCGACGCTGAGGTCGGGCGTGATTGCAAACTTCAGCAACGGCGTGACAGTCGTTCGAGTGTCGTACGGAACTGGAATCTCCGAATGGAGCGGCAGCGCCCCCAGCGTCTGCGTACGCCAGTCCTGATCAAACCAGGACCACTCGAAGCTGGCGCCAAGCCTGCGCGTGCCGAGCTTCCTCGTCTCAAAGCGCAGGCCGACGCTCGAAGTCTCTTCGATCGAGTCTTCGGAATTGGCGAGCGCAAACATTGGCACGAAACGGATGGTGCGGTCGCCGACGTTGACGTCCCAGAACCCTCCCCAACCCTGCTCGGAGTGATAAAGGAGATTCGATCGGAGCGGCTCGAAGCGCAGCCACGGTGGCGGCTCTTTCTTGCGTGCCTCATAAAGGAGTTTGATGCGGCCAACCTCGCTGCCCTTTTCGATGCGTCGAGAGACGTCGTAACGCGGCAAATCGCGCTCGATGCTCTCCTGCAGTTTGTCGGCCTCGCCGGAGTCGAGTCGCTTGCCGACCACGGCCTTCAGATCCTCGCGAAGCGCCTCGGTCAATTCGGCGTCGGGCACGCCAGTGATGTCAGCTTGCTCGACGATGTAGCGTTTGTTGACGTTGTCGTCGCGCTCGGAGTCTTGCTGGCGGCCCATCACGAAGAAGACGCGCGCTTCTCCACCGGGCTCCATGACCGTCCGCACAGCGGCGACATACCGCGGCCGCTCCGCCTCGAGACGTGCCGCGAGTTCGTCGAGTTGTTCCTTTTTCAGCGGCGTTCCGGCGAGATTTCGGATTGCCTCGCGAAGGCCGGGACTCAGACGATCGATGTCGAAGCCGGTGACCTGCGCCGACGTGATGATCGTGCCTTCGGGTACAGAAGGTTTTTGATCGGTGGCTGCCTGCGGCGTGACCACGAGCAGCGTGAACAGAAGTCCAAGTGTGCGCATGCTCTCGGTGAGAGCAAAGAGTGAGCCCATTAGCAAGCCGTTTGCACCGAACAAGATAGCGCAATCGGAGTGTGATTGTTGGTCACACCTGTGCGCACGGGGCTACGCGAGGCGCGCAGCACGCAGTCAGGCGCGGTCTTCAGACCGCGCCGACCAGCCCCGTCTTCTAGTTGACTGTCTACCAGAGCAGGCCTACACTCTGGTAGGACGTCTACTAAACATGCCCGACGACGTGCCGATGTCGCTCCTGCAGGGAACCCTCGACATGCTCATCTTGCGGACTCTGATATTTGGTCCGCGTCATGGACACGGCATTGCCGTGACGATTCAGCGCACCTCCGGAGAGGACCTGCTCGTCGACCATGGGTCGCTCTATCCGGCGCTGCAACGACTCGAACGGCAACGTCTCATCAAGTCGAAATGGGGCGTGTCCGGCCTCAATCGGCGGGCGCGCTTCTACGAGCTCACGCGTGCCGGGCGAAAGAAACTGTCCGCGGAAACCGGAAAGTGGGAACGCATGGTTCGTGCGATCGGCCGCGTGCTCCAGCATCCGAACGAGGAAGAGGCCTGATGTTCTGGCGCCGCCGCCGGCTCGACGAAGAAATCGCCTCTCATCTCGACGAGGAAACCGACGACAACATCGCGCGCGGCCTTGATCCGGCGACAGCGCGCGCGGCTGCGTTGCAGACGTTCGGCAACGTCGAACGAACAAAAGAGATCGTCCGTGAGCGCAATGCGTGGTACTGGCTCGACACCCTCGCACAGGATGTGTCCTTCGCATGCCGATTGATCCGGCGGAGTCCGGTTCTCAGCGTCGCGATCCTCACCACGTTGACCGTGGGGATCGCGCTCAACATCAGCGTCTTCAGTCTGGTGAATGGGCTGCTGCTCCGCCCGTGGGTGCAAAGTGAACCGGAGACGTTTATCGGCGTGTTCGCTCGCTACTCAGGGGATTACAACCTCCGGTATTCGGATGGGGGAATCTCTCAGCCCGACTACGCGAGGTTCCGCGACTCCGCCGAGTCGCTTTCCGCGCTGGCGGCGTTCCGTCTGCTGAATGTTACGCTCACCGGCCCGCAGTCTGGCAGCATCCGGGCCGGACTCGTTTCGTGTGACGTGACCGACGTCGTCAGGCCCGATCCACCGATCATGGGTCGCTACCTCGTGACCGACGAGTGTGACCTGTCGAAGCCCGCGCATGTTGCGGTCGTCAGCGAGTCGGCGTGGCGTAGCCGTTTCGCCAGCGCCGGCGACATCATCGGGCGGACGATTTACCTGAACCGCCAGCCATTTGTGGTCGTCGGTGTTTCGCCGAATCTGATGCTGCCCGGGCCGGGCAATGACCCCGATCTGTGGCTGCCTTACACGATGCTCGGAGCACTACGGCCGTCGGACGATTACTTCGCCAATCCACGGGCGCAGTGGCTCGGCGTCGCCGGACGGCGGAAAGCGGCTCAGTCGCTGGAACAAGTTGAAGATGAGCTGCGCGCGATCGCGCGGACGGCAGATGAAGATGTGCCGGGCCGATCAATGACGGTAATCGTTACCGACGGCGCAGCGATCAATAACCCTTCCGTTCGCGTACGCGCGCCTGTGATTCTCACAATATTCCTCGGGACGACGACCGTGCTGTTGCTCCTGGCGTGCGTGAACGTGACCACGCTCCTCCTCGCCAGATCTGCGGCGCGGCAGCGGGAGATCGCGGTCCGTTTGTCGCTGGGTGCGGGCCGGATCAGGCTGCTGCGGCAGCTGCTCACCGAGAGCTTGGTACTCAGCGGCGTATCCGCGCTGGCCAGTCTTGCGATTGCCCAACGTGCTCCCGCGATCCTTTGGAACTCGATGGTACCGGGGCGACCGCCGTTTCATCTCGAGCCGGATTGGCGCGTGCTGCTGTACTGTCTCGCGATCGCCGTCATGGCGGGAGTGATCGCCGGCCTGTCTCCGTCGCTCGAATCGTTGAAGCCGCACGTATCCGAGTCGCTGAAGGGCAGCACCGGCGCTGTCACCTTCGCGGTCCGCCGGTCACGGCTTCGTAGCGCGCTCGTCGCGGTGCAGATAGCCTTGAGCCTCTTGCTCGTCACCGAGATCGTGTTCTTTGCAAAGACGCAGCAGCGATTCTTCTCGTACCAGCCCGGGTTTGAGACCGAACAGGTTCTCAACGTGACGTTTGCGTCCGTGCTGGCGGGCTACACGCCACCGGTCTCGTTCTATCAAGAAGTCGAGTCACGTGTGCACAATGTCCCAGGCGTCGTGCGGACAACCTTTGCGTCGATCGCGCCATGGGCCGGGCGCAATTCAACGACAGTCCGGGAAGTCGATGACACGCCGATACCAATCACGGGGGATTTTCGGGACGACCCCGCGCGGCGAGTCGTCACCGATAGCTACTTCAGCGCGCTCAGCATCCCGTTGATCCGCGGGCGGGTTTTCACTCGCGAAGAGTTGTCGAGCAAGGCGCCGGTCGTTCCGATCGTGATCTCAGAAGCGATGGCGAAACGATATTGGCCGGGGCAGGATCCGATCGGGCATCAGTTCAGGCTTGGCGATCGACGTCCGAGCACCCCACGCTCGCCGATCGCCCATCAGGTCATTGGTGTGTGCCGCGACGTGCAGAGTGTGAGTTATATCCAGGACGACGGGCCGTTTTATTACAGCCCTCTCGATGTGCAGCAGACCAAGCCACCTTACTTGTTCGTTCGTGTTTCGGGTGAGACACACATTCCAGCCGCGGCGATCGGCGAAATCGTTCGCAACGTCGATCCACAAATGGCGGTGACAGTCGCGACGCTGGCTTCATTAGTCGAGCAACAGGGAGAGCAATTGAAACCGCTCATGATGTTCGGAACAGCCGGAGGCTTCCTCGCACTGCTGCTGGCCTTGACTGGGGTGTACGCGGTAGTTTCGTTCTCGGTGAGCCAGCGCATGCGCGAGATCGGGATTCGAATCGCCCTCGGCGCACAGCGGGCATCGGTCATCGGATTGGTTCTGCGCTCGAGCGCCATGCCGGTCGTAAGCGGCGTTGCCGGGGGACTCGCCCTCATCCTTGTGCTCTCCGACGTCGTGGCGCCAGTCTTTCCCGGTACCAATCCGCGCGATCCGTTCACACTCATGGTCGTGTCATTGCTGCTTGTTGCGGCGGCGATCGCGGCCATCTGGATTCCAGCCAGGCGGGCGGCGGCACTCGATCCTCTCGTATCGCTCAGGTACGAATGACTCCCTAAATCAACAGCGTTCACTGTCACGCTGCATTGATTGTCCAAGAGATAAAAAGGAGAAAGGAGAAGGGAGAACTTGTTTTTCTCCTTTCTCTTTTCTCCTTTTTGTCTCTAAGTAGCGATCGCAGTGTGAGGGTGAGGGGGGTTGAATGAGTCCGAGTGTTAACTGACAACCACCATTGCCATCACGATCACTCATGACGAAGCGCGATGATCGGCTCGACGCGCGAGGCCCGTCGCGCCGGTCCGCCGCCGGCAACAATCGCGGCCATCAGGAGAATGGCCACCGCTGTCGCCACAGCACGCGGATCGTTGGGCTCCATCGCGAACAAGAACGATCCGACAAATTTTGACGTCGCCCGGGCAATCGGTACACCAAGCGCCAGCCCGATAACGGCGAGCACACAGACCTCGCGCATCACCATCCAGACGACGTTCCCCCGCCGCGCGCCGAGCGCAATGCGGAGCCCGATCTCACTCGTCCGGCGCTCCACCATGTACGCCATCGTCGCGTACAGCCCAACGCAGGCGATGACGAGTGCGAGAATGGCGAACGCGCTGCACAGCCTGGCAAAGACGATTTCCTGATTGATCGTCTGATCGATTTCAGCCGACTGCGTGCGCACGTTTGTGACTGGGACATGTGCGTCCGTGGCCTGAACGATTTGGCGAACGGCGGCGACAGAGTCGAGCGGGTTACCGGCGGTACGAACCGCAAACGTCATCTGTTGAATGTAGACAAATTGCGCGTATGACACGTAGACGACCGCAGGGACCTGGCCCTTCAGGCCTCCGTATCGCGCAGTTGCCGCGACTCCAACGATCTCGACGTCGACCGGTGCGCCGCGGGCAGCGATGCGGATTTGCCGTCCGATCGGATCCTGGTCTGGGAGCCAGGTCCTGGCGAACAACTCGCTCACGACGGCAACTTGTGCCGCGCCTTGCCGGTCACGGTCGTCGAATCCGCGTCCGCGCAGTATCGGAATCCGCATCGTCGTGAAGAAGTCGGGGCCTGCGAGCAGAAGGCGAGTGTCACTGGCTCTTACGCCGTTGACGGTAATCGGGTGTTGCCGGCCGGCCCTGATCAGCGACGCATGGGACAGCGTCACGCCGCTCACGCCAGAAATGCCGCGCAGCCGCTGCTGGAGATCGGCGTAAAACGACGCCGCCCTCGATTCCTGATATCCCGCCTGCAGCGGATTCAAATCAAACAACAACAATGCGTCTCGGTTGTAGCCAAGTGGAATCGCCTGGAGGTTCGACAGCGTGCGGACGAAGAGCCCTGCGGCAACAAGGAGGAGTAGGGAAATGGCGATCTGAGTCACGACCAGCAACTGCGTTAGCCGTAGGCGCGGCACGCCGCGACGCAGTCGTGCCCGCGGCTCGGTGGCCGAGCGCTCGTTGAGCGACGGAGTGAGCGTCACCTGCGTGGATTGCAAGGCGGGGACGAGGCCAAACAAAATGCCGCATAGCAGTGACAATCCCAACGTGACCAGGAGGACGTGCCAGTTCAATTCTGCGTGAAGTGTGAATCCTTCTTGACCGTTGGCGAGGAGTCGCGTCAGCACACTCATCCCCCACACGGCGATGAGAATGCCGAGGGCGCCGCCGACTGACGCCAGGAGAACACTTTCTGTGAGAAGCTGACGGACCAGCCGCCAGCGCCCGGCACCGATACTCAATCTGACCGCCATTTCGCGTTTGCGCGCAGCCGCGCGCGCGAGCAGCAGGTTCGCGATATTTGCACAGGCAATCGCGAGGATCAGACCGACGATCGCGAGCAGCACGTAAAGCGGCTTCGTGTACTTGCGCTTCAGGCTGTCGAGTCCCCCCTTGCCGTTCTCGAGACGAAGCACGGGAAGATTGGCGCGCTCGCGATCGGTCGCTGTTGTGGAGACCCACTGCGCAAAGGGTCCGGCCAGGGCTGCCTCGGCTTGCTCGATGCGCACCCCGGGACGCAGCCGGCCCATCATCTCGAGCCAGTAGTAATTCCCATCCTGAAAGGCCGCGGCGGCTTTCTCCAGTAGGAGTTTGGCCTGGAGTGGAAGGTAGACATCGGGCGCCGCGCCTGGATCGACGCCGAAAAATCTTGGCCCGGTTACGCCGGCGACGGTGACCGGCAGGTTGTTGATCAGGATTGCCTGACCAGCGGCTTCAGCCGCGCTGCCGAAGCGCCGCTGGCAATAGCCCATGCTGATCACAGCGACGAGTGGCGCGCCGGCTCGATCGTCAGTGTTATCGATCAGTCGTCCGGCGGCAGGTACGACCCCAAGTCCGCGAAAGAAGTCGCCGGTCACGTATTCGGCCGCCGCAAGCTGCGATTCCCCTTTCGCCATGACGGTCATGTTCCCTGCCGGCTGATAGGCAAAGATGCTCGAGAACACCGAGGACGACGACTGCTGTAGCCGTTCGAACGCCGGGAACGGGAAAATGCTTGCTGTGACGCCGCCACGATCCTTATAGGTTGAGCCGTCGATCGAGTGCAGGACGAACTCGGATCCGCCTCTCGCCCCCAGATTCATCGGCTTGCTGCGCCACTTGATCACGGCCAGCGCTCCCGGATCCTCGACCGGAAGCGCGCGGACAAGAATCGAGTCCATGAAGCTGTAGATCGCCGTGTTTGCGCCAATGCCGAGGGCAAGGGATAACGCGGCCAACGCGGTGAACGTCGGGTTGCGAGCCATCGTTCGCAAGCCGTACTTGATGTCCTGCGCGAGCTGCTCGAGTAGCATCCACGTCCACAATGTCCGCGTCTCCTCGCGGAGCCGAGTGACATTCCCCAAATCGCGGCCGGCAGCCGCTCGCGCTTGATCCTCAGGCAGGCCGTCCGCCCGCCGTTCCTCAGCTTCTTCGGTCAGATGGAATTGCAGTTCCTCGAGAAGCTCCTCTTCCTTCGTACGGCGCCGCATCCACCACGTGAATTTCTGCAGCATCGACATCAGCGCCCTTTCTCATCGAGCGGCTTCAACAGCAGTCCCATGGCACGAGCGAACGCGGTCCACTTTGAATGTTCGGTGGTGAGTTGCCTGCGTCCGAGCGGAGTGATGCGGTAGTAGCGGGCGCGTTTGCCTTTTTCCGACAGCGACCACGACCCCGCGATCCAGCCTCGCGCCTCGAGTCGATACAGAGCCGGATAGAGTGAGCCGGTTTCGACCTGCAGCAGATCTTCCGAGGTCCGCTGAATGTGCTTCGCGATCGCGTGACCGTGACTCGGTCCGGGAAGCAGCGTTCGGAGGATTAGAAGATCGAGCGTGCCGCGCAGCAGCTCGAGGCGGGAGTCGTCGTTCCGTGCCATAGCGTAGAAACTCTACACATTATTGTGTAGAGAGTCTACACTAACACAATTGGCTTCTGGCGAGGCCGACCGCCTCACCAGAACCAGCTTTCCGTCGGGACCGACTTGCTCATCTGGAGATTCCGTACCGCCACTTCGAGCGCTTGCACATCGATCTGCATCAGCCCGTCGCGCTCGGTCCGCGTCAGTGTGTAGCGTGCCAGCGTCGTCGCTCGATCAGCCTTGAACATTTGTCGAAACGTCGGATCGATGATCAGCTTTCCCAAGATTTGCTCGACAACTGGATTCATGGCGATCCCCTTTCTTCGGAAACGTCGCAGTTTCCGCCGCAGTCATTTTGGTGCGTCCATCCCGCTTCGACAGCCGGTCCGCCAGTCGTAACAAGCGAAGAGCGTCGTCAGCTTTCAGGTCCGGGCACTCGTTCCGCAGCCACAGCCGAAGTCGATCCAATTCGACGCCCGGCACACGCTTCTCGGCCATGCGGATCGCTGACAGGTAGGTCCGTTCTGGAAAGTAAAGGCTCCTCGCAAGTCGGATCAGCGTCCGGCGCGTGTCGCGATGAATCACCTGCTCCGCGACTGCCTGCGAAAAGGCGTACCGCATGTTCACGAGTGCATCGGATAGTGGCGACCTGGTCTCTGGATCGTAGGCGACGGCAAGTTCATCCTCGGCCACGAGTCGCGCATCACGAAACCAGCGAAAGATCGTGCCCACACCGATCATTCCGAAGCGGGACATCTCCACCGCACGGAGCGCGCCCATGCTGGCCGCTCCCAAAACAGTTGTGCCGGCTTGGATGGCTGCGAAGATCTCCAGGGGAGAAACTGCGAGGCTTTGCAGAAACTGGCCGTCGATGATGCCAACGATCGCAGGCTTCTCCTTCAAGACGGCGGTCAGATCACCCCGCCGGATTGGAGGAAGGTAGGTAGCATCCGGCAGAACGGATCGTGCCCTTGAAGCAGGCAAGCTCGGACCGACGAAAACCACCGTGCCGTTCATACGAGATACCGTCTTGCTCGCGGACCGAGGACGATGAGATCGGGATCAAAATGCCGAGCGGACCAATGCTCGAGCCCGGGTACGATGACTTTTACCACAGGGACGCCAACTTCAGAGCGCGTCAGGTCGACGACGATGATCTGCTTCAGGCCGGCTGACTCGAGCTGGAGTGACATGAAGCGGATGTCATCCAGGACATCGTGCGTTCGGTACGTACGAATCGCTGCGAATGATTTCGTGGGCCCGTTCGCAAACCACAGGCTCTGCGATGGTCTGTCCGCGCGCCCATCGCGCTCGCCCACCCTGTCGATGTCTTCCCTCACACCTTGAAAAATCGTCAAGCGGCTCTGAGCCAGCTCCGTAAGAGCTCTCGTCACCGCGACGCGCGCGTCTGGATGAGTGCCGAGCCCGTTGTGGAAATGCGTTCGACCTGCTGCTGTTTCCCAACCGGCCGCCACGAACGTCGGGACTCCCAGATCGGTCGTGATGTCTCGTATTACGAGGCGAACACCGGCCGCCGCAAATCGTCGTGCCAGCCTGAACGCCACGGCGGGGAGCGTTTCAATTTCGATAATTGGAAACGGCTCGCTCTCCGGAGTTGCATCGCGTATCTGTGACATGGGGCAGGCGCACCCTGCCCTGATCGCCGACGCCATGGCATGAATGCGTGGAACCAACATCCCCCGAACGATCGCCAGCGTCCACGCGTCTCTCTCAATCGCCTCCGCGAGGCCATGACACACGGCTTCTTCGATCGTGTTTCCCGACGCCAGACCATTCGTGCTGCCGCGAAATATCTGCCGACTGCGATCGTCACGTCGAGGCTTGACCACGGCGCACGCCGGAACCCACACCACTTGTTCTGATCGCAACTCCGTCCCTACGAGCCATTCGAGCCGCAGCGTCTCTCTGTAGCTCACCCTGGGATCGAGAAACAGACACCGCGGGTCAATGGCACGGGCTTGGCGACGGAGCGTTCGATAGCTCTCGTAGGTAGGCGTGTGAGGCGGGCGTTCGCAGCAGTAGTGCTCGATCGCCTCCATCATGGCTCCCGCTCTCGCCTGGCTTCGCGTCGGCCCTTTGCCGTTTTGGACAGAAATGGACGAATCGTCTGGAATTGGCCGAACCGCCGCCCAAACGGGGATCCCCACGTAGTCCAATCCGGTGACATCTGCGAGACGGGTTACGCCAATGACATCCATGACCGAACGGACGCGGCAGCAGGTCACGCGTGGTGGGACCACACGATGGTTCCCGCTGCCGCCATGTTTCAAGGCGCGCTTCAACCGCAGCGGACGCACGGGGGCTGCTGGAAGGCGTTTGAGATCCGTAACGGCCCTCTTGTCCGATCATCTCTTATGCTCAACCCCACTGGCGTGCAAACTTTTACCTATCCATTCG
>Ga0075421_100003192_pt1 | contig 19606 bp, 19 predicted proteins | sample SoiMetdeltSBSDD5_FD_75292 | JGI IMG/M metagenome (GOLD analysis project Ga0075421, IMG submission 75292) | Bulk soil microbial communities from a Populus tree surrounding site in Tennessee, USA - Soil MetaG P. deltoides SBSDD5 | ecosystem: Environmental > Terrestrial > Soil > Tree plantation... | reverse complement strand
TTTCAAGGAATCCGTCTTCTTCTGCATACCTGAAACCGTTGCCGCTGTGGCGGCCTTCGATCGGACGAAAATCCGAGTGTGCATCGAGGTTAATCGAATTAATTTGCGCCAAAGGGATGCTGCCCGCCTTATGCAGGCCTTTCGCAGCGCCCTTGATAAGCGGATACGCGTTATTGTGACCGCCGCCGATGGCTATTGGAATTTTTCCTGCTGCCGTAATCGTTTTCACCAGATTCTCTACTTCGTCATCAATTGTAATTACGGCATGTCTGTACGCATCTGTTTTTTCTTCCGTATCATATGCATTCTGTTCGATCAATAGCTTAAGGTCGTTAAAGTCAAAAAAACCAAGCAGTAACACCTCATCACCAGAAAAAAAATCGTTGCTCTGTATGTTCAGGAATGCAGACAGAAAACTGTTCCATGCAGTGTCAGCGCCCCCCAGTCCCATGTTTGCACGTATGCCTATATCTTCCGGGATTCCGAAGAGAACATAGGGGCACGTTGAATTCTCAATGGCTGCGGCTGTATTTAATCTGTCTTCCGCAACATGAACCCGTTCTCCCACTCTTGTAACAAAGCGGCGGACAGTTGTATAAGATAAAATGTCTTGTCTTGAGAATATCCTGAAATGTTTCATCAATCAAACAATTTCTCCTTTAACAATGGTTTTGTCAATTTGTATTGTGGAAAACGAATATGGAATATATGCAATTGAAGGAATGTGTTTTGTTATAATAAGATCCGCTTTCTTACCAATTGCAATGCTACCTGTCTGACGCTGCAGTTCAATGGCGCATGCACCATTAAAAGAAGCAGCATTAATAGCCTCTTCGGGAAGCATTTTCATGCCGATGCAGGCCAGCGAAACCACAAAATTCATATTGTAACCCGGTGATGACCCTGGATTGCAATCGCTGGCAAGAGCAACAGCACACCCTTCATCAATTAGCTTTCTCGCCGGTTGGTAGGGCATTCGTAAAAAGAATGCCGCAGATGGTAGAAGGGTGGCGATTGTTTCCGAAGATTTAAGAGAGCCGATAGCGTCATCGTCCATCACTTCGAGATGGTCTGCACTAACAGCTTTCAGCTTTACGGCAGTCTGCACCGCTCCTCCCGCACTTAACTGGTTGGCATGGATCTTTGGTTTTAGCCCAAACACCATACCCGCTTTGCAAATACGTTCCGTTTCTTCGTTGCTGAAAAAACCCTGCTCGCAAAATACATCGATATACTCAGCAAGCTGTTCGCGGCCGATCGCGGGAAGCATCTCGTCAATAATCAGCGCTATGTATTTTTCCCGGTGCTCCTTATATTCGGCCGGAATAGCGTGTGCTCCGAGAAAAGTTGCTTTGATCGTGAGCCTCGATTTATTTTTTAGTTTTTTAATCACACGCAACATTTTCAACTCACCTTCTAGCGTTAACCCGTAACCGCTTTTTATCTCAATGTTAGCTGTGCCCATCAGCGCGGCTTCGTTCAATCTTTTATAGGCATCGTTGAAAAGCTGGTCTTCGCCTGTTTCATTGAGCTTTCGCGCTGAATTCAATATCCCTCCGCCCCTTGCTGCGATTTCAGCGTAAGAGAGACCGCGGATCTTATCGACAAATTCTTCTTCCCTGCTTCCGGCATACACAAGGTGCGTATGGCTGTCGCACCACGCAGGTAAAACTGTTTTTCCCGAAGCATCGATATTATTTTCAGGAATACTTTTGTTCTTTAGTTCCTCCATCCTGCCAAACCCCGATATTTCTTCTCCTTCGATGATGAGCCAGGCATCATTTATCGATGGCAGCATACCAAGGTCTTTTTTTCTGAGAGGATCTACCGCGTTCCTGATGCCTGCAAGCTGTTTGATATTGGTAATGATGGTAGATGACATATTATTTCAGCCGGTCTTCGATGTTCAGGCGGTGTTTCCGCGCGGTATCTTTTGCAATGTCGTATCCGGCATCCGCATGTCGGATCACTCCTATTCCCGGGTCGTTCCTTAAAACTCTCCGCAGGCGCTCTGCAGCATCATCTGTTCCGTCCGCCACAATTACCATTCCCGCGTGAATGCTGTATCCCATCCCTACTCCACCACCGTGGTGTAAACTAACCCAGCTAGCTCCTGCAGCAGTATTCACAAGTGCATTTAACAGTGGCCAATCGGCAACGGCATCGCTGCCATCCATCATTGCCTCTGTTTCGCGGTTCGGTGATGCGACAGATCCTGTATCCAGGTGATCTCTCCCGATAACGATCGGTGCTTTTATTTTACCCTGTTTCACAAGTTCATTAAAAGCTAAACCTGCCTTTTCTCTTTGTCCCTGACCGAGCCAGCATATTCTGGCTGGTAACCCCTGAAACGCTATTTTTTCTTTTGCCAGTTTTAACCAACGCTGCAATGAGGCCTCTTCCGGAAATAATTTTAAAATAGTTTCATCAGTAACCGCAATGTCGCGCGGATCGCCGCTCAGGGCGGCCCAACGGAACGGACCTTTCCCTTCACAGAACAATGGTCTTATATATGCAGGAACAAACCCGGGAAACGCAAACGCGTTTTTCAATCCTCTTTCCGCTGCACGGGCGCGTATGTTATTACCATAATCGAAAGTTATTGCGCCTCTGCTCATTAATTCCAGCATCAGTTCAACATGCCGGTACATTGATCTTCCTGCAAGTTCGAGATATTTCGCCGGATCTTTTGTTCTTAGCTGTTTCGCCTCTTCGTACGAAATTTCATGGGGCCAGTATCCGATCAGCGGGTCATGCGCTGACGTTTGATCTGTTAATGTATCGGGAACAATATTTCTTTCTGCCAGCTTTTCCAGGAGGTGTACCGCATTGCATAGAACGCCAATTGATAAGACCTCTTTATTTTTTTTCGCCTCAACCGCCTTATCTATTGCCTCATCAATATTTTCCACCATCAGGTCGAGATACTTTGTTTCGAGACGCTTTTCGATACGCCACTTTTCTACCTCAGCGGCAAGGCAAACACCATCATTCATCGTAATTGCAAGCGGCTGCGCTCCACCCATGCCACCTAACCCGGCAGTGACATTTAGCGTGCCCTTAAGTGACCCGTTAAAATGCTTGTTTGCAATTGCCGCATACGTTTCATAAGTACCCTGTACTATTCCCTGTGATCCTATATAGATCCACGAGCCCGCGGTCATTTGTCCATACATCATCAAACCTTTCTTTTCAAGCTCATCAAAATGTTCCCATGTTGCCCATTTCGGAACCAGTTGCGAATTTGAAATAAGCACGCGCGGAGCATCCCTGTGCGTCTGCAGCATAGCAACAGGCTTACCGCTTTGTATGAGTAGCGTTTCGTCGTTATTCAGATCTTTCAGCGCCCTGATGATAAGATCCAGGCTTTCCTTATTTCTTGCTGCCTTGCCACGCCCGCCATATACGATCAACTCTTCAGGTCGTTCGGCTACTTCGGGATTCAGGTTATTACGCAGCATGCGTAATGCCGCTTCCTGTATCCAGCCTTTGCATTCTATCGGTTGCATGTGTTGTTTTTCTTTGATTGTCGATTTTCGTGAGGCGTGAAGCGTGATGCGTGAGGCGCTCTTACTTCATTCATTCTACACTCCGAATTCCCCGAAGCCCTCATTCAATTTAATACCCTTCGTCAACGCAAACTCATCACACCCATGCACAAACGAAAAATCACTTATAAGCTTTGTTGTTTTTTCTATATCATCTGCAAATATCCTGTCTTCACTGGCGAACGAAACGTGGTTCCTAACAAATTCATGCGCAAACTCAAGCATTTCGCTGCTCTTTAGCGGCCTCCTGAATTCGATTGCCTGGCATGCGGTTAACAGCTCTATACCGAGTATATATTCGAGGTTATCTATTATTTTATTCAGTTTTCTTCCGCTTATGCTGCCCATGCTCACATGGTCTTCCTGTCCCAGCGACGTAGGTATGCTGTCGGCGCTTGCCGGGAAGCACAGCGTTTTATTTTCAGTAACTAGCGCCGCAGTGGTGTACTGCGGTATCATAAACCCGCTGTTCAATCCAACATCGTTCATCAGCAATAAAGGCAATCCCCACTTTCCTTCCAGCAGCAGGTAACATCTTCTGTCGGCAATGTTGCCAATTTCGGCTGCCGCTATCGATGCGTAATCGATAGGTAACGCGAGTGGCTGCCCATGAAAATTTCCTCCGCTTACGGTGTCAGTGGAGGAGAATATTACAGGGTTGTCCGTAACCGAGTTAAGTTCAATTTCTGTAAGCTCCTTGAGATGGATCCATGCATTTCGTGAGGCTCCGTGCACCTGTGGCATGCACCTCAATGAATATGGATCCTGTACTCTGCCACAATCGATGTGGCTCTGCATGATGTCTGAATTTTTGAGGATGAGCCTCAGGCGTTGCGCTACCAGCTTATTACCCGCGAATGGCCGTAATTCGTGAAGTTTTGAATTAAACGGTGCCTGCGTTCCAGTAAGCGCCTCCAGGCTCATTGCCCCGATAATATCTGCAGCTTCCAGGCAATTATGCAATCGCTGCACCGCTTTTACCGCGTATGCCAGAATAAACTGCGTTCCATTTATCAGTGCGAGCCCCTCTTTCGGTCCAAGTTGAACGGGTGAAATGTTTTCTCTTTTCAGCATTTGCTGACTACTGATCCTCTCCCCTTTATAAAAAACTTCGCCTAGCCCTACCAGTGGCAGGAACAGGTGAGCGAGCGGTGCAAGGTCGCCCGACGCACCGACTGAACCTTTCTCAGGAACTACCGGAAGAACATCATTGTCGATATGCCAGATTATGCGTTCAAGTGTAGCAAGCTGAACGCCCGAATAGCCCTGCGCAAGAGAATGCACTTTTGTTATTAGCATGAGTTTTGACACTTCGCCCGGAACCGGATCGCCAACGCCTACGCTATGACTTTGCAGTATCTTATATTGTAACAGTCTTGTGTCTTCGTCTGATATGCCTGTATTCGCCAGTATGCCGAACCCCGTGTTGATTCCATAAACCGTTCGCTTAGCATCTACAATGTCCTGAACATTTTTTTGACTTTGATTGACGCGGCTTACAGTGTCGGCAGACAGTATGGCTTTTATTTTGCCATTGGCAATAGCAAGAGCGATACCGGAGGTAAGATGGCCGCTCCCATAGTTAAACGTTTGGCTCATGGCGGGCAAATTTATGCCTTATATTTGATCATCAAATTTCTCTTATGAGCGCCAACACTGATGTTATTAACGAATTACGTAGCCCTTCAATGAAAGCTACAACCGGCGTGCAGCTTTCGATAATGATGTTCTTTGAATACTTTGTTTGGGGCGCCTGGTATGTTACGATGGGCACCTATATGTCGGAGCACCTTCATTCGTCTGGTGTGCAGATAGGTGCGGCGTATAGCGCGCTGGCGATCGCAACGATGATCTCACCGTTTTTCGTGGGCATGATCGCAGACAGATACTTCTATGCACAAAAGCTCAATGGAGTACTTCATCTCATAGGAGCGGCTCTGCTATACCTTGCCATTAACGTTTCTGACAATGCGATCTTCTACTGGATCATACTCGTCTATTCGCTTTTGTATATGCCCACCATCGGATTAACGAACAACGTTGCTTTCACACAGATGCACGACCCCGGCAAACAGTTTCCGGCAATACGCGTATTCGGAACGTTAGGATGGATTGCAGCAGGATTTGTAATAGGACAAACAGGCTGGGAGAAAACACCCAACACATTCATACTCGCAGCTGTTGTTTCTGCTATTTATGGATTATACAGTTTTACACTTCCTTCAACTCCACCAAAAGCTAAAACGGCGGAACGCACTTCATTTGCGAAATCAATAGGCGCAGAGGCAATGGTATTGTTTAAAGACAAGTCGTACCTGATCTTTTTTATCGCCGCCATACTCATATGTATTCCGCTGGCATTTTATTACGGTTTCGCGAATTTGTTTCTTGTCGAGAAAGGAATGGAAGACGCAGCGGGTAAGATGATACTCGGACAAATTTCAGAGGCGATATTTATCCTTGCAATTCCATTTCTGTTTAACCGCATCGGTGTAAAGAACATGCTGATCATGGGTATGACCGCATGGGCTCTCCGGTATTTTGCTTTCGGTAACGGCGACACCGGTGCAAATCTGTGGCTGTTGTACGCAGGAATTATATTACACGGCATTTGCTACGACTTTTTCTTTGTAACGGGTTACATGTACACCGAAAAGAAGGCCGGAGAAAAAATCAAGAATTCAGCGCAGGGGCTTTTCACGTTTGCAACCTATGGCGTGGGTATGTTCATCGGTACCTGGTTCTCGGGTTTTGTAGTGGACAAATATAAAATTGAAGGTGGCCACGATTGGCTGAAGGTATGGTCGGTACCGGCTTACATTGCCATCGGTGTATTGTTTTTATTTATCTTATTTTTCAGAGACAGGAAGAACAAGCCAGGAAATATAGTTGCAGACGCGACTTGATTTTTCATCTCTGGATATTAAAATACCTTTTCAAAAAAGCTATTACATGCAAAAGATAGCAATGCTAGGCTCGGGCTTTATCGGTAGATTCTATGCAGATTCTTTACAAGGCCAGCGCAGCAAAGACAAGATCGTAAGCATTTATTCAAGAAAAGAAGAAAGCGCCAGAAAATTCGCAACAGACTATAACGTTGGGCATGTTACTACAAACATGGAAGAATCTGTCGCGAACCCGGAAGTAACAATAGTGTGCATCGCTTTGCCCAATAACCTGCACGAAGAAGCGGTGATGCTCTGTTGCAAGCATAAAAAGGCAGTAATGGTTACAAAGCCATTAGCCAGGAACGCAGAGGAAGCGAAGCGCATGCTCCAGGCCGTTGAAAAAGCCGGCATCTTCAGCGGTTACCTGGAGGACCTGTGTTATAGTCCCAAATTTCTTAAAGCTATTACAGAGGTGAGAAAAGGGGCCATCGGAAAAGTGCTGTGGGCGAAATCACGTGAGGCTCATCCGGGTCCGCACAGCGATTGGTTCTGGAGCAAGGAACAGGCAGGCGGTGGATGTATCCTGGACCTCGGCTGTCATTGCATTGAGATTGCCCGCAATTTTATCGGCAAGGATATAAAACCTGTAGAAGTGATGTGCTGGGCCGATACCCAGGTGAAACCCATAGAGGCGGAAGATCATGCAATAGGACTTGTGCGTTATGAAAATGGCGCGATAGGTCAGTTTGAAACCAGCTGGACCTTCCGGGGAGGCATGGATCTTCGTGATGAGGTAATGGGCACGGAAGGCACAATCTGGATCAACAACTTTTTACGGACAGGTTTTGAAATGTTTTCGACTGGTAAAGGCTCAGCTTATGTTGCAGAAAAAGCAGAAAGTAACGCCGGCTGGTTATTTCCCGTTGGCGACGAAGTGAACGACCTTGGCTACAACCATATGTTTAATGATATGTTCCGAGCATTTGAGAATGGCCGTGAGCCTCTCGAAACAATTTATGACGGGTATGTTGTAAACGCGGTAATGGACGCCGCATATCGCTCTGCTGCTTCAAAAAAATGGGAGCCCGTTGATCTTGCGATATGGCGCGGCAAAGAAGGGTTGTCGAAAGACAATGTTCTTACGGAATACGATAACGAGCACTACCTGGTGAAAGAGGAGTTGACGCATTATGGTGAGAAAAAAGTTATACTGAAAGAGAAATCTTCAGGGAAGATTGTTGAGAAGATAGTTTGACTGATCTGGATGCAGCCAAAGTTCATTCGGTTGCGTACCAATCTTCAAATTGAGCATTGGAAGCACGGCTGGTAAAAGTTTTCTTCAACGTTGTCTTCTCCCCGTTTATAACTTCGAATGAGGTATAAGAGTATGCGAATTTTCCAACAGATGGACTTTCGTCTAATATAACAAATACAAAATATTTCCCCGCCGTCGTTCTTTGTGACACCAGTGCATCTAGTAAATGATAAGAGGCACTTTCTAAACGATCTGAAGTCTTGTCAGTAGCATACCCGTCTACGGCGTCTGAAACAGAAAGGATTTCATAATTTTTATTGTCAGCTTTCCAAACGTGCATGATCGCAACAGGAGCAGGGTTTTCAATAATTTGTCCCGTCGATAATTTATCATTAAATCGGACGTCAATGGAAAATCCTGTGAAGTCAGTTCTTTGTCTTTGTTTCCTTTCGTATTTTGTACATGTAACAAACAGTAACATCAGAACCGGAAATATGATTCTTGTCATGATGAAAGAGATTTTAACCGGGGCCTTAACCCAAATTTAAATCCTTAATTATCCCCTGGATCCTGTCATTTAACTCCTTCTCAACATTTTCGAAATTCCCGACACTGTCGAGCGTTGAGTTCACACTGAAATAAAACTTTATTTTCGGTTCAGTGCCGGAAGGTCGTGCGGAAATTTTTGATCCGTCGGCGAGTATAAATTGCAGCACATTCGATTTGGGCAGTTTTATTTCCCAGTCCGCACCTGTCTGCAAATTCCTTCCCCTGCGCATTTCATAATCCAACAACTGTACAACAGGAGATCCGTTTATTTTTTTAGGAGGATTATTCCTGTACGATTCCATCATCGCTGCAATCTCCTTCTGGCCGTTCATTCCCTTTTTCGTAATGGAAATCAGATGTTCCTTATAAAATCCATGCTGCACATACAGGTCTATCAGTTTATCATACAGCAACCTGCCCTTATCTTTTTCATATGCCGCCATCTCGCAAAGCACAGCTACCGCAGCCACCGCATCTTTATCACGCAACTTCGATCCTACCATTAATCCATAACTCTCCTCTCCTCCTATCACATAATTTTCGCTCGCCTCTTTTTCCCTTATCAGTTCTGCGATCCATTTGAAACCCGTAAGCACGTTATAACACTTTACGCCGTTCGCCGCCGCAATTTTGTCGATCAGGTCTGAAGTAACAATCGTTTTGACCACCATGTCGTTCGACTTTGCAATTCCCTTTGCTTTCCTTGCCTCGATCATGTAATTGAATGCAAGTACTGCAGTCTGGTTACCATTCATCAGCACCCAGTTTCCTTTCCTGTCCTTAACGGCGATGCCTACACGATCTGCATCGGGATCAGTACCAAGCAATATGTCCGCATCAAGCTCCTTCGCCTTTTTCAAGCCAATGGCCATCGCCTCACTTTCTTCGGGATTGGGATATCCAACAGTAGGGAAATTACCATCTGGCGTTGCCTGTTCCTCAACGATTGTAACGTTTCTGAAGCCGAACATCTCAAGTGCTTTCGGCACCAGCTTAATACCGGTTCCGTGAATAGGAGTATAAACTATCCTGAGATCCTTCTGTTTTTCGATTACCTCCGGATACACTGAAAGTGACCTCAGCATTTTCAAATATTGCTCATCCATTTCACTTCCGATGATAGTGATATTACTTTCACCACCACTCCACTTTACATCATCTACGGATGCAATTTTTTCTACCTCCTTAATCACATTTTTATCATGCGGAGGAACGAGCTGGCCACCATCGCTCCAATATGCTTTGTATCCGTTATATTCTTTTGGATTGTGAGAAGCTGTGATCACAACACCGCCCTGGCATCCCTTGTGCCGGATGGTGAACGATAATTCAGGGGTTGGGCGAAGGTCTTCAAAAAGAAATACCTTAATGCCATTTGCCGCCATCACATTGGCAACGATCTCTGCAAACTTCCTGCTGTTGTTTCTGCTGTCGTGCGCAATGGCAACCCGCACTATTCCTCCCGGATATGTTTGTTTCAGATAATTCGCATAGCCCTGCGTTGCCATGCCCACTGTGAATTTATTCATGCGGTTGGTACCCACACCCATTATTCCTCTCAACCCACCCGTCCCGAATTCCAGGTTACGGTAAAATGCATCGGCAAGCTCATTGGGATTTTCATTTTCCAGCTTTTTTATCGACTGCTTTGTCTCTTCATCAAGATTTCCATTCAGCCACGCAGAATATCGTTTCCTGATTGCTTCATCCATAAATTCAATCGTTTATAATAGCAATATAAAACATTTACCTTTACTCAAGGGTGGTAAAAAGAACCGTCATACTGTTTTGCCTTCAATCCATTATCCTGAATGCTACTGCACAGGGCGACACTACAATCGCACCGACCTTCAATAGTAAAAAGCTGATCATAGTAGCCGGCGCCAATGCGGCATTCTATACAGGTTCGTTCATAGCATTGAACAGGGCGTGGTACGCCGATTACGACAAAACGAAGTTTCATTTTTTTAATGATATTCCTGAATGGAATCAGATGGACAAGGCCGGACATGTGTGGTCAACATATCAGGTAAGCAGGTTATCCAAAGAGATGTGGCAATGGACCGGACTAAACAAAAATACATCTGCCCTGCTTGGAGGTGCAAGCGGAATGCTTTACCAAAGCATAATCGAAATACAGGACGCCTATTCGACAGAATGGGGATTCAGCTGGACCGATGTAGGAGCGAATCTTGCCGGGGCAGGTTTGTTTGTACTACAGGAGATTTCGGGTGACCAAAAAGTTTCGGTAAAACTCACGTACTGGCCAAAGAAATATCCGCCAGAATTAATTGGAAGAAGAGACCAACTTTTCGGTAGTTCATTTGCTGAACGGGTATTGAAGGATTATAATTCTCAAACGTATTGGTTAAGTGCCAACGTAAAATCGTTTTTTCCTGATTCACGATTGCCGCCGTGGTTAAATATCGCTTTAGGGTATGGCGCCGATGGCATGTACGGCGGCAGATCAAATGTCTGGACGGATAAGGAAGGTGTAACGCACGATTATACCAGTACCAGGCGCGTACGAAAGTTCTTTATATCTCCTGATATTGACCTGACAAGAATACACACACGAAGCAAAGTATTGAAGAAGGTGTTCTTTGTATTGAACATGGTGAAGGTGCCTGCGCCCTCATTAGTTGTCGCGACCGGAACAAAACTGAAATTGGTAATCAGGTGACTCTGACTATTTCATCCACGCATCCCTTTCGTCGGGATTGAACTTCCAGGGCGCGAAGTTGTTTTCAATATTTGAATTCATCGCGTTCCACTCCGCAGGCGCATTGCTCTCTTCCATGATAAGTGAACGGCGCAGTTCCATGATAATTTCGAGAGGACTTATACTAACCGGACATTCCTTTACACATGCCTGGCACGTAGTGCATGCGCGCAGTTCTTCAACGGTAATGTAGCCGTGCAGTAGTGTTTTTCCATCGTCTTTGAACTCGCCGTGCCTGTTAATATTTTTCCTGACATCCTCCATACGGTCGCGCGTATCCATCATGATCTTGCGCGGCGACAATAATTTACCGGTTTGGGTAGCGGGACACGCAGCGCTGCATCTTCCACATTCAGTGCAGGTGTAGGCATCCATCAGATTGCGCCAGCTGAGATCGAAGATATCTTTCGCTCCGAATTTATCAGGGGGATTGGCATTTGCCGGTGCAAGCTCAGGCTGCATTGCATACAACACCTCATTCTGCACCGCCGGCATATTTTTTATTAGGCCCGATGGGTATAACCTCGTGTAGTAGGCATTGGGAAATGCGAGTACGATATGTAGATGTTTGGAGAATGGCAGGTAATTAAGGAATGCAAGTATTCCAACAATATGCATCCACCACGCAGTTCGTTCGACAGCTATCAATGTTTCGTCACTCATGCCCGAAAACAACGGATGCAACCACGATGAAACCGCGAAATTTCCCGTGATAAAACTTGCATAATGCTCACTTCCCCTTCGCTGTAATTCTGTGTCGGCTGCATTCATGGTGAGCAGAAACGTCATCAGCAGAATTTCAGTAATCAGGATGTAATTGGCGTCGCTGCGCGGCCATCCGTCGAGATCATGGCTGATAAATCTTCGAAGCTTTAAGACGTTGCGGCGCGCGAGAAATGCGATGCAGACAAGAATTACTCCCAATGCGAAAAATTCGAAGAAGTTGATCAGAAAAGTATAAAAGCTGCCAACGAAAGGGGCAAATAGCCTGTGTGTTCCGATCGCGCCGTCAAGGATTATCTCCAACACTTCAATATTAATGATCAGGAACCCCGCATAAATAATAAAGTGAAGCAAGGCCACAAGCGGTTTACGAAACATCTTCTTTTGTCCGAAGGCAAGCAGCCACACGTTCTTCCACCTTTGGCCGGGATGGTCGGTGAAGTCTTCATCCTTTCCCAGATGAATATTCGCTGAAATTTCCCTCACCTTTTTTGAAAACAACCATATCGCGATGGCGAGGGTAAGGATAAAAAGGATCTGTTGCAGGTATTGCATTCAACATATGATTGTATGCTAAGATAGGATTAAACTATTTTACTGTTATTATCACAGGAGCGGCTAATTTTGATCAAATTTTTGATATGGCCAGAAAGGACATACTGGATAAGGATAGCATAAAAATGAAACTGGAGCGCATGGCACTCGAGATTATTGAAAACAACCTCGATGAAGACAGTATCATTCTTGTTGGCATCGAAGAGAACGGAAGCGTGATTGCCCGCAACATGGAAAGGCTGTTAAAAGAATACAGTCCACTTAACATACAGCTTGTTAATCTCAGGCTCGATAAGAAACATCCCGGTGAAATCCGGTTAAGCGAGCAGATAGACATTACGAATAAAGTTATCGTGCTCGTAGATGATGTTGCGAACAGCGGTAAAACGATTTTATATTCCCTTAAGCCGTTCCTTGAGTTTCATCCAAAGAAGATCCAGACCCTTGCACTCGTGGAAAGAACACACAAAATATTTCCGGTAAACCTTGATTACAAAGGCTTATCAGTTGCTACTACCGTGCAGGAGCACATTTTTGTAGAGGTGAAAGATGAAGACGTTGTTGGCGCCTACCTAACTTAAATATCTTTTTTCCGAAGCACTTTTATTGTGAGTATAACGGCGGTCACCAGGAATATGCTTCCTATTATCCAGTGCAGTATCTTTTGATTGGTATTTAATACGTCTACAATAAATCTTCCACCAAAAATAAAAACGAGATTTCCTATAAAAGTGCCTAAGCCTATTCCGGTAATGTATGTGTTGTAATGATCGCTTTTGTGCTGTAACACATTTTTCGTGAAAAGTACTGTGCTCCACCCGAACCAGAACGGGATCTGCACCGGGTTCAAGGCGCTCATAACAACACCCAGCCAGAACCTGTGCATACCGCCCGATAACAAAACATTCTTCTTAACGGCAGGATCTGCGGCGGCTATATAGCTGGAAACCGCAAGGGCAAGAATGATCACAATAGAGATCCACTCCAGCCACCTGAAAAGCCTTTTGTGCCTAAACACCCAATTCATGGCCACGAGTGAAACTCTCACATAGCATACTTCCACCAGCAAAGCTCCCAGTACAAAATACATCGCAGGCGGAACGCCATCGGTGATGGCTATCTGCATGGCAGCAATGTTCAATGTTCCCAGCGGCAGCGTGCCCAGGAAACTGATCGTTAAACCAGTAATAAATATGCGAAGGAGATTCATTCTTTGATCAATAATAATTTCTTCGAATGCTCTTTATCGTCACTTAACATCTTCAAACCCTCCTTCACTGTCAGATACTGTACTCCTCTTTTATGATTCATCCTGCTTACCTTATTTAAGATAATCCAATGCCTCACGATTTCCTTCCAGGCGAAAAAAATACTGTGTCGCGGATCGTACATATGTGTGGGCTCCGCACCGGCACCGTTAACCTCTATCACCGAAAAATTTTTGCCCATTTTAAGATCCTGCCAGTTGTCGAATTTTATATCAAGTCGCCCGAAATAAAATTCATCGATGCCGTTACAGATGTTGTTCACAACGTCTGTCAGTTGCTTATCCGCAAGATGGGTGTCATCCAGAAATTTCGCGCCGCGCGCGTGATTGCCGTAAGGAACCAATACTTTCTGCTGCCCTGCAGGTAATATGACATCAAGACTGCTTCCGTAAATTTTTTGCAAGCTTTTTATTTGCAGAACGAAGCGGTCATCATTCATTATCAGTTCCCTTATAGTGGAAGTTCCGTCGCCCGTTACTGTAAGGAATTCTTTTCTTACGATGCCTGTGATGCGGCCGCTTCGTTCACCCGGCAGGCGGTAATAAAAAATGCCAACCTCATTCTTATATGAAATGAACTCCTGTATGTGAAAATCAACCGGTGAATTACTTACGTACGCGGCACAATCATCTTCATTTTCGAGCAGCTTCACACCACGGCCCCTTCCACCTGTATCGGGTTTTCCGATAAGAGGAAACCTGAATCCGCCTTCTTTAAGCCGATTTAATACTCCGGCGGCATCGGCTCCGGCATTAAAATGCATGGTTCGGGGATACAGATGTTTTTGCATAATGTTATGTATATCTTTTTTCGACTCACACAAAAATCCTCCGTTCTGAATTTTTGGATTGGATGCTGAGAAAAAGAAAAAAGATCTTGCCCGTATGGCCAATAACACCCACACAGGGTATAGCCAGCTATACACTGCCCCAAAGCTCCAGTATTCCCAGTTTAATAACCTGATAAAAAACGGACGCCTGAGCAGGCGTTGCTGCCCATTCATTACTTACCAGCTATTGATGATTCAAATGAAATTTGTTCTGAGTACTCCGCATCATTCTTCAGGTCGAGGTAATTCATGTGTAGTCCGCTGCCATTGATACCGATAGAAGTTATACTAACAGTAAAAACTTTACCATTGCGATTCATCATTAGATCATTGTGCGAATCGCCATCGCCGGTGAACTGGTGAAAGTGAAGGATGTTGCTCATGGAGGGATTATTGTTTGAAGAGATCCAGTCGTCAAACCATTTTTTTCTTTTGCGGATAGTATCATCGTTATATAGTGTGACCGACGACCATATATGCGGATTCGAAGGATCAATAATATGATGATGCTTTTTAGATCCGTCCCAACGGCATTCAAACAGCTCTTTGTTGTCGCGGATGATTGCTGTAAAGGGTTCAATGCCGGTAAGGTTAATGGCAGTAAAGCAATTGTAAGGAGTTCGGTGATCGATAATATCGAGCAGAACTAGCCCCCTGCTTTTACGGTATGGCGGCGCCGGTGTATGCGCCTTGAATCCACCATTTAAAAATATCACAATATTGCCGTTCTCATGAGCAGCGATCCAGGTACCGCCGGCGTCACCATCCTTCGGAAATAAAATTCTTCCTGATTCGAATTTATAGATAGCGGGAGTAAGCGCATCCGTGCGCCAGTTTTTTTCGTCGCGGTTGGAGGTGAGATAAATATATTCCTTAGTGGGAATGTAAGTTACTGTGCACATGTTTGCGGTGCTTAACTGTAGACGATGCTACTCCGAACTCCTCTGGTAAGGTGATATCGGAAACCTCCTTTATGCCAACACGAATCAATGCCATATGATGTATGGTATGTTCGAGGTTGTAGGCAATTTCACGGAAATAATTAGTGGGTATTGAAATGGGTTGCTCTGCATGTTCATCGTACGACGCATGAAGTATCAGCTCTTTATCGGGCTTATCGAGCTGCAAATAGATATCTTGCAATAATTTCAATGCAAGGTCCTTGTCAGTTTCAATGGCCACATCTCTTTTCCTCTTTTCGTAATTGACACTATGATCGGGATATCCTGCCTCCAGGCACTGAAACAATTCTATTACATGGCGCACATGCTGGCCGATTGTATTATTGCCCAGGTTGATGCACTGCTGAACATACTGCGTGGGTGATAGTAGTCTGATCGTTTCCGAAAGCTGTACAAATACGTTGTTAACTGCTTGTTGTAAATGCATTGGCTTCTTTTAGTTCTGCAAAATAATATATTTGCATGTATTAAAATAAAAAGAATGCCTGTACCTGTAATGTCAGAAATTGTTGCAAATGGTCAGGTACCTGACATTTTATTTTGGGTAGGATGCGCAGGCAGCTTTGATCAGCGTGCCCAAAAAATTACACTGGCGTTTGCAGATATTCTTACTAAAACAGGTATATCATTCGCAGTTCTTGGCAAAGAGGAAATGTGCAATGGCGATCCCGCGCGCAGGGCAGGAAATGAATTCATGTTCCAGATGATGGCTTACCAGAATATTCAGGTAATGAATAACTATGGGGTCAAAAAAATTGTAACAACGTGCCCTCATTGTTTCAACATTCTTAAAAATGAATACCCTCAGCTGGGCGGAACCTATGAAGTGATGCATCACTCAACATTTCTGCAACAATTGATTGATGAAGGAAAGATCATTATCAAGGAAGGCGGCGCGTTCAAAGGAAAAAAAATCACTTACCATGACAGTTGTTACCTGGGCAGGGCAAATAATATTTATGAAGCGCCGCGTAAAGTGCTTGAGGTGTTTGATGCGGAATTAACAGAAATGAAACGGTGCCGCTCCAACGGTTTTTGTTGTGGTGCCGGCGGCGCGCAAATGTTCAAGGAGGAAGAGAAAGGAAATAAAAGAATCAGCACCGAACGTACGGAAGAGGCCATTGCAACGGGAGCATCGATAGTGGCAGCAGCATGTCCCTTCTGTAACACCATGCTTACCGACGGAATCAAAACTGTAGAAAAAGAAGATGCGGTAAAGGTGATGGACATTGCTGAACTTGTCGCTATGTCGATGCAATAATTAAAGACTAAATTTATTGTATGAATACAGATTTCAAAGTATTGCTTCCGGAAGATTTCAATAGCAATTCACGGGTTTGGATTTATCAGAGCAACAGGTTGTTTACGCTGCATGAAGCATTCCAGATCGAGGACATACTGAAGGCGTTTGTAAGCAGCTGGCATTCGCATGGAACTCCTGTAACAGGCTATGCAAATCTTTTCTTTGGTCAGTTTATTGTGCTGATCGCCGATGAAACAAAATCAGGAGTAAGCGGATGCAGTACCGACAGCTCTGTAAGGATGATAAAGGACATTGAACAAATGTTTAATGTGAATATGTTCGACAGGCTACTTCTGGGATTTATCGTAAAGGAACGTGTGCAGATGATTCCAATGGCGCAATTGTATTATGCGCTTGAAAATAATTTCATTGAGCCTACAACATTGTATTTTAACAACACTGTGCCCGATTTGGAGCAGTTAAAGAATAAATGGCTCATTCCACTGAAAGAAAGCTGGCTCTCAAAAGACCAGCGGTTCAGTGCGATGTTGTCTGCAAAAACCGAAGTATAATTAAACCGCGAGATCGAGTTCAGTGCGCTTGACCGTTTTGCGTGCAGGCTTTGCAAGAACTGCTTTCCTTGTATAGCGGGTTGCGGTCCAAACATGGTCAAGAGCCACCGCGGTAACGGTTTCATAGCCTGCGTTGTGAACACAATCCCAGCTGCAAGCGCGGCTAAGATCAGTTGCAATCTTGGAAGTAATTTTGGGATAAGCTATCCAGAAAATTCCCTCATTATGAAGAGCCGGCAGCACATCCCTTAAAATTCCGCTAAGCTGGTTCACATTTACTGCAAAAACAAGTGCAAAATCAATCTTCCTGGTCTTAAGAAGTGGCGTTACGTTCTTTGCGAAAGCGAGTTTTGCGAATTGTTTTTCTATTGATGAAGGAAGGCCCTGGATAAGGATATTCTTTTGGTCCGTGTACTGAAGCTTTTCAAGCAAATTTGGCAGCATGCACAGTATATTTAGATGATGGGAAATTCTCCGCAATTCGGACTGCAAAAGTACGAATAAGCAGGCTCGGAGCAAAATCTAATTGCCTTTTGTCCTATTTTCCCATCGGCTTATAATACTTCAGGGCTTCTGGCATCATCTGTTGTAGTTTCTCAATACGTGTGTCTTCCGCAGGGTGAGTACTCAGGAATTCAGGCGGTCTGTTTCCCTGGCTCATTGCCTTCATCCTCTGCCATAACGGAATGGCTTCCCGGGGATTGTAGCCTGCCATGGCAGTAAATATTAATCCGTAATGGTCGGCTTCAAGCTCCTGTTTCCTTGAATTTGGCAGAAGTACTCCAACGGTGGCACCTGGCCCGTAAACATTGTTGAAAATGTTTGACACCTGCTGGTTTCCGGAAGTAAGAACTCCACCAACCACACCAATTCCCTGGGCCACCATCTGCTGGCTCATCCTTTCGTTACCGTGGTGCGCCAGCGCGTGCGTGATCTCATGGCCAAGCACTACTGCAAGCGCGGCTTCATTCTGGGTTACGGGAAGCAAACCTGTATACACAACTATTTTTCCACCTGGCATCGCCCAGGCATTTACATCTTTTGAATCAACAAGGTTGTATTCCCATTTATATCCTTCAAGTTCGTTTGTTAGCCCTTTCGCAGAATAATATTTATTTATTGCACTAACGAGACGTGACCCAACCCTGCGTACCATTTCAGCATCCTTGCTGGAAGTAGGGCTCACGACTCTATTTTTACTTAAAAACTGCTGGTACTCTGATGCCGCCATTGATCTTAACTCACTTTCGGGCAATAATGCAAGTTGATTTCTGCCTGTTATTGAATTTTTGCTGCAGGCCGCTACGCCAACGCTGATAAGTATGATCAGCAGCATCTGTTTGGCCTGGCTGTAATAACGTTTCATCTTTTGAGTTTTTCTATTGATGAGTAGATAAAGACAATACTTATACCATCGCTACCGCTATCCGATGTCTATGAGACGTAAAAATAAGGCAAAACGATGCCCACCGGAATAGTTTAACAATTTGAAGATGAACAGTAAATGGATGCTATTTTTCGCTGCGCCTTCGTTCGCGCCTTCTGTCCCTGTGTTTGAGGATGGGGACTTTGCTTTCATTGCCACGGAGTAAGCGGCTGATGTTTTTCTGATGAGTGAGCAACACCGTTGCAGTAACAGCTATAGCGAATACCCGGTAAAGAGTTTCTTTTTCGTTAAAAACAAATAAAATGAAAACGGCGAATGCAACGCTTGCCAGTATTGAACTTAGGGACACAAACCTTGTCAGGTATAGCACAAGAATAAAAACGCCAACACAGCAAGCAGCAACCAGCGGTTGTATCGCGAGGATCATTCCGAACAAGGTTGCTACACCCTTACCCCCTCTGAAATCAGCCCATATGGGGAAAATATGCCCCAGCACAGCTGCGAGGCCCAAACCGATCATGAAGTTCGTTCTCTCCCATTCATCGGTAAGATAATAAGGCAACAAAATATAGAGACTGGTTGCAACTACACCTTTCAGAATGTCAACAAACATTACCACCGAACCCCAACGTGAACCGAGTACGCGGAATGTATTTGTAGCGCCTGAATTTCCGCTGCCATATTCTCTTATGTCAATACCAAAATATGCCTTGCTCAGCCAGATAGCTGTTGGTATGGAGCCGATCAGGTATGCTATTACAATGAGTAACAGTTCTTTCATTGAATAGATAATAGTGAGTTGACAAATATAAAGAAAAGAGGCCGCAAAAGTTATATTTCACGGCCTTTTGGACGTTATTTTTTATTGTGCAGTCAGCGATTTTTCTTACTGCTTTGCCGGGCTGTCGTTTTCCTGTTTTTTGAATTCAGGTTTAGGCATCAATACTTTACGGCTCAGCTTGAACTTGCCGGTTTTCTGGTCCACTCCTATCAGTTTCACCTTGATGGTGTCACCTTCATTCAGCACCCCTTCCATGCTTTCAAGGCGTTTCCACGACACTTCACTTATATGAAGTAATCCCTGCTTGCCGGGCATAAACTCTAC
>Ga0075421_100003189_pt1 | contig 19620 bp, 11 predicted proteins | sample SoiMetdeltSBSDD5_FD_75292 | JGI IMG/M metagenome (GOLD analysis project Ga0075421, IMG submission 75292) | Bulk soil microbial communities from a Populus tree surrounding site in Tennessee, USA - Soil MetaG P. deltoides SBSDD5 | ecosystem: Environmental > Terrestrial > Soil > Tree plantation... | reverse complement strand
GGATCGGTTGCGCTCACGCCGAAGAGCAGGCTTGACATCAACCTGGTTAAAGCGAAGGCGGCAGCCAGCCCCGTCCCGATGCCGGTCAGTGCCTGCATCATCCCCTGCCCCACTACCAACCTGAGCACGTCTCCCTTCTGCGCGCCCAAGGCCATGCGCACGCCGATCTCGTGCGTCCGTTCCGTGACCGAGTACGCCAGTACCCCGTACAGACCCACGGCGGCCAGCAGGAGCGCAAGCGCGGCAAACAGCCCGAGCAGCAGCATGGAGAAGCGCCGCTGCGCCACCGAGTCGGCGACCAATTGCTCCATGCTCATGACCCGGTAGACCGGCTGATCCTTATCCACCCGCTGGATCGCCCCGCGCACCGCGGAGACGAGACTCGTCGGCTCGGCGGCAGTCCGCACGACCAGATTCATCCGGTACATACCGCGCCACGGGTCCTGGGCGTGCGGGAAGTAGAGTTGCCCCTGGTAATCAGCGTCCAACCCCTTGTACTTGATCTGCCCCACAACGCCGACGATTTCGCGCCAGCCTGGCCCCTCGACTGCGATGCGTTTGCCGAGCGGTTCCTCGCCGGGGAAGTAGCGGCGGGCCAGGACCTCGTCAATGATTACGACCTCAGGTGCGCCAGCGCGGTCCCGCTCGGTGAAATAGCGGCCACGGAGCAGCGGGATGTTCATTGTCTGAAGATATTCATAGCTGGCTGAACGCGGATCGGCCGGATACAGCTCCCCCTGCGCCAGCTGGCGCCCCTCGATTGTAAGACCGCTGCTTGTCATATAACCGCTCAAAGGCAGGTTGGAGACCGCACCCGCTGAGACGACTCCGGGCAAGGCTTTGATCTGCCCCAACGCCTGCTCGTAGAAAGCTCTTCGCTGCTCAGGCGTGCCGTACTTGGTGGTGGGGAGTGAGACCTGCATCGTCAGGAGGTTCTGCGGCTGAAAGCCGAGGTCGACCTCCATCAGCCGGACGAAGCTCTTCAGGAGCAGACCAGCACCGATGAGCAGTATCAGCGCGAGGGCGACCTCTGAGACCACCAGCAGATGTCGGAGGCCGAAGCGGCGGAAGCCGCTCACCGAACTGCGGCCCCCTTCTTTGAGTGCCCCCGTCAACTCAATCTTTGAGGACTGAAGCGCTGGCGTCAGACCAAAGAGCAGGCTGGTCAAGAGCGAGACCAAGACGGTGAAGGCCAGCACCGGGCCGTCAACTGCGACCTCTTGCCAGCGCGGTATATGTCCGCGATTGAGCGCCACCAGCAATTTAACGCCCCAGAGCGCGAGTAAGAATCCGAGGCCGCCCCCCGCCAAAGCCAGCAGCACGCTCTCGGTCAGCAACTGCCTCATGATGCGCAGGCGGCTGGCGCCAAGCGCCACGCGGATAGCAACCTCCTTCTGCCGCGCGGCTGAGCGCGCCAGCGAGAGATTCGCCACGTTCGCGCAGGCAATCAGCAGCACGAAACTGACGGCGACCAGTAGCACGAGCAAGGCCCGCCGGATCTCGCCGACCGATTCCTCATAGAGCGATTTGATGGCGATCCCCCAATCGCCTCGCGAATAGATTTGCGGATACTGTTGCCGGATGCGGTTGGCGAGGGTGTTCATCGCCGACTGAGCTTGGTTGACGCTGACGCCCGGCTTGAGGCGCGCGATCATCGAGAGGTGATTCCAAGGGCGCAGAGCCGACTCCTGAGGGGTGAGCGCGATCGGGACCCAGACCTCAGTCTCGCCGTCCACGCTCGCCGGCATGAAGCCGACGACCGTGTAGCTCTCCCCGTCGAGTGTCAGCGTCCGGCCTATCACGCCGGGGTCGGCGCCGTAGCGGCGCTGCCACAGGCCGTGGCTCAAGAGCACCACGCGATGGCGCCCAGTCTGATCCTCCTCGGGCGAGAAAGTGCGCCCCAACTCGGCTTCAAGACCGAGCGTGGTGAAATAGGAAGCCGAGACGCGCAGGCCTGCAAGCCGCTCTGGCTCGCCCTGACCGGTCAGGTTGCGGTTCGTGGGACTGAAGAGGGCAGCACTCTCAAAGACGTCACCCTGGTCACGGTAATCAAAATAGGCGGGCGCGGAGATCGGCCCGATTGAGTTGAGTTTCTCGTAAGAGTGACCGACGGTGACGAGCCGGTCAGAATTCCGATAGGGTAAAGGGCGCAGCAGAATCGAGTTGACCACGCTGAAGACCGCGCTGTTGGCGCCGATGCCGAGCGCCAGCATGAGGACAGCAATCAACGTGAAGCCGGGTTTCTTTGCCAGTATTCGCGCGCCGAAGCGCAGGTCCTGCCACAGCTCCTCCGCGAACCGGACGCCGCGCACGTCACGGCTCTCTTCCTTCACCCGCTCAACCCCGCCGAAGCTGCGCAGCGCTGCCAGACGCGCTTCTTCAAGACTCATCCCCCGTGACAGGTTCTGCTCGACCTCTTTCTCCAGGTGGAAGCGCAACTCCTCGTCCAGCTCCCGCTCCAGCTCCGCCTTGCCCAACAACGCGCGCAGCCGCAGTCTCAGTCTGGAAAGCATCCCGGCCTCCTTCCCCTCAGGTGGTCTTGAGGATCATCTCAACCGCCCCGTGAACCGCTCCCAGGACTCTGTCTCGGCGGCTAGCTGCTTGCGCCCGGCAGCCGTCAGCTGGTAGAACTTCGCCCGGCGGTTATTTTCCGACGCCCCCCATTCGGAGCTGATCCAGCCCTCGGCCTCCAGCCGGTGGAGCGCCGGGTAGAGCGATCCCTGGCCGACACGTAGGACATCGCGCGAGACCTGCTGGATGCGCTGCGCGATGTCGGGAGCCGTGAGTCGGCCCTGACTGCAGCGTCTTGAGCACCAGCAGGTCGAGCGTCCCCTGCAACAAATCCATCGGTGTTTCCTTCATCGGTCTCCCCTCGACAAGCGACAAGGCAGAGCGTATCCGATGACTTGTCGAATGTCAACATGAGAGGAGAAGACGATGAATGAGATCAACAGTCGCTATTCACCGCGCGCGACGCTAATCGTTCAGACAATCTTGAGATGGCGCAGGCCTCGCCGCCCGCGCCCGACGCCGAAGTGGAACTCGGCGAGCTCGCCCGCGTTGCCATCGCGCTCGACAAAGACGGGCAGGCCGGGGAAGCGTTCGGCCAGACGGTCTCTGAGCCGCACGCCATGCCAGCCGGGCAGGTGCGGCGGGTCGAGCAGGGTGCCTGCCGCGATCCGCAGCGGCCCGCCGACGGAGACGCTCAGCACGGCGATGCTGCGCCCGGCCTCTGCCGTGCGCCGGAGAGTCTGCGCGACGCGGGACGCAAGCGCCGGGAAAGTTTCGTCGAAGGGGCGCGGCTTCGGTCGGCGCTTCGTCGCGCTGCAGAATTTCGGCCCGCCGCGTGCCTTCGACGACGGCGGTCTTAGTCCCGCCCACGTCCAGCCCTACGATTGTTTCACTGAATTGACAGCTCATCACCCTACAAAGACAGGATCGCCCCCTGCCGCGTCAATTGCGCCGCTAGTTCGTCATACGGGACCTCGCGCAGCTCGCACCCGCGCCCCGCCGCGAGCGCTGCCAGCGTCCCCGCCGCCTCGCCCGTCGCCATGGCCGTGCCGCTGACGCGCGTCGAGCCATGCGCCTCGTGAGTAGCGGAAAGACAACGACCGGCGACCAGCAGGTTCGAGAGGCCGCGCACCAACAGGGAGCGCAGCGGGATCGGGTACGGCCGCGGCGGGTCTTCCTTGTGCGGGTGGACGCCGACACGCCCGTCGGCGGGGTGGATGTCAATCGGCCAACTGCCGAGCGCGACCGGATCGGGCATGCCGGGGCTGTGCAGCACGTCCTGCGTGGTCATCTGGTAATCGCCCAGGACGCGGCGAGTCTCGCGCACGCCGATCTCGGCGCCGGAGGTGAGTACGTAGCTGCGGCGGAAGTCGGGGACGCTCTCGCGGAAGATCTCGAGGATCAAGCGCATATCCTCGCGCCCGGCGACCTCGGCCCGCGTCAGGTCTTCGGTCTTCGTGCCGTCGCCGTAGAGGCGCGTGCAGTTGGCGGTGACTTCGCCGGGGCGGATGCGGATGAGCCAGGGGCCGCCGTACTTGGGCGCGCGGCCCGCCGCGTAGGCCGCGTCCATCGCGCGGCGGCAGTCGTGTTCCAACGCCTCCCACCTTCGGTCGCCGCTCAAGCCGCCAATGCGGAAGTGCTGCGACATCGTCTGCATCCGGCCGTCCTTCTCGTAGTCCGCGCCCGCGAAGTAGCTGACATCGCCGTCGCCCGTCGTGTCAATGATGTCGGCGGCGCGAATCTCCCACAGCCCTTCCTTACCGGCGGCGATGACCGCGCGGACGCGCTCGGCGTCGCGCAGCGCCTCGGCGGCGAAGAGGTGGTAGAGCACCGTGACGCCCGCCTCGCCGAGCAGCCGGTCGCCGACGGCCTTCATCGCCTCCGGGTCGAAGTTGAGCGTCTCGGGCGGGTTGTCTTGGAGCGCGAGGCCGCCGACCGCTGCGAGCCGGCGAATGACTTCGCGCGGAATCCCGCCGACGACAAACTGCCCGTGGTCGCGGCAACTGCGCGCGCCGTCGAACGTGTGGACAAGCGAACTGACGCAGATGCCGCCGCAGTAGCCGTGTCGTTCAAGCAGAATGGTTTTGCGGCCCAGCCGGGCCGCCGCAAGCGCGGCCCCCAGCCCGGCGGTTCCCCCGCCGCACACCAGCACGTCGCATTCGCGGCGTTCAGCGATCCGCATGTTTTTTCCCAAACAAAGTGAGACGGGAGGCCATCTCACCTGACAACCATTTCACGACAGGATTTTGCGAATGACGTTCCCGTGTACGTCGGTCAGGCGGAAGTGCCGGCCCTGAAATTTGTAGGTCAGCCGCTTATGGTCGATGCCCAGACAGTGCAGGATTGTGGCGTTCAGGTCGTGCACCTCGACCGGGTCGCGCGTGACATTGTAGCTAAAGTCGTCCGTCTCGCCGACCGTCATGCCCGGCTTGATGCCGCCGCCCCCGAGCCACACGGTAAAACATCGCGGGTGGTGGTCGCGCCCGTAGTCGGTCTCCGTCAGCCTGCCCTGCGAATAGACCGTGCGCCCGAACTCGCCGCCCCAGACGACCAGCGTGTCGTCGAGCATCCCGCGCTCCTTCAAGTCATGGATCAGCGCGGCGGAGGGCTGGTCGGTGTCGCGGCACTGGTTGGCGAGATGGCTCGGGCATTTGGCGTGCTGGTCCCAGCCGCGGTGAAAGAGTTGGATGAAGCGCACGCCGCGCTCGGCCAGCCGCCGCGCCAGGACGCAGTTCGCGGCGAATGTACCGGGCTTGCGCGCGTCGGGGCCGTACCGCTCGAAGGTTTTCTCCGGCTCCTTCGATAAATCGGTCAACTCCGGTACGCTCGACTGCATGCGGTAGGCCATCTCGTACTGCGCGACGCGTGTCGAGATTTCGGGGTCGGCGTACTCGCGCTGCTTGAACTCATTCAGCCGCGCCAGGTCGTCCAAAAAGCGCCGCCGCATTCGCGAATCGAAGCCCGGCGGGTCGGAGAGGTAGAGCACGGCCTCGGCGCCCGCGCGGAACTTCACGCCCTGATACTTCGACGGCAGGAAGCCGCTGCCCCACAGCCGGTCGTAGAGCGGCTGGTCATTCGTGTTGCCCGTGCCGACTGAGACGAGCGCGATGAAGGCGGGCAGGTTTTCGTTCTCGCTCCCCAGCCCGTAGTTCACCCAGGCGCCAATGCTGGGGCGGCCCGCGAGTTGGAAACCGGTCGTCATGAACGTGATTGCCGGGTCGTGGTTGATCTGCTCCGTGTGCATGGACTTGATGAAGCAGAGGTCGTCCGCAACCTGCGCCGTGTGTGGCAGCAGTTCGCTCAGCCACGCCCCCGACCGCCCGTGCTGCGCGAATCTGAAGATCGAAGGAGCGGTCGGGAAGGTCGCCTGATTCGCCGTCATTCCCGTCAGCCGCTGCCCCATGCGGATCGAGGCGGGCAGGTCCTGCCCGCGGTATTCGGCGAGCTGCGGCTTCGGGTCGAAAAGGTCTATTTGCGAGGGCCCGCCCGACTGAAAGAGGTAGATCACGCGCTTCGCCTTCGGCGCAAAGTGCGGCGGCGAGTCGTCCGCCGCCAAGCCGTCCCCTTTGCACAGCGCGGCGACTGCCGCCATCCCGACGGCGGAACGGCGCAGGAAATGGCGGCGCGTCAGACAGAATTGATGTTCCCGCACCGGGTTCATGCGTTACTCCTTCGTGACGACCTCATCCAGATTCAGAATCAGGCTGGCCACCGCCGCGTACGCGGCCAGTTCGTTCGCGTCCAGCCCGGCGTCAGCCTTCTTTTCGCCGACGCCCAACAAGCGGGCGGCTTTCACCGGGTCTCGGCGGAACTCTTCTGACTGCGCGCCCAGGCTCTCCGCCAGAACGCGGCTTTCATGCGGTTTCGGGTCGCGGGCCGTAGCCAGCCGAAACATCAGGCGCAGTCGCGCCTCCGCCGCCCTCCCGCCCTGCCGCATCGCGCGCTCGGCCAGGGCCCGCGCGGCCTCGACGTAGGTCACGTCATTCATGAGGTTCAGGGCCTGCAACGGCGTGTTGGTGCGGTTCTCGCGCACGGCGCAGGAGTCGCGCACGGCGGCGTCGAAATTCGCCAGGGACGGCGGCGCGATGGTGCGCTTCCAGAACGTGTAGAGGCTGCGTCGGTAGAGCTTCTCGCCGTGGTCCTGCCGGTAGACCAGGCCGCTCCCGACCAGCCCGTCGTAGAGTCCGTCGGGCTGATACGGTTTGACCGAAGGCCCGCCGACCTGATCGACCAGCAGCCCCGAGACGAATAGCGCCTGATCGCGGATCATCTCCGCCGGGAGCCGCAAGCGCGGGCCGCGCGCGAGCAGCCGATTTTCAGGGTCTCTCGCCATCAGTTCGGCGGAGGCTCGCGAGGACTGCCGATACGTCGCGCTCGTCAGGACCGTCCTCAGCAGCCGTTTCATGTTCCACCCGCCCTCCCGAAACTCGACCGCCAGCCAGTCGAGCAACTCGGGGTGCGACGGCCATTCGCCCTGCGCGCCGAAGTCTTCCGCCGTCTTCACGAGGCCCGTGCCGAACAGCATCTGCCAGAAGCGGTTGACCGCGACGCGATTGGTGAGAGGGTGTGACGGCTGCACGAGCCACCGCGCCAGCCCCAGCCGGTTGTCCGGCGCGCCTTCGGGCAAGGGGGGCAGCGCGGCGGGCACGCCCCGCGAGACGCGATCGCCCGGCGCGTCGTACGAGCCGCGCCTGAGCACGAACGCCGGTCGCGGCTCCGCCAGCTCCTCCATCACCATGACGGTCGGGAAGGCCGCTTCGAGTCGCGCCTTTTGCAGCCCGAGGGCGGACAGCCGCCGCCACGCGCGCCGAATTTCCGCGGGAGCGGCGGAGGCGAGAAACGCCCAGCGCAGTTTGTCGCTGTCGGACTCGGTCCGACCGGCGGCGCGGGCGATCGCGTCCAGCGGGTTCGGGTTCGCCAGCACGGCGATCTGTCGCGGCGTGAGCGGCACGTTGTAAACTCGCACCTCGTCAATCAAGCCGTGAAACGGCTTGCCCTCACCACCGCCGCCCCCGAACGTGCCGCCGATGGAGAGAGGCCGCGTGACGGAGTATGGTTCGGAGAGAGAATCACCCGCATCCTTTAGCTCCTGCTGCTGCCCGTCGACGAAAACCGCCGCCCCGTATTTCGTGCGCCGCCCGTCGTAGCGCGCCAGCACGTGGTGCCACCGGTTGAGCGCCAGTTTGCCCTTGGTCTCGACGCGGATGGCGTCGAAAGGCCAGATGGAGACGAGATTGAATTGCAGCTTGCCGCCCGCGAGGAAGAGTCCGTAGCCCGCGCCCATCGGCGCCTCGCCCGCCGGAGTCTCGGCCGAAGGCTCGGCCTCTTTGGCACAGGTCAGGATGGCCCCGGCGTTTTCGGCTGTCGGAAATATCCAGGCGGAGAGCGTGAACGGCGTGGCGTCCGTGACGGTCGTTGCCTCTTTCGCCCGCAACGTCGTCTCGCCGTCGAACTCCGTCGCTTGCCCGATTCGCCCCGGCTGATACTTTACGGTATCCCCCGCGAAGCGGCTGTCGTCGCCGTCGAGCGCGTAATGCGCGGCCAGCCCGTCGCCCGGATACCAGTGTTGCGTTGTCGCTCGTGCCGCGAGCGACCGCTCCCATGTTTCTTGCGCCCGCTGAATGTTGGTTTCATGCGCGGCTAATACCTTTTCGAGCGCGGCGATCTCCGTTTCAAGTCGCCGCGCCTGCCGTCGCTGTTCGCCGGTCGGGGAGAGCATCGTCGGCGGCGTATTGCCCGCCCGCAGGTGTATCCCGCTCTCGGGGATGCTGTTGAAGTAAGCGAAAAACTGGTAGTACTCCCGCTGCGTAAGCGGGTCGTACTTATGGTTGTGGCAGCGCGCGCAGCCCGCCGTCAGACCGAGGAATGCCGTCGCCATCGTGTCCACGCGGTCAACCGTGTACTCGACCTCGTACTCTCCCGCGATGATGCCCCCTTCCGAGTTGCCACGGTGATTGCGGTTGAAGCCAGTGGCGAGCCGCTGCTCCGGCGTAGCGTCCGGCAAGAGGTCGCCCGCTAGCTGCTCGACCACGAAGCGGTCGTAAGGCAAATTGCGGTTGAAGGCTTCGATCACCCAGTCGCGCCAGCGCCACATCTGCCGCTCGCGGTCGCTCTGGTAGCCGCTCGTGTCGGCGTAACGCGCCGCGTCGAGCCAGCGGAACGCCATCCGCTCGCCGTAGCGCGGGCTCCCGAGCAGCCGGTCGACCACCTTCTCGTAGGCCCGCGGCGAGCGGTCGCGCAGAAAAGCACTTACTTCGGCGGGCGTAGGCGGCAGGCCTGTCACGTCGAGCGAGACGCGCCTGAGCAGCGTGACACGGTCAGCTTCGGGAGACGGCTTGAGACCCTCCCTTTCGAGCCGCGCGAGCACGAAGTTGTCAATCGGGTTCCTCAACCAGGCTTGATCCTTGACCGGCGGCGGCGCGGGCCTGACCGGCGTGACGAATGACCAGTGCGATTGCCACTTCGCGCCCTGCCGAATCCATTCGGCGAGTAATGCCTTTTCGCGGTCGGTGAGTCTATGGCCGGAGTACGGCGGCGGCATGCGTTCGGCGTCATCACCGGCGTTGATTCGCCGCACCAGTTCACTCTGTTCAGGGTCGCCGGGGACAACCGCGCGCCTGCCGCCTCCAAGGTCGGCCTTCGCCGCCGCTTCGGAATCGAGGCGCAGCCGCAGCTTTTTATTGGTCGCGTCCGGGCCGTGGCAGACCCAGCACTTGTCCGAAAGGATCGGGCGAATCTCACGGTTGAAGTCGATTGAATGCTGGGGAGATGGCGCCGACCTCGCTGGGCGCGCGAAGAAACTCAGAGAGAGGGCCGCACCGGCGGTCAGCAACACTGCCAGCTTCGCGCTTTGGTCTCTCGTTCTTCTCATGCCCGGCCCTCCTCGGCTTCCATGATGTCCATCAGTGCGTGGAGCAGGAACTGATGCGCCTCCTGAACGCGCGCGGTTTCGTCGTGTGCGACGATCAGTTCGATGTCGGCTTGCCCGCGCGCTGCGCCGCCGCCGCGTCCGAGCAGCGCGATAGTCACGAGCCCGCGCCGCCGCGCCGCTTCCAACGCACCGAGTACGTTGCGCGAGTTGCCGCTCGTCGTGAACACAATCAACACGTCGCCAGGATTGCCCAACGCTGTGACCTGCCGCGCGAAAATGTCTTCGAAGGCGAAATCATTTCCGAGGCACGTTAGCAAGGCGCCGTCGGCGGAGAGCGCGACGGCAGGCAGCGCGGGACGGTCAATCTTGTAATGCCCGACCAGTTCGGCGGCCAGGTGTTGCGCCTCGCAGCCGCTGCCGCCGTTGCCGCAAATCAGAACCTTGCCCCCTTCGCGCAGCGCGGCTTGAAGCGTCGCAGCGATCCGCCTCACTAGAGGCTCGTCCCGCTTCAGACTTTCGAGCACCCGCTGCGCGGCTTCAATCGTGGCTACATAACTCAACGCTCTTCCCTCCCGGCACGGTACAGCACGAGTAGCAGCACGACCGCCAGCGGGTGCATCACCGCGCCCAGCACGAAGGCCGACGAATACCCGGATGCGGCGATGGCCGCGCCCAGTAGTTGTGCGAAGAGAACTCCGCCCAAACTCCCGGCGGTTCCCATCATCCCTGCGACGGTTCCCGTTTCGGCCGGCCGGAAAGTGTCCGCCGTGAGCGCGGACGTGTTGGTCGCCCAGCACTGCGTCAGAAACGCGATCAGGCAGGTCAGCGCGATGGCCATCGTTGCGGTCGGAAGAAACCCGACCAGCGCGCCCAGCGGGGCGAGACCGCCGACCATGACCAGAACCGTAATTCTGGCGCGCCGAGGACTCCAGCCGCGCCGGACCAGCCCGTCCGAAAGAGCGCCGCCGCCGACTGCGCCGAGGTCGGCGAAGAGGAACGGAATCCACCCGTACAACCCGATCTCTCTCAGGCTCAGCCCGCGTTCCCGCTGCAAATAGTCGGGCAGCCAGAACAGGTAAAGATACCAGACCGGGTCGCTGGCCAGGCGCGGCAAGACCAGCGCCCAGACGCGGCGCTCGCGCATCAACTGCCGCCAAGGGCGCGCCGGCAATTCGGTCGGCTCGCTGGTGTCCGACCCCGCGCGATTGGGCCGGTAAACCAGCAGCCAGAGCGGAATCCAGATCAGCCCGACCGCGCCCGGCAGCAGGAACGCCATCCGCCAGCCGTAACGCAGCGTGATCCACGCGATGAGCGGCGGCGCGATGAGTGCGCCCACCGCGCTGCCCGAAGAGAAGAAGCCGATGGCGAAAGCGCGCAGCCGGTGCGGGAACCATTCGCCGCAAACCTTGACCCCGCCCGGGAAGATGCCCGGCTCGCCGACGCCCAGCAGGAAGCGGTACGCGGCGAGGCTCAATGCGTTCGTCGCTCTGGCCGTCAGCATCGTCGCCAGCGACCACCAACCGATGCAGGCCGCCAGCCCGAGCCGCACCCCGAAACGATCCAGCAGCCGCCCGGACACGCTGTACATCACCATGTAAGAGACCAGGAACGCCGTCACGACGTTGGCGTAATCGGCCTCCGAGAGGCGCAGTTCTCGCCGCAGTGTGGGCGCGAGGATGGAGAGCGTCTGGCGGTCAATAAAGTTGATAGCGGTGGCGATGAATAGTAATGCGAGGATGATCCAGCGATGGCGGGTGTCGGGCAGCCGTCGCTTTCGGGCGGCGCTCATTTGAGGTTGAGGGATGACGGCGGCTCTAGACATAACAACCGGCGGCGGATGAGCCGCCGTCCAGCAGCAAGGTGGTTCCCGTCACTGAATTCAGCGGCTCGGCCAGGAAAAGACAGGCGCGCGCCACTTCTGACGGCTGCACCATCCGCCGCGTGGGTATCGTCGCCGCGCGTTTCTGCGCATCTCCGCCGGCCTCGCGAAAGCCTTCCGTGTCCAGCGGCCCCGGCGCGACGGCGTTCACACGAATACGCTGCTCGGCAAACTCCACGGCCAGCGAGCGCGTCAGCGCGATCACAGCCGCCTTCGAGACGGCATATGCCGAGTGCTGGCGCGGGGCCATGAACCCGGCCAGCGAAGCGATGTTGATGATCGCCCCGCCCCCCTGTCGCATCGCTTCAATCGCCGCACGCGAGCCATGCACCACGCCCCAGAAATTGACATCGATCATCCGCGCCCACTCACCGGCATCTCCGTCGACAAACGGAACCACCCGACCGTAGCCGGCGTTGTTGATCCACACATCGAGCGTGCCCCAGCGCGCCACGACCTGATCACGAGCATCCCTCATTTCGGCGGCGCTCGTCACATCGGCCTGGAAATAGGCATGGTCTTCATCGCCTGTTTCTTCAGAGGGTGGGTTCCTGGCTAGGACCGCGACCCGGTCTCCCTGCGACAAAAACTCCCGCGCGATGACGGCGCCAACCCCGCGCGTCCCCCCGGTAACCACGACGGTACGGTTCATGAAAATCTTCCCTGCTGAATGGCGCCACACTGCCTGCTCACAGACCTATCACGCGCCCTTCCCGTGCGGACTGCTGACAGGCCTGCATGATGCGGACATCCTCGCGCCCGTCTTCCCCGCTAACTTCCAGCCTTTGCCCCTCGGCCAGGGCCGCGAAGAAGCTGCGATGCTGATTGAAGGGATTCGCCGCCTCGTCCCACCCCGGGGGCAAGAGAGGGGCGAATTCTTCCGGCGTTCCGTCGCCTCTCAGCTCCAACGCCGCGCCCTTGAACGGCCCGCCCTCGCCGACGAATTCGAGCCTTTTGTTGTCACGGTAATGGACCGACCCGCGCGTCCCGAGTATCGAGAAATGTTCCTCCTGCACGCACCAACTCGTTTGCACGTCGGCGTAAGCGCCGGAGGCGAGTTCCAGATGCGCCATCGCCAGGTCGTCGCCTTCCAGGTGCGGGCAGGCGCGGTTCTGCATGAACGCCTGCGCGCGGACGACGCGGTCGCCGAGAATCCAGCGGAGCAGGTGCTGGTAGTGAACACCGAGTTGTACGTAAGACCCTCCGCCCGTCTTGTCGCGCGAAGAGCGCCAGAGTTTCTCGCCGGCCTGCCAACTGAGGCCGCCGCGGTGGGCGAGGCGCGCGCTGACCAGACCAACCGTGCCCAGGTAGCCCGACTGCACCATCGCCCGCAGGTCTCTGTAGAGGGGGTGGTCGAGCAAGTTCATGTAAATGCCGACTGTCTTCCCCGCCCTTCCCGCCGCCTCAAGAATCTCGTCGCATTCCCCCACCGTCCTGGCCATCGGCTTCTGCAACAGAACGTGCTTTCCTGCCTGCAGCGCCGCCACCGCCTGCTCGCGGTGGAGGTAGTTCGGCGTCGAGATCACGACGGCGTCAACGCCTTCGGCAAGGGCATCGGAAAAGTTGGTTGACGGTGTCGCCGCGCCGATCTCTTCAACCGCGCGACGCGCTTCGGCCTCGTCGGTATCCGCCACCACGGCGACCCGCACGCCGGGCAGTTGCGAGTAGATCCTGCGGTAGAGTCTGGCCACGCCGCCGCAGCCCACCAAAGCGACGTTGAATTCACCGGGCATACTCAAGTTCCTCAATCTGCTCTCCGGCCGAGATGATTGCCCCCTGCCGGCGCAGTTCGTCGCGCAGCGCCTCGACATCCAGCGCGCGGGGGCTGTTGCCCGACTTCGCGGACAGCGCGGCCGCCACGCCCGCCGCCTGTCCGGTCGCCATTGAAGTGCCCGGCACGCGCGTCGAGCCGTGCGCCCGGTGCGTCGTTGAGATCGGGCGCCCGGCGACGAGCAAGTTGTCCACCGTGCGCGGCACGAGGCAGCGGTACGGAATCTCGTAAGGCGCGGGCGGGTTCTCCTTGTGCGGGTGCACGCCGACGAAGCCGTTGCTCGGATGAATGTCGATCGGCCACGCGCCGACCGCGACGGCGTCGTCGAAACGTCTGCCGGAGACGATGTCTTCCTCGGTCAGCATGTACTCGCCGACGACCTTGCGGCTTTCGCGGATGTGCAGTTGCGTCGCGCCGGACAGGATATAGCTCTCGCGCAGTTCCGGCACGCGCGCGCGCAGGCTGTGCCAGATCGTGAGCATTGCCTCGCGGCCTTCCATCTCGGCGGCGGTCAACTCCGTCGGGTCAACCGGGTTCGCGTAGACGCGCGTGCTGTTGACGGAAATTTCTCCGTCCGCCAGCCGGATCAACCACGGCCCGCCGAACCGTGCCGCCTGCCCCGCGTCGTGCGCCGCCTGCATCGCCGCGACGCAGGCCCGCTCCAACTCGTCCCAAGGCTTACCGCCCGATACGTTCCCCAGCCGGAAGTGGTAGGTCAGCGCCTGAAGTTCTTTGTCTAACTCGTAAGCCGCGTCCGCCAGGAAGGCGACATCCGCGTCGCCCGTCGCGTCCACGACGACGGATGCCTTGAAGCGCGCGCGCCCGTCCCTCAAGGCGGCTTCGACGCCGCGGACGCGCTGCTGCTCGGTCAGCGCGGCGACGACCGGCGCGTAAAAGAGCACCCGCACGCCGCGGCGTCGGAGCAGCCGATCCGCCGCGATCTTCAAGAACTCCGGGTGAAACGAGAGGGCTTCGGACGGGTTATCGTCCGAAGCCATCCCGCCCATCTCTTCAATTTCATGAAGGAGTTCCCGTGCGACACCGGCGACGACGACCACGTCGTGATCGCGGCAGCTTTTGATTGCGTCGAAAGTGTGAATCATCGCGGCCGTCGGCGTCCCGCCGCAGAAGCCGTAGCGTTCGAGCAGCAGCGTTGAGGCCCCCGCCCGCGCCGACGCGCACGCAGCCGCGACGCCCGCCGCGCCCGCGCCGCTCACAATCACGTCGAATGTCTGCCCATCAAGAGAACTGAATTGCATAAGCGTCAATTGAGCTAGTTCGATTTTCTTCGTAGTCACGACTTGAGTCGTGACGCGGTGGGGCGAATAGTTTCACCGCCGCCGCGGCGGCCTCAGTAGGCCGGAGTCGCGGCCCGGGCGAGCGGCGAGTTCGGCTGCCGGTTGCCCGCCCAGTCTTCTGCCAGCACCTTGTAATAGTACGTCCGGCCCGCCTCCAGGTTATCGTCGTTCCAGGTTTGCAGGAAGTACTGCGCCGGGCGGAGCACCGCCCGGGGCTTCATGCCTTCGGTGCTGAACTCTTTCTGCTCGCTGCGGTAGACGTAGTACCGAGCGACGTCCGGCTCCGGGTTCGAGCGCCAATATACGACCAGGCGATCTTTGGCGCGCCGAACGACGCCCAGTTCGTTTACCGGCGCGGGCGGCGTGGCGTTCTCCTTCTTCGTCCGCGCCTGCGCCTGCGCCGAGACTGTCCCCTGGTTGTTATGCTTGCTGACGGCGGCGACGAAGTAATAGTGCGGCGTATCGAGCTTCAGCCCCTCGTCCGTGAACGAAGTCTGAACGGTGCGGGCGACAAGCGTGTAGGCCGTCGGCGGCGCGTCCGGGTCTTCCGAGCGGTAGACGTAATAGCCCGGCGCGGCCCCCGCCCACGAAAGTTGCACCCGGCTGTCCGAAAGCGGCTCGGCGCGTAGCGCCGAAATCTCGGGCAACTCGCCGTCCGACGCCGCGACCCGCACGGTGGCAAATCCGTACGGGGCAATTTTCAGGCTCACCGTTTTGCCCTTCGTCGTCAGCGGGCGTCGGTCACTCTCGACCAGATCGCACTCGAAGGCTTGACTTACGGGGAAGTGTGGCAGTTCGATTGTCAGCGGCGTCTCGAGCCCCGCCGTCTCGACCAGCCGCACGACGAGGCCGCGCCCCGGCTGCTCGCTGATTTTCAGCGTCACGAGTTGCGCGTTCGGCGCGCTCAACTTGACGAAACTCGCCTGACCGGACGGCAACACGCCCGGCTGCGGCCGCGCGATCAAACTCGCCCGCAGCGGGCTGGCATATTCCCAGCCGAAGCGCGTCGCGTCGCGCCGCCAGTCGCCCGCGTGCGAGGTGAAGCTGTAATGCAGCGTCGCGTTCACGTCGTCCGCGTTCAGCGTCAGCAGCCCGGCCATGCGGTTGGAGTAAGCATAGCTGTAGAGGTGCGACGACTCGGGCCGGTAGTCAATCGAGAACTGGTTGTAGCGAATCTCGCCGAAGTTGACGTTCGGCGCCTCGTTGACAGCCATCGTCACGCCGAATGACTTGTTGCTCACGTCCACCCAGCGGTTGGCGCTCAAATAATCATGCGAACCCCAGCGCAACTGATCCACAAACGGTCGCACCACGCCGCCTGGGTACTCGGCGCGCGCCTCAAAGTTTTCAACCTTGATCGGGAAGGCGTAATAGAGATTGTCTCGGTAACGGTCTTCGTAATTGTCGGAGTGCAACGCGCGCACGTGGCGCAGGTCGTTGACGACGTCTATGCGCTTCAGGCCGTCGTAGAGGATCACGCGCTGTGTGATCGCCGCGCCGGTCTTTGCGTCGTCGATCTCGACCGAGAAATCGGCGCTCACGGCCCCGGCCCGGCCCGGCCTCAGCGTTCCTCTCGCGGGTGAATATTCGGTCCCCTCTTTTGATTCGCGCTCGTTCTTGTGGACGTAGACCAGCTCGTTGAAGCGGCGCTTCGCCGACTGGTCGATCAATTCGCGGTTGAGTTCCTTGTCGAAGATGCCGCGGACCGCGCCGGTCTGCGGGTCGAATTCGATGCGGTAGAACTGATTGGCGAGCTCGGTCGCTCCGACTTCGAGCCCCAGCGCCGCGGCCGCCGACTTGCCCCGGCTCGTGTGGAAGACTTTGTAGCCGAAGGCCGGGACCGGAGGCGCGATGAAAATGCGCTTGCCGTCGGGCGTTTGTTGCGCGGGCAGGCTGCGCCCGGTGGCGGGGTCAATCACTGCGGTGAAATCGCCCACCGCCTCCACAATGCCCGCGCGCTCGTGCGCCAGCGGGTTGAAGACGACGAGCGAGTCGGCTTCGCTTACCGGTATTAGTTTGAGCACCGCCTCCAGGCCGTGCTCTAACGCCGCCTCCGCGCCTGCCAGAGCGCGCTCGGCCTCTTTCTTTTTCACCCACGCCGCGTTGAATAGCTGCACGTCACTCGCCCGGGGCAGCGTCGGCCAGCTGTGCTCGTCGTAATCGAAGAGGCGCGTGAAGGTGCGCTCGATCAACCGCGCGGGGTTCTGGAAATGCGGGTCGTTGACACCGGCAATCGCGGCGAGGCCCTCGGCCAGCGGCAAGAGGCGGGCCGCGCGCCGCTTCTGCCCCTGTGAGGCGGGGTCAATCGTCGAGTAGTCCGCAGAGAAATTGTTCAGGTCGCCCTTGAGGGTCGGCAATCGGTCGCCGTACTTCTGCTCAACATACTCGAAGAACGTAGTCGGGCTGCCGACGCGGATTTGAGGGTAGAGGTAGAGCCTATTCCATTCGGGCAGCACGCGGACGTCGAAGCGCGGCGTGTCGTGGTCAATGTAGTCCGGCACGATCAGCGCGTCGTAAGGGTAGGGGCCGAGGCGGGCGCCGTCTTCGACCGCCTTGAGTTCGTCGGTGACGTGGTCGGCGGCGAGCGCGATAATGTTGCCGTAGCCGCCCGCGAGCTGCCCGTACCAGAACCCTTGCGCGTAATGTGACCGCCAGCCGAACAGCACGCGGTTCCGCCCGTCCGGGGCCTGCCACCAGAAAAGCGCGGGGAGCCCCGTCTTTTCATAGTTATTGTTCCCGCCGGAGCGCCAGCCCTGTCCCCAGCGCGCGACGTATTTGAAGCCCGCGTCCGCCACCGCTTGACAGCCCGACCACGACAGGCTCGGGTTATCAACGATCATGAAAGTCTTCAGGTCGAGGCCGAAGCGGTCCTTCGCCTCGCGCCGCCCCGGATACGTCATCCGTGCCAGTTCTTCATAATCCATCCAGTGCGAGTGGACGCCGCTCGGCGCGCCCATGAGGTGCATGTAGCCGGGCTTGATTTGCTTCTCGACGATCTCGCGCCAGGCCGCCTCGGAGCGCTCCTCGAGGTAGTTGCGCTGGAAGAGCAGCGTCTCCATCGTGTAGTGAAACTGGCTGTCCAGGTCGCGCTCCGCCGCCGTCACGTTCTCGCGCGGCGCGCTCAGGAACTGGCCGAGTTCGATGTTGTTGGCTATGTTGTGCTGCTTTTTGTAGATGAAATCTTCGTACCCCAGGTCTTCGTGCGAAGACTTGACGATGACGACCTTCCAGTGGCGCTGCGGCTGCCACGTCTGTTGGTGCACGGTGACCGAGCCGTCAGCTTCATTGCGAATGGTCAGCGTCAATTGTTGCGGCGCGCTGATGTCGGGAATGTATGCGCGGTGTGTGGAAATGCCCGCGGGCACTTCCAACGTCGAGGCTACGGGCGATCCCTTTTCGAGCCGCACCGTGACCTGACAACGCAGCGTGCGCGCCGTGTCGTTGAGCAATTGCAGGTTGGCAATTTGCCGCAACGGTTCCTGGCGCGGGAAGAGCGGCGTCGGTTGCAGTTTCAAGATCCGCAGCGGTTTTTCCTGCGCGGTGAGAGGGGCCGCCGGCAGCAGCGCGAAGAGCAGAACGTTCGCTAGTCCCTTGATCATTTTTCGTCCCGGCAGAATGCCGATGTATTGTTCGCCGTCACCCAGCGGCGGTCCGGCCCGGTGACAGAAGTATCAGCAGTTCACGCGTCAGTGAACGGTCCGGCGCCGAGGGCCTTGAGCGATTCGCGGACTTTCACGCCGCTGATCTCCGGCGGCGCTTTCTTCGCGCGCACGGCCATCGCGGCGGCCACGCCGGCGGCCTCGCCCATGGCCATCGCCGTGGCGGTCACGCGGGTGGAGGCGTGCGCGCCGCGCGTTGCCGAGTGGCAGCGGCCGGCCACGAGGAGGTTTTCGATTTTCTGCGGGAGCAGCGAGCGGTAAGGGATGTCGTACGGCTCCGGCTGAACCTTGGTCGGCTCGAAATCGTTGGCACTGCCGACGGTGGTTTTGTTTGGGTGCAGGTCGAGATACCAGCAGCCCGTGGCGACGGCGTCGTCGAAGCGGCGGCCCTTCATGAGGTCGTCCTCCGTGAGCACGTACCGGCCCACGAGCCGGCGCGATTCCCGCACGCCGATCCATGGGTAGGCCTCGATGAAATACGCCTCCTCAAAGCCCGGCACGTCACGCTTCCATGCCCGAAACATTGCCCAGGCGTCCGCGCGGCCCTGCATTTCGGCGCGCGTCAGGTCGGCGGCGTCCGTCGGGTCGGCGGGGACGCGCACGCCGTGAACATAGACTTCGTCGCTGCCGAAAGTAAAGCCTACCCCCGGGCCGTAATAGAGCGGCAGGTCGCCCCGCTCCTGTGCCTTCGCCAGCGCCGCGCGGCAATTCTTACTGAGGTCCGGCGACCTTTTCACGCGGCCGATGCGGAAATGAAGTGTCAGCGGCTGCACCTCGGCGTTCTGCTCGAAAGGGGCGCCCGCCCAGGCCGCGACATCTGCGTCGCCCGTGCAGTCGATCACCGTCCTCGGCTCGACGCTCACCAGGCCGTCCTTGTTGGCGATCTGCACCGCGCCGATGCGCCCGCCCGAGGTCTGCACGCCGCAGGCGAAAGAATTGAAGAGCACCGAGAGGCGTCCTTGCTGCTCCCGCATGAGCCGGTCGAGCAGCAGCTTGAACTCGAATGTGTTCTTGATCGTCGGGTTGTGCTTCGCCATGTGCGTGGCGTCCGGGGCGCACACGCCGGACTTGGACAGCAACTCCAGCGCGATGCCGCGGACGACGACGCGCCTGTCGCGAATGTCGGCGATGCCGTCGAAGAAAGGCAGCCCGACGCAGGTGATGATACCGCCCGCGAACGGGGCCTTCTCGACGAGTAACACCTTCGCGCCGCGCCGCGCCGCGGAGAGCGCCGCCGCTGTCCCGGCGCAGCCCCCACCGCACACCAGCACGTCGGTCTTGATCGCGCCGGGCGGCGTCTTTCTCCCGACTAATTGCGCGGCCGCACCCGCGCCGCCCGCTGAGGCGAAGGCCGCCGCGGCTGCGGTGGCACGGACAAACTTGCGGCGGGAAGCGCCGACGGCGGGAACATTCTTTTTCATGCCGGGCCTCGTCTTCGGGCGAAGTGCGGCGACGCGGCCCGCTCAGGGCGGCGCGCGTCGACCGGTCAATCAATAAATCAACTTGAGCGCGAACTGAATTTGACGGGAAGTGCGTGCCGCGGTGATTTGCCCGAAGGCGGCGTTCCCGAGCTGCGTGTTCGGCGCGAGAAAATTGGTCTTGTTGAAGGCGTTGAAGAACTCGGCGCGGAA
>Ga0075421_100003188_pt1 | contig 19622 bp, 15 predicted proteins | sample SoiMetdeltSBSDD5_FD_75292 | JGI IMG/M metagenome (GOLD analysis project Ga0075421, IMG submission 75292) | Bulk soil microbial communities from a Populus tree surrounding site in Tennessee, USA - Soil MetaG P. deltoides SBSDD5 | ecosystem: Environmental > Terrestrial > Soil > Tree plantation... | reverse complement strand
CTGGCTTTTTCCGATATCGGCGTGGCAAGCGACACATTGCTCGCGCCCCACGAATCCCGTCGGCAACTTTCCCTCATCTGGGCGAGTGGACTCGCCCAGCAAGCCAGGTCCCGGCATAGCCATGAGAGACAGGATCAACAACAACCCTCGGGCTTTCATAAGCCACGCCTAACGTAGTTGTGAGGTGTCACCCCACAACTGATGAAAAACCAGACCTTGAGGATAGGTAAGTCACGATGACCACGCTTTTCGGTCATTTGGGCTGTGCGCAGATTCGACGAAACCAATCGGTAAAAGAAACACTGACCGAACCATCTTCGGCGATGCCGCTCAGAACCTACTTTCCAGTTCTGAGCGCTCTCTATTCTCGGAACCCACAACTACGGCGGCAGGACAGCCAGAAATGGCAATGCCTGTGCCAAGGCTTTTACGACGGACCGCTGCTACCTTCACTCGAGACTTCCTGTCGCTGGCTCTCTATATGCGGAGCACCCCGAGTTCGCTTCACAGCCTTTAGTCGTTCAAACGTGGCGAAGGCCGCCGCTGCTTTCTCACGCTGCCCAAGCCGGCGATAGATTCGCCCGAGCGCGTAGTGCGGTTCGGAATAACTGCTGTCGAGGGTAGCCGCCTTTTCCAGTTCTTGAACAGCCCGTTCCACCTCGTTCTTCTTCTCGAGAATGACGCCGAGCTGATAGTGGCTTTGCGCCAGGTTGGGGTTGTTGCGCAAGGACTCATTGAGATAGCCTTGTGCCTCATCAAGACGGTCGAGCTTGGCAAGGAGTATCCCCAGGTTCAACGCCGGCCAGCCTGAGGGAGCAGCGAGTTCACGATTGATTTCCACCCCCTTCTGATAGGATCGAATGGCCTCATCGTACTGCCCCAGCGCCTCCTGACAAAGCCCGAGGTTGTCGTAGGCCTTGGCGAATCTCGAATTCAGCACGATCACCTTCTGAAGTTTGGTAATCCCTGCCTGAAATCGCTGAGCATCGTAATCCAGGCGAGCGAGCCAGTACCAGTACTGCGGGTTTTCCGGATGTTTTTGGTTCAGCTTCTGCAGTTCTGGCTGAGCCCAGTCCTGCTTGTCGAGTACGATGTAGGCCATCGCGAGCGTAAAGCGGCTGCGTTCATCCAGCGGCGAAAGGCCTTCGGCTTTTTTCATTGCGATCGCTGAGTTGAGGTATTTACCGTCCAGGAAGAAGATGCTTCCCAGCAGCGTCAGCAATTGCGGCGACTTGGGGTTGGAATCAATCTCTTTCACCAGGAGCTCCTCGGCAGTGACGAAATCTTTCTTCTTCAGGGCTTCTTGAATTTGAGTTCGCAACCCTTCAGGCAGCGGGACCTGCTGCAGAGGGAGCACTTCGCCTGACTCCTGGGGAACCAAGGCGCCGAGTGAGATTGGTGGCGCGATGCCAACCAACACAAAAAGAATAGTTGTCCGCATCCACATGACGGGTCCAAGAGTAATCTCAGCGGCCTCGTGGGTTAGAGGAATCCAGCCCTTGTTTTAGTGCCAGAGCAGCCTTACTGACCGGCATGATCGCCAGCTCCTTCTCAACAGCGTTGCGCGCCTCGGTCAGATTGCCCAGCCTGAGGTGGATCTCCGCCAAAGCCAGGTGCAGATCGGGCAGCATCGGATCGACAGCGATGGCCTCTTGCAAAGTGCGCAACGCTAGTTCATCTTTCCCCTGGATATGATAGTTCAGGGCCAGAGATTGATAGAGGCGTGGCGAGCGGGGATTAAGTTCCTTGACGCGTTCGAAGGCCCACTCCGATAGCTTCAGGTACGCCCTACCCAACTGGTAGACATATTCAGGATTGTCAGGCTGGGCCTCAGTAAGTTTTCGATATTGGTCGAGCATCCCCATTGGATTTCCTACGCGTTCGTAAGCCTTGGCCAACTCCAGGCGCCCCAAAGCCTGCTGCGGATCAAGCTTCAAGGCCTGCTCCAGCTGGCGCGCGGCCTCGGCAGCCTTGCCCTGGGCTAGCAGGCTGGCACCGAGCAGAAATCGTGGAGCGGCGTAGCTCGGCTGTAGCCGGAGGGCTTCACGAAACTGGAGGATTGCTCGAGAATGGTCTCCCATCTGCTGGTAGACAGCTCCAAGGTTGTTGTGAACAAAGGCGACCTTCCCGCCGCTGCGCAACACCTCGAGGAAAGCGGTCTCTGCCTCTTTGAAGCGGTTTTCTTTTTGGGCCTCGACTCCCTTGGAGAATAGTGGCTGGAGCGCGTCGGGCAGAGATTGACCAGAAGCAGCAACGACTGCAGCCAGTGCAAGGACAGAGACGAGGCACACGCTTGCCGAACGCCTTTTCAGCTTGCTGAGCAGAATGCTCATGGTTTCTCCTCTCCAGGTGGGGTGGACGTTGCTGAATTGGGAATCATGGGCGATCCAAACCGTCGTTCGCGACCCTGCATTTCTTCTTGAATCAGCTTCTGAGCCACTGCAAACGCCTGTTTCGCCTTGGCAGTCTGTCCTATCTGCTGGTACGCCTTGCCCAGCAACGTATAGGCTTGACGCATCTTGGCGTCGATTTGGATCGCAGATTCGAGTTCTTTGGCGGCAGCCTCGAATTGTTTTAGGCGCAGCAACGCATCACCCAGAGCCAGTCGAGCTGCCGCCGACTTCGGATTGATCGAAAGCGCGTTCTGGAAATGTTCGACTGCCACATCGGGCTTCTGGAGGTAGAGCTGGCTGGCTCCCAGCCCGTAAGCGCTGTCGTAGTCGCGCGGGCGAATGTTGGCTGCCCGAGAATAGTAGGTAATGGCTTCTTCGAACTTGAACTGATAGCGCTTCATGTCGCCCAGCACGTTCAGCACTTCGACAAGATTGGGGTCGGCCTGCAAGGCGGCTTGATATTCTTCTTCAGCTTTGGGCAGGTTCTCCTGCACGCGGTAGGACTCGGCCAGGATCTGGTGCACTCTCGCCGAGCTTGGAGCCATCGCAAACAGTCGCTGGTGTTCGGCTTGGGATAACCCGGTACAAACGTGTGCGAGAAAATAGAGTGCTTCCGTGTCCTTGGGATTGATTCGTAGAGCTTGCCTGAGGGCTTCGAAGGCTTGCCGGAGATTGCCCTGGGATGCCTCGGCGCGAGCCAGCAATACATAGGGGCCCGACTTTCCCGGCTGGGCCTTCGCCAATTGCCGTGCCAGACTTGCTGCGGCGGGATAATCTCCGCGATAGTAGGCCTGAACACCTTCCGAAAGCGACTGGGCTGGCTGGGCAATACCCAGCTGAGCCGGAGTTAGCTGACAAATGAGGACTGCCAGCCAGGCGGTCTTGCTCGCCCGATTAGAAGCGTTACATCTTGTGGGGAATCCACGCGCAGTCATTCTGACTTCCGTGAAAATGGGACCGCATGGTCGGTCTTACCCGAGCCCATCACCCTCTGCCTTTGCCACTGACCAGGGCGAAGGACGGCAGAGATTTTGGCCGTTTTGTGAACCTGGTTGTCGCCAAATCCACTAGTACGGACGAACTTCAATGGTTCGCATCAGGGCCTGCTGTCTCTCGGAGCGCTTCTTCTTGATCTCTTCGAAGCGCTGGGCCTGCTGCTCCTCACGGGGATCCCTGGTACGTTGAAACAAGTTCAGTAGGTTCATGTTCGCCAGATAACTGTCGGGGTCCAGCTCCAACGCGGTGCGCAACTCACCCTCAGCCTTGTCGTAATCGCGGCTGCGAATGTAGATGAGGCCCAGTTCGGCGTGGGCTTCAGGATTCTTCGGATTGGCTTCGAGCGAATGGCGCAGATGCTCCAGCGCCTCCGGCAGGTTGTTTTCCTGCTTCGCCACACGGGCCAGAAAGTAATGGGCACCGGCCGCTGTTTCCGGACGAACCGCAGCTGCCTCAAGCTCCTTGCGCGCTGTCACGAAATCGTTGCTGTAGAAGTAGGCCACGCCAAGCGAGAAACGTCCTCTGACGTCCCCCGGCTTCAGTGCACAGTACCGTTGGAAGTAAGGGACGGCCGCGCTGGGATCTCGGTCCTGCAGTAGCACGGCTGCGAGCGCGTAATTGTAATACGCGTTGCTCGCCTCCAAATTGACGGCTTCTTGCAGTGACTTGCGCGCTTCCAGCGGCAGCTCGGCGTCAACGCAAACCATTCCAAAGAAGAAGTGGATACTGGCATTCTTGGGATCCAGATCTCTCGCGTGCGCCAGATAGCTCAGTGTCTGGCGATGATCTCCCTGCTTATGGCTTACTCTGGCAAGGTCCATCAATACATCTACCAACTTGGGCGCGTCTTTGGCCGCAGCTTCCAAGCTTCGGCGGGCGCGCTCGAACTGTTGCTGTTCCTCGTACAGCAACCCCAACCGACGCAACACGGCAGATGAGGCCAGGTCGCGTTCAGCCAGGCCTTCCAGCAGGATCTGTCGAAGGCCAATGGTCGACGGTTTTTCCAGAACAGGGAGGATCGCCACCACATCCGCTTCACTCAGGTCGGGGCTCGCTACCAGATTGCGTCCTGCCTCAGTTGCCTGCTGCAGCTCGCCGAGCGCCGCAAGATTCGCGCAGCGCAGGGCTAGCACCTGAGGCCGCTGTTGTGCTTCAACGGGCAGATGAGAAAGATGCAACTGCGATGCCCGGTAATTCCCCAAGCGCTGCGACAAAGCGGCGCTTTGGTAACGGGCCTCTGGCTGATCGGCCTGGAACTGGAGCAACTGCTCGTACGTCTCCAGCCCTCGCCGTAGCGCCTCAGGTTGCCGTGCTCCTCTTTCCTGGTAAAGCCGGCCGAGATTCAGGTATGCGCCGACAAAGCGTGGCGAGAGCGTGATTGCCTTCCTAAAGCTTGACTCCGCCGCAGTGTCATTTCCCTGCTGGACCTGCACGACGCCGAGAAAGTTGTGCAAGTGGAAGTCGTTTGGAAACTTCGCCAAGACCTGGTCGAGATGCTTGGTGGCCGAAAGGAGATCCCCCTTCTGAATGAGACCTTGCACGAGCTGCAACTCTTCCAGAGGCGCCTGTGCGCTGGCACCCAGCGGTCGGAAAACCATTGCTGGCAGCAGAAATAGAACCATCCAAGCGACCTTGCGCCGTGAGAGTGTTCTCATTATTGTGAAGCAGTTATTCGCCTGCGCGTGCCCCATCCTATCATTTCGCGGGGGACGGGAGCAGTCCAGTCGCTTCCTGGAAGAGTGCCTTACCTCAATGGTTCGATCGACAGGCCGCGAATGGTGGCTTGTTCGATGGCGCTTGCATTAAAGCCGAACCGCCCATGAGTGAACGTGGCGTCTGTCCAGGCGTCCACCTGGATACCGTCGATGTAATGAGTGATGGTGTTCCCGCGAACCGTGAGCATGATCCTGTAGTAGTCCCTGTTTCGCACTCTGAAGGACAGAGGAATCACTCCGGCGGCACCCGGGGCGTCTTCGCGCTTGATTGAGTTCAGGTACTTGTCGTCCGAGCGGATGTACTTGACGAGGGAATTCTTTGGGACGGCCTTGGCCTTTTCCGAGGCGAGCTTAAATAGATAAAAATTGTTCGAGTTCTGAGCGCGCAAGACCCAGCCGGCAGACTCCTTGTTGACCTTCACTTCGAACTCAACCCTGTAATTCTCCCACTGTCCGCCCTTCTTGAGGAGTCCCAGCCCCTGAACACGCAGAGCATTGACTTCTTTGTCTCTGATGATCTCCCAGGTGGGCGGTGCATCCCAAAGCTCCAGACCGTTGATGAACGTCTCTTTGAGGTCTTCCGGTCTACGGGCAGCCTGTTGTTGCCGGAGTGCCTCCTCCCTGGCTTTGGCCTGCCGTTGCTCTTCCTCTATCCTGGCGGCCTCCGCCTGTTTCCGCTCCTCCTCGACGCGCTTGGCCTCTAGCCGCTTCTGTTCCCGCTCCAAGTCTTCCTTCTGTGCGAGCGCTGCGGCTTCGTCCTTTTGCCTTTGCTTCTCCTCCTCGAGTTTGCGCGCGGCTTCCAGTCTTTTGAGCTCTTCTTCAGGCGACAGACCAATTGAGATCATCTGAGCATGCAGCTTTGGGTTGTCTATCCTCCATTCGCTGATAGTTTGCTCGTGCTGCAGCACCCAGTTGTCCCGCTCTTCGTTGTTGACCGACAGGTCGTCGTCGGTCTCTGGTTTGCCGTCCGGGCCAACCGATCGCAGAATGAAGGTCTTGTTGGTTAGGTCGACCAGGTAGAGTAGGTTCTGTCCCCAGCCATCCTTGAGTGTGTCGGGGGCTGTATAAATGCGATTCAAGCTGGTCAAGGCAGGAGGCAGTCCTTTCTTAGCCTTGCTGTATCGGTCGATGGCTTCCAGGATGGTGGCCATTTTCCCCACGGTCGTTCGAACGGAGTCTTCTGTAACTTGTGGCGCTGTTGGCTCAGACGTAGTGGCAGTCTCAACCGGAGTTGGTGGCGGAGTCGGCATTTCGCCGCCCTTTTTTCTGAAAAGCTCAAAAACAATCATCGAGACGAGAATCAGCGCAACAACGCCCGCGACCACTGCGAATTTCTTCTCTGCACTCCATCGGGTTCCTTCAGGAGCAGGGTCAATGGGATTCTTGTCGGGATCGACGTCCTTCAAAGCTTCTTTTAGTTCTCGCAGAATTTGCTCTTCTTCCTCTTTCGCCGAGGGAGAAGGAATGAGAGCTTGCTGGGGCTCCTCGGATGGGGCTGCAGACGGACGCCCTCCCCCAAGCCGGCCACCACATCTGGTGCAGAAACGGTTCTCACCCGGCTGATCGGCGCCACACTGCAGGCATTGCATATGACAGTCTCCTTTAGCCGAAACCAGACTCTCAGGCCTGCAAAGTCATCCGCGGAATTACCGCTTCCTTTTCGTTTCAGCGTCTCAACACCCAACTGGCACCCAAGCCGATGGTTGGCGAGGAACCCGGCTTCATTCCGACCCAGCGCAACCCGTGGCGGAATCCAGGCTGGCTTCCCGTTTTCGGGGAATGACCAACCGAGGCAACCAGGTTTCCGGCCGCTCCTCCAGCCAGCAGGTTTGACATAGATCAATTATACCTGAGTTCGAACGCTTAGGAAGCCACACCGATTACCAGTTTCAGGAACCGGCGCTTGCCGACTTTAAGCACATAAGTAGCTTCCTGAGACAGGTCGAGTTCCGCCTTGACGTTGGAAACCTTCTGATCGTTCAACATCACCGCGTCCTGCTCAATCAGGCGATTTGCTTCCGTCACCGAATTGGTCAGCCCCAGTTGAGCAATCAGTTTCGTGAGGCGAATCTTTTCGACAGATGCAGAAAGCCGCCGTTCCTCGATCTCTTCAGGCTGAAGCTTTTGCTGGAAAACCCGGTTGAATTCTTCTTCTGCCAGGTCGGCTTCCTGAGCGGAGTGGAAGTCCCGAATGATCAGTTTTGCCAGCTCGACCTTCGCCTCTCGCGGATGCTTCTTGCCTGCCAGGAGGCTCTGCCTCAGGAGAGCGACATCTCGCGACTTCATGTCTGTACATAACTCATAGTAGTCGTACATTCGATCATCGGGCATCGACATTAATTTCCCGAACATCTCCCTGGCAGATTCCTTGAGGCCAACATAGTTGTTCAAGGACTTGGACATCTTTTGCACCCCGTCCAGGCCCACCAGAATCGGCATCGTCATGATCACCTGGGGCTCTTGCTCGTACTCTTTCTGAAGTTCTCGTCCAACCAGCAGATTAAATCTTTGGTCTGTCCCACCCAGCTCAACGTCCGCCCGCAACGCGACGGAATCATAGCCTTGAACCAGCGGATACAGCAGTTCGTGAATGGAAATCGGCTGGTTCCTCTGAAAGCGGCCAGCGAAGTCGTCCCGCTCCAGCATCCGGGCAACCGTGTAGTGGGAAGCGAGACGGAGGAAGTCCTCGCTCTTCATCGCCGACATCCACCTGCTGTTGAAGTCGAGAACCGTCTTTTCTGGATTCAGGATCTTGAAGACCTGTTGCTTGTACGTTTCAGCATTATGCAAAACTTCTTCTCTGCTGAGCTGCTTGCGAGTGACATTGCGCCCGCTCGGATCGCCGATCATGCCGGTGAAATCGCCAATCAGGAAAATCACGGTATGGCCGAGATCCTGAAAGTGCTTCAGCTTTCTAAGGACGACTGTGTGACCCAGGTGCAAGTCGGGCGCGGTCGGATCAAAGCCTGCCTTTACCCGCAACACCTCTCCCGTTCGGGCGGATCTCTCTAGCTTGTTCTTAAGCTCCTCCGACCGGATGATGTCCACAGACCCTTTTGAAAGGTAGGTCAACTGTTCAGAAATCGTGAGGTCTGACGGCATGGACGAACAAACCTTTACAATAACCTTCCAATAGCAGAAAAGCCGGAGCGCAATCGTGTATCGGTCGCTCTTCTCTCAACCCTGCATCACGACTCGCCGTCCTTCGATACGCATTTTGCCATCGATGACCAACTGAATGGCCAGCGAATAGAGGCGGTGCTCTTCCTGGAGAATTCTAGCCGATAAGGCCTCCTCGGTATCGCCGTCTAGAACCGGAACAGGAGCCTGCAGGATAATGGGGCCGGAATCCAATCCCTCGTCCACAAAATGCACCGTACATCCTGAGTACTTCACTCCATACTCTAGAGCCTGTCTTTGAGCATCGAGACCAGGGAATGCAGGAAGTAGAGAAGGATGAATGTTGAGAATCCGGTGACGGAAGGCCTGAATAAAGAAAGGGCTCAGCAGCCTCATGAAGCCTGCCAGACAGACCAGGTCCACTTGCTTCTCCTGCAAAACCGCGGAAATCCGGCGGTCAAACGCCTCCCGGCTCAGCCCCTTCGAACTGAGAAAAAACGTCTCAAACCCACTCTGGCGGGCTTTCTGTAAGCCCGGCGCGTTCTCGACATTACTGATCACGACGGCGACCTGTGCCTCTAACTTGCCGCAAGCAATCTGTTGTGCGATGGCTTCAAAATTCGATCCACGGCCCGAAAGCAGGATGCCGAGTCGCTTCATTATTCGTACACCACACTTCGTTTACCCGAACGGATCTCACCGATCTGGTAGAACGGCTGTCTCTGCTTCTTGAAATGCAACCGTATTTTCGCCAGGTTTCGACGCGCGACAATGACCACCATGCCAATGCCCATGTTAAAGGTTCTCAGCATTTCCTCCTCGTCAATTCGTCCAAGCTTTTGGAGGATCCCAAAAATGGGCAGCCCTGGCCAGGTGCCGATACGAATCACAGCCGTGCAACCAGTCGGGAGAATTCTGGGAATATTTTCGGTCAGTCCCCCTCCTGTGATATGAGCCAGGCCATTCACCCACCTTCGCTCGATGACCGCCCTCAGGACCGGGAGATAGCTCAAATGAGGCGCAAGCAGCGTCTCACCGATCGGCTTCTTGAGCCCTGGAAGCCGACTCTCCGCGTGGTGACCGGGCCTCTCCAACAGGAGTTTTCTCGCTAACGAGTATCCATTGGTGTGCAAACCTGCTGAGGGTAGGCCCAGGATGAGGTCGCCAGGCCGGATGCGACTCCCGTCAATAATATTGTTCTTGCCTACGGCTCCCACGATGAATCCCGCCAAATCGTACTCTCCGTCCTTGTAGAACCCTGGCATCTCAGCAGTTTCGCCGCCGAGCAGCGCGCAGCCGGCTTCTCTACAACCAGCGGCAATTCCTTCGATGACTTTGGCGATAATCTCGGGCACGATTCGGCTCGTGGCGATATAGTCCATGAAGAACAATGGCGTGGCGCCCTGAACCAGAATGTCGTTCACGCAGTGTGCGACCAGATCGCGCCCGACGGTGTGATGAACCCCCGTAAGGAAGGCAACTTTCAGCTTTGTGCCGACGCCATCCACGCTCGAGACGAGAACTGGTTGAGAGACCCTCTGGCCGCCCAGTTGGAACAGGCCACCAAACCCGCCAATTTCCGTCAACACGCCACGCGTAAACGTGCGTTGGGCCAGTGTCTTGATTCGTTTCTTGGCGAGGTTCGCCTTGTCGATGTCGACGCCGGCGGCACGATAACTCGAAACTGTCTGCGGCATGGAAGGAGTAATTCTCCTGGAAAGCCAGGTGAGGGCTCAGGCTCTAGTCCGCGGGCCACCTGAAAGGCGGAAACTCTCTGAACGGATCACATTTTCATTGTTGGTGGCGCTGTCGGGAATGTCATGAGCCGCGCCGAGGTCAACTGATCTGCACTAATGTGCTCTCGGGAAACTCCACAGGGTACTTGCCCGTGTAGCAGGCTGAGCAGAAATGAGGGTTCGTTTCGGCGTCTCCGCAAGCCCGCAGCATGCCTTCGTGGCTCAGATATCCCAACGAATCCGCCTCAATGTACTTGCAGATTTCCTCAACGGAATGGCTCGAGGCAATGAGCTCGCGTTTGGTCGGCGTATCGACCCCGTAGTAGCACGGCGAGATGGTGGGTGGACAACTGATTCGCATGTGCACTGCGGAAGCACCGGCGGCTCGAACCATCTTTACAATTTTCCGGCTGGTGGTGCCGCGCACGATCGAGTCATCTACCAGAACCACACGCTTGCCACGCAACAGATCCTCCACCGGGTTAAGCTTGATTCGGACCCCGAAGTGGCGAATCGACTGTTTGGGCTCGATAAACGTGCGTCCTACGTAGTGGTTGCGAATCAGTCCAAACTCGAACTGGATACCAGACTCTTTGGCGTATCCGATCGCTGCAGCGACACCCGAATCGGGAACCGGAACGACAATGTCTCCGTCCGCTGGTTGCTCCTGAGCGAGGCACTTTCCCAGCAGGTAACGGCTTTGATAGACAGAACGTCCGAAGATTTGGCTGTCGGGACGTGAGAAATAGACATGCTCGAAAATGCAGAACGTGGGCTGGAGACGGGGGAAGATCTTCCGCGACTCAACGCCGTTTTCGGAAAAGACCAGCATTTCGCCCGGCTCCACTTCGCGCTCGAACTCGGCATCGATCAAATCAAATGCGCAGGTCTCTGAGCCAACCACCGGCGAGCCGTCCAGCCAGCCGAAGCAAAGCGGTCGGAAGCCGCGTGGATCGCGGACCACGATCATCTTTTCTTGAGTGAGGAAGACCAGCGAGTACGCCCCCGTCACCTGTTGCAAAGCGTCTTGAATGGCTTCTTCGATGGCAGGTTTGGCAGAGCGAGCGATCAAGTGCAAGATCACTTCGCTGTCGCTGGTTGATTGAAAAATGGACCCGGCACTCTCGAGCTCCCGGCGAATTTCCTGGGCATTGACCAGGTTTCCATTGTGGCAGAGTGCCAGGTTGCCCTTACTGCAAGCGACCAGAATAGGTTGAGCGTTCTTCAGGGAGCTGTCACCAGCCGTCGAGTAGCGAGTGTGGCCGATGGCCACGTCACCCTTCAAGTTCTCCAGCCTGGGCTCGGTGAAAATGTCAGCCACGTGCCCCATCCCCTTCTCCGAATGAAGCTCATGCCGATCGGCAGACACAATCCCGGCGCTCTCTTGCCCTCGATGCTGGAGAGCGTAGAGTCCAAGATAGGTGATTCGCGCGGCATCGGCATGTTTGTAGACACCGAAAATGCCGCATTCCTCGTGAAATTTATCGATCATGTCCCATTCCCATTCGAACCAGCCAAGAAACGGTGGCTGGAGATATCCAGCTGTTGATCGTGGTTTTCTGGTCCCCGAAATCCAAAGACCGAGCCCGACGACCAGGAGGACGATCCCACAAATAGAACAATTCTATACCGGACTCTGAAAACAACGTGCTAGTGAATGTCTCCAGAGATCTTCCAGGGCAGCGACCGGTTCATCGATGAGCGTCTGATCGCCCAACTGAACTCTCAGCCGGTCTCCACCCACGATTCCCAATTGCAAGATTTCAACTCCATGCTTCGAGGCGATCGCAGTCAGACGCCCCAGATTGCTCGCTTCCAACGTTAACAGAATTCGGGACTGATACTCCCCAAACAATGCGGCTGCGACCGAACCTTTGGAAACCAATTCAAGAGTAGCTCCGCGGGCTGGACCGAGGAAGTGAGAGAAGCTCATTTCCGCTAGAGCTACGGCTAATCCTCCGTCGGAGCAATCGTGTGCGGCGGAAATCACTCCTGCCTGAATGCCTTCGAGGCATGCTTTTTGAACCCGTCGTTCCTCATTTAGATTTAACGGCGGGCAAAGCAGACGGTTCGCCCAGAGCGTGTAGACATCTTTCTCTGTTGTCAGAGCCTGCTGGCACGCACTAAATGCCTCCTCTAGTGTTTGAGCGTATTCTTCGGATGGGTCCATCAATCGGCCCAGCATAGCGACGACATGCCCGTCCTGTGTAAACCATGAACCCGTAACGTGTGCTACCGGCTCGATGAGTCCCACCATACCAATGACGGGAGTGGGATAAATCCCTTCACCGAGAGTCTCGTTATAGAAGCTGACATTGCCTCCGGTCACGGGCGTGTCGAATGCACGGCACGCTTCGGACATTCCGTCGATTACTTCACTAAACTGCCACATGATTTCCGGCTTTTGCGGATTGCCAAAGTTCAGGCAGTTGGTAGCACCCAGCGGCAGGGCTCCGGAACAAACGAGATTCCTGCAGCTCTCAGCGACGGCAATCTGGGCGCCTCGCCCCGGATCGCGTTGGCAGTAGCGTCCATTGCCATCCAAACTCATTGCCAGCGCCTTGTTCGTTCCCTTGATGCGGATCACCGCGGCATCCCCGCCGGGAAACCGAACCGTATTCGTTCGCACCATGTGGTCATACTGCTGGTAGACCCACTCCTTGGAAGCGAGATTAGGGGAAGAAAGGAAGTTTCTCAATACCCGTCCCAAGTCGAGTGACAGCGCCTTTCGGGAAGGCAAACTCTTCTGGTTCGCTCGGGTGGCGGCAACGGTTTCAGGCTTTCGGATTGGGCGCTGATAGACAGGAGCTTCATCTGTCAGTGCAGCATTGGGAATCTCGGCAACGACCACACCGTGATCTTTGATTCGCAGCAATCCATCTGCGGTTACTCGGCCAATCGTGACAGCATCGATCTCCCACTTGCGGAAAACTTGAAAAACTTCCTCTTCTCGCCCTTCTTGGGCGACGAGCAGCATGCGCTCCTGCGACTCACTCAGCATGATCTCGTATGGTGTCATGCCAGTCTCTCGCTGGGGTACGTATTGGAGATCGATCTCGATGCCTGTCCCCGCGCGGCCACCCATTTCACAAGTCGAACAGGTCAGTCCAGCCGCGCCCATGTCTTGGATGCCAACAATTGCGCCGGTTTTCATCGTTTCCAGACAGGCTTCCAGGAGCAGTTTCTCCAGGAACGGATCGCCCACTTGGACGTTGGGGCGCTTACTCTCTGATTCTTCATCAAACTCGGCAGAGGCCATAGTGGCCCCATGAATGCCATCACGGCCAGTCTTCGAGCCGACGTAAATAACCGGGTTGCCCACACCCGTGGCCTTGCCGTAGAAGATCCTGTCTTTCCTAAAAATGCCCAGCGCAAAGGCGTTTACCAAAGGATTTGAAGAGTATGACTCCTCGAAAACGACCTCTCCGCCGACAGTCGGCACACCGAAACAGTTGCCATATCCAGCGATGCCCGCCACGACACCTTCCATGAGGTTGCGATTCCTTGCGTTATCCAACGGTCCGAACCGCAAGGAGTTCATGGCAGCGATAGGCCGCGCCCCCATCGTGAAAATGTCACGCAGAATCCCACCCACGCCCGTGGCCGCACCCTGATAGGGTTCGATAAAGCTTGGATGATTGTGCGATTCGATCTTGAAGGCGATCGCGTAGCCGTCGCCGATGTCAATGATGCCTGCGTTCTCGCCGGGGCCCTGCAACACGCGGGCACCCGCCGTTGGCAACCGCTTGAGGTGTACTTTGGAGCTCTTGTAACTGCAATGCTCGCTCCACATTACGCTGAAGATACCGAGTTCGGTCAGGTTCGGCTGGCGACCGAGAATTTGAAGAATGCGCTGGTATTCTTCCTCTGTGAGGTTATGTCGAGAAAGAATCTCAGGCGTCATTTCGAGTTCGGTAATCATCGTTCGACCTCAATACGTGCTTGATACTTGCGACGACGAAGGATTCATCGTGGCTGGTGCCGGAGCACCTCCGCTGTGAGACCTACGCAGCACCCACCGCCGACCTCATCATTGACTCGAAAATCACTAATCCATCCTCGCTGCCCAATAGTGCTTCGCTGGCGCGCTCGGGATGGGGCATCATCCCGAGGATGTTGCGTTGCTCATTGCAAATGCCGGCGACGTTTGAAACCGAGCCGTTCGGATTGGCTGCTTCAGTGATCTGCCCGTCCGATGTGCAGTAGCGAAAGATCACCTGCCGATTCTTTTCCATTTGCTTGAGAGTCGCGTCGTCCACAAAGTAGTTGCCTTCCATGTGGCCGATCGGGATCTGGAGCACATCTCCCTTTTGTGCGGAACCCGTGAACGGGGTATCGGCCGATTCCACACGAATGTAAACATGGCGGCAAACGTATTTGAGGCCTTTGTTCCTCAACATGGCTCCCGGCAGCAAGCCGGATTCCAGCAGGATCTGGAACCCGTTGCAGATACCGATGACCAGTCCACCGGAGGCCGCATGTTTCTTAACCGCCTCCATCACTGGAGAGAAGCGGGCAATTGCACCGGTGCGCAGATAATCGCCATAGGAGAACCCGCCCGGGACGACGATGGCCTCGCAGTCGCAGAGGTCGCTGGACTGATGCCAGATGAACTGAGCCGGCTGGCGCAGCACCTTACTCAGCATGTGAAAGGCATCATGTTCACAATTGCTGCCCGGGAAAACGAGCACTCCGAATTTCATGCGGTCTCCTCTATAAACTGACTCAGGAGGTCTCCAACTCGTAACGGAATTCCTCAATGACCGAGTTGGTCAAGACGCTCTTTGCCATTCTTTCGATTTCCTGCCGCGCTTCATCCCTGGACAGATTGGAATCCAGGACAATTTCGAAGAACTTTCCCTGCCGCACATCGTGAACATGGCCATAGCCTAGGTTGCGCAAACTATGGTGAATGGTTTTTCCCTGAGGATCCAGTACACTCTTCTTCAGACTGACGAACACCCTCGCTCTCATGAAGCAACAATCCTTTCGCTCAAGCTCCGTAAACACGTCTGTAGATGGAGTCCACATGACGAAGCTGATGTTTCAAATCAAAGGTCATCTCCAATTCTGCGGCGTTCATGTGCCTGGCGATATCTTCGTCTGCCAGGACGAGGGCCTTGAATTCCCCTTCGTTTGACCAAACCCGTAGCGCACTCCGCTGCACCCAGCGATAGGCTTGTTCGCGGCTGACCCCCCTTTTGGTCAAATCCAACAGCAGCTGTCCTGAGAATACCAGCCCTTTCGTTAAGTTCAAGTTTTCCAGCATTCGCTGCGGATAGACCAACATCCTCTCGACAAGGCTGGTGGTCTTGCTCAGGAGATAGTCGACCAGGACCGTGGAGTCCGGAAGAATGACCCGCTCGACGGAAGAATGAGAAATGTCCCGTTCATGCCAAAGGGCGACATTCTCCAGGGCTGCCTGGAGATTCGAGCGAATCAACCGCGCCAAACCGCAGATCTGTTCCGAGGTTACGGGGTTGCGCTTATGAGGCATGGCCGAAGAGCCCTTCTGGCCTGGAGCGAAGTACTCCTCGGCCTCCCGCACTTCTGTGCGTTGCAGTCCTCGAACCTCCAACGCAATTTTCTCCAGGCTGGCCGCGAGTATGGCCAAAGCAGCCATGAATTCGGCATGCCGGTCGCGTTGAACAATCTGTGTCGAGACCGGATCAAACTGCAGCCCCAGCTTGCGACAAACTGCTTCCTCCACCTGCGGGTCGAGATGAGCAAAAGTGCCGACGGCGCCAGAAATCTTGCCCACCTGGACCTGCTCGGCGGCCTGTTGCAGACGGCGCAGGTTGCGACGGCCTTCGTCGTACCAAACCGTAATCTTCAGCCCCAGAGTTGTCGGCTCCGCATGGATGCCGTGCGTGCGGCCAATCATCACCGTCTGTTTGTGCTCGTAGGCTCGTCTCTTTAGAGCTTCCAGAAGACGGTTCAGCCCGCCGAGCAAAAGGCAGGAGGCGTCCTTGAGTTGCAGTGCTAGCGCCGTGTCCACAACATCGGAGGACGTCAATCCGTAGTGCACGTAGCGCGATTCTGGTCCCACAAATTCGGCGACCGAAGTGGTGAAGGCGACGACGTCGTGTTTGACTTCCTTTTCGATCTCATGAATCCGGTCGACGCTGAAGTTGGCTTTGGCTTTGATCACTGTCACCGACTGAGCCGGAATAATGCCCAGTTCAGCCAGCACTTCGCAGACGGCGATTTCAACGGCTAACCACTGGCGATAGCGATTTTCTTCCGTCCAGATGGCGCCCATTTGCGGACGGGTGTAACGAGGAATCAAGTATGTGGCCTTTCAATCAAACTGCATTCCTTGCACCAAGAAGATCGAGTCGCAAATTGATGCGCTCACTGACGAACAATGGGGCGAATGACGTCCCCTCGCACCGGCGTGGAGAGAGCTAAAGACGAGGGCCATTACGCTCGCTGAAGACCTGACCTTATCCTGAATTTTCCCCAGCAAGCAAAACTACACCTCAATCACTGGACTGGGGATACTTTTGCTGGCGACGAACAGGTGCTCCAAGTTGAAACCGCGGGGCTCTAAAGATTCAACGGCTACCATCCGCGCGATAACCGGATGGTTGTTACTCTCGCTGAGATGCGCCAGAACAATGTAACTGGCCTGACCATCAAAGCCTTCACTGAAGAACCTTCCAGCCACGTCATTCGAGAGATGACCTTCACGTCCCATGATTCGCTGTTTCAAGGGCCAGGGATACGGGCCAACCTTGAGCATGTCAAGGTCATGATTGGATTCCAACACAATCACGTCGCAGCCGCGAAGCCGCTGCGTGACCAGTTCGGTCAGGTAACCCAGGTCGGTCACGTGTCCAATCTTGATGCCTTCGGCGTCGAGAGTAAAACCCAGGGGATCAACGGCGTCGTGCGGAATTGAAAACGGCAGAATCTTCAGATCCTTCAGACAGAACGGCTGCCCGGCTGTCATGAACTCCAGACGATTGCAGCTAATCCTGGGATTGATCGCCGCAAACGTCTGCTCCCCAATAAAAACCGGGATATCCCTTTTGGCGAGGATACCTGCGATCCCGTTCACATGGTCTGTATGCTCATGAGAGATGACGAGAGCGTCGATGTCGTCGAGGGACTCACCGATGGCGTTAAGACGCTTCTGCGTCTGGATTGGATTGAGGCCGGCGTCCAACAGGATTCTGACCTGGTTGGTGGCGACGAAAGTGCAATTCCCGGAGCTGCTGCTGCCCAAGACTGACATCTTCACCGACACAGCGGGCCCACCTGTCTGAGTGCTGAGCTGGATTTGTGGCGAAGAAGCTGCAAGCTCATCCTTCCAGCATCTTTTTCAATTGAGAATACAACAGAAGGGCGAACGTTGGATCTGCGAATTCAGTTACAGTCCAACCGTTCCCGAGTGATCTTGAGGCCATCGAGATTGCCCAAAACGGTCAAGGCAATGTGACGCGAGTCAAACGAAGCTTTCGCCAATTCCTGGACCTCTTCAGCCGTCACCTCTTCGATCCGGCTGATCATTTCGTCCAGTGAGAAATACTTGCCAAAATACATCTCCTGCCGGGCCAAGTTCGACATACGACTCGAAGTCGATTCCAGACTCAACATGAGACTGCCTTTCAGATGGTCTTTGGCCCGCCGCAATTCCTCTGGGTCGACCGGAGCATTTTTCAGATTGCGAAATTCTTGGACCACCATGTCGACGACACGCTCAGCCGTTTCCAGCGAGGTTCCGGCGTAAACTGAAAGGCAGCCTGTATCGCGATAAGAGTTCAAAGCTGAAAAGATCGCGTAGACAAGCCCCTGCTTCTCGCGGATGTTTTGGAACAAACGCGAACTCATGCCGCCACCCAGAATGGTGTTCAGGATGTAACAGACATAGCGGTCCTCATGAGAAAGAGGATAAGAGGGTACTCCCAAACAGATGTGGACTTGCTCGAGCTCCTTCTTGCTCCGCATGCTCACTCGGCTATGTGTGTGGGCCGGCACGTCAGTGTGACCGTTACGGTGTGTGATGACGTTTCCGAATCTCTCATGAATCAGGTCGGCAACCCGGCGGTGATCCAGGTTCCCGGCCGCTGAAACGATGATGTCATCGGGCGTATAGAACTGCCCGAAGAAATCAAGCACCCTTTCCCGGTCCAACTTGCCCACCGTCTGCTTGGTCCCAAGGATAGGCCGTCCCAATGGCTGATCTTTCCAGAAATTCTGCATAAAGATCTCATGAACCAAGTCATCTGGTGTATCTTCAACCATCTTGATCTCTTCCAGAATGACGCCCCGTTCCTTCTCCATTTCATCTGGATCGAACTTGGGGTTCAGCAGCAAGTCGGAGAGAATGTCGAAAGCAATCGGAAGGTGCTCATCGAGTACCTTGGTGCTGTAGCAGATGGTCTCCTTGGCTGTGAAGGCATCCAGATGCCCACCAATCGAGTCGACCTGGCGGGCGATTTCTTCGGCGCTTCGGTTGGAAGTGCCCTTGAAGAGAAGGTGCTCGATGAAATGCGCAACCCCATTGATCTCCGAAGTTTCGCTCCGGGAGCCAATCTTGAGCCACACTCCCATGGAAATCGATCTCACATGGGGCATCTGTTCGGTCAGAATAGTCAGTCCATTATCCAAGACTTCTTTCCTGATGTTGTTCATGAAGTGGATTTCCTGCTCTTCAGGATTTCTTGCTCGGAGTGAGGAGAGAGTTCAAGCTGGCCAGAAGCCGACCGATGAAAAAGTAACATATCGACCGCATGTTTTCAACTGAAAACTCGGCGTCTGATGCGGCTAGACATCAACATAAGTATAATCAGATAAATAAGTTACATGTGCCTGTAATGTAAACTGACCTGGCTGGCATAGCCATCCTTGGCCCAAGGATGCTTCCGCTCTCAAACAGCGTAAGCTCAATTGGTTCAGACTTGTAGGCGGCACCCCTGGGGCTGGCGCTTCTGTAGTTTATGCGGTTACCCACAACACCCTCGTGGCAAATCATTGCAAGACCGAAAAAACTTCTGCTATCATTTTCCGAGTGTGTCGATATTCATATCCAGATCCTGTTACTAACCTATTAAACCAAAAGGATTTTAGCTTAACCAGATGGAAGTTCAGCCTCGGGAACTATTGGGTTTGAGCTCGCCGGAGCTCCGTGAGTATCTGGTATCCATAGGGGAACGGTCCTTCCATGGCAAACAGATCTACCACTCGATTTACCGCCGTCACCGGTTTCGGTTCGATCAGATTACCGAACTCTCGCTGCCACTCCGCCAAAAGCTTCAAGGGCTAGCCCGCATTACGCTCCCAGAACCTCGCATTTCCCAGTTGTCTGTCGATGGCACCCGGAAGTATCTTTTCAGGCTGAGCGACGGAGAGGAGATTGAGTCGGTATTCATTCCGGAGGAGCATCGAAATACTCTATGCGTTTCCACTCAAGTCGGTTGCCCCATGGATTGCAAGTTCTGCTTGACGGCCCTGCTCGGATTCGCACGGAACCTATCGGCTGGGGAGATTGTCGGTCAGATCGTCTATATCTTGAGTGATCCGCAGGTTAGCGAAGACCCGCAGTCTTCGAACCGCCCCACGAAGCCCACAAACATCGTCTTAATGGGAATGGGGGAGCCGTTGCTGAACTTGGAGAACGTGAATAAGGCTTTGGCACTTATGGTCGATCCGAAAGG
>Ga0075421_100003186_pt1 | contig 19626 bp, 18 predicted proteins | sample SoiMetdeltSBSDD5_FD_75292 | JGI IMG/M metagenome (GOLD analysis project Ga0075421, IMG submission 75292) | Bulk soil microbial communities from a Populus tree surrounding site in Tennessee, USA - Soil MetaG P. deltoides SBSDD5 | ecosystem: Environmental > Terrestrial > Soil > Tree plantation... | reverse complement strand
TGCTCGACGCGCTCCGGCGCGAGAGCGATCGCACCGGAGTGGCATTGACGCCAGGCCATCGCGTCCTCGCCGTCAACCGATTGAACGAGCACTTCACGATCGTCACATCGGCTGGCGACCTCAAGGCGGACGCTGTCGTGCTCGCGACCGGCGGGAAATCGCTGCCGAAGAGCGGCAGCGACGGCGCCGGCTACGAGATGGCGGCGCGGCTCGGCCACACGATCGTCCCGACGACCCCGGCGCTCGCGCCGCTCGTCTTGTCCGAGGCGTCGATTCACGCGCAGCTCTCAGGCGTGTCCCACGACGTCGAGCTCTCGGTCTGGGCCGATCGCGCGATCCTCGTGCGCCTGGCTGGCGCGCTCCTCTGGACGCATTTCGGCGTCAGCGGGCCCGTGGCGATGAACGCATCGCGCCACTGGCTGCGCGCGAAGCTCGAGGGACGCGAGGCGGCGATCACCGTCAACTTCTGTCCCGGCCGGCCGCTCGAGGGCGTCGACGCCGATCTGCAGCGTGTCGCCGCGGCGAGCCCGAAGACGATGGTGCGCACGGCGGTGGCGGCGATGCTGCCGGCGTCGGTTGCGGACGCGATGCTGCGCCACCTGGCGATTGACGGCGAGGTCGCGCTGGCCCACTTCCCGCGCATCGATCGGCGGCGGCTGTCGCGCGCGCTCGTCGAATGGACGCTGCCCGTCGTCGACTCGCGCGGATATACCTTCGCCGAGGCGACGGCCGGCGGGGTTGCGCTCGGCGAGATCGATCCGGGCACGATGGCGTCGCGCGTCTGTCCCGGGCTCTATTGCATCGGCGAGATCCTCGACGTCGACGGCCGGATCGGCGGGTTCAATTTCCAGTGGGCGTGGTCGAGCGCCTTCGTTGCGGCGCGGGCGCTTGCGGGAGGAACCGCCGAGAGACGGTGATTTCTCGCTCCCGTTGACACCTTCTGTGGACACAACCTACGCTGTTGGCCGATGAAACGGCCTTTTCTATTCTGGGGTTTCAAGGCGCCGCACGAAGTTCTCGAGAACTGCCTCGGGGCGCTCGAGCGCGAAGTGATGACGGTGGTGTGGGCTCGAGACGAGACCAACGTCAAGGACGCCGGCGCGGGCCTCAGATCACCAGTCGCGTACACCACCGTGATGACGACGATGGATCGTCTGTTCAAGAAGGGGCTGCTCACCAGGCGCAAGGTCGGCCGCGCATTCGTTTATCGGGCCGCGGCAACTCGTGACGAAATGGAAGAAGCCGTCGCCACCGAACTGGTCCAGAGCCTGTTCGATCGTCCTGGCGGCGGTTCCCTGCCGATGCTGTCGTCACTGGTGGACGCGGTATCCGAGAGGGACCGCGCTCTGCTCGACGACCTGGAGCGCCTGATTCAGGAGAAAAGGCGCAAGGTCAACGAGGAGCACAATCGATGAGCGATCTGCTCTTCATCCTGCGCGCGATCATGCTCGCGCTCGTCTGGTTTGCGATCGTGAATGGCGCCGCGACCCTGGCGGTCGCGGCATTCAGGCGTTGGTTGATTGACCAGGATCCGGCACGGCCCGCGTCGCTGTGGATGGGGCTGCGCCTCCTGCCGGCGGCTGCCGCGACAGCCGTGGTGATGATGATTTTCCTGCCGTCGTACTGGCTGCACGAGCCGCGCGGCTACAGGGAAGGGTTCCAGGCCGCGCTGTCGGCCGTTGCCCTGTTTGCGTCGGCGATCGTGATCGCCGCGATCGCCCGTGGCGCGGCAGCGTGGAGGCGTGCGTCGCGGCGCGCGGCGTCGTGGGTGAGCGTCGGGCAGCCGATCGCGCTCGCCGGCACGTCACTGCCCGCCTACCGGATCGATGTCGGCGCGCCGGTGCTGGCGCTGGTCGGTGTCTTCAAGCCGCGCCTGTTCCTCTCTCACAGCGTCGTCGCCGTGCTGACCGACGAGGAGCTCGCGGCAAGTGTCGCGCACGAGGTGGGGCACCGGCGCGCGTTCGACAACTTCAAGCGCCTGCTGTTCCTGTGCGCGCCCGATTTTCTGCCGGCGGCGCTGGCGCGCACGCTCGAGCAGCAGTGGGCGTCCGCCGCCGAGCGAGACGCGGACCGTCGCGCGTCCGGTGGCGCCCGCGGCGACGGCGCGGTCGCGGCGGCGCGCTGCGCGCTCGCATCGGCCATCGTGAAGGTCGCGCGCATGATGACGACGCCAGGGGCAATGGCCGAGCCAATCAGCACGCTCGTCGACGGCGGCGACATCGAGACGCGCGTGCGCAGCCTGCTCGACTCCGGCGCCACGCACGATCGGCCGCGCGCGCGGATGCGCCGGCTCGGGCTCGCCGTCGCGGCAATGGTGACGCTCGCCCTGATCGCGGGCGGCTATGCACCGGCGCTGCGCGCGATGCACGAAGTCACCGAGGTGCTCGTGCAGGCGCTTCCGTAATCACGCCTTCGCTCGCACACGACCCGGCCGACCCATCCGGCTCACCGACCCAAACCACCCGACCTGCGAGACGCCACCCGACCCCTCGTCGAACTTTTGACAATTCGCGCCGTCTAAGTGCACGATGTCCCCCCTAAGCTGCTTATGGGAGAAAAGACATACGAGCCGGCATTCATGCCCGGCACGCTCGACATGCTGGTGCTGAAGACGGTCAGCCGCGGGCCGATGCACGGCTACGCCATCGCCCTGCACATCCAGCAGGCGTCCCAGGATGTGCTGCGGGTCGAGGAAGGGGCGCTCTATCCGGCGCTGCACCGGCTCGAGGTCCGCGGATGGCTGAAGGCGGAGTGGGGGACCTCGGACAACAACCGCCGCGCGAAGTTCTACAAGCTGACGGCGCTCGGCCGCCGCGAGCTGGAAAACGAGGCTGAATACTGGCATCGCGTCGCCGCCGCGGTGACGCGCGTCATGCAGACCGCATGAACGGATCGTAGGGCCCGGTCTTCAGACCGGGCCGCGCCAGACGGCCTCAAAGGCCGTCCGCTACCGCAATATGCAACACCTGCTCGCGCTCTGGCACCGCTTCGCCGCGCTCTTCCGACGCCGCCGCCTCGAGCGCGACCTGGACGATGAGCTGGCCTTCCACCTCTCGATGCGCGAGGCCGATTACCGCGGTGACGGTATTCCCGCCGCCGACGCCCGCGTTGCGGCGCGCCGGCGCTTCGGCAACGTCACCTACCTCAGGGAGCAATGCCGCGACATGTGGACGTTCCATCCGCTCGAAACGTTGTCGCAGGACGTGCGCTATGCGCTTCGCGCACTGCGCCGGTCGCCCGGCTTCACGATCGTCGCGGTCGTGGCCCTCGCGATCGGCGTCGGTGCGAACACGGCGATCTTCAGCCTGATCGACGCGATGCGCGCTCGCGCGCTGCCGTACACCGAGCCGTCGCGGCTGGTGCAGCTCTGGGGCAACGTGATGCGCAGCCGGCTCGAACGCCGCGGCAATTCCTACATGGACTTTCTCGACTGGCGCGCCCAGGCGAAGAGCTTCGAGGACATCGCCGCGTTCGTCACGATGACGGCTACGCTGTCCGGGAACGACGAACCGCAGCGGCTCTCCGTCGAGTTCGTGTCGGCGCCATACTTCTCCCTCCTGGGAGTCGCGCCGGCGCGCGGCCGCACGTTCGCCGCTCAGGAAGACGTCGTCGCGGCGCCTGGCTTCGTCCTCATCCTCAGCGACGGCCTCTGGAAGCGCCGCTTCGGCGCCGACCCGTCAGTCGTCGGCGCCAGGGTCATGCTGAACGCGCGCCCCTACACCGTCATCGGCGTGATGCCGCCAGGGTTCAAGGGCCTCAGCGACGCGGCTGAATTGTGGGCGCCGTTCGCGGTGAGCGCGCCGCCGGAGACGATGAACAACCGGGGCAACCGCGGCTTTGGCACGCTGGCGCGGTTGAAGCCGGGCGCAACCGTGGCGAGCGCGCAGCAGGAGCTGGATGCGATCTCGCGCCAGCTCGAACGCCAGTATCCGGCGACCAACGAGAAGCGGGGCGTCGAGGTCAGCCCGCTCGACGTCGAGCTGTTCGGCGCGCTCCGCCCGGCGCTGCTGACGCTGATGGCGGCGGTCGCCTTCGTGCTCTTGATCGCCTGCGCCAACGTCGCCAACCTACTGATCGCACGCTCCGAAACCCGCCGGCGCGAGATCGCCGTGCGCACCGCCGTCGGCGCCAGCCGCGGCCGGCTGGTACGACAGCTGATGACCGAGAGCTGCGTGCTCACCGCGCTCGGCGCTGCCGCCGGCCTCCTGCTCGGGCGCGTTGCCGTGCCGGTCCTGATCGCGCAGAGCCCGGTCACTTTCCCGAGCTTCGTGACGCCTGACCTGGATCTGCGCGTCGCCGCGTTCACCATCGCCGTGTCGATGGCCTGCGGCATCCTCGTCGGCCTCGTGCCCGGCCTGCAGGCACGCAACGTCGATCTGAACAACGCGCTCAAGGAAACGGCGCGCGGCAGCGACGGCCGTCACTCGCAGCGCGTCCGCAACGCGCTCGTCGTCGCCGAGCTGGCGCTGGCCGTCGTGCTGCTGGTTGGCGCCGGGCTGATGATTCGATCGGTGAGGAACATCGCCGCGCTCGATCCCGGTTTCGATCCGGCATCGATGGTGACGCTGCGTGTCAGCGTGCCGCGCGCATCGACGCCGCCGGAGGCGGCCGCGCCGGGAGCGCCGGCGGCGGTGCCCGAGCCGGTCGTGCGCGGGCAGGCGCTGCTCGAACGTATTCGCGCGGTGCCCGGCGTCGAGGCCGTGGCGCTGGGCAGCGACCTCCCGCTCGATGGCAATGCCTCGGCCGGCACCTACGCGGCAGAGGGCATGGCACCGGTCACCGCTGAGAACTCGCCGCGCGGCTACAGCCACCGCGTCTCGCCCGAGTTCTTCAGCACGCTCGGCATCCGCCTGCTCGCCGGCCGGACCTTCAACGAGGGCGAGCTCACGCCTGCCTCCGCCGTGGCGGTCGTCAGCGAGCGCGTGGTGAAGCGGTTCTGGGCCGGGCAGGATCCGATCGGACGCCGCATCAAGTTCGGAACGCTGACCTCCACATCGCCCTGGCTCACGATCGTCGGCGTCGCCGGCGAGGTGAAATATCGAGGGCTGCCGGAGAATCCGACCGCCGATCCGGACATCTACCTGCCGTTCATCGACCGCAACCAGCAGTTTTCGCTCGCCGTCCGCGCCAGCGTGCAGCCGTCGTCCCTGGTCGCGCCGCTGCGCGCGGCAATTCGCGCCGCCGATCCGTCGATTCCGATCTACGACGTCTCGACGATGGCGGATCTGGTCGCGGGGCAGACGTCGCAGTCGCGGTTCACGATGTGGCTGATGGGCGTGTTCGCCGCCGTCGCGCTGACGCTGTCGGTGATCGGCATCTACGGCGTGATGTCGTATCTGGTGTCGCAGCGGACGCGCGAAATCGGCATCAGGCTGGCGCTCGGCGCCGCCCGCCCGGACATCCTGCGGCTGGTCGTCGGCAACGGCGCGCGGCTGATTGCGGGCGGGATCGTGATCGGGCTGGCGGCGGCGTTCGCGCTGCAGCGGCTGGTGGCGTCGCTGCTCTACGGCGTCACGGCGGCAGACGCAGCGTCGGCCGTCGCGGTGGCACTGCTGGCGGCGGTTGCGCTGGTGGCTTGCTACGTGCCCGCGCTTCGCGCAACACGGGTCGATCCGCTACGCGCGCTACGGTACGAGTAACGCGCGGGGGTTCAGGGTGCTGGGTGCTGGGTGCTGGGTCGGTTCTGGTTCAGAGGCCAGGGCTGATCTTCAGGGTCACGGGTTCGAACGCCGAACCTGAACCAACCCAGAACCTCGAACCCTGAACCCCGAACCCTTTTCTGTTACGCGTCGGCCGTTTTCTTCTTTTTGACTGCGCGTTTGCGCGTCGGTGTCTTGTGCGGTGCTGGCTCATTCGAGGCCTGCAGGACGACGAGCCTCGTGGCGAAGACCTTGCGACCGCCCTCGTCGAAGTCGATGACCGTGTGATGTTCGTTGACCTCGACGAGTGTACCCGCCCCGTAGGTGGGTTGACTCACGCGATCGCCTTTCGACCAGTTTTTCATCGTTGTCCTATGCTGCCGCTGGCGCTACCAGCGGGGCTCACGCCGTCCGCCACCGCCACCGCCACCGCCGCGGTTGCCGCCGAAGCCGCCACCGCCGCCGAATCCGCCTTCGGGCTTGGGACGCGCTTCGTTGACGGTCAGCGCACGCCCGCCCATCTGAAACTGGTTCAGCTCGCTTGCCGCCTTCTGCGCTTCTTCGTCGGTAGCCATCTCGACGAACGCGAACCCGCGCGCACGGCCGGTGGCCGCGTCACGCATGACGCGCACCGATTCGACCGTGCCCGCCCGGCTGAACAGCTCCTGCAGCTCCGCCTCCCCGGTGGTATAGGGGAGGTTCCCGACGTATAGCCTTCGACCCATCATTCACTCCTCGTTCCCAGAAGGCCGCCACCGCGCGTCTCGCGATGCAAGGTCCCCGAACACGGTGGCTGCTGCACGTCGGCTGCTCGAAATCTCACGGGGAGGGAGCGAGTCGGACTTGAGGCTCGATCGACTCTCGGCGCGGGCGAAGCAGGCGGGGCTGACCACCAAGGGCGGGTAGTCTATCAACGCGCCACGCTGAGACGCAAGAGCTCCACCCCTATAATCCGGAAATGGCGCTGATTCTTGGAAGCGACCGCCTGCTGACCTCGAAGCGTCTGGACGGCCGTCGGGTGGGGGTTGTCTGCAATCCCGCGTCGGTGGACGCCGGACTTCGGCACATCGCCGACCGACTGGCGGCGCTGCCGAATACGCGGCTCGCCGCGATTTTCGGCCCGCAACACGGGTTCCGGTCGGACGTCCAGGACAACATGATCGAGACGGCGCACGGGCACGACGAGGTGCGGCGTGTGCCGGTCTACTCGCTGTACAGCGAGACGCGCGAGCCGACGGCGGAGATGCTGCGCGACCTCGACCTGCTGGTCATCGACCTGCAGGAGGTCGGCGTCCGCATCTACACCTACATCTATACGATGGCCAACTGCCTCAAGGCGGCGCGCAAGCACGGGCTGGAGGTCATTGTCTGCGACCGGCCGAACCCGATCGGCGGCGCCGAGGTCGAGGGGATGGTGCTCGAGCCCGGCTTCGAATCCTTCGTCGGGATGTACCCGATCCCGATGCGCCACGGCATGACGATCGGCGAGATCGCGCGGTTGTTCAACGAGGAGTTCGGCCTCGGCGCCACGCTCGAGGTCGTCCAGATGGAGGGGTGGCGGCGGGACATGTACTTCGACGAGACCGGCCTCACCTGGATCATCTCGTCGCCCAACATCCCGACCTTCGACACGACGACCGTCTATCCCGGAGCGGTGTTGTTCGAAGGGACCAACGTCTCCGAAGGGCGCGGTACGACGCGGCCGTTCGAGCTGCTCGGCGCGCCATGGGTGGTCGCCGAGACCTTCGCCGAGGGGATGAACCGGCGCGAGCTGCCGGGCGTCTTCTTCCGCCCGGCGCTGTTCGAGCCGACGTTCCAGAAGCACGCCGGCAAGGGGTGCGCCGGATGCCAGATCCACATGCTCGACCGCCGGACGTTCCGGCCGGTCGAGGCGGGTGTCGCGCTGCTCGAGGCGTTCCGCGCGAGCGACCCGGGGCAGTTCCGCTGGAAGGAGCCGCCCTACGAATACGAGTTCGAGAAGATGCCGATCGACTGCCTCGCCGGATCGAACAGCCTGCGCCAGCAGATTGACGCGGGAATGACGGCGAAGGAGATCGCGCGCTCGTGGGAGGCACCGGTCGCGGCGTTCAAGAAAGTCCGGGAGCGATTCCTCCTCTACTGAACGCGGCATCGCGCGTCAGGATTACTGTGCGGCCTTCGCCTGCCGCGCGGCGTCTCGGGCAACCAGAATCTGCTCGGCGTGCGCGTGCGCGTGCCCGGCGTAGATCTCCAGCCACCGCTCCGCCGTGTAGGCGCCGTGCTCGGTATGCGTGCCCGCCGCCCGCGCCCAGTGGACATCGGTCATACGCGCCAGGATCTCGCCGGTGGAGCGGCGCGCGGTCTTGAACGCGTCGAGCGACGCCTCGATCGGGCGATCGTAGAAGAGACGTTTCGCGAACTCGTCCTGGTTGTAGCCGAAGATCTGCGGGTTGTCGGTGCCGACCAGGAGCCGCAGCCGCGTCGCCGCCGTCATCTCGCTGTCCGCGAGATGGTGCACCACCTCGCGCGCCGACCACTTGCCCGGCGCCGGCCGCGCGTCGAGCTCCTCGTCGGTCGCCCCGACCAGCGCTTCCGCGACGACGCGGTAGCCGTCGTTGTATTGCGCGATCAACTCTTTCCGTTTTGCAGCATCCATCGCGTCACCTAGCTCCTAGCATCTAGCCCCGAGTCTTGGCGATCCCGGGCGCCGCGGTCTCCTGCTCGGTCGCCGGCTCCAGATGGTGCGCGATCAGATGGTCGCGCAGGTGGTGAAACGCATCAACCGGCGCATCCGCATAGTGCAGCAGCTTCAGGTCCTTCTCGGCAATCGCGCCCCACTCGGCCATCGGTTTCAGATCGAGTACCTGCTGCCAATACTCGCGCCCGTAGAGGATGACGCCGATCTTCTTCGACAGCTTGTCGGTCTGCACCAGCGTCAGCACTTCGAAGAGCTCGTCGAGCGTGCCAAAGCCGCCGGGAAAGATGACCAGCGCCTTCGACAGGTAGGCGAACCAGAACTTGCGCATGAAGAAGTAGTGGAACTCGAAGTGGAGCCCCTCGGTGATGTACGGGTTGGCCCCCTGCTCGAAGGGCAGCCGGATGTTGAGGCCGATCGTCTTGCCGCCGGCCTCGCGCGCGCCGCGGTTCGCCGCTTCCATGATGCCGGGACCGCCGCCCGACGTGACGACGAAGCGGTGGTTCTCGGACTGGAGACCGAGCGTCCAGGTGGTGAACAGCCGGGCGAGCTCGCGCGCCTCCTCGTAGTAGCGCGCCCACTCCACCGCCTTGCGGCTGCGGCTCAATTCGAGCTGGTACTCGGCTTCGGCGCCGTGCTCGCCGCGCGCCCGCAGCGTCTGCAGCGCCCGCTCGGCTCGGTCGCGGCTGTCGACGCGCGCGGAGCCGAAGAAGACGACCGTGTCCTGAATCTTCTGTTCCTTGAAGCGGCGCAACGGCTCGAGGTATTCGGCCAGGATGCGGATCGGGCGGGCCTCTTCGCTCTCGAGGAAGTCCGGATCCAGGTACGCAAGCGGCTGCTGCGACATAAAGGCCAATCTACCATCAGAATGCTATGATTTTGGCCTCTTCCACCAGGAGCTGCCGCCGCATGCGTGTGACCATCAGGATTTCCGGGGCCGTCGCGCTCGCCACGTTGCTGACCTTTGGTGTCACCGCCCAGCAGGGACCGGCGGCGCCGTCGCTGCATGCGAAGGCATCCCGGCGGCTGATCATCAAGAACGCGATGGTGATCTACGGCAACGCCAAGCCGCCGTACGGCCCGGTCGACATCGTCGTCCAGGACGGCCTCATTTCGTATATCGGGACGACGACGGAGACCGCGTCCAACACGCGCGATGCCGTGATCGACGCCGCCGGCAAGTACGTGATGCCCGGCATCGTCAACGCTCACATGCACTGGCACGAGGAGCGGCAGCCCGGCATGGCGCAGCCGATCCAGTACGAGCGCAATCTCTACCTCGCGTCCGGCGTCACCACCGCGCGCGAAGTCGGCGGTGACTTCGACAAGTCCAAGCGCTGGCAGGCCGAGAGCAACGCGCACACAATCATCTCGCCGCGCATCCTGGTCTACCCGTTCGTCAGCAAGGGGCGCACCGGCTCGCCGGCCGAGATCCGCACCTGGATCCGCGACATCAAGCAGAAGGGCGCCGACGGCCTGAAGATCATCGGCATGGATCGCGATCAGCTCGAAGCGATCATGGACGAGGCGCACAAGCTCGGGCTGCGCACCGCGACGCACATCGCCGTCGAGGAGACGACGGCGAAGGACTACGCCGAGCTCGGCGTCAACTCGATCGAACACTTCTACGGCGTCGCCGACGCGGCGATCGAAGGCATCCAGAACTTCCCGCCCGATACGAGCTACTCGAACGAAGTCCACCGCTTCGGCCGCGCCGGCGAGCTCTACGCGCAGGCCGATCCGGCGAAGCTGAACAAGGTGCTCGACCTGATGGTCGAGAAGAACGTCGCCTGGGATCCGACCTTCTCGATCTACGAGGCGAGCCGCGATCTCGCCCGCGCGCAGAACCAGCCGTGGTTCAGGGACTACCTGCACCCGTCGATGGAGGAGTACTTCAAGGGCTCGCTCGACAATCACGGCTCCTACTTCCTCGGCTGGACCTCGACACAGGAAACGAAATGGCGGCAGCAGTACCGCATCTGGATGGATGCGGTGCGCGAGTTCGCGCGCAAGGGCGGCCTCGTCACCACCGGCGACGACGCCGGATACATCTACTCGATGTACGGGTTCGGCATCTCGCGCGAGCTCGAACTGCACGAGGAGGCCGGCTTCCACCCGCTCGAGGTGATCGAGCATGCAACCTGGAACGGCGCCAAGCTGCTCGGGCTCGAGGATCGCCTGGGCAAGGTCCGCGAAGGTTTCATCGCCGATCTGCTCGTGGTCAACGGCAACCCGGTCGAGAACCTGAAGGTGCTGAACCCGAACGGCGCCGACGTGATGCTGCTGAACGGCAAGCCCGCCTCGAACTACTCGCCGCTCGGGGCGAACGACCGGGTGCAGAACGCGCGCGGCGGCGGCATCGAGTGGACGATCAAGGACGGCATCCCGTACCACGTGCCGACGCTGATGCGCGAGGTGAAGGAGATGGTCAGCCGAGCGCGCGGTCAGCGCGTCAATACGACGGCGGGGCAGCCGTAACGGTCCGGGGTTCAGGGCTCGAGGGTTCTCGTTGCCGCCAGGGCTCGACGTCACCGCGGTGATTGCGGCGCCCGCCGGCCGCGTCATGCGCGCGTTTTTCGACGCCGACGCATTGACGGCGTGGTGGTCGGTGGCACACTCGGTGACGACGCCGCGAATGCTCGGGCCGTACGCGATCGAGTGGCCGCCGACCGACTTTCGCGACGAGGTGCTCGGCCGCCTGGGCGGCGTCTTCCGCGGCACAGTGATGCAGTGCGAGGCGGGCCAGGGGTTCTTCGTCGCCGATGCGTTCTGGCTGCCGCCGGACGGCGATCCGATCGGCCCGATGGCGCTCCAGGTGACGCTCAGGACCGAGGCGGAAGGCGTGACGCGCGTCCGCGTGGTGCAGACCGGCTACGAAGAGAGCGCGCGCTGGCGCCGCTACTACGAGGTGACCGGGTTCGGCTGGGAGCGCGCGCTCGCGTCGCTCAAGTTGCTGCTAGAGAAATGACGCTGGCCTTGTAGGGGACGGTCTTAAGACCCTCCCCTGCCGGTGAAACGCGCTCCGACAAAAGATCCAGAGAAGCGAGTGGGGACGGTTTGAAGACCGTCCCCTACCGAGCCTGTCGTCGCCGTCGCGAGCGGCGCAAGGATGTCAGCGGCCTCGCCGCACGTTCCGTCGACCCACCAGCGTGAGATGAAGAGGTCGTCGTTGTTCAACGTTACTGCGGCTGCGGGATGACCTTTCCGTCCGTATCGAGGAAGGTGATGTCCTTGTAGTCGGCGAGCTGGTCCTTCACCTTCGCCCAGTCGCCGACGATTGCGATCACCGAGTTCTCCGAGCCGAGCACAGTCGAGGCGCCGCTCTTCACCTGCGCCGGAGAAATCGCGGCCACCTTGGCGCGGAAGGTTTCGGGATAGTCCTTCGGCAGGCCGAAGACGTAGACGTTGTTGAGCGTTGTCGACAATCCATTCTGCGACGCGGTCTGGATCGGGAAGATGCCGCGCAGGTACTGCTTCGCACCCTGGAGCTCTGGGCCGTCGCTGCCTTCCGCACGCAGCTTGTCGATCTCCTTGAACACTTCGACCAGCGTCGCGCCGGTGACCTCGTTGCGGACGTCGGCGGCGAAGCGGTAGAAGCCGGTGTCGGAGAAGCCCGTGAGCGCCGACTGCGGCGAGTAGGTGTAGCCCTTTTCCTCGCGGATGTTCCTGACGATGCGCGAGTTGAACGCGCCGCCGTAGATCGTGTTGGCGAGGGTCAGCTCGAACCAGCGCGGATCGCTGCGCTTGGCGGCGACGTTGCCGAGCGCGATCGACGACTGGACGCTGTTCGGCCGCTGGACGAAAAACACCTTACGCCCGGCCAGCTGCGGCGGCGCGGTGAAGGCCGGCGCCGGCACGTCCGCTTTCGCCCAGCCGGCGAACGCCTTCTCGGCCGCGGCAATTGCCGCGTCGGGCTCGACGGCGCCGACGATCAGGAGAAAGGCGTTGTTCGGCCGGTAGTGGTCGCGATGGAAGGCGACCAGCTTCGCGCGATCCATGCCGTTGAGCGACGCTTCGGTTTCGGCAGTGCGGGCGTACGGATGGCTGCCGAACAGCGCGCTGCGGAATGTCCGGTTGGCGAGGAACTGCGGCGAGGCCTTCTGCTGCTGCGCCTGCTGCAGGTGCTGCTGCTTGAGAATCGCGACCTCCTCTTCGGGGATGGTCGGGTTCATCGCGACGTCGGCGACCAGGTCGATCAGCTTGGGCGCGAACTCCGACAGCCCGCGTGCCGAGATCGAGGTGTAGTCCTGCGACGCCGCCGCCGTCAGCGAGCCACCCATGCCGAAGGCTTCGCGGCGAATCTGCCGGCTGTTCCTCGTCTTCGTGCCTTCCTGGATGAGATCGGCGGTCAGCGACGCGAGCCCGGTGAGATCCGCCGGATCGCTCGAGTAGCCGGACAGCACGGTGAGCGTGATCGACACTTTGGGGATCGCCGTCTGCTTCGTGGCAATCACCCGGAGGCCGTTGGGCAGCGTCCGCTCGACCCGCGGCGCCAGCTGGAACGGCTTCTCGGGCCCGACCGCGGGCCGGTCAGTCTGCGCCGAGGCTGGCAGGGTCGCGAGCAGCAGGAACGCCGCAATCCGCAATCCGGATTCCGCACTGACGATGCCCTTCATCGCGAACCTCCCGCCGCCGGCCGGCGATCGATCGACGTCCGGTTCGACGGCACCAGGTACTTCTTCGCCGCCTGCTGAACCTCCGCCACCGTGACCTTGTCGAGATCGGTCAGGATCGTGTTGATCCGGTTCGGGTCGTCGTCGTACAGGGCCAGCGCCGCGAGCAGGTCGGCGCGGCCGAAGCCGGCGCTGCTCTCGAGGTTCTCGAGGAACGACGAGCGGAAGTTGACCTTTGCCTGCTTCAGCTCGTCCTCGGTGATGCCGTGCTCCTGGATCGCGCCGATCACCTTGTCCACGACCTTGAGCACGTCGGCGCCCTTGAGATCCGGCCGGTAGTCGACGCGGAAGGTGTAGAGCATCGGCCCGTTGTAGTCGAAGTTGTTGCCGAGCAGGTTGAACCCGCCTGACACGCCGGATGCGATCTGGTTCTCCTTGATCAGCGCCTGATACAGCTTGGCGCTCTCGTCGCTGACGAGCAACGGATCGAGCAGCGACAGCGCGAAGAAGTCCTTCGTCATCCGGTCGGGGAGGTGGTACCCGAACGCGACCGCCGGCGTGCGCGCCAGCTTGTCGTCCTCGGTAAACGACTTCTCCGCCGTCTGCGGTGGCTCCTTGATGTCCGGCCGGGGCGGCAGCGGCCGCGACGGGATGCCGCCGAAGTGTTTCTCGGCCAGCCGCATCACCTCGTCGGCGGTCGTGTCGCCCGAGACGACGAGGACGGCGTTGTTCGGCGCGTAGTAGGTATCGAAGAACTTCTTGACGTCGTCGAGCGTGGCGGCTTGCAGGTCGGACAGGTCGCCGTAGAAATTGTGGGCGTTGTACCAGTTGGTGTTGGCCTTCTGCGGCAGCCCCAGCCATTCGAACGCGCCATACGGCTGGTTCAGCACGTTGACCCGCACCTCTTCGCTGACCACGTCCTGCTGGTTCTTCAGCGTCTCGGGCGTAATCTTCAGCGACCGCATCCGATCCGCCTCGAGCCACATCGCCAGCTCGAGCGCGTTGGACGGCATCACCTCGAAGTAGTTGGTGTGATCGAACCGCGTCGACCCGTTGAGGGTGCCGCCGTTCTCGTTGACGATCCGGACGTGCTCGAACTTGCCGACGTTCTGCGAGCCCTGGAACATCATGTGCTCGAACAGGTGGGCGAACCCGGTCCGGTTCTGCGGCTCGATCCGGAACCCGATGCGGTACATCACCTCGACCACGACGACCGGCGCCGCGTGGTTTTCGCTGATGACGACGCGCAGGCCGTTCGGCAGCTTCTTGTAAACGACCGGAACTGAGAAAGCCTGTCCGGATACGGACGGTGCGGCGGCGGCCACGACCGTGAGGGCCAAAGCAAAGGCGAACCTGCGCATGGCGCGTGACTTTACCATAGGTGTTTTAGACGAATTTCTACGCGTAAGGTTTTATGCTGCGGGCGGCAAAGACGCCAAGCAGGCGCCGCCGGAGCTCGTTCGCGACCTTCCCCTGATTGAGCGGCGGCGTCTTGAACTTGGTGCGGATCGTGACCGCTCCGTCGGCCAGCGATTCGACGCCGATGATCTCGAGCGGCGCCAGGATCAGCGCTCCCCAGACCGCGTCGCGCTGCATCGCCGCGCCGACTTCACGGATCGTCCCCATCACGCGATCGATGTTCTCGCTGTAAGAGACGCGGATGTCGACCACCGCGTAAGCGAAGTGCTTGCTCAGGTTGGCGAGCGCCGTGATCGTGCCGTTCGGAAACACCTGCACCGCGCCGTCGCCGTCGCGCAGGATGATGGTCCGCAGGTTGATCTGCTCGACGATCCCGGTGACGCCGTTGATGCGCGCCAGGTCGCCGATGCGCACCTGGTCCTCGAGGATGAGGAAGAAGCCCGAGATCACGTCGCGCACCAGGTTCTGGGCGCCGAAGCCGATGGCGAGCCCGGCAATGCCGGCGCCGGTGAGGATCGGCACGACATCGACCGACAGCTCGCGCAGCAGCATCAGGATGGCAACGAACCCGCCCGAGACGCTGACGACGCTGGTGAGGATGCCGCTGAGGGTCGCGGCCCGCCGCTGCCACTCGAGGTCGGCACCGCCGTGGCGCCGCGCCAGCTTGAACTGCAGGTGCTCGATCGCCAGGTTGGCGGCGTGGACGACGATGAACGCGCCGACGACGATGACGACCAGGTTGACGCCGTGCGTCAGCACCCAGTGGACGAACAGCCGTGGATCCCACCGCGGCTCGTTGACCCCCAGCCGGTTCAGCGCCAGCGAAATGACTGCCAGCGCGGCGCCGCCGTAAGCCAGCATCGTCAGCGCCCCGATGAGCTGCTTCGCGCGCGCCTGGACTGCTTCCCGGTTCTCGGCGCCGACGATGTCGAGCGCGCCGAGCGCGCGGTGGATGACGGAGTGGAGGATGCGGACGACGACGGCGGCGGCGACGAACACGATGACGATCGTGGCGATCGTCTGGTAGCGCAGGGCGGGCATCAGAGGCGTTGAATCTTCAGGTAGTTGGCGTCGCTGCGCGTCAGGTCCGCGCTGATGCTGACGAAGACCGCCGCCGCGCCGGGCGCGACCAGGCCGCGCTCGACGACCTGCCGGCTGACGCGCGCGCTCGCCTCGTCGAGGTTGTCGCCGATGTCGGCGCGCAGCGGCACGACACCCCAGTGCAGCGTCAGGCGGCGCGCGGTGTTGGTCACCTCGGTGGCGGCGATGATCGGCGCGTGCGGCCGCAGCGCCGACAGGCGTCGCGCCGTCGTGCCGCCTCGAGTAATGGCGACAATGGCCTGAGCCTCGCCGCGGTTGGCCAGCGTCACCGCCGCCTCGCACAGCGCCTGCGCGTGATCGTTGTGCAGCGCGTCGGTCGCGCGGCGCTGCCCGTCGGCCGGCGACGGGCTGGCCTCCGCCTCGCGGATGATCGAGGCGAGCGTCAGCACAGTGCGCGCCGGAAACGCGCCCGCCGCCGTCTCGCCGGCGAGCATGATCGCGTCGACGCCGTCTTCGACCGCGTTGGCGGCGTCGTTGACCTCGGCCCGCGTCGGCCGCGCTTCCTTGGTCATCGACTCGAGCACCTGCGTCGCGACGATCACCGGAATCCCCTGCCGCCGTGCGCCGGCGGTGATTTCCTTCTGCGCGCGTGGCACGCGCTCGAGCGGCATCTCGAGGCCGAGGTCGCCGCGCGCCACCATCACCGCGTCGCACGATTTCAGGATGTCGTCGAGGTGCTCGAGCGCCTGCGGCCGTTCGAGCTTGGCGATGAGCGGCACGCCGGCGGCCGACGCCGCGGCCATCAGCCCCCGCGCCTGTTTCAGGTCGTCGGCGCTCTGGACGAAGCTGACCGCGACCATGTCCACGCCGAGCGAGAGGCCGAACCTCAGGTCTTCGACGTCCTTGGGGGTGATCGCCGAGGCTGGCAACGGTACACCAGGCGCGTTGATGCCTTTGTGCTCGCCGAGTTCGCCGCCTTCGACCACGGTGGTTTCGATCGTCCGGCCGTCTGAGCCGTCGACGCGAAGCTCGACAAGACCGTCGGCCAGGAGCAGCCGATCGCCCGGCCGGACGCTGTGCGCGAGCCCTTCATACGTCGTCGATAGGCGTCCCTGCTCGCCGACGAAGTCGCCGGTGGCGATGACGAGCTTGTCGCCGGGCTTCACCGGAATCGGCTTGCCTGCAGCCAGACGCCCGGTGCGGATCTTCGGCCCGGCCAGGTCCTGCAGGATCGCCACCTCGCCGCCGGAGCGCGCCGCCGCGGCGCGGATGCGCGCGAAGGTCGCGCCCTGCGACTCCTGCGTGCCGTGCGAAAAATTGAGGCGGAAGATGTCGGTGCCTGCCGAGATCAGCGCGTCGAGCGCGGCGTCCGAATTGCTCGCCGGCCCGATGGTCGCGATGATCTTGGTGTGCCGCATTCCCGCCACTAGAATAGCGCGATGGGCCTGATCGTGCCGGACGCCATCGAACGCTATCTCGCGGACCTCAATTCGGCCGGCGATGCCGTCCTCGATGAGATCGCGCGCGGCAACGAGGCGCGCGGACTGCCGCTGGTGGACGCGGAAGTCGGCGCCCTCCTGCGCGTGCTGGCCACCACGGCCGGCGCCAGTCGTATCCTCGAGATCGGCACCGCGATCGGCTATTCCGGAATCTGGCTCGGCGGTGCATTGCCGCCGGGCGGCATGCTGCTGACGATGGAGCTCAGCGAGGAGCGGGCGGCCGAGGCTCGTGCGAATTTTGCCAGGGCCGGGCTCGCCGATCGCGTCAACGTCATCGTCGGCGACGCGCAGCTGAAGATCGCGAAGGTCTCAGGGCCGTTCGATCTGATCTTCCAGGACGGCGCCAAGCACTTGTACGAGCCGCTGCTCGATCGGCTGGTCGCGCTGCTGCGGCCCGGAGGGCTGCTCGTCACCGACAACGTGCTGTGGAACGGCGAGGTCGTGCCAGGCTATTCGCAGTCCCCGCTCCAGCCGCCGGAGGACACCCGCGCGATTGCCGCCTACAACAAGCGCCTGGCCGCACATCCCGCTCTCATCACCGCCGTCGTGCCGCTGCGCGACGGCGTCGCGATTTCCGTGAAGAAGCCGACCACCGATGCTTGAACGCGGAGGTCGCAGAGATCGCAGAGAAATTCTTGTCATTCTTCTCTGCGGCCTCCGCGGCCTCTGCGTTCCATGCGAATTGACCGGATGTTGAAAAAAGGATCGACGATGACCATCGACGCGTGGCTGCAGGCCGTGGTCGCCGACGCAGAGCGGCGCGGCCTTTCCGAACTGAAGCCCATCCTCGAGACGCTCGCCCGGGCGACCGCGGCGTTGCGCGGCGCCGATTTCAATCAATCGCCGGCCGACACGCGTCAGGCGTCAGGCGGCGCGAACAGTCGGCAGACGACAGACGGCGCAATACGATGATGACCATCGAGGATTTCGGGCGCCGCCTGCGCGCCCGTCAGGCAACGTCGGTGCAGGTCACCGAGGACTGCCTGCGCCGCATCGACGCCGACAACGCCAGTTACAACGCCTTCACGCAGGTGATGGCGGAGGAGGCGCTGCGGCGCGCGCACCAAGCTGACAAGGAACTGGCCGCGGGGACCGACCGCGGACCGCTGCACGGCGTGCCGATGTCAATCAAGGATCTGCTCGACGTCCGCGGCCTGCCGACCACGGCGGCATCGCGCGTTCGCGAGGGACACGTCGCCGACCGCGATGCGCCGACGGTCGCGCACCTGCGGCAGGCGGGCGCGGTCCTCATCGGCAAGACCAACCTGCACGAGTTCGCGTTCGGGACAACGAGCGAGGACACCGCGTTCGGCGCGGTACGCAATCCTCACGATCCGACGCGCTCGGCGGGCGGATCGAGCGGCGGATCGGCGGCCAGCATCGTCGCCGGTATGGCGCTCGCCTCGGTTGGCACCGACACCGGCGGTTCGGTTCGCATCCCGTCTGGCGTGTGCGGCCTGGTCGGCCTGAAGCCAACGATCGGCGAAGTGTCGGTCGATGGCTGCGTGCCGCTGTCGCGCACGCTCGATCACATCGGGCCGCTCGCCGCGAGCGTCGGCGACGCGTCGGTCGTCTACCACGCGCTGCTTGGCGATGCGCGCACGACTCCGCCGGTGCCGATGCCGATGCACGGGTTGCGCCTGGCGGTGCCGCGCAAGTACTTCTGCGACCTGCTGGACGACGACGTGCGCGCGGCATTCGAGGCGGCGCTCGACCGCCTGCGGACCGCCGGTGCCCACATCGACGAAATCGAGATCCGCCACGCGGTCGATATCGCGCCGGTATACCTCCACATCGTCCTGTCCGATGCGGCGGCGTACCACGCGCACACGCTCGAGACCGTGCCGGAGCGCTATACGCCGCCAGTCCGGTTGCGGCTCGAAATGGGCCGCTACATCATGGCCGAGGATTACGTGCGCGCCCTGGCGGGACGCGAGGTGCTGGTGCGCGAAGTCGATGCCGCGCTGGCGCAGCACGACGCGCTCGTCCTGCCGACGCTGCCGATCGTCGCGCCCCCGATTGGTGCGGCGTCGGTTGAGGTGGGGAAATCGAAGGAGCCGGTGCGCAACGTGATGCTCCGGCTGACACAGCTATTCAACGTAACCGGGCACCCTGCCATCTCGATCCCCGCGACTCCGAGCTCGACAGGGCTGCCTTGCGGTGTCCAGCTCGTCGGCTGCAGGCACCAGACCGACGCCCTGCTGAAAGTCGCCCTCGCCTGCGAGCCTCAGATCACCGGTGTTTCAGTCCCACGCGGCGGAACTGAAGGGGGCTGAATATCAGGCGCCGGCACCGGGATGTCCGGCGGCGGCACGGGCTTGATGTCTGGCGGCGGCTTATCGATGGGATCGGGCGGCCGCGGGAAGTCGGGCTGTGACGGTTGTTCAATCATGTTCAGCAGCGGTGCAAGACGCTCGCCGAACCGGCTGCCTCGTATGTAGTGTCCGGCTTTAGCCGGACCCTTGCGCTCCGCCCGGAAGGCGGACACCACATCAGCGCTCGACCACTTCGATTTCGCCCGACGCCGGGTCGTCCGAGGCGTAGCGGATTTCCAACCTGCGCTGCGGCAGGTCCATCCTTCTGCTGGCGTTCAGCTGACGCAGGAGCGCGAGGGCCTGCGGATACCGTTCCCACATCCTGACGTGCGTCTGCACCTCGCTCGTGTTCGAGTATCTCGACAGCGCCCGAGCGACCTCTTGCTGATTCGCCAGCGTCGGACCGTAAAAGTCTCTCGTCCCGCG
>Ga0075421_100003182_pt1 | contig 19639 bp, 18 predicted proteins | sample SoiMetdeltSBSDD5_FD_75292 | JGI IMG/M metagenome (GOLD analysis project Ga0075421, IMG submission 75292) | Bulk soil microbial communities from a Populus tree surrounding site in Tennessee, USA - Soil MetaG P. deltoides SBSDD5 | ecosystem: Environmental > Terrestrial > Soil > Tree plantation... | reverse complement strand
TTTTCTAATCTTCTCGCATAATGCCTTAAATGCACCCGCCTCATAAGCGCCTAGCGCTCCGCCACCTTGAAGAACAAGAGCCCTTTGTTTATTCGGTATTGTTTCATTGTTCATAATGCAGTGACGCAAATATCTTTAAAAAGAGATAGGGCGCTATGAGCTTGATTTAGAATTCTATTAACTTTTACTGTAGTCGTGGTCGAGATGATGGCGGCAAATCTTGTTGTTCTTCTTCGTCAATCTTGTCTAATTTCTCCTGTTGACTCTAGCCTCTATCTGTTCAACCTGTTTGATACATTCCTTCAGCTCTTTGTAATGATGATACAGAATCGACATGACGATAGGATGAAGTGGTACGAGCTGACAGGAATTGGAGCAAGCAGAAATGTAGAATTAGTCCAACGACAACCTCCAAAAACATGCTCAGAACAATACCGTATTCTACTTGATTGATAAAGTGGACCGGGTAGATTTGAACTCACGGCCTCAGCAATGCCAATGGATTTAGATATTCCAGTAGCCTTGTACCATGATTCCTTTTATACAGCTATTTTTGATGTTTATCAAGACAGGAGATTGCGACATGATTTCAATGCCCAATAATCCAAAGACTATCGAAATAGGAGGACGGCAACTGCATTATGTAGAGCAAGGAGGAGAAGACGGTCAGTACCCCGCTATTATCTTCATTCATGGTGGACTTGATGATTATCGATGTTGGCAATTTCAGATAGACTCTTTTTCAAAAAAATATCGTACTGTTTCCTATAGTAGGAGGTTTGCATATCCTAACAAATGGATTGGCAATGTTGCTAAAGATGATACCATCGAAGATAATGCTAAAGATTTGGCTGAGCTGATAAGAAAATTAGATATTGCACCAGCTCACTTGGTGGGTGCTTCATATGGCGCCTTTATCACGATGTACTGCGCATCAAAGAATCCAGAATTAGCAAAGACAATGGTACTTAATGAACCTCCAATCACAGGATTCCTTGCAAGAAGCAATCTGAAAGAGGATTTGGAATTGCTTCAGAGGGTCAGAACGCATATCCAAAGTCCAACTGAGGACGCATTCAAAAGAGGAGATTTTAGAAAAGCAGCGCAAACTTTCATAGATAGAGTCATGAATATAGAGAACTTTTTTGAACAGCTTTCAGAGCAAGACAAACAATACCTAATGGATAATGCAAAAAGTCTCGAAGGAGAATTTGAACCTGCAATGCCCTCATCCTTTACCGTTGGAGATGTCAAACAGATAACAATTCCAACACTTATAGTAAAGGGAGAACTCAGTCCTAATTGGCTGCTGAGAATAGCAGATATACTTTCTAATAGTATGCCAAATACGGAGCAGATTGTTATTCCCGATGTAAGTCATGACAATGTTAAGTTCACTAACATGTTTAGCTCAAAAGTAATGGAATTCTTTGAAAGACATAATTAGTAACAGTGAGACAGGGTTGTTGGTTAGCGATTGCACTCTGGAGATATATAACAACTGCTGTTATTACTATAGCATAACCACGCCTTTGTACATGAAAAGAATGTTGGTGCTAGTCACCACAGGGCATTGCTGCTGAATTTGTCCGACAATAGCCTAAATTGAATTCAAATCAATGCCTTAGTCTACCAGAGTAAAAGAAATGGACTGGGTGGGATGATTTGAACCCACGACCTAAGCTCAGGAGCTTCTCTCACAATATAATGCTAGAATGCCGGTTAGGAAAACAATAATTATCATGTCCATTACGCTTAATTATCGGAGTCCTGTTTTAGGGTACAGTAATGCATACGATATCCAACAAGAAAGTAAAACGAACAAGAACAACAAGACGTAAGAGTAGAATGACTATTGCAATCATAGGGGCTATCCTAGTAACAATAGGTATGGCAGTTGTACCTGCACTTGGATAACAATAGGAACAACTTCTGTGTATTACTCCTCCAAATGCACCATTCTGTCAGCTAAGACCACCACACAAAAAGCGGGGCATATTTACCCTTCTATTGTAGAATCATGGTATATGCTTGAAGTAGTGACAATATGACCATGTGAGGGTAGTAGATACACGTGTACGACGTCTATTTACCTTGCTCTTCATTAACCCTTTTTTCTTCATTTATTTCTTGAAGTGTGCCATAATTCTCAGCCGAGGACATACCACTTCTCTTGAAGTTTGGCGTATGGCTAGGCTTTTTGTCCTACACTCATCAAAAATGAACTCAATTCAATACCGTAATTGTACAACAGGAAAAAGTGGACCTGGTGGGATGATTTGAACCCACGACCTCCAAGCTTTTTTGGCTGCTTCTTATCATCTAAAGGTGCAGCACTTGTTGAGAGCTGTACTGTTCAAATCCCACCCGTTCCACTTTCGAAATGCTCAAGGTGGTATTACATTAGACGAGTAGAGGAAAAGACAGACAATCATCAGGGTGTCAAAGGTTAAAGCTTTGGAAATGTAGTAGCAGGAAATACCAAACCGCTTAAATCACAAGCATAGGTGGGCTCTTACAAAATGTCAATCAAAGGAAATAGTAATAACGAAGAAAGAGAGCAAAGAAGAGCCTTTTTTCCATTAAGTAGCAGAAATGCGGATGCATTTGTCATAGCGTTAATACTACTAGCATCTGGCGGATTTGTGTTCATTAGCTCAACACCAATGACTGCTGCCTTTGCTCAAGAAGTAAATGACATAACAGCAACTTCAACACCTAACAGTCCTACCGCAACCACTACCAACACATCAACAGGAATAATAAAGTTATCACCACAACCTATCTACCAAGAAAGTACACCGCCTGGAAGCGTGACTCCAATTAACCAGACACACATAAGCGCAACACACATTGGAAATGGCACACTAACTCTTCCTAACAGCAACCAGACTATTAGTACCATCAGCAACGGTACAGCCATTGCCTCACTTGCAACACCATCTGCTATTGCAAAAACAACCATCAGAGCACCAAATGGTGAGACTGCAACTATCACAATTTATGAAATAATACAGTTCAACAATCCCACAGAAGCTCCTCTAGGTGGAGGCAAAGGCATTAAGATAATTATCTTCCACACCAATTCAACTGGTATGCTGGCACCACTAAACGGTGTGATAGCAGCAGGAATTAACAACATACAGCCAAATGGTGAGAGCGAACTAACAGCGTGGAGATGGGAAAGCGGATTACCGTTATCGACCAATATGACCACCACTAGTACTAATGCTGCTCCTATTTCTGAAACCAATGTAACAGCAGCAACGACTGACGGAGGCGGAGAAGAATAGCAATAACAAACAACTACTACAACAGCACCATCATCATCGCCGCTGACTACACCCTACCGCTACTAATACTGAAATAGACTACAGCATGCCTCTTAGCGCTGCTGACCTAAACTTCGTCTCTCCATGTATCTTCTGGATACCTATCCATTTTCTTTTTTTAGCATTATTGATTTGTGATGCCTTTCTCCCTGTCTTCCAAGCTGCTTAATTTGTCCGACAATAGCCTAAATCAAGCTCAAATCAATACCGTAGTTTACTAGATTGATAAAAGTGGACCGGGTGGGATTTGAACCCACGACCTAAGCCAGCTCTTCTAGCACAACTTTATCACTTACCTAAATGACGGCTATGGAAGGAGAACTGTACCACTCAAATCCCGGTCCACCATTTTTATTTTTTCATCTCCCTTGCCTGTAGACCTTCGAGCGAAAGTTAAGAGAAAGTCTGCTAATGCAGTAAAACAATAAGATAAATTCGATACAGCTGCACACAAGTGGGAAAGATCTTCACTATTCCTAATACTTCGTATATTATATTGATATATTTTATTGTCTCTACATTGTCTATGAGCAACGATTCAACAGAAGAAAAAATCAAAGATAAAGTAATGGGAGCTAAGGACAAAGTAAAGGAAACCATTGGAATGGGCGGAGGCAACGAAAGCGAGAGAAAAGATGATCCATTAAAAGAATATAGAGATAAAGAGCCTATGACTCCTGCCAAGGAAAGGGAACACGAGCCAACAGCTGTGAAGCGAGAAATGACAGAGAGAATTACTGAGCCAGGTCAGACAGGCACAAACCCCGAAGAAGCTCGTGAGACAGCAAGGAGCAAAGGAATGGCAAAAGGAACAGCAGGCGCAGATCAAACAAACGAATAGTAAGAGCAAGGAGCAGCTGGGTCAAATAAGTAACCTAGATATGATGATCCAGAGGGATGTCCTATGTGGCTTAATTCAGCGGTTAATTTAGAACCTAATCTAAGTCTCATAGGAAATCTCTAAAAATCAGCAAATATTCTAATGCTAAATGGAGAAAATGACTCTCTAACTCCAGTTTAGCAATCTTTTCTTTTGGAACAAAGTTTAACTGAAGTAAACCACCCAGATCATATTTTGATAACCTACCTAGTCTGCGTCATACATTTGCCATCTCACCACAATGGAGTACAGGGCTTGGACCTATTGAACAGTATGTCCTATCAGATTTGCATAGTTGGCTTTGAGATCACACTCACGGCTTGTTACAGGGTTTTATCCGACAATATCCTAGAACGAACCTGATTTAATACCGTAATTAACCAGATTGATAAAAGTGGACCGGGTGGGATTTGAACCCACGACCTCAGCAATGCAACTCTAGACATTTTTCATATTCAAATACAGCCGTCAACAATAACTGTTGTTTGCTAGGCTTCTCATTAATCAGCATCATGAGTGAAGCCTAACTGGGGTTAATCTAAAGTGAAGAGTTCTTAATCAAGTTGGAATCTATTTGTTGTTGGATTATATTCAATGTCATCCATAGTCAAGGTATTGAACCCATTGTTTTTTAGATATTTCATTTCTCTATCAAGCAAGGATTGTGACACTGAATCTCCGCCTTCACCCACCCTGTGATATACTATGATGGGCACTTTGACCAGATTACCCTGTGTGTCCACCTGACCTGTATTCACAGCCTTCACAAAGCCTTCATAGATTTCATTATCTGTATCATGGGTATGGCTGTAACTATCATGTGACCATTGACTCATTGCGTACCTGCTCTTGACATTGAATGAACCGTCTGTGTTGTATACTTTGCAGTTGCCGCCACAATTCATAGGGAATGGTACGCCCCCTCTTCCTTTTGCAGATTCATAATACTTTGATATGGCTTTGACCACCCGTTCGTCATCTTCACCGTCATTGAAAGGAATACCAAGTGTTGTAACATCTGCATCATGGTCTTGTAGAATATTTTTGCACTCTTTTAACTGATAATCAAGTTGCGAGTCTGTCAAAGTGGGGAGGTGTGGGTGCGTCATTGTGTGTGCCTGTATGCTATGACCATCTTCAATGAGTGTCTCAACATGGTCCCAAGTCATATATGTTGTAGACTTTCCTACGTATCCGCATACTATGTACTGAGTGGTCTTGATGTCATACTTTTCAAAGATGGGTCTTCCCTTGTTGTAGATTGACCTAAAGCCGTCATCAAAATGCAAGAGTACATACTTCGGGGATGCCGCTTCTGCAGGATTATTAAAACTAGCGGGAATAATATTGAATATTAACAAAGAAGCTACTACTATGACTATTATTATAGAGGCGCTAATCTGTATTTTAGTAGCAGTACTGGGCCGTCGTGACATAAAGACTATTAGTGCTACAATTTTTATTCTCTTACTCCTTATGTTTAGTTTTTCATTCATTAAACGATGATTCCTAACACTTTCTGACGTATTTCCTCGCCTATTGGTTACAACTAATGTTAATACAGGGTTCGAAGCAATTTATAGAATCATATATCTTACATTTGAACTCAGTTAATTCTGCAATTAACGAATTCAGTTAATTTGGTCTTACGACTGTATCCTCTATCTAATTATTGTTAAAAATAGTTAGCAGATACTGCAATATGATTACTATATAAAATCGATTATTGATAAGAATTATTTTTGTATCTCTATAAGGTTTGTATTCACAATTTGTGGAATAGTAAACGTAGATAAAACTACATGCAAAGATTTCATGTTACTCTGTAAGTTATTTATTGTTAAAATCAAATTTAAGTTCAATATTGTTTTTGCCAGAAAAAAGAAATAGACCACATGATGGAAGTTGAACCCACGACCTCAGCTCGCAAGTGTTCTATTTTATCTTCTGGTTAGCATTGTAAAAAAAGATGCTTGTTCAAATCCCACCCGGTCCATTGTGTTTCTTTTTCGATTGACACTTACCTATACCTCAAGCAAAGTATTGAGAAAAAATAGAATTCAATCAAAAATTAGAGTATCTGGTAACTTTGATACATCTAAGTGCTTCATCTAAATTTGTTGTTCCTTTAGCATGTGGTCCATCTGCTTGTAGGCTTGAAGAAAAGTAATCCCTTTTTCAGTGGTCTTGAATTTGTGAATTGTTGAGTCATAGCTGAGCAGGTCACTTTCAATCAGAACTGTGACAAATTCTTTCAATTGGTCACGGCTAAGAAAGGTGTTGTACATCATCCTAGTCTTTGTAGCACCGCCCTGGCCATTATTGCTGCTGTAGCCGCTGCCATGTTTTGCAGTCTCTAAAATCTGACTTGCTATTTCGCTTCTGCTTCTATCTTTCCATTGCCTTTTGCTCAACATCTTATGGTATTATACTAAGGATGTAAAATTAGCATCTAACAGACGGTTATGAAAAATTGGGAGAAGTTTATACAACTAACAATGAATTGAGTGTTATTGACACGTTTTTTGGGTTGCGGGCCAGGGAGCCGTTTGTCGACAAATTTGTAAATCTAAAACTTTTAGTTTTTCTTAACATTAAAGTCGACAAATCTAGGGACCCAGCAGCGGCATTGCTGCTGGATTTGTCGGACAATTATCTAAAATGAATTCAAATTAATACCATAGTCTACTAGATTAGAAGAAGTGAACCGGGTGGGATTTGAACCCACGACCGCAGCAGCTTAGCAGCTTTCTAAGGAAGAGCTCTATCCTCCATAAAGAGGCATTTATTGAAAGACAAAGGCCACGGAATACTTAACTCAGCTTTTTAAGGACCCCTGCAATTTCTTCTTGGGTAAATGCCTTCAATGTAGTAGTCCTGACGTTACCAAAACTACCAACTTTTAGTCCAAACTCCATTGCTGCCTCGTCGTTAGGAGCCTCCAGGATACATACCAAATCATATTCGCCAAATGTCCAATATAATGTAAGTTTGCCACCAATCCTTTCTGCCTCTCTTTTCGCTGAGTCCGCACGTCTTGTAGTATCCTTGAAGTTTCTTATCCCTTGTTCTGTCCACCGAAGTAACATGATATATTGCTGTACCATATACCGAAGAAAGAACCCGCTACTGAACTTTAGTTTTTTGGTATCATCTTCAATTGCAATTATCATGTGAAAATTATGGAAAAACCATTGCTAGAAGTATTGTTTGACAACTTCCTAAAACAAGCTCAATTCAATACCGTAGTTGTACAACAGGAAAAAGTGGACCGGGTGAGATTTGAACCCACCACCTCAGCAATGCCGACTCATATATTTTACGTTGCTGGCTAGGATGCTGCGGCCGATGACGGTGGAAGCACCACAAGCTGTCCTCTCATAGTCTGAGGATGGTACATGCAATAGTATTGGAATATTCCTTCTTGGTCAGCTGTAAAGGTTGCATTTCCCAATTCTCCTGGTGCAGTGTCTATGTTTACACTATAAGGCGGGGTATCGATTATGAATGCATGTCTTTCTACTTCTTCCTCCGTTCCTTCTGCCTCTTCTTCCTCCGTTCCTTCTGCCTCTTCTTCCTCCGTTCCTTCTGCCTCGGTTTCTGCAATATTGAATAAGTTTACCGTCACACTGTCACCTCTATTAGCTAAAATCACAGGGAGAGAATAGATGTAATGGTCCATTCCTGCTGGCAATCCTTCTAGTTCTGTGTTAAAGAGAAAAAACGTCTTGTTATTTGAAGCAGAGGTGGTTGTCTGATTTGTTGCTGATGCCGTTGTAGCTGCAGGAGTATTGTCTTGCTGCGCTGCCGCTTGTTGTTGTCCTGATGGAAATGTCGTAAATATGCTTGTTGTGGTTCCAAGGGTAAAAAAAGCGGCTATTGCTGCGACTACAAATATGCTTACAAGTCGTGGATAAAACATCATGGACAATAATATCTGAGTTTATCTATAAGAATATCCAGACGAATCCCAAGTCTGAGTCTCAAACTTGGGATTAACGGCCACGGCTAATCGCCGTTAACAGTATTAATGTTCAGGATTGGGGCTTGTCACCACCGCGCGTCCTCTTCACGTAAATGTCAAAAAAGTCCTCTGTAAGCTCGTCTAAGGTCAAATTCTCAATTTTTGGATGCATGCTTTATCAGGCACTGACTAAGAGCCATCTTGTAAGTTGACTGATTCTTGCCGTGATGTATCAGCCCACACAAATAAACCGCTGCAGTACGAGTAGATAGCAAGCGTTGATGTGGTTCCTATGAGAAAAGTAATTCATAAATTCTTTCATTGAGAGCTCAAAACAATACCGTATTCTACCAGATTGATAAAAATGGACCGGGTGGGATTTGAACCCACGACCTCAGCTGCAGAGGCTTCTCAGATATCTCCCTCGAGTATCTCCTATCTATCGAGTTACCCCAGATGGATATATGGTTACTCCACACCTGATATTGCAAGTGCAACTCATAATAGATTGAATGACCGTTCCCTCTTTCCATGAAAAAGGAGATTGTCACAGAAATAGAAATTAATATCATGTCAAGTCGCGTAACAGGCAATCGAGCTGGTCTAAAGGCAAAATATATGAAGCCAAATAGGTTTACAAGCGTCTGATGTATCTTGGCTGTAGAATTCATCCATGTAATAATCTCACTTGCAATACTACTCTTTGCAGCCAAGCTTATGGCGGAGATATTCCATCGGATAAAGCTGCCAATAGTTCTAGGTGAGTTACTTGCAGGCATCATCGTAGGTCCATTTGCACTAGGTGGGTTGTACCTTGTTGATGGAGAACCACTTGTTACACTTGACGAAACAGTTAGGCAAGTTGGCGAAATCGCTGCTATAGTGATTCTATTCACAGCGGGTCTGCATATCACACCACGGGAATTCCTAAAAGGTGGTGCTGCGGCGTTCACTGTGGGCTCAATCGGTGTCATCGTTCCCTTCTTTGTTGGATATTATGCATTCACTGCATTTGGAGTAGAGGCACTTCAATCGACACTTATCGCAACGGCATTGACCGCGACTAGCATTGCAATATCAATTCAGGTATTAACCGAGCTTGGAAAGATGCACTCACCGGAAGCCCGTCTTATACTTGGTGCAGCTATTGTTGACGACATACTTGCAATAGCTGTGCTATCAGTGGTAACGACAATGGTCCAGACTGGAAATCTGACTCCCAATATCATAGACATCTCACTTCTTATCCTAAAGATACTTGCGATTTTCGTGGCACTTCTCATAGCTACCATTTTCATAATTCCAAGAGTGTTGCACGTAGAGAGACTGTGGAAGTCGAAGGGTAGTGTAGAGGGGATAACTACTGCTTCATTTTTCGCAGCAGCTGGTATTGCAGCAGCCGTTGGTCTTTCTCCTATCGTCGGGGCTTTTGCGGTAGGCATGGCAGTCGCAAGCACGAGAGTCATAAGACAGATGGAAGATTATGTTTCGAAACTAGAGATAATCTTCGCTCCACTGTTCTTTGCAATCATCGGAGCTCAGGTTGACCTCAGAGGCATAAACATTAACGTGCTTTATTTAGCTGGAGTAATAGTCGCAGTTGCTATCATTACAAAGTTGGCAGGGTGCGGATTGCCTGCGATGATATTTCTGAAGAACAAGAACAAGGCTATGAAAGTCGGAATAGGTATGATATCTAGAGGTGAAGTGGGCTTGATTGTCGCAGGCGTGGGTGTATCTTCGGGTGTGCTTAACAATGACATATACACTACGGTGATTATCATGGTAGCATCCACCACTATAATAACGCCGATATGGCTCAAGATGGCATATCGAAAGGACCCTCAAGAGCCAGATAACGCTGCAAATGCAATTACAAATTCTTGACAGGGAAGTTCATGGCTACAGAGTGCCTTGTTGCTACTTTGCCTTGGCATTTTTGAACTTATTACGAATGAGAAAGGCAACTGTAGAACTGCCGATGAATGTCACAGTCCAATAGAGCCATAGGGTTGCTAACGCCGCCTGAAAGCAGTCCTGTAGGTTTTGTCAGACACTTGTTAAGATTTGTGCTTATCTTAATACCGTATTCTACTAGATTGATAAAGATGGACCGGGTGGGATTTGAACCCGCGACCTCATCTTTCTGCAGTGTTATCATCTGAGCAGATTCTCTGTATATAGATCTAGTTACCAAATCAACTGCAGTAAATAAGTCATAGCTATTGCCTTTTACCAAAATCCCATGTAGAAAAGAACTTAGGACTAATTTCTACAAGTACACCTTCTCCATTCTTTGAACGATCTGACATTTCTTTTGCTACTGGGTGATCGAGTGTACCAAGATATTTCATACTAATTTTCTCTGCTTGTGGGACAATTCTATTTGGATCTTCTACTATAGTCGCTTTACCTTTACCTTTAACTCCCTTGTAGGGAAGATTTTCATCATCTATGGAAAAATAAATATTAGGTCTAATGCTGAGATTTTGAGTTTTCTTGGCTAATTTAGATGTAAGTATCAAGAGTTTACCTTGGTCTTTATCATAGTAGAACCAGACTGGCTGAATATTTGGCTCACCTTGTTCATCGATGGTTGCAATCTGCAAGTTCAATTTACTTTCAAGGAACCTCTCAGCCTCTCCTCTTGTCATACCAGGAATGCCGTGGGTAGCATTAACGACTTTCATAATAATATACCTCATTAGGACGAGTCATATAAAAGAGATTTTCTTGTTATAAGGTTATCAAGTTTTGGTGCTAAAGCACACTTAGGTTGCTGCTGCTGGTTTTGTCGAACAATAACCGAAAACAAGCTCAATTTAATACCGTACTTTACCAGATTAGAAGAAATGGACCGGGTGGGATTTGAACCCACGACCTCAGCATAGCAGCAACTTTATGCGCTCTGCTCTTCATCATATATCAACCAGTTAACGCCCATGTTGCAATAGGTTTGGTATCGTGATGATAGCAATACATCTTAGTGAGCAAGCTTGCTGATAAAATCTTGACATGTCTACGTATGAGAGGCTTCTTCTTTTACTATTTCGTGAACTTTGATGATGCGGCTATTATTGTCTCTTCAGCCTCTTTTACAATATTGCGTATTATTTCGGCTGCAGGTAAGATTTCATGAATAAGACCTGTAGATTGACCAGTGAATGGAACAAGTTCATGATTCTTGTCTTCTTTTATTCCAGTCATTATGGTATTTCTTAGCTGTTCTGCGTGACTTTTAACTTCATCAGCAGATTTTTGACTCCATTCCTCAATAAAGGATGTGCGTAAAGCGCGTGGGGCAGTTCCTTTGTAACTACTAGGGTTTGATACAGGAAAGACGTCGTTTATGAAATTTACTCTTATTGTATCCTCTGATTCTGCTGCTATTATTCTCTGCTTCCATTGCTGACCTACCTTCGATGCTTCAACGGAAGCTAGAAATCGTGTTCCTATATTGATTCCCTGCGCACCCAACATTAAGGCCGCAGCCAACCCTCGTCCATCTGCAATCCCACCTGCCGCAACAACCGGTATTTGCCAATCGTTAACTACATCAACAACTTGAGGTATCAGAGCTAGAGAACTAACATCACTGCAGAAGCCGCCCGCCTCACTACCCTGTGCAATTATTATATCTACGCCAAGTTCGGCTGCCTCTCGTGCTTGTTTTGCAGAATGAACTTGATGCATAAACAAGAGTCCTGCATCATGAACCTTCTTGACTAGGTCTTTTGGATTTCCTAGAGCACAAGAAATGACTTTGGGTCCTGCTTCTTCAATTGCAAACCTAAATGCATCTTCACTGAAAGTGTTAATTGTAAAATTCATTGCAAATGGGTGTTTCGTTAATTCTCTTACTTTTTCTACTTCACGTTTGAGATTATCGATAGAGCGAAGAGCACTTCCTACACTTCCTAGAGCTCCAGCGTTTGACACCGCTGCAACAAGTTCTGGAGAGGTGTATGGTGCAATAGCAGCCTGTATTATCGGAAATTCTATACCTAAAACAGTGCATAAATCGGTCCGCACAGTCAGGTGATACTATATATCTTAACTTAAAATATTTTCATTCTTACTCGTATGGAAAATAATACAAAAAAGTGTTTACACATTATCATTAAGTGCATCAATCAATTTTTTGGATAGGAATTTCTGTAGAGTCATGGATGTTATAGACCAAACCAAGGGGACCAAAAACAAGCTTAATTTAATGACGTATTTTGCTAGAATGATAAAAATGGACCGGGTGGGATTTGAACCCGCGACCGCAGCCAATAAATCTGTCTGTATAAGCTACATCACTTGCAGCGCGTTAACAATTCTTGCATTTATTATGATGATTTATTCCCTCAATTTTTGTGCCAGACGAAGAAATGCTATATTTCATTTATAACACCTAAAATGTTGAAGCTAGTGAAAGGGTCGGTCAACTTGCCCACCCTTACTTATGACAAAATAAGTAGCCTGTTGGAAGCAAGGAATAACTTGTGATTTACGATTCGCCCGTAAGATATTCGCGTCACATCTAAGACATTCAGGAATAGAACCAGAAGTCGTGAACTGCTTCAGGGTAGGGCTGATAGTGACATTTAACAAGAGATTATCTTGTGCCTCAGAATTCCCTTAAGCACCAAGTGATAGATGCTTTGAAGCAACTACAGAAAATGATTGATTGAATATGTTCATGGTTATAGGAACATACCTGAGTTAAAGCTTCTGTTCAATTTGCAAAAGAGACCAAAGTAGAAAGAGCATATGATAGGATTTGATTATCACTCAACATCATTAACGAATTTTCTATCTCTCCGTTCCAGGAACAGGATATACGTTGTGGATGGGAAATATTTCCCCTTTTGGTGGAGATACATTAGCCTTCTGCAGATAGGGCATCAAGCGAGTGTTTGCAAAGTTGTTCAATTGTTCCTCTGATTCCCAAATGTCGGCAAGACGAAGGTTACCCGACTCATCAAATGATGCTGCATGGAATATTAGACCAGGCGGAGGATTGGCTTCCCAATTCAGTTCTTTTCTTCCATTTTCGTATATCTCTTTAGTGAGTCCATTTCCTTTAGCAATAAAGAGAATAGCCATATTGAGCAAACACAACTAAGCGCTATATGGATTATCTTGCTTCATGATACGATTAAAGCAGCATAATATTAACAGCATCCGCAACCAGGGGATAAAAGCTGTATAGTATGCTTTTGGTCTATAATATTGAGTCGCATACAAGCACACACCAACCGACTGCTGTCGCCGTAATAACAACAGCAACAGATTAAGCAATGACCTGCTTGCTCCTGCGGGGGCTAAAGTTCAATCGTAACATGCGATTGCTTTTCTGTCGGTATATAGAAGTTGGTGATATTGTGTGTAAATATGCTACTCTCAAAACGCACATACAAGCGCACGCACAGCCATCCTAAAATCCTGGAACCTCCTCATCCGTCGTTGTCTACGGTCCTTAGAAAGAAGGAAAAAAGTCCTGGCAATAAGAAGAGCGGTCGGGGTTGAAACAGGCAAAGGTTTCGCGAATTTCTTTACTGAGTCTGCCGCCCTCTTATTTTCTGTCTTTTACTCTGTACTGTATTCCTCTCCCCCAGAAGTGCTAGGCTTTCTGTCCTACACTTACCAAAATCGAACTCAAAACAATACCGTAGTTGTACAACTGTAAGAAATGGACCGGGTGGGATTTGAACCCACGACCTCAGTCAGCTTTGTTGTTTTATGTCTAAGTTAGAGATATGGAAAGAGAAAAGTATTGCTCAAAAAATATGGATTGGAAAGCTATAGACAGATTTCTAATTTTGCTCGGGAATTATACAGCTAGATGAGATTAACTATTCCTCCATTCCCATATTTGTCTTCCATTTTCATCATTTATGTAAAGACCAACAACGTTGTTCATGAAGCTCAAGTCTTCAGAATTAGTAGAGAGAAATATAATTCCTCTAAATGTTGGCATTCTCTCTGTGTTAAGACCACTAGCAGTATCATTATTACCATTGCCATTAGCAGTTAATCCAATATCGTAAGCATTCCAGCTTATTCTATCTCCATTCTCAGTAGTTATGACTCCTTTGCCAACGCCATCTAGTGTTCCATCATCAAAAACATTTTCAACAAAGGTTCCGATGTTACTAACATTTCCAATATTTCTCATAAGCGCTATTTCTGAAAACGATACTTTGTGTACAACAACAGAAGGATTTGCGTCAACTATCTCTACGTTAGTAAGGTTGCTATCTATCGACTGATAAAAAGGCTCACTGTCTATCATTGTCAATAACTGCGATGACTCTAAGGTTTGTGGTATTTCTGGAATTGTTGTAGTTGTCGTCTCTGTTGGTTGTTGTTGTGCTATTACGGGAGAAAGCGATGCTATTGGAGCAAAAAGAAAAGCAAGTGCTCCTATTGCTGCTGCAAAAGCAAGAACTCCTAGCATAGATTGCTGCTCATACACTTTCAAATTACTTTAGTAGCACTTACGTGAGAGTAATAATATTTATGGTGTATTTCTGTTGATAATCTTCTAGGTATTTTACCTTAATGTGCTTAAAGATATATCATACCAAAATTACTTCCAGACATAAGTGCAAGCGAAAAAATGTAAAGCCGAGAGACATTGGATATGTCTCCTCATCAAACTTCTTTCTATATGATAAGGGCATTGCTGCTCAATTTGTCCTACGCCGCCAAGAAATGAACTCAATTCAATATCATAATCTACTAGATTGATAAAAGTGGACCGGGTGGGATTTGAACCCACGACCATAGCAAGCACACAAGAAGTTTGATGTGTAAATGGCATCTAATACGCCATTATAGTGATTCTCATCCCTGCTAGGACATTCCCAATGAAATCATGCATGATATCATGTTTACATAGCCTTTGTTTTTCTTAGAAGGCTCCTATACAATTCTGGAACTGCTTGACTCACTTCTATAGATTGGAGATTCAAGACTACAAAGACCATACACAGTTCTTATCTATGATGATACCCATGCTCCATTAGTCTAGATGTCATCATCGCCCAACAACCAACTGTCAGTAGCTGTGGTTACAGGAAGCTCAAGTGGAATAGGACTCGCAACTTCTCTTGCATTAGCAAGGAACGGCTATCTTACCTATGCTACGATGCGGAACCTAGCCAAGCGAGATTCCATACAATCAGTCGCAGAAAAACAACACTTGCCTGTCAGAGTAGTGCAACTAGATGTGACAGACGAAAATTCAATCAATAATGCAATACAATCGGTATTATCTGAGTCGGGAAGGATTGACTTGCTTGTAAATAATGCTGGATACGCGCTGACGGGAGCTTTTGAAGATATTGGGATAGATGAGATAAAGGCACAATATGAGACCAATGTGTTTGGAGTGATTCGCGTAACGCAGGCAGTTCTTCCAATCATGAGGAAACAGGGCTCTGGCAGGATAATCAACATTAGTTCTGGAGCGGGCAGAACAGGTTATCCGGGTGGTTCTGCTTATGTTAGCTCGAAATTTGCGCTAGAAGGCTTGAGCGAATCAATGGCGTTTGAAGTAGAACAATTTGGAATAAAGACGGTTTTGGTTGAGCCAGGGTTTGTTAGGACAAACTTTGCTGATAATATAGTTATAGCAAGAAAAGCACAGGAACCTAATTCTCCTTATTCCCAAATGATGCAAAAGATGTCCTCTAATCGAGGCAAGGTGTTGGAAAATGCGTCTGATGCCAACCTTGTAGCCGATGTTGTGGTTGAAGCTGCAACAGCTAAAGAACCAAATCTTAGGTACCTTGCTGGTAAAGATGTACAGCAAATGGTAGCTGCGAAAAAGAGTATGTCTGATGAAGAGTTTCATAAGATGATGAAGCAAGGCACAATGGATGAAGAATAATAATCGCTCTGTAATTCTAACAGAAGTTTACAACTTATCCGCATCTCTAGGCTCACCTTGAAGTGTCGCTATTTTTGATTCAGTGTTCGCTTACTGCTGAATCTGTCCTCCAGTAACCCAAAACGAGCTCAATTCAATACCGTAGTTGTACAATAGGAAAAAGTGGACCGGGTGGGATTTGAACCCACGACCTCAGCATATTCTAAGATGGTCTTTATCACATATCTAAGAGAACATCTAGAAAAAAAGCTCAACTAAAAAGAGCATATATACGAATTCGAGTTACTAAAGAAGGTCAGCTTGGAATGTTTGCAGGCATTAATTAGAGATAACGGAAAATATATTATTTCAATAATTTAACATGTCCTTATGATGATTGGAAGCGATAGCAAAGATTATTGTTGCCCTATAACTTTTCGCAGGATAATAATCGCAATGCACGAGTAGTAGTAGAGAGATAAGCAATAGGCTAAATCTGCGACTCTGCAGTAGACCATAAACAAGAAAATGGGATGGGATAAGATATATCTCCAATATTCAAACAAATATCACATTGAAGCAAGAGGAGAAGAAAGAGCAACATCGAGTAACGAGTACATCAACACCTGCAGAAGATGAAGAAGAAGAACAAGAGAAGGATAAGAAAAAGAAAAACAAGAGAGGACAATTGCCAAATAATACTAATACGAGATAATACTTCAAAAGTAATTGATTTTAAAAATTACTGCCGTAGCAGCTGGACCCATAATGCTGGAGTCAAACCTTCCATCTGGCTGTCCATTTACTCCTTATGTGACAGTGTGTGTGTAGTTGTGAATCATCGTTTCTCTTCCATGTTGCCATATCTCCGACGCTAATTTGAACTGGGCTTGGGCAGTATGCAGCATCAGTGAGGCTTGAATAGCCTGAGAGCATGGAAACGTCAAGTAGTAGTACCACTAACACCATTTTCCACCACGGCTACTGCTACTAGTGCTAGTAACAGCTCCTGTTGTTGTTCCTACTATGGTATTATTGCATGCTGCTACTGCCGCCATCAGGTGCAGTCAAAGTCATGTTACCTCGTACGCTCTCTAATTCATTCAAAGTCAAATTCAAATTCCTAAATATACCTTGAGTATCGTTGTTCTGCATTGCTATGTATGCTTGTTCTGTATGTGTTATTGCCTGTGCTGCCAACTGGTTTATTGCTGTTACATTTATTGCGTCGGAGCTGCTAGTTCTATTATCACCCGTTGTCACTTCCGTAGTCGTTGCTCCTATTGCTGCGCCTGATGTTGCAGTATACCCAAAAACGAATTCAATCCTTTCTGGACCAAATTGGACTACCATTCGGTAGTTGCCGCTTGTTACCATCGGCTCTTCATAGTCGGGCTTTCCTTCATTCTCACCTGCTACAAAACTGTGCGTGAATTGTGTGAACTCGTTGTCTGCAATTACCCTAACATAAACTAACTCCACAGTCTTGCCTTCTGGGTCTATTACATTTATCAAAGCCTCAGAATAAGGACCTCGTACTTCAATAGTGCCACTAACTGTAATTATATCTCCAGTTGTAAAGCTGTCACCATTTAGCGTGGCTGTCAGTCCTCCATCGGTCTCTACTTGTGGCTCGCCTTGCTGCGCACTTCCTCGCTCAATATTTGCAGAAAAAAGAAGGGCAGCAATTGCTGTTAGACTTATCACCTTTATTTCAAATGCAATTAATCGTGACGATGACGTTCTCATAATTTCCACAACAAAAGACAAGTTCTGGAACAAAATAAGGCTATAGCGTAATTCTTTCCTAAGAATTTTCACCTAGCAGTTGGTTCTTGTCTAGAGATGAAGATAAATTCGAACGGCTTTTGAAAGCAGAAGAAAAGGAAAAGGAGGAAGCAATGCACAATGATGACACTTATAGACACGTTGACAATTAGGCGATAGAGAAAGATAGACTAGAGGTTTTGTCCTACACTAACCAAAAACAAACGTGATTTAATACCGTATTTCTAACACAGTAAAAAGTGGACCGGGTGGGATTTGAACCCACGACCTCAGCATATTCTAAGATGGTCTTTATCACATATCTAAGAGAACATCTATGGAAAGTGAGAACTTAGCTGTCCAAATCCCACCCGGTCCACACTTAACTATTCTCGGCTTTCAAAGGGGCTTGCCGTTAGTGGTAGCCTCTCATCAAGATCAATAATATATCTATGATGACCTGAGCCCTTGTGATGTTAATAACTTTTAGAATCTATGTGTGCATACATATAATACAGAAATAAGTTGAAAAAGACAGAGAACTCCAACTCATTCATAACCATGGTCGTAATACTGTAAGCCTATTGGTTAAATGCTATAGTTGTATAGGTATGGTATGACACAGATAACATACAACAACGCTAATGCCGAAGAAAGGACAAAACAATTACGCAATGCACACGTCGAAGAATCAAGCATTCAAGAGTGGTCAAGAAAACAATTTGAAAGCCTTCCGCAACCGGTTCAGGAAAAGCTAAACGCGTCGGCATAGATCGGCTCTTTCCTTTGCCTTTATAACTTCTAGAAAGTTGCAGATGTAATAATATCTGCCCTGTATGTAAAACTGCATTTATTTTCAGTTGCTGTTGCTGTTACTCTTTTTGATTGATTACTCCAAACATCTTTTGTACCATCTGGTAGCTGCTATTATGACATTGACAAGTACACATTTTGGTGTTGTCTGAATCATCTATTAGTGTCTTGACCATACCATCGCAGGAATCATGCTTATTTTGAATGCAGTTATTAGAATTGGTCATAATAATAAGTGGTATCAACAGGTTAAGGAAGTTTCCTTTATTACGTTTAATGGGTATTACAACATCTGTCAGTGCCCTCCCTTCTCTAACAAGGAAACGTCGGTTGCAGGGAAGACATTTCATAGAAGGTGTTTCTTGGTTTCTCTCTCTTGCAAGTTTGCTATCGTTGAAAATACAATTTATCCTCAAAATCATTAGCACATGAATATCAGCGTGCACAATCCTGTTGACATATTTTTGGAGGAATTGCAGCTGGCTGTTAGATAATTATAAAGCCAAGAATATGTTATTAATGATACTTGCAATAGCATTACTGAAGATTGGCAGAAACTATGCATGAGTTCTTGAGGGATAATCTCACACTCAAGTATAGCGAGTGCAAATCGTGTGGTAAGAGAAGTCAATTTGCTTGTGTGAGATGTGGCTTCTGCTGGAGCTGTCACTGGAAGCAAGAGCCTTATGCTGAATATATTCCCCGATATCTATTAAAAGCAGGTGCATAACTGAGCAGAAAACCACCACCACTCATCTAATTTGAATCAAGCAATTATCATGAAAAATTGCTTGTTTACAACTACTAAAATATGATATCATAGTTGGATGATTGTTATTGTTAGAAAATCAGGGCCCAAGAGAACCTGAAAGACCTTCCCAATTCATACATAATTTAGTTTATAGTGAGCCCGTCGGGATTTTTGTATGGAAACATTACAAGAAATTGCCAATCACTCTAAACTTGTATTGCTGTCTCTCATACATTTCACTATACAAACGAGCATAACTCTCTGCAGC
>Ga0075421_100003180_pt1 | contig 19640 bp, 25 predicted proteins | sample SoiMetdeltSBSDD5_FD_75292 | JGI IMG/M metagenome (GOLD analysis project Ga0075421, IMG submission 75292) | Bulk soil microbial communities from a Populus tree surrounding site in Tennessee, USA - Soil MetaG P. deltoides SBSDD5 | ecosystem: Environmental > Terrestrial > Soil > Tree plantation... | reverse complement strand
TTAGCCTGGCAAGGCCTATCCCTCCGAGGCCGGCGGCGGAGGCAGAAGGAATTTAGCTGGCTTTCCCATCTTGAAAGGACTAGGCTTGAAGTGTGCCCTTCGCCTGTCCGAATTGCCGCTCGAACCGGGTTGTCGCCGCGCAAGGTCCCTTCGACTGGCTGCTGCGCCTGTTTGGACGTCACCCCTACTGCTGCCTGCTATGTAGCGCGCGCTTCTACTCCCCGCGCGTACAGCCCGCCTGAGAGAAACTAACTTCTGAAGCCCGAGCGAGCCACACGCACTCGTTGCTGATTACAAATGACTTGCCAAGATTCCGATTGTGGGGCAGGCGATTCGCCTCCCCCTGAGGCTTTTCAGTAACTTCGAATAGCCTGCCGTAATCAAGCGAGTCGTTTACCACTACCTAGGGTTCTACTGAGAATGGCCCCCCGCCTCTTACTCGCTTACTGCATCTGTACTTTTGCCGGAACGATTTGGGGGCAGCAGGCCCGCCTCTATGTCGACAACGTGGCGAATGTCATGCCATCGGAGGTCGATTCCAATAGTCCCGCTTTCTGGCGCGACGGTCAGCTCCACATCTTCAACTCGACCGGCCGCCCGATGCTGACCAAGGGCGCCGATCAGCTTCTGATGTATCTTGGATCGCCCAAGGCAGTTGGCGTCGACACTCACGATCACTTCCCGATGTGGATCGAAGCCGTCTGGCAGGACGAAGACGGGACGCTTTACGCCTGGTATCACCACGAGCCCGACGGCGTCTGTCCGGACTCCTCACTTTCCAAGCCGCAAATAGGCGCTCTCGTATCGAGCGACGGAGGCGCCACTTTCATCGATCTCGGCATCGTGCTTGCCTCCGGAGATCCAGCGGATTGTTCGGCGCAGAACGGTTTTTTTGCCGGCGGCCACGGCGATTTCAGCGTCATTCTCGATCGTGATCACCGCTATTTCTACTTTCTCTTCGGAAACTATGGCGGCGACCACGCGGGCCAGGGAGTAGCGATAGCTCGAATGGCTTTCGAGGATCGCGCAAGCCCCGCCGGCGCAGTCTGGAAGTATCACGAGGCAGTATGGGAGGAGCCGGGCCTCGAAGGCCGTGTCACGCCGATCTTCCCCGCGAGTGTGGCCTGGCAGGACGCGCACGCCGATTCCTTCTGGGGTCCCTCGGTCCACTGGAATACGTATCTACAAACGTACGTCGTTCTTCTCAATCGCGCCTGCTGCGCGCCGATGTGGCCGCAGGAAGGCATTTATGTGGTGTTCAATCCGGATCTCAGCAATCCTGAAACGTGGACAGCGCCTCGCCGCATCCTGCAAGCCAAAGATATCGGTTTCGCCCCCGGCTACTATCCACAGGCGCTCGGTCTGCGCCCAGGTGAGACGGATACATTAGCGGGGCAGACTGTCCGGCTCTACGTGAAGGGCCTCTCGCGTTGGAAACTTGAATTCACGCAATGAGCCTGTCGCACCGCTACTGATTCCCTCGCGGCTCGGTGCACAAATCGATCGACGCCGCGGCCGGGCCTTCCTTTCCGCTAAAAACCAGCGCCGGTCTGACATCCGCGGCGATCCGCAACCCAACCGCCAGCTGCGCAATCGATTCGTGGTACGGGAAGCATCGAATATAGACAGCGCCGCCGGTCTTGCCGGCGAACTGTATCAGCCGCTCGGTGGGCGCTGCTCTCACTACGAATTGTTGATGTTTCTTCGTCCAAAGATAGACGCAGTGCTGTGTAACCAGCATGAACGCCATGGTCCATACCGCCCAGGAGCGTTTCTGCCAGCGCTCCGCAAAGGCAAGAGCCGCCGCCCCGACTACCAGCGCAAGACCCACCGTAGCGAAATAGGTGTGCCGGCTGGGCACGTACGGCATGTAGGTAAGGAAGCTGTACGGAAGAAGCGTAATTCCGATCCAGGCGGCGGCGATCTGGAGAACGGTCTTCCATTTCCAGTCGCGCCAGAACAACAACGCCGCCAGGCCAAGCGCCGAAAAGACGCCAAATAGTCTCAACGAACTGCGGACGATCACCGTCAGGAAAGAGGCGCCGAGAGAAAACGTTCCATCGTTGAAATGCTGATGGCTCTCGCGCGCCACGAACGCCAACGCAAAGTAAACGCCGCTCAGCCCGACGAACGGACTGAGCCACATCAGCCCCTTCAAACGTCCTCGGTCGTGTATCAGAATCGCAACTCCCATCAACGCCACAACCGCCACCGCCGATTCCTTGGACAGCAGCGCCAGCAGAAAGCTGATCAACGCTCCCGCGTAGCATATCCATGCCCAGCGCGAACCCTGCAGCCATTGCACCCACAACAGAAAGGAAGTAATCGCGAAGAAAAACACCAGCAGCTCCGGTAGCGCGGCATACCAGATGACTGCCTCCTGATGCTGTTGGCAGACCGCGAAGTAGCAGGCCGCGATCGCCGAAACACGCCATCCGATCAGCCGCCACGCGCCGAGAGCGAACACCAGCCAGCTATTCAATATGTGCAGCGCCAGGCTGCTGATACTGAATGCGGACGATTCGAGACCAAACAGACGCTCGGTCCAATAGGTGAGTACGAGCGACGTCGCCCGGCAGCGATACAACGCATCCTTCGCCAGGTTGGACCAGCCGGAGACGGGCCCATAGTCACGAGCCAGGTGAATTTGCAGGTAGTCGTCGGCGATGAATGGCAGACTGAGCGACCGGCTGTAGGCGAGCAGGCCGAGAAGAGCCGCCAGCAGCATCACGGGCACGGCAGTAGCCGCAGGGTTCTGAAGCAAGACCATCCGGCCGAAGAGCCCGCACAGCTGCAGGAAAGTAGTGGCCAGCGATCGCACTCGAAAAAACTCGGAAGCGCCATGCAAGCGAGGATAGTGATGCACCGGAGCCTCGACCACCTCGGGAGTCAGCACCTCGATCTTCCTCACCAGCTCGACGCAGATCGTTCCGCTGGTTGAGCTGAGTTGGATTCGATCGAGAAGGCTTTTCCTGATCAGCCGGAAGTCGCAATCGATATCGCGGAGCTTCACGCGAAACAGAAAGCGGGCTAGGCGATTGTATACCCAGCCAATGGCGACCCTCCGCCATGGATCCTGCCGCGCGATCTTGTATCCATTTACAAGGCCCACATCCGGAGTCATCTTGCGAAGCAGCGTGAGCAGCTCCGCCGGATCATACTGCCCATCGCCATCGGTGTAGAAGACGAATTCTTTGGTCGCGCTGCCGAACCCGCTCCGCAGCGCTCCCCCGTACCCGCGATTCTGTTCGTGAGTGATCACTCGCAGATGTGGCGCGTACTGATCGCGAAGCTCCTCCAGCGCGGCGGCAGTGTTGTCTCTGCTGCCGTCGTTGATGACGATGACTTCGTAGTCGACCGCGTGGCGCCGCAGCGTCTCGAAGGTTCGTGCAAGCAGCGCCGGCAGTGACGGCGCGTCGTTATAGGCTGGGAAGAATACGCTGATCCCAAAAGGGAAAACAAACGCGTCCTCTTGTCCCAGCGGGGGCCAATTGGCACTCGGACACTTGTCGGGCATATCCCCGTTCACACCTGTTACTAAAAAGATTAGCCAGAGCATCCCACTCTCGCGGTGATCTGTCAAGTACTAATCGCTTTTTGCCAGGTACCATTTGGGAATACTAGCGGCGTGCCGCGCTAAATTGGTTAGCATGAAGTTGTGGCGCAGGCCCGTGTCCTGCCGCGTCGAGACTCGTCTCGACGCCTCTCCCAGGAGTGGAATCAGCCGCCCCCGGGACGTCGTCACGACAGTTCCCGCGGTTTCGAGTCTGGCGCCGTGTAAGCGACAAAGGCAATCGCTCCACAATAGCGGACACCAGGAGGTGAAAGTCGATCCAGCCACGCCACGACCACTCCGCTCTAGGTTATATGGGGATCGCACGCTCAAGCGCGGAAATGAAGCGGGTCCCGCAGGTTTTGCAGCTCCCGATAAAAATACAGCGCCGTGGGCTTCCGTCCTCCGAATTTGAGGCTTTTCAGGAATTCGAGCTCTCCCTGCGACGCGTCGCCGCTGAGAGTAACATTTTTGAGGAACTCTTCCAGACCGGGTTGCTCCTCACATTGCGCTTGGGCTTCCCGCTCGACGAACTCGAATTTCTTTAGCCGCCCTGTAGAGAGTCTCCGGTTCAGGATGATTTCCACGCCAAACGTTTCGAGGTTTATGTCCCAGGAGTCGATCAGCGGATCGAGGAATCCGATGCAGTTTTCGAGCGACACGTGGAAGATGTCCGTATCCAGGAACTGCAGGATCGAAGACCGCATTTGCTCGTAGCTCCGCTTGCTGAGCCGAGCCACTAAGCGGAGCCACTTCTCGCTGTCCAATTCCTCTCGCGCGACCCCTTTGGCCACATCCAGAAGTTTTTGTGTGACGAGTCGCTCCAGCTCTCCAAACGGCTCCTTTTCAAAAATGGCCTGGATCTGTTTCCGTTTGTGAGCGTCGCACTTTCGGAGAATGAGCTTGCGGAAATCCTCGAAGAGCGGCTTCGGCGGATCCGCGATTTTCTTCTTCAACTCTTCCCTGCGCTGCAGACTGGCCAGCTTCGAAAGCTCGCCGCTCGGAAGCTCTAAGAACTTCCCGATCTTGTCGTAGATATCGGTTCTGTCCGGCGCCGGCGGGACTTTTTTTCGGGCCAGCAACTGTGAGATGTAGGACTCGGTTACTTGAGCGGCATCCGCCAAGTCCTTCTGCTGCAGACCCAGCTCCTTTAGACGGTGGGTAATGATCAGGGGTACATCCACTTGCGTTCCCTCCGCTGCTTAACCCTCACAGTTAAGTGCGTTACTAATATCGCATATAATGGCTTGACAAGTCCAGAAAATTAACTTAATGTAGTTAACGACTGGGCACTTCCGCCCACTCCCCAGACTCGCTTGAGCTAAGTCAAGTGATCTGGCCTTCCTTCTCTTAGCCGCCCTGATAAGCGAGCGATTCCACTAAGGATACCTAATGAAAATCAGAAAACTTTGCATGATCGGTGTAGTCAGCCTGACCGCTGGACTTTTATACGGCGACGAGAGCGTGGCAACCCGGTTAAAGACTTCATCGGACGTGCTGACCGAGATTATGACTGCGCCCGATAGCGCGATCCCGCAGGATCTGCTGGAGAAGTCGCAATGTATCGTGATCGTGCCGGGACTCAAGAAAGCGGCCTTTATCGTCGGAGGCAAATACGGTAGAGGATTCATTTCCTGCCGGTCGAATGCGGGTCCGGGTTGGTCATCGCCTGCTGGCGTGAAGGTGGAAGGCGGTAGCGTCGGCTTCCAGATCGGCGGATCGGAGACGGACGTGATCATGCTGGTGATGAACAAGCGCGGCGCCCAAAAGCTGCTTTCGAGCAAGTTTACCCTCGGCGCGGACGCCTCTGTGGCAGCCGGACCGGTGGGCAGGAATACGGCCGCAGATACGGACCTCAAATTGCATGCGGAGATACTGACTTACTCCCGCTCGCGAGGAGTGTTCGCAGGCATCGCGCTGAACGGCGCCACGCTTCGGCCCGACAAGGAAACCAATGCCGAGCTCTATGGCGCTGGAGTGACGAACAGACAAATCGTCATGGGCGCAACGAAGAGGTCGCCGGTAGCGGCAACCGAACTGACCGCCAACTTGAACAAGTATTCCGCACGCAAAGAATAAGGAGAACGTATATGAACTGGGATCAAATCGAAGGCAAGTGGAAACAGTTTACCGGTTCCGCCAGCGAGCGCTGGGGCAAACTCACAGACGATGACATGAAGACGCTCACTGGCCAGAAGGATAATCTGGTCGGAAAGATTCAGGAGCGATACGGAATCGCCAAGGAAGAGGCTGAAAAGCAGGCCGACGAGTGGTCTAAAGCTCTGAAGGAAACTCAGCGCGAAGACGCTGCAGCTCGTCTATAGAAGTCCTCGATTGGGGAGCCCACGGGAGTCAGCGTGGGCTCTGACAGGTACGGCCGGCCAAGGAGAAACGATGTTCCAAACAGTTACGACAATCATCAAGTGGGTTTCGCTCCTAATGCTACTGATCGCCGCAGTGTTACCCCGTTCTGTTGCGCGCTACGAATTCCTGGTGGACTTGGTGATTTGTCTGGGCGCCATCATCTTTCTTCAGAGGGCGGTCCGGTTTAGGGAATACCTTTGGGCCGCCGGATTGGTCGCGATTACGATAGTATTCAGTCCGCTCTTGCTCGTGGTAAAGATCTTTCTCTTGACGGGCTTCACCTGCATCGCGACGTTCGTAGCCTTGTTAGGCGCAATCCGGACGCAACCGGCTCCGGCCGTCTGAAGCAAAAAGGCGCCGTTAGAAAATGACGACTCAACAGAAAGCTCGTCTGCCATCGGCCGCTCTTGGCCTGTTTTTCCTATTCTCCTGTCACGACGCCTATTCGTACTCGGTGCTGACCCACGAGGCCATTGTCGACTCCACCTGGGACAGCGCGATTAAGCCGCTTCTGGTGAAACGATTCCCGGCTTCGACGCCGGAAGATTTGACGGCAGCGCACGCCTACGCCTACGGCGGGTGCATCATCCAGGACCTGGGCTATTATCCGTTCGGCAGTGGATTCTACAGCGATTTGACACACTACGTGCGGAGCGGCGACTTCATCGCCAGTCTCATTCGTGAGTCGCAGGATCTCGACGAATATGCGTTCGCACTAGGCGCTCTCGCGCATTTCGCCGCCGATAACAATGGCCACCGCATGGCGACCAACGTCTCGGTTCCGCTGCTCTACCCGAAGCTTCGTTTGAAATTCGGAAACTCGATAACCTATGCGGACGATCCCGTCTCGCACTCCAAGACCGAGTTTGGATTCGATGTGTTTCAAGCCGCGAAGGGCCGCTACGCTTCCGATGCTTACAAAGGCTTCATCGGTTTTAAGGTCGCCAAGCCCGTGCTCGAGCGGGCGTTTCAGGACACCTATGGAATGAAGCTCGAGCAGGTATTTCTGAATGTCGACCTCGCCATCGGATCCTACCGGCGGGCCGTCGGGACAGTGCTTCCGGCCCTGACCAGAGTCGCCTGGCAAATCAAGAATCAGGAGATCCGGAAGGATGCTCCCGGCATTACCAGAAAACAATTTCTCTATAATCTGTCGCGCTCCAGCTACGAGAAAAACTGGGGCGCCACCTATCAACGACCGGGTTTTCGGTCGAGACTGCTGGCAGCCTTCTTCCGCATCGTGCCCAGAGTAGGTCCCTTCAACGCCCTGGCGTTTAAGCGGCTGACGCCGGAGACAGAAAAGTTGTACATGGCCGGCTTTAACGCGTCGATCGACCGGTATCGCGAGTTGTTGGCCGACGTCGGCGCTGGCCGGCTTAACCTGCCCAATGACAATTTTGACGTCGGAGAAGCCACCAAGGCAGGCAAGTACAAGTTGACCGACGACGCCTACGCGAAACTGCTGCACAAGCTCGAAGGTCACTACGCAGATCTGCCGCAAGACCTCCGAAGCGATATTCTGGCTTTTTATCAGGACCTGAGCCTTCCGATCGCGACCAAGGCGCACGAAGCCGACTGGACAAGGCTGCAGCAGGAACTCAATCAACTGGAGGCCGTAAGAAAAGTGGCTAGCGCGGTGGTTCTCAAATGACCGCTTAGGAGAGATCATCATGTCATTCGGACTTTACGTACTTGGGTTCTTGATCGTAATCGGAGGGCTGATTTATGGCGCCATTCTAATGCATCTTCCGGCGCAGTGGATCGCAGTGGGAGCGATCGTGCTGGTGGGCTTAGGGATTCTGACGGGTGTCAAATCCACCCGCCAAAAGGATTCGGCAGACTAACATGAAGGCACTATTCTGGGTTGGACTCGTGGTGCTGATCCTCGGCATCGCTTCGCTGGTGGTTCCGATTCCTAGTAGCGAGCGGAGTGGCGTCAATATCGGCGGGGTGTCCATTGGCGTTGAGACCAAGAGTGAAGACAAGGCGCCGCCGATTGTGAGCGCTGCGCTGATCCTGGTCGGCGCCGGCCTGATGATCGCCGGAAAACGGAAAACTTAGCCGCTCGCATAGCGTTCGAGGAGCTGTTTCATGCCCGCCGATCTCGCTGCCAGCAGCGGCGTAATACCCTTGCTCCCGACGCAGCGGACATCCGCGCCTTTGGCAAGGAGTAGTGAGGCTACTCGGATTTTGTCGCAATTGACCGCCCGCCGCAGCGGCGTCTCGCCCTTACTGTCGCATGCCTCGATGTTAGCGCCGCAATCGAGCAAGGCCTGGGCAACCTCCTCGTTGCCCCGTCGCGCGGCCATGTGCAGGGGTGTGCATTTTTTTACGCCGGCGTTGGCATCAACCGCGCCACCAGCTCGCACCAAGGCGAAAACCACCATTGCTGCTCCCTCAACTGCGCATTCGTTCCCAACACAGTAGAGCGGCGTGTGCCGACCTCCGTCGTGACTGTTGGGGTCCGCGCCAAGACTCAAAAGCAATTCCACAATCGCCAGATTTCCCGCCGCCGCAGCATCGTGCAGCAGCGTGCGCCCGGCGTAGCGCTCCTGCGCGAGCGCTGGATCGCCGGCGAGTCTTGCGCGCATGTAGTCCAGGAGTCCGTCTGGCGCCCGCCGAACCATCAACGAGAGTAATCCGCAATGAACCGACCGGCCGCAGGATTTCAGGGCTGAGGTCTCGATCAAGTGGATGGCCCCAGCAGTGTTGCCGGCGCGAATCGCGGCGACAGCCTCATCCAACCGGATCTGCGTCTCCCATCGGCCAGAGATCTCCGTGTGAGTACCGTGGTGGTAAGGTTTGATCGCGGCTGCTCCGCCCTGGTTCACGACATGGGCCGATGACCGTTCAAAGAAACGGAGAAGTTCGCTCCGCAGTGGCTCCGCCAGATGGACGTCGTCGAAAGCCCTAGCCATATTTGCCAGCCAGGCCGTCCTTTCCTTGGCGCCGATTTGGAAGCGCAGGTGCGATTCCCGCAGGCTCAACCACCACCGCCGTTGCGAATCTTCGCTCGGGCCGCCAAGGAATTGCGCCAGAAAAGCAGCAAATTCTTCGATCGCACAGGTGAACGACTTTCCCGGAAATAGCGGCCGAAGAAGTGGGTCGCGCTCGACACGACCATAGAACGCCACGGCCAGCCGCCGACTGCCGGCCTTGCCGCCCAGGGTCTCATACAGGTTCGAGTTTCGTATCCCCGCCACGTGCCAATATTCTCATAGGCGCTAGCATTGAAGTTGTGGCGCAGGCACTCGTGCCTGCCGCGTCGAGACTCATCTCGACGCCCGTCGGTGAAACTGACTCGAGCCTAACGCCAGGCGTCAGTCGTGCAGGACGACATTCAGAAGCGAGCTGTGCACTTCCAGATGGCCGTTGTAGGAGATGAACCCCAGCTTGCGGAACTTATTCATGAAGAAGCTGACTCTCGAACGAGTAGTCCCGATGATCTCCGCCAGCGTCTCCTGACTCATCTTCGGAATCACCGTCTCGGGCTTGCCTTCCTTTCCGAAGTTAGCAAGAAGGAGAAGAACCCGCGCGAGCCTCTTTTCACTCGAGTTGAAGAGGTGGTCCACCAGGTCCTCCTCAATTCGAATATTGCGGGAGAGCATATAGTGAAGGAACATCTCAGAAAAAGCCGGCTCATTGTGGAGCACCCGTACCGCGTCCACTTTACTGATCCGCACGATGGAGCACTCGGTGATTGTCGACACCGTTGACATCCGCAGTGTTTGCCCGGCCAGGCAACCCTCTCCAAAGAAGTCACCTCCTCCAAGGATTGCAATGACGGCCTCCTTGCCCTGCTTGGAGACAACAGTGAGCTTGACCCTCCCCTTCTGGATATAGAAAATAGACGAAGCTTCGTCGCCTTGAGAGAAAACCTTCTCGCTTTTCGGATGCTCCGTATGCGTCTTTCCTTCGCCGACCATGGTCAGAAAGCTTTTCGGATTGAAAACTGGCTTCGCTCTCGGCGGCATTGGGATCTTTTAGTATATCTCCGCTTTCCTCCCCGTCCAGACTCGGCAATACCCTAGGTTTCAAGGCCGAGGTCCATTTTGTGAGCAATGTTGCACAGATTCGAGATGATTTCCCGGTTACGCTGGAGGATGTCCACGTGCGGGCAAAGCCCGAGGTTCATCTAATGAGCAAGACCGAATGGAAGCAATACAAAGCCGTCCTGGAATCCAAGAGAGTTGAGCTGGCTCGAAGACTTGGGAATCGTGACGGCATTGAAATCGAGAAAGCGGCGGACCCGTTGGATGAAGTCCAATCGGCCGGAGAGCGAGAACTGGCGATTCGCAATCTGCACCGTGAATGGAGTCTTTTACGCAAGGTGCGTAGCGCTTTAGCCCGAATAGTCGATGAAACGTATGGCGACTGTCTGCATTGCGAAGGTGAGATCAACGCGAAGCGGCTGGCGGCGGTGCCCTGGACGGCTTACTGCATCGGGTGTCAGGAAGCAGCCGACCGCAACGAGTTTGAGATGATAGAGGACGTCGACACTCCGCTTGCTGACGCCGCATAGATGTTCACCCAAATGATGCCCGCGCAAAAGAATTGCGCTGAATGCGACCGCCTTTGGGAAGACTACACTCAGGCGGCTACGGCACATGTGAAGATCGTAGCCAGGCGTCACAAGGCCGCTCTCCAAAACGATTCAGCCGTTCTGGATGAGATAGCGGCGCTCGAAGCCGACCTGGCCCAGCAGGAGCTCCAGATTCGCAGAGCGATCGGCGACCATGAAGCCGAGCACGAGCCGGGCTAAAGGAACCGGCGGCAGTTTGAAAATATTCCCGGCCTTTACGATCTTGCAAGCGCTGATCGGTACTCTCACAGCCCAAACCTCGGCGCCGACTGGCGATGAGATTCTCGCCAGACTCGAGAGCGCGAATAACAGGCGTCGCGTCTTGCTGAAAGAGTATTCGGGCTCGCGGCAATACACCATGCAAAACCGGCGGTTTGGCAAGCAGGCGGCGGCCGCTGTGACTGTAATCTATAGCCAGGCCGAAGGCGAGCGTTACACCGTGTTGACGCGATCCGGCTCCGACAAACTGAACGGCATCATCGACAAAGTGCTCGCGTCCCAGGCGGGCGCAAGCCTACCGCCGGAGAATACCCGCTACCAGATTACTTCCGCCAACTATCGGGTTCGCCTGCTGGGCACGGAAGTCGCAGCAGGGCGGAGTTGCTATGTCCTGGAGCTGGCGCCAAGAATCAAAAGCCGGTCCCTGATCGTAGGAAAAGCCTGGGTAGACGTCGATAGTTACGCCGTAGTGCGGACCGACGGCCAGTTCGCGGCCAGCCTTTCCCGATTGGCCGGCGCGCCCCGCATACTTCAGGAATTTACCGAAGTGCGCGGTTTCTGGCTGCCTGCGCGTGTCCGATCCGTCACCTCCAGCTTCCTGCTGGGCCCGACCGAATTGGAAATTGTTTTTTCGAACTACCAGTTCGACCAGGATTCAGCGTCACTTCGGTAACAGCGATTTGCCGCCGAAAAATGTCCCACCTGGGTTTGTACGACAGGCCTCCCGGCCTGTCTTCCCGTGCCTGGAAGACTTTGTCAGCAACCTCCTAAGGGAACTGAGCAATACAGGCCAGTCTTAAGGTCCAATTGCGAGTATATATAGGTCTCACTTAGAACTCGTAACCTCCAGCGACTGCTATCCAAGTGCGGAGGCCACTACGACTTCTACCTGTAGAGGTGAAGCCCATGACCCAACCGGATAAAAATAAACTGGAAACAATCCTCGTCGTCGAAGATCACCCAATCGTGCTTGAAGCGGTCTGCTCAATCCTGGAACACGCGGGTTTCTGTGTGCTTACCGCCGCCAATAGTGCGGCGGCAATTCGAGTCGAACGCGCCACACTGGGAACGATCCACCTTTTGCTTTCGGATGTGATGATGCCCGGCATGCCTGGACCTGATATGGCGCAACTTCTGGAGAAAAAACGACCGGATATGCGCGTGATGCTCATGTCCGGGTGTCAGGACGGCGAGCTATCTTTAAACCATGGCTGGAGCTTCATGGAGAAACCCTTCTTGTCGGCCCAGTTGGTACAGCGGGTAAACGAGATATTGCATTCCCCCGAACTCAGTCAAGAGGATGCTCATTCCACAGTCGCATCAATCCAATAAGCGCCACGGCCGGCGCGTAAATGAGGACCGCATGAGCTCAACGCAAGTATTCAGGGACCGTCACGGCGCGGAAGTCGCCAGCGCGTGGTTCGACACGGAGCTTCGTAAATGGAGGGTGTCCACCGTGCCGGTTAGGAGTTTCGTAACAGCGCGCGAAGCAGTCGCGTTCTACCGCAGGAACTGCGATCCCCTGACTGGTCTTCTCGCGCCGCGCCGCCTGGCGCTGCTCGAAATGAGGCGAGGCGTTCACAAGGGTTTGCGCGCTTCTGCGTGAGTACTTTCAGCAGTTTCCGGAGTTAGGCGGCAATCGGCATGCTACTGTGTGGTTGAACGTGCTGCTCGCTCGCCAAGTTGCAGCCGACGAAATCCATGCAGGCCCGTCCGCGGCGGGTAGAAACCTGGTCAAACATGGTTCAACGTCTCAGGCGTGGCCCCTGGCCTTGGGTGACTAAAATATCCGGCTACTGCCTTCCCTTCGGGGAAAGGAATCGCGATTCCGTTGCGCAGTTGCGCAAGAACATTGTAAGTCTCTATTAACCACAAGTAGTTAATGGCGAGAGCCCGCATTCCCCGCTTAACTCCGAATTAGATTGACAGGCGTGTTTAGTTAACCTATACTAGTTAACGAGCCGAGCCCTTTCGCTCACTCTGCAAATCATCTGCAGCTAAGCAGCTGATCTGATCCTACCTCTTCCTCTTAGCCCAACCACAACCTTAAGGAGGTTGCATGCTTACTCGTACTGTTTCGATCGAGATCACGAGGTGGGGACGATGAAGATCTTCAGCGCATTTCTCGCCGTGTGTGGCGTCCTGGCGGCCCAGGTTCCTAATCCGACTCAACAATCGGCGCCCGTAAATACCGGCGGGCCGATTCCCGTTTTCAGTGTCACCGTCGTTTCGCGGTCGACCAAGGCGATCAACTATCGCAATCGCGGCGGAGCGACAAAGATCGATTTCCGAGGCACTCCGTTGCTGCCGAAGGCCAGCGGGGAAGCGAAAGTCGAGAGCAAACAAGGTTACATCGAAATCGAAGTAGAATTTGATGAGCTTTCGCCGGCCACCGCATTTGGGCCCGAATACCTGACCTATGTCATGTGGGCCATTACGCCGGAAGGCCGCGCCAACAATCTCGGCGAGGTCCTCTTGAACGGCAATCGGAGCAAGCTCAACGTGTCGACAGAGCTGCAGTCCTTCGGCTTGATTGTGACCGCCGAGCCTTACTACGCGGTGACACAGCCGAGCGATGTCGTCGTGATGGAGAACGTAGTCAGGAAGGATACGATCGGGGCCGTGCAAGAGGTGGATGCGAAGTACGAGCTTTTAAAGAGAGGTCAGTACACGCTGAACGTGAATCCGGCCGATCTTAAGCCGATGCGTCTCGACAAGAACGTTCCGCTGGAGCTTTATGAAGCCAGAAACGCTGTCCAGATCGCGCGGTGGGCCGGCGCCGAGAAGTACGCTGCCGACACCTTTGCGAAAGCTACCCAGGGCCTTGCCAAAGCTGAGGGCTACCAGACCAGGAAAGCCGGTAGGAAGCCTATCACGACAGTGTCGCGCGAGGCAGTTCAAATGGCGGAAGACGCCCGCATCATCACGATCAAGAAGATGGCCGAAGAGAGTCTGGCTAACGAGCGCCAGGCTGGCGCCGAGCGCGAATTGAAGGCGGAAGCTGGACAGCGTAACGCGCAGTTTGAAGCCGACCGGATCAAGCGAGAAGCCGAAGCGGCCCGACTCGCTTCGCTATCAGAAGCAGAGCGCGTGAAACGGGAAACCGACGCGCAGAGAGCGGCCGCCCAGGCCGACATCGAACGCGCGCGCCGGGAGAAAGCGGACGCGGAGGCAGCGCATGCGGCCGCCCTGCTCGCGCAACAAGCAGCCCAGAATGAAACCGAGAAGGCCCGCCTGGCGGCTGGAGAGGCCGACCAGCTAAGGCTGAAAGCGGAAGCCGAGAAAGCCGAGCTGCGCGCTCAACTTCTGCGGCAGTTCAGCGTGGTTCTCGAAACCCGGGATACGGCGCGCGGATTGATCGTCAATATGTCCGATGTTCTCTTCGACACCGCTAAGTATTCGCTGCGTGCGGGAGCACGGGAGAAACTGGCCAAAGTCGCCGGCATTATCTCGGGGCACCCCGGTCTAAAACTGGAAATCGAAGGACACACCGACAACGTCGGTGGTGATGAGTACAACCAGAAGCTCTCCGAGCAGCGCGGTGGCGCCGTCCGCGACTATCTCACCCAGCAGGGAATTGCATCCGGTTCGGTGACATCGGAAGGGTTCGGCAAGACAAGGCCGGTGGTCTCGAACGACACTTCGGCCGGCCGGCAACAGAATCGTCGCGTGGAGCTGGTTGTCTCCGGAGATATCATCGGCGGACACATCGGTACTCCTCGCGCTTCCAGATAATAATTCACCTGTGTTCTTGGCGGCGCGTTAGTCGCGCGCCGCCTCCACTAGAGGACATTCACATGAAAAAACTATTGTTAGGACTCGCTTGCCTATCGACGCTGGCGGTTGCTCAAGCGGCAACGATCGGCGCGGGAACAAGCATTTCAGTGCGCACTAACGAGACGATCGATGCGAAGAAGAGCGACGGCCGGGTGTTTAGCGGCGTTGTCGACCAGGACGTGATGGATGCCAACGGCGCCGTCGCGATTCCAAAAGGTTCTAACGCCGAGTTGATGGTGAAGAGCATTTCGAGCAAAGATCTGGCGCTCGATCTGGAGTCGATCAGCGTCGGTGGCCAGCGGTATGCCGTGACCGCCGATGCGAGCCAATTGAGTAGCTCGCAGCGGGACGGCGTCGGGAAGAACAAGCGCACCGCCACATTTGTCGGAGGCGGCGCTGCGCTGGGCGCCATCATTGGCGCGCTTGCCGGCGGAGGCAAAGCCGCTGCCATCGGCGCGGCGGCGGGAGCAGGGGCGGGGGCGGGCGCGCAGATTTTGACGCGCGGCAAGACAGTGAAGGTCCCCTCCGAATCAGTGTTGACGTTTCGCCTGGAGCAGCCCATTGCGATGGGAGCGGTCCACAATGGCTTCACGCGCAATGGTCGCCATTATCATCGCCAGAATCGTTAGTTTTCAAAAATAAGGAGAACGTGATGCTTTGGACAATCGCTGTCATTCTCGTCGTGTTGTGGGCGCTGGGGATGGTTAGTTCCTATACGATATCGGGTTTCATTCACATCTTGTTAGTGCTGGCGATTGTGGTGGTGCTAATCAGAGTGATTCAGGGGCGCCGAATCGTTTGACCTTTCGGATCGTGCTGCGGCCGAACGCGGGATTCTTGAAAGTGGGACCCCGTATGTTCGCGCAGTGGGTTCTTCTGATCGCGGGACTACTGCTCGTTAGCTACAGCGTTTACAAAGTTGCGGCGCGTTACATATACCAGTCGCACGAGGCTGAGGTGTTCGACCAAGCCGTGGCGATTCGGCAAGCTGCGCCTCTCTATGCGGACGCTGGAGTACGATCGCTGGTCGGAAAGATTGAGATTCCGCGACTGAATATCTCCGCGATGGTGAAAGAAGGCGTTGATGAGCGAACGCTCGATGTCGCCGTGGGTCATATCCCCAACACAGCGTTTCCGGGTGAGAGCGGGAACGTTGGCGTTGCCGCGCACCGTGACACGCTGTTTCGCAATTTGAAAGATGTGCGGCGCGACGACCGGATTACGCTGAGAACGCTCGATGGCGAGTATATCTATCGCGTTGTCTCTTTCCGAATTGTCCAGCCGACCGATGTCTCGGTCCTCGATCCATCGGCGGACGAGAAGATACTGACGTTGATCACCTGCTATCCGTTCTATTTCGTCGGACACGCCCCACAGCGATTCGTCGTCCGCGCGATCCAGGTATTGTGATTGACAAACTCAGGTACTTAACCTACACTAGTTAACGACTGAGCAATGTCGCCCACTCTCCAGATAATCTGAACTAAGTCAGGTTATCTCCATCTTTCCCTCTTAGCTGCCATCCTCAAAGGACTCTATGTCTCCGAGCGCGACGGCATTGTTAACAGCCGCGGTTTTCGTCACGCCCCTGATTTGCGCCGCAGATCTTTCGAGCTACCGGACTTTTCAACTTGGAATGGACTTGAGTGCGGCGGAGAAGCAAGGCTACGCGGCCGCGCCCCCGGTTACGACGATCCATGTGCGTCCGGCTTTGATTCAGGACTTAGAGTGGCGGCCCCGCGGTTATCCCGCCCGTTCCGTTGAATCGGATCCACTCAAGGATGTCCTGCTCAGTTTTTACAACGGCAAGTTATTCCGGATTGTGGCGAATTACGATCGCTACAAAACGGAAGGCATGACCGATCAGGACATGATCGAAGCTATCTCGGCGACTTACGGCCTTGCAGCAAGACCGGCCGCGGAGATCCTCTTCCCCAGCGCGTTGAGCGAGAAGGTGAAGGTGATCGCTCGATGGGAGGATTCGGAGTTTTCGCTCAATCTGGTCCTCTCCCCCTATCAACCGAGCTTTGCGCTGGTTTCATTCTCGAAGCAGCTCGACACCCTGGCGCAGGCCGCTGCCGCTGAGGCAATCCGGCTGGACGCGCAGGAGGCTCCTCAAAGAGACGCCGCACAAAAGCGCCGGCAAGCCGACGAAGCTAGCGCCGCGCAAGAGAAGGCCCGCATGGCGAACAAGCCGGGCTTTCGTCCCTAAAGGCCATTATGAAAGTTATCCAAACCGGGACTATTCTGATTGAAAACGGGACGCTCCTGCCGAGATCCCTTGTACTCGCCAGCGAGCCCTACTCCACGGGCTGGACCACCGTCAGCAACCTTCGATCCGATTTTGAGAGAGACATCAGCCAGGCTGGCTGGACCTTTTTCTTTCTGGCGGGAGAGATTCACTCGACGGTCTTCGGCTTTAACGCCGAGGCGGCTGTGCAAACAGCGGTGGAGCGGCTCATCAAGAGTGCGAAAGCGCTGAACTGCAACTGTCTGCAGATTGGGCAGGTCACGATGAAATCTTTTCTGGGACTGCCGTTCGCCACCGTAACCGCGCATTCGCGGCATATTCAGGGCGGAGCGGTCTTCGCCGGGTAGCTTTGATGACGGGCAGTGTAAATCAGATCGAGCTTGCCGAACAGATCAAGGCGCGGGTCGCCGGTGAGTTCGACCGAGTCGCCAAGGCGCTCGAAGGGGCCGCTGGAAATCGAGCAAGTACGCGAGCCCTGATCGAAATTCTCGAAGAGAAAAAAGCGGAAGTAATGGCGAAGGATCAGGCCGGCTACTTCATAGTGGAGTGGCAGGAGTTGCGCGATCAAGTCCGGCTCTTAATCGCTCACGACTCGCGGTATCAGGCGATCAAGACCCAGATGATAGGAGCAGACTGAAACCGATGTCCGGCCACTGTCCGCATTGCAGGTCTGTCGACTTTAGAGGCGTTGGCGTCCAAAACTTCGTCGAGCAGGCGCTTCGCTGGATATTGTTGCCCTACCGCTGCTCTCTTTGCGGTCACAAATTCTACCTCTTTCGGTGGCTGGCTCCGATGGGAGGAACGGCCTGAGCAGGCCGCCATACATCTCACTTAAGGAAAGGCATACACACTATGAAAATCAGACCGTTGTACGACCGCATTGTAGTGAAGCGGATCGATGAGCAGGAAACAACACGGAGCGGCATCATTATTCCCGACTCCGCTCAAGAGAAGCCGCAGGAGGCAGAAGTTGTCGCCGTCGGTAATGGCAAACGCCTCGAAGACGGCAAGCTGGTTGCCCTCGACGTCAAAGTCGGCGATCGCATCCTTTTCGGGAAGTACTCGGGCAACGAAATCCGAGTGGATGGTGAAGAGTACTTGATCATGCGCGAAGACGATATCCTCGGCGTTCTGGATGCCAAACCCAAAACGGCAAAGCAAGCCGGCTAATCGATCTCTAAAAAGGAAAAATTCATGGCAAAACAGATTATTTATAGCGACCAATCCCGGCAGGCCATTCTGCGCGGTGTCAACCAACTCGCCGACGCGGTCAAAGTGACGCTCGGCCCCAAAGGCAGAAACGTTGTTCTGGAAAAGAAATTCGGCGGACCGAACATCACCAAAGACGGCGTGACGGTCGCCAAAGAGATCGAGCTGAAGGATCCGCTCGAAAACATGGGCGCCCAGATGGTGCGTGAAGTGGCGTCAAAGACCTCCGATGTCGCCGGTGACGGCACCACTACCGCGACCATTCTGGCGCAGGCTATTTTCCGCGAAGGAGTGAAGGCGGTGGCCGCGGGCGCGAACCCGATGGCGATCAAGCGTGGAATCGACAAGGCTGTCGAAGTAGCGGTCGAGGAAGTCAAGAAGCTCTCCAAGCCCGTCTCCGGCGACATGATCGCGCAAGTCGGCATGATTTCGGCCAACAGCGATTCGACCATCGGCAACATCATCGCCGAGGCGATGAAGAAGGTCGGCAAAGACGGCGTAATCACGGTCGAAGAATCGAAGACCATGACAACCGAGCTGCAGACCGTCGACGGCATGCAGTTCGATCGCGGCTATCTCTCGCCCTATTTCGTGACCGACGCCGAGCGCATGGAATGCGTGCTCGATGATCCATACATTCTGATTCACGAAAAGAAGATCAACAGTATGAAGGACCTGCTTCCGCTGCTCGAGCAGACAGTTCGAGCCAGTAAGCCGCTGCTCGTCATTTCCGAGGAAGTGGAAGGCGAGGCGCTCGCCACACTGGTGGTCAACAAGCTGCGCGGCACGCTGAATGCCTGCGCCGTGAAGGCTCCGGGCTTCGGCGATCGCCGCAAAGCGATGCTCGAAGATATCGCCACATTGACCGGCGGCAAGCCGATCATGGAGGAGACCGGTCTCAAGCTCGACGGCGTGAAACTCGAAGACCTTGGCCGCGCCAAGCGCGTCACCGTGGATAAGGACAACACCACGATCATCGACGGCGCCGGCGGGCAGAAGAACATTGAAGGCCGCATCAAGCAACTCCGGTCGCAGATCGAAGAGACCACGTCTGATTACGATCGCGAGAAGCTGCAGGAGCGCCTGGCGAAGCTGGCCGGCGGCGTAGCCATTATTAAAGTCGGGGCTGCGACTGAGACCGAAATGAAGGAAAAGAAGGCTCGCGTCGAGGACGCTCTGCACGCCACTCGCGCTGCGGTCGAGGAAGGCATCGTTCCGGGCGGCGGGGTAGCCCTGCTGCGCGCCGCATCTGCCTTAGCCAAGCTAAAACTTGAAGGCGACGAGCAGTTCGGCGTCACCATCGTGCGCCGCGCCTGCGAAGAGCCGGTGCGCCAGATCGTGCTGAACTCCGGGATCGAAGGGGCGATCGTAGTGGAGAAGATCCGCAGCAACAAGGATCCGAACTTCGGCTACAACGCTTCTAGCGATCAGTATGAAGACCTGGTGAAGGCGGGTGTGATCGATCCTACCAAGGTGACGCGCACCGCTCTGCAGAACGCCGCTTCCATCGCTTCTCTCATGCTTACGACCGAGGCCATGGTTTGCGCGGTTCCTGACGAGCCGGATACCAACTAGAACGTTAGTTAGCTCTTGTGGCGGGCCCGTGGCCTGCCGCGTCGAATCGTCTCGACGTTTGTCTGAGGAGTGAAATCAGCTTCATGGACAGGCGTCGAGACGACTCTCGA